>VFSW01008177.1_pt1 | contig 15067 bp, 10 predicted proteins | sample 5358111 | NCBI WGS metagenome assembly VFSW01 (sample SAMN11554181, study PRJNA540505) | mine drainage metagenome | isolation source: sediment from site ElyBrook_90M | place: USA: Ely Copper Mine, Vershire, VT | collected 2017
AGCTTTGAATTGAATTACCGACCACCACGTCAGGGGCGTAATCCAAAAACTGGTGGCCAGGTAAAAGTGCCCGCGAAATATGTGCCGCACTTCAAAGCTGGTAAGGAGCTTAGGGAGCGTGTAATCGAAGGTGATTAACCCTTACCCCGTTTCGTCCGGAGTTTTCACACAACCTCGACCCGCAGCTGCCATTCAGCTCAGCAGGTTACCCGATGCGACCGTGCTGACCCTTGTTGTCGCTACTCAAATAGACATCTGTCTTACGGTATGGGGGCTACCCGCTCTTCGGCCTTCAAGAGCGCCGCATCAAGCAGGACAACATGCCGTTCGGACTGAGTCATCCATGCCTCGATCGCCTGCCTGTCCTTCTTCTTCATACGCCCAAAGATCCCCGCTGCATCGTCCTGGGCCAGCGTCTGGCTCGCTTCGTCTGCGATCACCGCTTGCGCTGCGATTGCCAGCCTGACCCGCACTGGATCGTTTATGGTGACGGCATCCAATCCTGCGGCAAGCATCATTCCGGCATGCTCATCACCGCCGGAAAACGAGCGCCCGGCGTTTTCGGCGCGCAATGCGGCAAGCAGCCCGTCCTCGGACAGCGATTGTCCGAATACCCCGCGCGGTTGCGGTAATGCGTTCAAATGAGACATGATGCGGATACCCCCAAGTCATAATGCAATTGATGTGATTGTGGTATCTTACCACCTGAGCTGATGACAATAAAAAAGCCGCGTCACTGTGACTTTTCTGGTTTTGGGCGGACGCTTTTTGCATAAGCATGGCTTAACTTGCATCGGCAGATCCCTTACCGCCCGGTGGTATCTTCATGCGCGCCGCGTAAAGTCGAACAGTTCTGGCTCATACACGTTAAATCTGAACCAGCAAAGACCAGTTAGATTTGTCCGAACCGGCGAGCCAACCACAACCTGAATGCTGGCCATCCGCTTGGCAGATAAGCCCCCTACACAGGTGATGGGCCAGCATCCGCTTTACTGAAATGATTTCAATATTGCCCGATGGGTACCACCTGCGCCGATCAAATATAGGCCATGTCACCCGCCGTGCGTTAATCACCTTCCGAAACCTGCAATTGGCATTTAATTTAGGTCAGTTGATCAGATCACCGCATAGCAAACGGAGGTCAGGTACGGCTCCCAACGTTCCGGTCATTCATGGTTCTGCAAACTGAAACGCCGAATTTCTCCGAAGCAAAAGTCCATTCAACGTAATAGTAAGGTCTGTGCCGCATTTGCTCAGTTCCGCTTGACGGCCAAGTTAGGTTTTATCGCGGTGGAAGCCTGCCATAGTCGAGGTGGCCATCAGCAGAAATGAAGTCCGCATGTGCTCCAAACAAAGCCCGTATGCCATCACCACCCTCAGAGAAGAGACCTATGAATTCCGGGCGTGCATCTTCAATCATCCGAAAAATGGGTGATCCGCTCATCCCGCCTAGGCAATTGAGGTCGTGGAAGTCATCGGTAATTAGCATAACTTCCCGTTCTTCCTTTTCGTCAGCGATAGTAAAACGCCGTGGCCCAACATCAGTCACAAAATCCATGATGGGTGAAATTCGGATAGATATGGAATTGATGACCCCAGTTCGGTGTTCTGCTGGATAGCCAATGATGAAAGCAAGGTCTTGCATTTGCGCCCTTGGATGAGGCCAGTCATTAAGATCAAAATACTTCTTGTTTAGTAGCACCGGATCAAATTCTTCTGGAATTTGTAATGTGCAAATATCAACGTAATCATCTCGCCCCAGAATGTTCCAGTCAGAAATATCGAAAGGTCGGCATTCATTTCCTCCAAGGTATATTGTTATCGGATATTGAAGTCGTAGATGGTCTATTTCCGCAATGACGTGCTCAGCTGTAACGAGAAAACGATTCCTGTCTGTTCGAGCGATAAAAGCGGTGCCTCCGGTCAACCAATTAGCCGCGTTCGCTTCACCTTGCCGATAGACTAAAATTGGCGCGATAAAAGGCGATAGCATTTGCACATTGCGTAGCATTACCTCGGATGGACTTAATGTCATGGATAGGGCTAAATTTCATCTATTCTATTGCTGGAGAAATGCCATATGTCAGGAAGCACCTCGGAGAACGAAGACCCTGGACTGTAACGTAGTCGATTTTCGTGCAGCGAGCCATAACCGTTGCCATTGCGCTGACTCTTTAGTTGCTCGGCGATGGCGGTAGGGCGTGCAACGTATGCTCTTGGGACGCCGCCAACTTGAACCTCAGCAAACTGGACAAAAAAGAAAACGACATCCTCTCGTTGTGCAGTAAGCCAACGGTCAATGGCCTCGTGATAAGTAACTCCTTTTTCTTTGTATCGAACGGCAAGCATCCATCCACCATCTTGACTTCCCTTTACTGATATGGGAAGCATGCGTTTCCCTTTTACGGCGACAAGGTCATAGTCAGGTTGGTTTGCACCGTATTGAACAAGTACATCGTAGCCTGCCTGAGCAAGCAGGCACGCTGTATAAGATTCGGCAGCGATTTCACACTGGCGTGGGGTCATTGGCTAGCCCTATCGTGAGGTTATGGGGCTGCGCTAATGCGTGGTCCCAATTGAGCGCAGAACTAAATGCCATTTTCTAAATCATTGATTAACAGATGGCAAAGTTCTCGGAAATTTATAAATTTTTTGGGCGGAATTGATATTTGTAGATGCTGACACATCGCCAATGCAATGGATGCAAAATATAGCCAAAAGTAGTCGTTCTCTGGGAGGTCGACTGCATTTGCAGTTGCCATCCACCTCCCATGTATTGGGGGGTGGGAACTTGAGCCACCAAGGTGCTTCTTTGAAGTTGCAAAAAGCAGGAATGCTGAAGATAAAGCAATACCCATAGCGCGTTTCATTTTAACCTTGTCTTCTGGATAACCACTTTGATCAGAATATTGTTTTATTTGGGATGTCATGAATTCATTGGCAAAAGAATCACAGGCATATTCTTCATCTACTGGATTCTCCGGGGCATCACCTTCGGAAGAAAAAATAACATGCCTTAATTCATGGAGAAATACATATGCCGTAGCGATGCACGTTAGATCAAAAACAGCAGCACGCTCGGCATCTAATGACCTGCCTTGCTCTGGTACTGGAATTCCTTCTGGCCACAAAAAATCGCTGGCCCCAAATGACTCCGCCAGATTTTTGACGCTAGTTACTAATCGAGAAAATTCAAGATTAGCATCTTCTTGACCTGGTATCTTTGCTAATTCCTCAAGATTTAGCTCTAAGTTTAGAGATTGAATTATGAGGAGGTAAGACGAATAACTATGCAGGGACAGCATCCCCGCATACCCAAACAGCCAAAGTTGTTGCATTGATCTGAGGGTGTACTGCACAACGCCATATGCTCCAGCATTTAGATTAAATCCTTCCTTGTCATCCACAAGACGAAACTGTGCAGAGTACTTATCAACCAACGCAACCACCTCGCTCAAGCGTTCGGGGATAACACCTTCAAACAGTTTCGATATAGCTGATATTTCGTTCATTACTTCACCATGTGATCCAACATTCAAAATAAGCAACTTGCGGGATTTTCGCGTAGGCCCAGTCACTGAAGGGTTAGTCATGCGCACCGAGGTACCCACGATACATGTTAACGGTGCGAGGTTGGTTGCTTGGTAGTAACTGTAGACTCTCGGATTCAAAAGGTACCGGCAACTCCAAGTCAGTTGTGATTCGACTGTCGATGTACCAGTCTGCGCGGTGGTGCCCAAGTTTTTCTTCAATTCGAAAACAGTTTGCCATAGCCCAACTCGAAGTCTTAAGGATGACAGCACGAGGCTGTTGGCCGATTTGTCCATTAAAAACTGGAGTAGCCATTGGATCAGTAGGAAATGCTAACCCCATAACCGAAATTGCATAGCTTGTGATTCCACAATGGTTGTCTAGGGTGCGCTTGAAGTCTATCAATTCATCAAGCACAACTCGCCGCTTATTTGCGGGTTTTGTTTGATATGAAAGAAGAAGAACTGAGTCGTTCCATATGTATCCTTGATCATGATTTAGAAGGCAGTTGTTTATCTTCTCGTATGCGAAGCTGTGCATTTGTTGCATCATGGATGAACCATAGCCGCTGGACGCTAAGCTGCGCGTTCCCACGAGATCGAAGGCAGTAATGATGCACGGTGGCCAGTTGTCAGTTTTCATAGCTTTCAGGGAAATTATTCAGCAATATGAAAGATCACTTCCGAAAGTGCCAATGCATTGAGATGTTTCTCAAGTAATGTTGGTATCTGTCCACCTGAGATTAGAATTCCGGCCTCCATATTCTTTTCCATTGCATGACCGGTCAAATTTGCACTGGTTATGAAGCAAATGGTTTCGTCGGCTACAGCCACCTTGGCATGCACCCGCCCTTCGGAAAACTGCCCTGCCTTGTTTCGCCAGGCATAAAGCCGGGCAGCCGGCACCAAGGTTTTCATCTTTCCGATCGCATCGATGGTGATGCTACCACCGTGATTCTGCGATGACTCCAATAATATGGAAATGCGCACACCTCTACTACTGGCCTCATTAAGCGCTTTAACGATACCAAACACGTCGTAGGCGACGAAACTCGTGATGAATAGAGACGCTTTCGCAGCGTTGATGACCTGTAGCAGTGCTTGCTCCGTGCGCCGAGTTGATACAAAAGGCGTGGTTGGTCCTGTCCAAACAAGTTCGGTGGATTGCTCGGCGGACACCTTGGTGAAGACATGGCTGGCCGCAAGCAGCATTGATGCAAGCTCGTCGGGACTAACAGGATGAGACTGCCATGCATCGATCAACTGATCAATGATTCCTGATGCTATCGGTGTACCAACCACCCCCCTGAGCGCTGATTCGGCTTTGCTTACATCTGATCCGCGTATGCGCGACGCGATGGCATCGACTTTGTCTGGTGAGACGAGAAAGACCACGGCTGCGACAGCGTCTAACAATTTCTTCATGTCATATGTCTTTGAAGAAAGCTGCGTCGGCGCAGTCAAGGGATGGAACCAGTAATGATCGGTCCAGATAGCGATTGCCGCGTTCACAAGATGTCTCGGCGACTAGACTGCAAGCATGGCAGGCTGCGCCATGCAGGGAGCGATCTTTCTCTGGGTCGTGCTCTGAACAGAGCGGATCGGATGAACATATCTTCGAACGATTCAGTGTCTGTACCAGTAAACGTCCAAGATTTTCTGGCTTACCAAGATCTACGAGGCCGCCAAGAGTCCCATCAGAGTCTGCTGCTGCTGTGTAGATGAGGATGCCGGCCTGAGCTATTTCATCAGATGTGTCCGCGTAAATTCGTTCTCGAATGCTCGCCGAGTTGTAACCACACTCAAAAGCCAGCTCTCGAATCAAAAGGTGCGAGAGTGTGTGGAGCATGGCGTACCGAATACCGGGGTAGCCATCGTTCGGATCAAGATGACGCGAGTTGCGCCACCCTTTGTGACCACCCTGCAACATCCGATCAATTTTCTTGACAGCGATCAAGCTTTCCCACGTGATGAGGGCCTGTTCGTCGAACTGGATGAAGATACCTTCCCCATGAACTTGGTTCGCAGGCACCCAATCGGGTTTGCCACGCGAGAGGTTGGCCATCTGAGGCCGCTTTTCGGGATCGGCAGATTCCTCTGGTGCTTCGACACGGGTGAAGCCCAACAGTGCATTGACTTCGCGGAGCCTCTCCAGCAGCAGGACTCTACTGATACGCGTTTCGAAACCAGTCGGCGTGCCGACTTTCTTGCTCATGAAATGCGGGTAGTCGGTGGGCGGGTTGGCCTCCGTCAAAACTTCCCATTCCGGGCCCTTGATGTCGGCTTCCATCACATCTTCCTGTTCACCCCCTGTTCCATGCTTTTGGATAGCCGCCCAGACGACTTCCGGGTCATGCTTTTCGATACCTTGTGCCTCACCCCGTTTCTTTAGTGCTTTGATTGTTCCCTTCAATTCTGAAATGTCCTCGACATCTGCAAAATCGGCCCAGTAGTCGACTACTAACTGCTGCAAAGGAGAGCCTTTCTGGGGCGGGATCGCGAGAGCCGAGAGCGCGATCGGGAACCAGCTATTCGTGGCTCCCAAAAGGACCGCCCTAGCCTCTTCATCGCATTCGGCATCGAATTGATCCAAGTGTGGATGGCGCCCGCGGCAGGCTGGTAAATTTTCTTTTCCTGCCTTGCCGAAAGCGTGAGCCATGCTCCTGGACGAAGAACACGAATCACACTTCACCCACAGGTTCTCCGTCTGCAGCGACGCACCGCTCTCAAAGAAGCGCAGGGTACCCTTGCACGAGCTATTGCCTCCATGCACGAAGTAATGCCAAGGGAAATCATCCAGATGACCATTGCGGCAGGCCAAAAGAAAACGCGCGGGAACGGCATCCGCATCCCTGGCAGGCTGGTCACCCTTCGAGCCGCGGCACCCCTTGTGGACGAAACGGGTTCGCTCTGGCCTATAACGGTTCACCTTGATTTCGAACAGCTCATTATCCAAGGGTGACAGCAGTCCGCACTTCACGCAGCGCATCCAGCGAGGAAACGGCCTTACCGGTACGCCAATATTGGCCTCTGCCGACCAGACATCTATCAGATCATCCTTCTGAAATGGCGGCATCCGCAAATCTTCCACTTGCGGCCCCAGTACCTTCCTGACAGCAGCAAGTAGGCGTGCCTCTTTGATCGGCTGACAGCGATCTTTCTCCCAGCGGTCTATTCCTTGCGTGACGACAGAAAGATTCGGGAGGTCGATCAATGCACCTGGTCCGTAGGTCCAAAGCAACTGGCTGGGTCTTACTTCACCAACGGGAGTAATCATGCTCAATCCTCATCCTTCGTTGCCGGACGAGGTTTCCACTCGCGATCGTCCGTTATGTGGCTCGTGTTCATGATCAAGCTAACACCTGGCTCCACCTCGCGCATCGACATCGGTACGGTCCAGTTGTCCCATGCTTGGATACCTGGTGACTTTATCAACGCTACAGTCGTCGCCGCCTGAGCACCACGCTTTTCGTATGCCAATATCCGGCCGCCTTTGCTCACCTCCTTGGCCCATTCGTCTGCGCGTTCCTTGAGTTCACGTTCCGCCAGATTCTTGGTGCCTGTCAAATCACTCACGCCCCACGCACGCTTGACTAGGATGTCGATAGCCTCGGTGATCTCGATTTGGTCTGATTTACTCAACTTGCAAGCACCTTCATTCGGACTGAAGGCCTCATTGTCGAGTCGCATCAGACTCAGCAGCGAACCCGTCAAACCCCGGTCCATTGCTCGGGGTGAGAATGGCGTCACCGATTGCGCTTCGACGTGCTTATAGAACGTTGCGTGGTAATGCTCGAACGTCTCGTAGTGCGACAAATCACGAGGGCGCGCCCAAGTGAGTACGGTGCAGACCAGACCCGGGAAGGATCGACCGACACGACTGGTGGCTTGAATGTATTCCGCAGTCCCCTTGGGCTGGCCGTTGACAGCCATCAATCCCAATCGATTGACGTCGACGCCGACCGACAACATGTTGGTGGCTAGCACCACATCGATCGCACGCGTATCGCCCTCTTGCCAGCGAGTCACATACTTGCCAGCAGCGGTGTCAAATTCGGACTTGAATTTGACCTCCAATTGGTCGAGGTACTTCGGGATGTCCTGACTGGATACGCGCGAAGTCAGTTCGCAAATATTTTTGACGCTGCGCTGAGCCAATGCAGGACGATCCACCATGCTCATCTGTACGCGGTAGGAACGAGTCTGCACGTCGTCCTCTGCCAGACGCTTCATCCCGCCGAGCTCACGCAGTGAGTTGAAATACCCGACCATGGTCATGTATGGATCTGCTGGTTCACCGAAGCGATCGAACAGTGCCTGGGCGGCGGTCAAGAATGCCGTGTAGACGCGGATCAACATCGCAGGTCGGGAACTTCCGGGAGAACAGATACCGAGATAACGACGCCCCGACTTGTCCTCTATCGGACGTTGGACCGAAAAGTAGTTGTCCTCCACATCCAAGCCATGTGGAGGAAAAACCGAGACTTGCCGCATGAAAACGTTGTTCACTTGTTCTCTGGCTTTACGTACCGTGGCAGTGGAAGCAATGATCTTCGGCTTGACCTTATTATCACCGAGCTTCCAGCTACAAAGTTCATCCACAGCGGACTCGTACAAACCAACCATGGTACCCAGCGGCCCACTGATGAGGTGAAACTCGTCCTGAATGATCAGATCCGGCGGGCGAATCGCATGGATGCTCTTTACCGTTGCTGCGGGCAGACCCTTAGTCGCGCGATGCCCGGTATTGCACTCTGAATCTGGCCAAAGCAGACCGTGACGGGTGCATTCCTTGGACACCTTGCCGAACAGCGTGCGGACCTGACCTCGCCACGCCATCATGGCGAATTTGTCCACGGTGGCGATCATCATCGAGGGTGGATGGTGGTAGATCTCCTCGTCTACAGTGAGCACTGGCAGCCCCAATCCATTCGAGAAATCACATCTCCTTAGATTGTCACCGCAAAAGATAAGCGTACGGCCCTGTGCTCTATCAACCTTGATATCTCTGCCAGGTTTGATTTCCGAGCCGCACCACGGGCAACTGGTCAGTTGCGCGGGAGACGCCGCCATAGCGTTGTATCTGGCAGGGTTACGGATGTCCTCGATGGCCTTATGACTGTCCTCGGTCGTACCGGGCGTCACCTTGTTGCCCACCCATAAGCCAATGGTGAATGGTTCGGTACCCAGCGATTCGTCGCTCTTCCCCAACGCGGCACGTCGCAACACTTCCATAGCACAGATCAACGCCGTGGCACGCTGGAACTGTTGCAGCGTCAGCAAACGAAGTGTGTAACGCATGATCACGGCCAAGCCGCGCGAACCGTCGTATCCACCCAGATTGCCTTGCATGCGCCGAATAGCCATGGTGAAGGCAGCTACACCCAAATAGGCTTCGGTCTTGCCACCACCGGTTGGGAACCACAGCAGATCGGCGTAGGCTTCGACAGGTTTGACGCGATCTGGATGATTCGGATCCGCTAGCGATGGGATGGATAGCAACAAAAACGCAAGCTGGAACGGGCGCCAGCTGCGGTTCTTAAGGACATCGAAAGTGTCTACGGTTACATCCTCACCACGACGCATGGCCAAAGAATACTGGCTACGTACGCGCTGTGTGGCCATTGCCTGATTGGCAAAGCGGAAGGCTGCGAGTGCTTTTGCATTGCTCTTCAGCATATCGATACCCTGTTGCAGACGTTCGTTGATATGCTGGCATCGATCCATCGCTTGTCGAGACTGCGCCTCGTAACCGACCACGTCTTTACCAACCCGGACGCGCTGTTCATCGATCCATGCGGCGTAGTCCTTGGTCAGCACGCTCAACACCTCGACAAGTGCATCACTCTCCAAGGTGGCAAGTCGCTGCATGTCGAGCAAGCCGCTGTTCACCATCTCTATCATCGCGGGGCGATCTGTGAGGCGTTGCCCTGGTGTCTCAGTGACCTGCACTTCGTACTGCGGCATGACCATCGTCCGCACCTCGGTAGCCAGTGTCACGTCTTTTGATGTCACGGCATGGACGGCGACGCCATGTCCAACCGCGAACTCGACCCGGTTGCGGTAGATCATCTCCAGCGACTCGCGCTCTGGGTCCGTTCCGTCCGAATCGAGCACAGGCCTACGTCTAAAGATGGCACGTTTACTCGTATCCTTCGCAGCACGTATGATCAATTCCGGTTGAAACACCCAACCCGTATCGCGGTTGGTCTCTGGCTCTACCTGTGCATTGACCAGGAACAGGGTCACAAGGCGATCACCATTTGCGTTCCTACCGCGAATCGAACCCTGCACCCTTACTTCGGGATAGGTCTTGTCTGGAGCCTGATGAGGTATAAGGCCTTCGACGAGCGGTAACGTGAGCGTGCCACCACAAGGGATGCGCTGCCAGACCTTGGCCTTGGTTTGTTCCTCTGCACCCGTCTCCTTATTCTTGCGTGTACGGAAAATCTCGTGCTCCTCACTACGTTCGTAGCGACCCCATCTCACTTCCACTTCGATCTGCTTTGCCTCGCCATCGACGCAGAACGTCAAGCCGAGGCTTGAGGGCACGAGCGATTGATTGCTGGCTGTATCGATCTCGTCTGCGGAGTCAGCCTCTGGCTCAACTCGACCAGTGGCCGTCCCAAACTCTGCGCCTGGCTCATGCTGACCTGGCGCCTTCGGATCAATGGGTTCCTCTGTTCCTTCGATGGCGAGAGGTCCCTCTAGACCCTCGATACCGCCTTTTTCCGCTTCCCGTGGTGCAAGCTTGCCAACCAGATAACGGTCACGCACACCCATGTCGATGATTTGTTCATGCGGGCCACCGGCCGGCCCAAGCAGGTCATCCATCACGGCCAACTGCAGCAGCTCGCGGATGTAGGTTTGATCCTCGATTGGTGGCACATCCGTGATCGTCTTGTGAAAAAACTTTTGTAGTGCCTCGACGAAATCTGACCACTGCAAGCGGCCGACGCTGCCGGACGCGGGGGGTGACAGTGATGTCCCGCTGAGTGATGTTTCTGGATCGGCGAACTGCATCCGATCGAAGTACAACGTGGTAGTTTCGAAGATGGAACGAATCCGAATGACACGCCCCACGCGATTGAACTCGGCCTGCGGTTTGACAACCAGAACCCAATCGTCCTCTTCAATGGCCTGATAGAGGGATCTTTGTCCGTTCAGTTCCAGCGTGTAATGAGCAAGCTTAGGATCGGTACCGATTTCTTTGTCGATGGCAAGCCAGGCGTTAGGTGTTCTTGTCATTTGCGCACCTCAAATCCTGTCAACGATCTTTTCTAGCTTGTCGAGCTCCTTGCTCTTGCTCAGATACTCTGAGTAGGCTTCCTGTGCCCCGCGGATGAGCGCGTCGTAATGCACGATCCTACTCCCGGGGGAAATCGCAGCCATTGAGGATTTCAATCGTTCCGGATTTGAGCCCTCTTCATCGATATTTTTTCCAAGGATGAATACCACCTCGATATTGGGGGTCGAGTCTCCTTGCTTGAGCAATATCTTCTTGAGCTTATCGACATAGGTTTGCCCCTGATCTTGAAGCTCAAGCAATTTCATCTTGCGTTCGACTTTCTTCAGCTCGACAATCATGTGTTTTCCTGCATTCGTGCGATAGGCGATGTCCACCCGTCCGAGCCGTTCCTTTTCGGTCATGTCGGCAGTTAGCACACCTTCCTCTGCCAACCGGGTCTCCATGACTGCACTATCCGTTGCTCTTTCCCACGCAGGGTCCAGCAGCCAGAGGTGATTGAACAGATATTTCTGCAAGACCCGCTCTTGTGCTTCCTCGTCGACGATAGCTTGGAAGTTCTTAATGGCTTCGAGACGAGACTTCACGATGTCCCGATATAGAGATGCTTCAAGGGAGTCTCTGTCGGCAAGAACTAAGAGTAATTTTTCGACGCTCTCGACACTGGTTGCCAGTTCCTCAGTCGACCCCCTGAGCTTCATTCGTTCGAAAGCCAGAATGCCATGGCGGTACATGAGTTTGCGGTCTTCTTCGTCATCAACTGGCAGAGCACTCAGTTTGGCGATTAAGCTTTCGGCACTATTCTTGTAGCCAGCGGGCAGCGAATCGAGCCATTCGGCAAGTGCTGGCGAGGTCTCCTTGGCCTTCTCGACCTCATGCTTCTTTCGCCACTCGTTCCAGCGTTTTTCAACTTGCACAAGACTCGATTTCAGGAAGGCGATGAGCTGACTGTATCTGGGATCATCCTCTTGAACACGTTGGCGATCACTCGTCGCGATATCGGGCGCATCGTCAGCATCAAGAAAATCTGCCTCGATTTGTCCAGTGAGGTACTTCGTATAGAGCCTGCCATCGTTGAGCTTGTCGAGGATATTCTCATGGAATAGTCGCCCACGGGCGAACACGACGATGCCGTTCAAGTTGCCAGCCTCCTCGCTATCCAGTAGCTTGGGGAATCTAGCCGTACCGATCCAACCACTGACCTTCCAGCCTGGATCCCATGCTGCGAAGCGATTTGGCAGCGATTCCTGCTCCAAGAGCTGTGCAGCAGACGACAAGTCTGGTTCGTAGTCCTCGAAGTTCCAGATGAACTGGACCATCGGCAGATCACCACGATCTGCTGTCGTGATTGGTTGGCCATCAATGGAGATCTTGAAACCGTGGGTCTCTCCGATCACCGAGAACCGCCGAGCCAGACGTTTCCGCAGAGCAATAGCACCACGCCCGAGCCGCTGGCGCTTGATGTCGCTGAGGACGATCTGGGTCCCACGCGATACCGCGACCCGATCTGCAGTTAGCGCCTCGGGGCTGTAGAACGGCTCCTTCATTTCGACTGATTTATGGATGCCATCGACTGTCATTCTCAACCCATGTCCCAGCCCATCTTTGGCTGATTGAACCTCGATTACGTTCGCGATAGAGAACAATGAGAGTTTACCGAGTCCCTTTCTGCCCATGACAGGTCTACCCTTGGCCGTGGTCTTGCCGTGGACGCTGTCCTCGTCCCGCCGACGATAACCAACCCTCAGGTACTTGCCGTTCATGTCGCCGACCGTCATACCAATTCCATCATCAGTGATCTTGATCCAGTTCCCGTCCGGGTCGATCTTGATATCAACGGTTTCTGCATCGGCATCCCAAGCGTTCGCCACGGCCTCGGTCAGGACGGCAGCAATATTGCTATAGAGGTTGATCCCGAGATGGTCGAGCACGTTAAGGTCGACCGTCATCCTGTACTTTTCATCCGCCACAATACATCCCCCTATTTTTTATTCTCAGAAATGTCACCATTCGGCATGGGCCCATATTCGACCCAGTTGAACTGTGTATTGGCGTTTTTCAGCTGCTTGAAGACAAGTGTATAGTCATTTTCTAGTTCTCGAATGCATGAGGTGTCACCGCCACATAATTTTAGAAGATAGAGAAGCCGAAGTTGAGCAAATGTGCATACATCCGAAACTACACGTGCTGCATGGCCGAGGGTTACTGCAGCTTGGCGGTGAGGTGAGCGTTTCGTTCGCTCCCAGACCATTCCGATACCATCTGCATCTTTATGAAGGAGATGGCTGCTCATCCCATATCCATGTGCCATCCCCCCGAAAAGCTGCAGACCAGCATTCTCCGATTGCATGAATTGTTTTGAAATTCCGGAGAAAGACCATCTTTCCTCAAGTTCTTGCCGCTGTGCACGCGTGTATTCTTTCCTTAAGGCATCAATCTCTTCATCCCTAAGTACCAAATCACGAAATGGTTGCCACTCTAAGCTGTCAGATTTGGGAAGTTTAGAGATGAGTCGATCTGCCCGCTCACTGTGCTTTATGTCCGAGAACGTGGGCAGTATCTCCCAATATTCCTTTACCTTCATGTGAATTTCTTCAGGGGTACCTAATAGCATATAGACATACTTAAGTGAGCCCTCCATGACGGAACGATTTAGCAAATCTGCATCCCATTCTTTCGCTTCTCGGATAAGGATCAGGACACTCTCACTGGTCAATTGGCAATCAATGTAGAGCTGTGCACTCACGAATCTGACATTCTGATCAATACCTGAAAAGTCTTTGTCTAGGTATGGCTTCGCACGATCAAAGCAGGCACCGATGAAATTGCTGGCCAAACCAGCCCATGTGCGGGAAACTTGTTCAAGCTCGGAGGTGTGATATGTCATTAGACTATATCTTGATCTTGGCTCGGTATCTGGTGGAATCGCCTTCACCACGTGTTTCAACATATTCATCTTGAAGCAAATCTGCGATCGCAATATCCCAGAACTCCTTGCCTGCACCACTCCCGTGAAGAATAACCGTCTTAGCAAACCATCCGTTGTGCGCTTCAAGCCAGGCGAGTATCTGATCAACAGCGTTTGACCCCCATTGATTTCCTGATTCCCGAGACTTTTGATTGGCCTCCGGTCCAGAAGAGGACGCTCTAAAGTCGAAGCTAGGTTGAGATAGTACGTCGTTGCGGATGATTTGGATTCGGGAGGTACTTGTTGGTGAAGGGCGTGTTGTGGTTTTATCATGCAAACCTTGCGCGATTTCAGACTGATAACGTTCACGGTTCAGCTCGGCGAGAAGACGTAGAACCTCTAACCGGGCATTCTCGGAAATCGTGAAACGCACTCGGTCGTTTTCGGGCAGGTAGGACACCTCGTGGAAGTTGTGGTCAAGATTGAGGTTGTCCCATTCATAAGCGCGAGCAACTCTTTCATCAATGTCGCAATGCAATTCTCGTAAGCCGATAATCCTCTCGTCATGTTCTGCCGGATCATGAAATCTGTTGTAGAGCTTAGTTAATCCAATGCCCAATTGGCGCATGACCGTCATTCGCCCTTCATGAAGCTCTTCACCGCACTGATTCAATTCTTGCCAGTTTTCAATCTTTGACTCGGTAGGAAAAGGAAATGGCTCTAGCGCATCGGATGGACCGTATCTCAGGTCATTTTTCATTCGTGAACTGTAATTCCAAGCGAAAACGGCATGTATGTTTGATTGTAGCAAGGCAAAGTCGGCACCCCGATTTAAAGAGAATACAACTATTTGCTCGGAGAAAATTGGCTTTGAATAAACAAATGAAAATGCCAAAGTCTTACTCACTCGACACAGTGCCAGGACTCGCTCCATCGGTTGCACCAAAGAATTCCAGCCATCCGGATGTTGTTCAAAGCGGTGGCCGCGTCCAATGGTGTGATAAAGCTCTTTTGCTGATGCCTCATAAAGCCACCATTTTTCTCGGACTTTCTTCTTCGCAGCGCTCACTTTCATTCGTTGCGGCTTTACTTTGTCGTGCACTATTTGAAATGCCTTTGTGTAACTTTGAGCGCGATCTTCGGGCCAGTCCCAGAAATTGATTGTCCACCTGCTCGCTCGTTGATCTGGATTGGTATTCAGATCTTGGCCGTTTATATATGGGAAAACCACGTCTGAGTATTTTGGGGCTTCGTTGATGAGGGCCTGTGCCTCGAACTCTTCCAGCACAAACCCTATACCGTTTAGTAGCGCTCCTATGAATGCTTTGCCCTCGTTGGCTTTCAACGTTCTAGGGGTCCCATCCTCCTGTGGGGACAGAAATC
>VFSW01008179.1_pt1 | contig 15065 bp, 7 predicted proteins | sample 5358111 | NCBI WGS metagenome assembly VFSW01 (sample SAMN11554181, study PRJNA540505) | mine drainage metagenome | isolation source: sediment from site ElyBrook_90M | place: USA: Ely Copper Mine, Vershire, VT | collected 2017
ACGGGCTACGACGGCGGGCTATAGCCCGGCCCCACGGGCTGCGCGGCCACCCCGCCGCCGCTGAAGTGGCGGGGGCGTTCGGTGGCCGCGATCGGCGGGCGGCCCTCGTTGCGTCGCGCCGCGAGTTCCGGATTACCCCGCGCGATCATCTGGTGCTGCACCTGCTCGCTGGTCGGGGGCACGTGAGGCTCACGCGCGGCGGCGATTTCCGCGGCGTTGGGCGTCAGACGGGTGCCGGGACCGCCCGCGTAGCTGAGGCGGTTCGCGGACGCGCCACCGACGATATTGATGTTGTTGACGATGGTCTGGTTGTACGTGTTGCGGACGATGTTGACATTGACGTTGTTGACGGCCGTGTTGTACTCGAACCGATCCCCGGCCCAGCGGCCACCGTAGTATCCCTCGCCGACATAGCCGAAGCCGTAGTTGATGCCGCCGTAGAAGCCGACGTGCGGCCCCCAGTAGCCGGCGTGGAAGACGTAGGCGCCACCGGCAAGCCCCCAGAAGCCCGGAGTCCACAGCAATCCCGGCGAAGGGGGCGCGACCCAGGTTCCCGGCACCCAGAAGTAACCCGCCGGTCCCCACTGCCACACGCCCGGAGTCCAGATGAAGCCCTCACTGGGGCACGGCGGCTGCTCGTACACCGGGAGCGGAGGCGGCGGCTCGGTGATCTGTTCCGGCGCATCGGGCGGCTCCTGGTAATCCGGCGCAGATCCCGCGGCGTAGGAATCCGCGGTTGCCGCCTCGTCCGGCCACCCATAATAGACGGGCTGGCCGACACACCCGGTGAGCGCCAAGCCGGTCGCGAACGCAAGTGCGCTGGTTACAAGCCGCATGATCAGACCCGTCGTTGCTGGTGGAAAAAACCGCGGCTGTGATGCTACTGCAAACCGAGATCAAGATCGACGGGACAAGGGCCCGGGTGCACGCAGTCCCCGGCGCTGAACGCTCAAATCGTGCCTGAGAGGCCGGGGATCCTGGCTGGTCCCCATGACCGAAACGGCCTGGCGCAGATCCCAGGCTTTACGGGTATCAAAATACGGGGCGGTCAACCCGATGTTGCGCCCGGATCCGCCTCGCCGGGATACGCCGTATTGAATGATGAAACACGCCGCGCCGGTGCCGAGCGCTAGAATGAGCAGCAGAGCCCGGCGAAGGAGCAAATTATCTTCGGCGGTATCGGTCAATTGATCGCCATGAGTTTCTGCCAGGGGCGAATGTTGCCACTCGAGCAAGACTGCCGGCTACTCGGTGAGTATGGCACCGCACGCTCTGCGTGAGGCAAGTATCGTAGCCTTGAACCATGGCATCCCCCACCCACTACTCCCTCTCCACCGGACTGAGCAGCGCCGCGGCGGAAGCGTTGCTGAAGAGCGAGGGCTATAACGAACTGCCCGCCGCCGAGCGTCGCGGAGTTCTGCGCATCCTGTGGGAGGTGGTGCGTCAACCGATGTTTGCCCTGTTGATCGGTGGCGGCATCGTCTATCTGCTGCTTGGCGACCGCCTCGAAGCCCTGCTGTTGATTGCCTTCGCCGGTTTGTCCGTTTCCATCACGATCGTCCAGGAGTCGCGCAGCGAGCGCGTGCTGGATGCGTTGCGCAACCTGGCGAGCCCGCGGGCCACGGTGATCCGCGATGGTCGACGGGTGCAGATCGCCGGCCGAGAGGTGGTGCCGGGCGACCTGCTGGTCATCGCCGAGGGCGACCGGGTCGCCGCCGATGCGCGGCTGATTTCGGCCATGGATCTGCTGGTCGATGAGTCGCTCCTGACCGGCGAGTCCGTCCCGGTGCGCAAGAGGGCGGCCGACCCTTCGGCGCCGACTCCCGACTCGATCGCCCCACCGGGGGGTGAGGATCTGCCCTGGATATTCGGCGGCACCCTGGTCGTGCGCGGCGGCGGCATTGCCTGCGTCCGCTCAACCGGGAAGCGCAGCGAGATGGGCAAGATCGGTCACGCTCTCGGTGGCATAGAAACCGAGCAGCCGCGGCTGCAGTTGCAGATCCGCTGGCTGATCCGGGATTTCGCCATCGTTGGGGCCATCGCCGGGACCCTGACCGTTGTGCTCTTCGGGCTGCTGCGCGGCCCCTGGCTGCAGGCCCTGCTCGGCGGAATAGCCCTCGGGATGTCGCTGCTGCCCGAGGAATTTCCGCTGGTGATGGCGGTGTTCATGGCCATGGGCGCCTGGCGTATCTCGCGCGCGCGCGTCCTGACGCGTCGTGCCTCCGCCATTGAAACCCTGGGCGCGACGACCGTCCTGTGCACGGACAAGACCGGCACCCTCACCGAGAATCGGATGACGCTCATCGCCATTGTCGGCGGGGATTGCGCGTGGAGCGCGCCCGCCGACATGCCGCTTCCCACCGAGAGCACGCGAATTCTGCAGGCCGGCCTCCTCGCCTGTGCCCGCGAGGCAACGGACCCCATGGACGTGGCGATCCATACCTTGGCCAAATCGCAATCGCTCACCTATCCGGGCGCGGACTGCGCGCGCCACCTCCTGCACTCTTATGGGCTGCGACCCGACCTGTTCGTCGTCGCCAACGTGTTCAGTGGCGAGGCCGGCCGGACCGCAACGGCTTATGCAAAAGGCGCGCTCGAGGCCATCGCGGCACTCTGTCGCCTCGGCCCGGAGCGCGTGGCGGCCATTCGAGCGCAGGTCGATGGGTTGGCGCGAAACGGCATCCGCGTCCTCGGGGTGGCGCAATCGCCGCCGGCGGGAATCGATGCCGCCGCCCCTTTCCCGGACTCGCCGCGGGGATACGAATTCGAGTACCTGGGCCTCATCGGTTTCACCGACCCCCTGCGAGCGAATGTCCCCGGCGCCGTGGCCGAATGTAATTCGGCCGGCATTCGGGTCGTGATGATCACGGGGGATTATCCCGCGACGGCGGGCGCCATCGGGCGCGAGGCAGGCCTTGGGACGGACTCGGTGATGACCGGCGAGGAAGTCGAGTCACTCCCCGCCGCGCAGTTTGCGCAGCGTGTGCGCACGACATCGATATTTGCCCGCATCCGGCCCAATCAAAAGCTGAAAGTCGTCCAGCAACTCAAGGCCAACGGCGAGGTGGTCGCGATGACCGGCGACGGCGTCAACGACGCCCCGGCCATCAAGGCCGCGCACATCGGCATCGCGATGGGCGGACGCGGCACGGAGGTGGCGCGGGAAGCCTCCGCCATCGTGCTTCTGGATGACGACTTCGGCTCCATCGTGACCACGATCAGGCTGGGACGGCGGATCTACGACAACCTGCGCAAAGCCATCGAATACATCGTGGCGGTGCACATTCCGATCGCCGGATTGGCATTGCTGCCGCTGTTGCTTGGTCTGCCCTTGATGCTGACGCCGATTCATATCGCGTTCTTGGAAATGATCATCGACCCGGCCTGCTCGCTGGTCTTCGAGGCAGAGGGCGAGGAGGAGGACGTCATGCGCCGGCCGCCGCGCGACCCCAGCAGTCCCTTGCTGCTGCGCCATCGCGTGATCTGGGCGGTTCTGCAGGGTCTGATCGTCTTGGCGGTGCTCGGCGCAATGCTCGTCATCGCATCCCGCGCCGGCACGCCCGAGGCGAACCTGCGCACGCTGGTCTTCACCTCCTTGGTGTTCCTCAACATGGGGCTCATCCTGGTGAACCGATCTTTCAAGTCCTCCTTGAAGGCGGCGCTGCTGCGGCCGAACCGGTCGCTGTGGATTTTATTGGGCGGCGTCTGCGTTCTGCTGACGATCGCGGTGACCTGGCCACCGGCCCGGCTCCTGTTTCACTTCGAGCCAATGAATTGGGCTGGATTCGGCGCCTGTGCGCTGAGCGCCGGCGCGAGCATCATGGTCCTCGAGGCGTTGAAAGCCTTTTGGTTCCGTCGCGCTTCCACCGTCGTGGCGAACACCCCATGACCCGCCTGCGGGCGGTGGTCAGCATTTTTTGACCGCGCCGCGCGCCCGTTCACTCATCGCCATCATCGTCGTCATCCGCGGTGACGGTCACGAGCGTCGTGGCGGTGGCGGTGGCGCCGAGCGAGTTGGCGCAGCCGAGCGCGTAGGTCGTGCTGGCCTTGATCGAGCCGATCGCGAGGCTGCCGCTCGCCGGCAGTCCCGGATGGGTCACGCCCCCGCCGGAGATCGCACATGAGGCGGCGGTCGCGGACCAACTCAGCGTCGTGGAGCCACCGGCGCGGATTCTCGCGGGGCTTGCGCTGAAGGACTGGATCTGCGGCGGCGGCACCACGGTTACGCTTGCCGTCGCGGGCGTGCTGCCGCCGGCGCCGCTGCAGGCGAGCGAGTAGCTGGGCGTCGCGGCGAGAGCGCCCGTGGACTGGGTGCCGCTCGGCGGCTCGCTGCCGCTCCACCCGCCCGCGGCGGTGCAGGCGGCGGCGTGCTGCGAACTCCAGCTCAGCGTCGCGGCGGCGTTCGGTGCGATATTCGACGGGCTCGCCGTGAGCGACACCACCGGCGGCGGGCAGACGGGCGCCACGTCGGGAGCGACCAGCGGCCATTCCGCGTTGGGCTTGTTGCCGAGGATGCGCGTGTTGATCGTCAGATACAGGTTCGCCAGCCGCCCGCGGATCTCGCCCCAGGGATTCGGATTGGTGGCGTTGCCCGGATAGTTGCCGGCGGGGTTGGGGTCCTGACCCACCAAGGCGTCAACCTTCACGACCTGGTTGGCCGCGCAGACATAGTCGTTCTGCGACAGATAGGTGTTCACCGCGCTCAAGGCCGTCTCCAGCGTCTGCCGCGTGCCGGCGACTATGTTGGCCTTGTCGGCCGTGGCGTACAGGTTGTCGTACTTCGACTGCGCGTAGCCGGCGAGGCCGCCCACTGCCGAGGCATTCAGGGTCAGGCCAACCCCATACACCGACATGCCCCGCGTGCCGGAACCCGAGGAGTCGCAGAACCCGGTCATCTCGACGAGTTGCATCAGACCCGTGGCGGGATCCACCTCGACGATGCTGCCCTCGCTGGGGCTCGCATCGGAGCGCGGCGCCCAGGCGAGCACGCCCGCCGGGCAGGGCGGATTCGTCATTCCCAGGGCCGGCGGCAGAATTTGATCGGGATTTTCCTGGCTGTACACCAGCAGGCCCGGCACACCGTCCACACCGCCGGCGGCGGATCGGATCAGGGCGAAGCCCGAGCCGGAGGCGCCCGAGGCCCCGCAAAGGGTTCCCGGAATGATCTCGTTGCCAAAGCCCGGGCAGAGGGTCGCCACGTCGAGGGTGCTGCCGTCGCACATGCCGCCGCTCACCCGGGGATCGGCGGCCACCACGCAGGTACCCTCGACCACATTGCCGGTGGGCGATTTGCCGCCGGCCACGGTGATTTGATGTGGCAAGACGCCACTGGGATTGCAGCCGCTCGCGGAGGCGCAGGTGGTCGCCGCGACGGCATTCAGGCGGGTCACGGCCAGGCCATCGGGACTGGCGACGCCCTGGGTGACCGCGCCGAGCAAATTGTTGCCGCCCGCGCTCGACGGCGCCCCGAATTTCAGCACCTGGCCGGTGCCGTCGTCCAGCGTCTGTGTCACGTAGGCGTAGGGCACGCCGAGTTGCAGGCCCGTCTTGAGCTTGTGCAAACCACGGCCGACTCCGCTTGCCAGCACCTGCGCGAGGCTCGGCACGGTCCCGGACGAGGCGGCGACGAAATCATAGCGCAGGATGCGCCCGGCGGTGGTCGCGATCAGCAGCGTCGGTCTTGCCCGCAGCGCATCGGCCGGCCAGAAGTCCATGCCGGTCGGATACTCACCCGCGGGGAACTGTCCCGGCGCAATAATGATCGCGTCCGGCGCCGTGCGCGGACCCGCGCCGCTCAGCACCGTGGCGATGCTGGCCGCCCGGTAGACGAGCACTTCGGCCGCGTTGGTGTCCCTCTGGGAGTTCGAGTGACTGGCGTTGCCCACCAATACCAACAGATCTCCGGGACCCCAGGCCGCGGTGGTCGTGGTCGCCACCGCGGTCTCACGCAGCCGCTTGACCCCGTTCGCCGTCGCGAACGCGCCGTCGATCAGCAGCGGACTTGCGGCATAGCCGCTCGCCGAGGCCGCACTCGCCGGCAGCACCCATACCTGCGAGGCGCCATCGTCGCGTCCGTCACGTTCGTCGCCCTCGTCTTGGAGCTTGGAGGTCACGATGTACAGATTGCCGGCGGCATCCACCGACAGTCCATCGGGATGCGCCGGACCGCTGCCCGCCGAACTGTAACTCCATACGACCGTCTCGGCGGCCGGCGTGGTGCCGACGGCCGGTGTGTAGCGCACGATCTGGCCGCGTGTCGCGTCCGCGGCCAGCACGTCGACCGTGCCCGCGCTCAGGTTCGCGACCTGCACCAGCGCCCGAAAGCTGCCGTGATTCGCCCCGTCGGAGTTCAAGGTGGTGATCGTGCCCGGCGGCGGTGAAAACGCGGTGATGTCATAGAGCGAATTGTCGCGGGCGTTCGCCGCGGTCACCCGCAGGAATTCCGCCTGGGCGCCGGCGCTGACCAGCAGGGCCACCAGGGCGGCGCCGGCGCGCAAGGCTCGGCGGGATGATTTCGTCGAATGAGTCCCCATCGAATTCCCCCTTAGGATCATCGCTTCGGAAGCGGCGACCGCGTCCTTGACAATTATTCTCTGTCGGTCCGCCAGCGGACGCAGTCTAGCACTTGCGGGATACCCGCAACTGCCGCGGCGCGGACAAGGCGCGGATCAAAGGTCAATATGTCAAGTGGGTTTGCGCGCCAGACGCATCGGCGGCGGTCGCCGGCGCCGGATGCCGCGGCGCTCTGCGACGCTGGCGCAGATCGACGAGGTAGCGCTGTGCCAGGGCGCGGTATTCCGGCGGCGCGCCACCGTCCTTGCCGAGAATCGCGAGACTGTGCAGGAGGGTCGCCTGCGCGTCCGCGGTTTGGCCGATGCAGCCGAGCGCGGCGCCTTCGGCGCTTTGCGCCACGGCGACCTTCCAATGCGTCGCCGACAGAGCCGGGGTGAGGATTTGAATCGCACGGCGCGCCGACCCCAAGGCTTGCTCGCACTCGTTCTTCGCCATCTGAAGGATCGCCACGTGGATGAGACTGGTCGCCACCTCGGGGTGTTCAGCGCCGAACAGGCGGCGGCGCATGGCGAGCGCGGCCTGCAGGTCGCGGTCCGCCTCGGCGTATTCACCGGCCTGCGTGAGCCAGAAACCGATTCGATTCATGATGCGCGCGACGTCGGGTTGGTCCTGAGAAAATAGCTTCTGGTATATGGCGAGCACCTCGCGCTCGGAGGCGAGCGCCTCGCGCTTGTGACCCCGGTCGTACTGCACGAACGCCAGATTGTTCAGCGTATTGGCGGTGTCCGGGTGAATTTCCCCGAGCAATTCGCGTTGCATGGCGAGCGCCTGCCGATAGGTCGCTTCGGCCTGCACGAGATCCCCCTTGTCCTGCAGCGCGAGGGCGAGGTTGTTCAACCCCAGCGCGATCTCCGGGTGTTTCTCGCCGAGCAGGACGTGCTTCATTGCAATCGACTCGCGGTCGAGCGCCTCCGCCTCGTCGTAATCGCCGTGCTGCTCGAGCAGCAAGGCCAGATCGTTGATCGTGGCGGCCAGATCCGGATGCGGCTCCCTGCCCCGCAGGCTGCGCTGCATCGACAATGCGGTGCGCATCACCGGTATCGCGCCGTTCAAATCGCCGCCCTCGGCCATCACCCGCGCCAGGTCCTTGATCGTCGAGGCGATGTCACCGTCCATTCCGTCGCCCATCTTGCGCTGCAGGAGCAGCGCCTGACGCAGCGTGCGATCGGCCTGCGCGTAGTCTCCCTTTTGTTCCAGCACGGTGCCGAGTCCGTGCAGACTCTTGGACAGTTCCACCTGGCTCTTGCGATCCTTGGGCCGCACGGATTGGATCGAGATGGCGTCGCGATAGGCCTTTTCCGCGGCGTCGAATTCAGCCTGCAAGGCCAGCAAATCCGCCTCGTGCTCCAGCGCCAGGGACTGGCCGAACGGGTCGATCTCGCGATGCTTTCGCCACACCGAAACCGACCCTTCGAGCAAGGGGCGCGCCCGGCCATACAGGCCGAGGCCCATGTACACCGTGCCGATGGTATCCATCAACGTGGCCCGAATGGTCGGCTGGGCGGCCAGTTCCCGATCGATGCGGGCGGCTCCCTTGTCGAGCATCTCGCGCGCCGTGATGGTGTTACCCCTTGCCTCGCTCGGATCGAGAATGCGGAACAGATTCACCAAAAATGCCGTGGTCTTGCGCGACGCATCCGCCTCGGCCTCGGCGCGCACCGCCTCCCGCTCGGCCAGCCGTCGCTCGACGAGAGCGTAAGTCGCAAGGCCGGTGGTCACCACCATCCCGGCCAGGGCCGCGCAGGTGATCACGAACAGCCGCTGATTGCGGCGCTGCTGCTCGCGCCGTCGCAGCGAGTCGAAGCTCACGCCAAGCACCCCGGCGATCAGCTTCAACTTGGCGTTCGCCCTGCCGTCCTTGCCCGGGCGGGCGTCCGCGGCCACCGGCTCGGTCGGCACCTCGCCAAGCACGCCGTCCGCGGTCAGATGGAATCGCAGCGCCGGCGGAAAGCACTCTTCGTCGGCGCGCGCCGGATCCGCCGATGCGTTGGGCTCACCGGCGACGATCAGGCTATAAATGCGATCGGCGCGTCCAAGGCGTTTGAAGGCGAGGATTTCCTCGTTCACCCAGCGGGATTTCGCCGCATGCGGCGAACAAATGACGATCTGCGTCGCTGATTCCTGCAGCGCTCCGATGATGACCGTGCCCAAATCGGTGGCGCTGGCGAGCTCCTCCCGGTCGCGAAAGATCGGCGTCAGCCGTTTGGGCACGGGGCCGCCGCCGGCTTGCTTGCCCACCAACTGCCGCGGGGGGCGGTAGGATTCGAGCGCCTTGTGCAGCCAGTCGGCCCAGCCCGAATCGCGGTGGGTGTCGCTCATCACCGCCCGGTATTTGGCCGTGCCCCCGTCGCGCCGCCACCCGTCAACGCCCGCCGGGGGCCACCGGCGGGGAATCGGTGTCGCGGGCGACCCCCTCGGCCTTAAGCCTCGCGATATCCCTGGCGCCGCCCGCCGCCGCCCGATCCCTCGGGAGGTGCATGGCGGGCAGCGTGAAGGGAACGCCGTCGCGAAGCAGGCCGCTGAACTGCGCCTCCGGGAGCCGGGTCTGACGATCGTCCCACGGATCAGCGGCGATGATGCCGTACACCATGCCCGGGACCTGGGCATCGAGAAAATAATTGGCGAATATGCGCTCACTCGCCGCGTGGGGATCGGCGTCCGATGCCGCTTCGGCGGGCAGGGCGACCAGCATCACCAAAGGTGGCAGGAACAGCCGACGGCAGGTCTTCATGAGGGCAGCCTACCTCAACTCCCGGGAAGGCGGGGCAATGTCACGGCGCCTTGAGTTCGAGGCCGGTCCGGACCATGCCGGCGCTGGTCTGCGGCAAATCCTCCGGCTCATCGATCAGGATGCGGCGCTCGCTTACTCCCGACTGCACCAGCGCCTTCTTGATCGCCTCGCCGCGTTGCAGGGCCAGAGTGCGCAAGTTTCCATGCGCCGCCGCGGTCGCCGCGCGCGGCGGACCGGACCCATCCGCGAGCCTGTCGTAGGTAGGACGGATGAAAACCAGCAGCCTGCCATGGTTGGCGAGTGCACTGCCGATATTGCGCAGTTTCTCCTCGTCTTCGGCGTTCAAAGACGCCATGTGCGCCCGAAAGTCGATGTGGCGCAGTTGCTCGGAGTCCCTTCCGAGCAGGTTCGCCAACAGTTCAAACGGCGACTCCAGGGTCTTGCGCAATGCATCCTGCAAGGCCTTGACGGCGACATCGCTCAGCACGAAGTCAGGGTCGTTCAAGTTGCCGCGCACGGGCACGTCGAGATCGATTTCGCCCTGGTCGTTGCGCAAAATGTCGATGATCGCACGCAGCGGCAGATCGGGCGCGGCGCCGGACCGTACCTGCGGACCAAGAATCAGCTGATCGATGCGGGCGCGATTGTCGCCCTCGATCAGACCGTTATCGAGGGTATAGTGCAACCGCAGATCGAGCATGCCCTGATCGACCCGATAGCCGGCGATCTGCGCCGCGTAGGGGTTGAGGGTGGGTAATTCGATGCGGCTGAAATGCACTCTGACGTCCCCATCTTGCGGCCGTTGCAAGGGGGTCAGGCTTCCCTCCACATCGACGCGCCCGTAGTCGTTGACGCGGCCGCTCAGCTGAATGTGGGCCGGCGCCCGCGCGGCATCGTTGGCGAACAAGCCGACGGTGCCCGCCAGGTCATGGATCGCCGCATGAAAAGGCGTTGCCAGCGTTTCATCCTCGAAATCGAGACGACCTCGCGCGAGTTGGAACAGATCGATGCGCACGGGCCACGGAGTCGAGACCCGCGCGGACGACGAGGAGCGGGCGGGGGATCTCCCCTGCCCCTGCAGCATGCTCTCCAAGTTGATGCGGTGATCCGCAAAAATCCTGATCTGTGCCAGCAGACCGTCGAGATCGAGCCGGGGAACATTCAAACCCGACTGCCCGTCAGCCGTCAGCATCGGCATGCTGGCAGCCGCCCAGGAGGCGAGGACCTGCCGCTCACCGTCGACGATGCGCCCATCCATGACTGCCAGCGAGCCGGCGTAGTGCCATGCATAGATGTCCCGCTGACGATGCACGCCGACCCTGCCCGACAAGGAAACGCTTCCCCGATCGATCCGGGCATCGCGACCGCGCATCATCAGGACGGCGAGCGGCGGCAGGTCGAGGTGCTGCACGACGAGCTGACCGTCGAGCGCCAGCGGCTGCGGGGTGAAGTCACCGTCCCAGCGCCACTGTCCTGCGCCCAGCGTGAACTCGAAGTGAGTGCGCAGTGGCTGCTTCGCGGTGCTGGACCATTGATCGGTGCGCAACACCAATTGACCGAGCCTGCGCGCCGGCGGGGGTGCGAGACCGGGCCCGAGCCGCAGTGAGTCCAGGCGGACCTGCGCGCCGCCGACATTGAGCCGCCAGGGGCTCATCGCCGGGGCGGCCCCGCCGATGACCGGCGCGGGCTCGGACTGCCCCGTGCTCACCGACCGCAGGGAGTCGAGTTCGGCGAGCGGCTCGATGGCGCCCGTACGGGTCTGTGCGAGCAGCACCTGACCACCGCCGACCTGGACCTTCCCCAGGGCAATCCGCCGTTGCGGGAGGCTGCCGCGCACCTGGGCGAGCTCGAAAGTCGCCAAACTGATCCACGGCAGCCGCCCCCGCCACCGCCAATCCGTCCCGGTCACAGTGCCCGCGGAGTAGCGCTGCGCCGCCAGATCGGCGTTTATCCCCTCGACCTTCACAGCCCGCCAGCCGAGGTGCAGATTGCGGGCGCCGCCGAGCAAGTCGCCGTGCCCCGCGGCGGCGCTTACGACCCGCAGAGCCGCTCGCCGGCGCGCACCATCCCAGCTCGTCCCCAGCAGGGTGACGCCACGCGCGGCGCCGCGCAGATGCAGCGCAGCGCGTTGCACGTCCCATGACAGGGTCGAGACACGAAGCGCGGGCGCCGTGAAGCGAACGGGTCCGCCACGCCCACTGGCGGGCAGCAAGCGGACCGGTGCGAGCGTCACCCGCGCGGCGCTCCAGGCCCCCGCAGCGGCTGAGCGGAGCGCCACCTGGCGCAAGCCGCCCTCAACCGTCGCCAGCCAGCGCGCCGGATGATGCAGGCTGCCGTCGATCCCGCCACGAGCCGTGAGTTCGCCCGAGGTGACCTCGAGCATCGATGGCCACCGAGGCAGGGCGTTCAGCAGGCGCAAATCGAGGTCTTGGAGCCGCCACCGCACCTGCAGGGCAGCGCTTGCGGATTGCAGCCGCCCCTCGACGCTCCAGGCACCCGTTGCGCGCCCCTCGCCCCTGGACAGTCCCGCGCCATGGGCCGCCCATTGCAGAGCCGTCGTGCCAGCGGACTGGAAATTCGCGATGCGCAAGTTGACGCCGGGCAGGCGCCATCCGCCTGCGCCATCGGCGAGCCGGACAACGGCATCGCGCACTTCGGCGAGCGGCCAAGTGACCGACCAGGCGGGGGTGGGTGGTCGCGCCGCCGACGCGCTTGCGGCGGGCCACTCATGGATGAGGCGCTGCAGGTCGAGTTCGCCGTTCGGTTGCAGATGCATCAACACCTCGGGCGATTCGAGGGCGATGGACTCGCCAATGACCCGGTGTTGCAGACTGTCGATACGCAGGGTCCGCACACTCAGGCGCCGCAGGGATACCTCGGGAGCGATTCGACCGGCGCCCCTGGCATCGAACCCGCGGATCTCGAGGGTCGTGTGCTCCAAGACCAGCTGGCGCCGTCCATCGACATCCGCAAAGGAATAATCCCCCTCCACATCGGCCTGCCCGTGCCGCACCTTCAGCGGCCAGCGATTCCCCAGCGTCTGACTCACCCACGGCAGGGACAATGCGCTCAGCCGGATGTGACCCGTGCTCGCGACAGGGGCAACATCGAGACGACCCTGCCAGTGCAGATCCCAAACGCGCTGTCCCGAATTGCTGCCATGGACGTCAAACGCGAAGCGCCCGCCGGGGTCGCGACTGTCGAGGTGGTCCAATTCCAGTCGCGGTACCGTGACGTCGATGGGCTCGGCCAGCGTGCCGGTCGCCGCCACCCGCATCCGCAGCGCATCGAGCGATAGATGATCGATACGCCATCCAAGCCTGCCGCCGCCGTTCGCGCCGGTGTCCCTCGGCAGGATCTGCTCAATGTCGAGGTGCCCGTTGGCATCCCAGCGCACATCCGCGAACAGGTTCTGCAGCGCCACTTCCCGGACCACCAGCGAGCGCTCGGCGAGTGAGCGGCTGCTGGGAATTATCTGGATCCGACCCACCGCCAGCAGTTCATGTCCCGCATGGCGGATGACCAGTTGCTGCGCTGTCACATTCAGGGTGAGGGGGTTGCACGAAAGCGACGACAGCGTAACCTGCAAACCCGGCACCCGGGCCTGCCAGTCGGCAATCCCGCGGCGCACCAGCCAGGGCAGCCCCATCGAGGCCGCGAGCGCGTAAATCAACGTGACAGCCAGCAGCGCCGACCCTGCCAAGATGCTCGTCTTGCTTCGCCACCCCACGTGCTTGCTCCGCCCCTCGAGGAAAACGGTGCGCGGCGGCCGGTGCCTCCACCAAGCTTATCGCCGCAGCCCTGCGCTCAAGATCCGGTATAACCGCGAAACATCCCGCAGAGCTCAAAAGATTCTCTGGACAGTGGAATATTCTTAGCCCGGCAGTAGCGGGTGGTGAGCTTCAGCAGCTCCTTGATGTCGCGGCCGCTCGCCGTCGGGTACACGATCGTCAGCGCCTCGATCAGCTCATCGGTGAGGTCCGCGCCAAACTGTTCCGCCAACAGCCGCCACAGGCGGATGGCGTCCGCCTTCTGTGGAGTCGAGTACTCGATGGTGGCGATGCAGCGCGAGCGGATCGCGTCATCGACGTCGCCGATGCGATTCGTCGTCATGAACAGCAATCCGTTGAAATACTCGAGCGTTCGCAGGAATTCCGCCACGATCGCGTTGTGCTCGAGGTCGTTGTCGCGGCAGCGGATGTACACGTCGGCCTCGTCCAGCAGCAGGATCGCATCCCAGCGCACCGCGCGCCGCAGAATTCCGGTCAGTGCGGCGCCAACCGAGGTCGCCGTCGTGCCCAGTTGACCCGAGTGCACGCGGTACAGGGGTTTGCCGACCACCTCCGAATACACCTCGGCGGTCAAAGTCTTGCCGAGACCGGGAGCGCCCTGGCAGAGAATGGTGGTGCCGCCGGACTTGCCTGGCACGAAGTCCTGCACGAGCACATTTCTGTTCGAGGTGAGGATGTCGATCAGATCGCGGTGATGCGCGGGAAGCACCAGTTTGTCGCGCAATTGCGGCTGATACCGATACTCCTCCATGTGCTGGACGTGCACCCAGATGTTGCGGTGCCACTCGAGATGGAACAAGTGCACATAACAGTGCAGAGGTATCTTCGCGAAGCCGGTCGCAACGCGCGCCGAGCGCCAGAACTCGGCGTCTGTGGCCGTCTCGAAGCGCCTTTCCAGTGTCTCCTCGTCATTCACGCATTTCGCGCTCAGGCCGTCGACTATCCGCGTCAACTCGGTGCCGCCCTGCGGCTCGACGGTGAAGACGGCCTTCCTGACCAGGAATTGCGCGCCGTAGCGCGCTTGAAACTTGAGGAAGCGCTGCGCGTGCTGCTCATATTCGAGCTTGAATTCCGGGCACTCCTTGTAGTAGCCGAACTCGGCCAGAAGCTGCGGAATCGTCCGCCCGACGATATCGTGGCGGTTGATCACCATCGCCTTCGTCATGCCCGAGCGCCGCAGGTGATGCTCGGTGCGCTCGGAATTGGCGGAGGTCATGGTGTTCGCGAGCAGGTCGACGACCACATACGGCGCGCCCTGTTCCGGTTCCACGTAGCGGATCCGATGCACCAGCCACGGCAGCAGGATGCCATCCTTGTGCCGGCAGTACAGCCAGCCGTCGATGGCGTCTCGGGACAGATGGGCGACGAGGCCCGGCACCAGCTGGTCCAGTGACGGAATGGCGCGCGCCTGCGGTGCGTTGTGGATGTTGTCGAGCGCGAGCATCTGGAACATCAGCGTACGTTCCTCGTGCGTGCGACTGAGCGAATACAGAAGGTTCAGCGACCGCGTGTCGAACAACTCGCTCGAGACGACCACGGCGCCGTGGCAGTCGCCGAATTCGTTCAGCTGCTTGGCGAGCAGCGACTCGGTGTCGATCATCCCGAGCAGGGATTGCACCAGCGATTCGGGGATTTCAAGATCCATGGCCATAACGCCTGATTGTCGCCGACGATGCGGCGGGACGCCAGCGCGCGCTGCCGGGGCTCAAGCCCCGGGACGCGGATGGTGCTTGTGGTAAACACAGGCGAGCTTGTTGCCATCGGGGTCGCGTACGTACGCGACATAGAACGTCGGCTCATAATATGGCCGCGTACCGGGCGCCCCTTCATCACTGCCTCCCCACTGAAGCGCGGCGGCGTGGAAGGCCTGCACTTGGGCTTCGTCCTTGGCGCGGAATGCGCTCATCGTGCCATTTCCCCCCGCGGGCGCCCGCCCATCGAACGGGGTGCAGACCCAGAATCCGTAGCCC
>VFSW01008180.1_pt1 | contig 15063 bp, 14 predicted proteins | sample 5358111 | NCBI WGS metagenome assembly VFSW01 (sample SAMN11554181, study PRJNA540505) | mine drainage metagenome | isolation source: sediment from site ElyBrook_90M | place: USA: Ely Copper Mine, Vershire, VT | collected 2017
CCAATCGCTCGCCACCGCCCCGCCGCCAGCAGCGCCAGCGGCACCAGCAAACCCAGTTGCGGCTTGATCGTCAGCAGTCCGAACGCCACCCCTGCCCATCCAGGGCGCCGGTCCAACCAAACAAACCCAGCAATCAGCATGGCCCCGGTAAAGGCCGCATTCTGCCCTGCTAAAATATTGTCCCACACCACCGGCAACATGCACACCAGCAGCGCCGCCGGGCCAAAATCGCGGCGCGGCACCAATAACGCCAGTGCCCCGGCTAAAGCTGCCATCCCCAAAGCCGTCCAGAGCACAAACCCAGCCACCGGCCCGACAAGCCCCACGGGCAGCACCAGAAACACCATGCTTGGTGGATAGCTCCACATCCGCGCACCATGCACAAATGTGAAGCGTCCCTCTAACCAATGCTGAAACAGCGACGGTTGAAAAATTATTCGCACCCGTCCCGCCCAAGCGAGATGGCCGGCGCTCCAAAAATCCCCGAAATCCCGCGCCATCATGCCTTGGCCCAACGTCAGTGTCCCATGGCCATATAAGGTCGAGCGTGCAATCAGCGCCTCCGCGAGTAACCCAACCACGATCGCGGCAATCAGTCCAAACGCCCGCTTGCGGCTCAGCATGCCACGGTTGCCATCGCCACGACACCGTGCAATTTCGCCCAATGACCAACCGGCGTTACTATTTCATCATTTTCTGCGCTTCCGCCCTGCTGGCAATTGCCGCGAGTCCGCACACCATCCTGCCGGTCTTTCATGGCCGTCTCGTCGATACCGACAGTTATATGCGCCTGCTTCGAATTGAGCAGGGGCTTCGTCGCGGTCATCTTTCTAATCTGGTGTATCGTGACGATTCCGGCAAACCGCTGATTATTGAGTGGTCGCGCCTCGTCGATGCATTCATTCTCGCTCTGTCGGCACCTTTGGCGCCATTTCTCGGTTGGCATCGAGCCCTTTATATCGGTGGCGTTGCCACGCAGCCTTTGTTCGCTGGTGCCCTTGGCGCCAGCCTCGCCTTTGCCGTGGCCCCGCTTGCCGATCGCCAATTCCTTTGGGCTGCTCCCGTCGTTGCCTTGTTGCTGCCTGGTATTCGCGGCTTCGAAGCGTTCGGAGAAATTCACTATCATATTATCCTACTCGCCAGCATTGCCTTTACCCTTGGCTGGTGCCTTCGGGCGCGCGACGGCGCTATCAGGCCGATGCTCTATGCCGGTATTTCTGGTGGTTTCGCAATCTGGATCATGCCCGAAACAATGCCGTTTATCATGCTCGGCTATGGCACGCTCGGACTGCTGTGGCTGTCCCGCCCGATCGGCGGGGGCTTGACTTGGTGCGGCACCGGGTTTTTGCTGACCATCACCCTTGCCACCCTCATCGACCCACCGCATGGCGGACCGCTGATCGCCGAAACCGATCGTATCTCGATCATCTATGTCGCCCTCGCCGCAGCGACCGCTGTTTCTCTCGGGTGGTTTGCGTTGCTTGATCGGCAAAATCTTCACCCGCGCCTTCGCGTCATCCTTGGCATGATCGGCGCGGCTCTTTGCCTTGCGATTTGGCTCGCCTTGTTTCCGCGCGTGGCCCTTGGCCCCTTTGGCCTGATTCCGGCTCGCGACATGAAGCTGTTTTTCGGCCATATGAGCGAGGTTCAACCGGTCACGGGCTATGTCCATGTGAGTTTAGTTCTTGCGCCCGGTATGATTGCGGCGCTTTACGCCATTTTTTGCGCTTGGCGTGCGCGCACTCATCTGCCGTCATGTGCGGCGTGGATTATGCTGAGTTTGGCCATCATCCTTTCTGTCGCACTGACCGCCAGGTTCCTGATTTTTCAGCAAATACCGGCGGGCTTCGCCGCTGCTTCGGTGCCAATCATGTTGACCGACGTGACGCGGCAATTCGGGGTTCACCCCATACGCGTCGCGGCGTTACGTGTCGGCATTTTCGCTCTGTTCATTTTGGGCACCTACATGCCTGGCGTGGTGCATGCGCTGGCTCATCCAAAACCAAGCTCAACCCATGGAGCGCAATGCTCCACCGTTGGAATTGAGGGATTGCTGGCGCCTGCTGCCGGTAAAATCGTGCTCACCAGCGTCGATTATGTCCCGCAGCTTCTCTATCGAACGCATATATTAACCGTCGGCTCATTATATCAGCATGGTATTGGGGCCTATTTGCGGGCTCGAGCCGCATGGCGGACCCCGGTCGGTTCGGCGCCATCGGCGGCGTTTTTGCGCACTGGGGCACAATTTGTGTTATTTTGTAACACTTCTGCTCTCGATTATCTTGGCAAGCCAATTGCAAACGATGCCCTATGGCCACGTCTGGCCCAAAAACGGCCACCAGCGTGGTTGCGGCAGATCGGACGCACCACCAAGCAAGGATTTCGCCTCTATGCGGTCATTGCGCCCATCAAAGCGAACTGATTTTCCTTGCCAACTCGTGCTAAATCTATTACTTAAAGTTCATGTATAAATATATCCTTGTTGCCTCACGATTTAGGCTGCGGATCAGCGAGCTTCTGCGAAACTCGGATCGCGGTGTAACCGCCATTGAATATGCGCTGATCGCTTTGCTGATTGCCATACCCATTGTCGGAGCCGTCTTCGCTGTCGGTGGCCAACTCACCACGATATTCACGCATGTAAATAATGGGTTTTCGTCGGCATCTTAGTCGAGTCACATTCTCATCAGCCCGATTTTCGTGTCACGCCCTCACGGTAGAGGAAAATCTATTTGTGAAAAAATCCTCATTTTTCGGAGATTGCCTTAATTTGTGAGCTTCGGTTGGGTCAGTTCAACTAAACATTGACTATTGTTCAGGATCATGTATATTAACCTGTATGAACAGTGGCGAGTTCATGAAGATTTGGCAATTTGGCGAGGGAATATGATCCGTTGATTTCCAAATTTTCGCGAGCATTCGCTTTGTTCTAGCTCACTCGTTCAGCGTAACCGGCCCGACTAAAGCCGCCCTCTTACTCGAAAGGAATTGATATGTTGACCAAACTTTGGAACGACCAGCGCGGTGTCACCGCGATCGAATACGGCCTCATCGCCGCCCTGATCGCTGTTGCGATCATCGGCATCTTGACCGCCGTTGGTGGCAGCCTGAAAGGCGTGTTCGGCGCTGTTAATACCCAACTTGGCACTGCCTAATCTCTAAAAATTGATCCCCTCGCCCGGAAATCCGGGCAGGGGGGATCGCTCTGCCTTGCGACTATTGTTTCGTCACTTATTTAAATTTGCTGCTGCGGAGGCGTCAGGGTCCGCGCCATTTCTAATCATTAAAAATACGCTTGATGAAACCGGTATCGAGTTTTCGATGACCCATTTATGGGATCGTCTGCGTAAAACCATCGCAATCATATCAAAAAAATTCGCGACATTCACAAAAAACTGTGATAAGTCAGTGGTCTGAAAAATTGGTGTCGCGAATGACGCGGCCTGTCTGGGAGCTTTAATCTGTGGCGACGTTGCTGACGGCACCATTTCTGGTCGATGTCTTGACCTTGATCGTCATCGGTCTGCTTGTCTATGCAGCTTTGCATGATTTTGCTGCGCGCACTGTGCCCAACATGGTCTCGGTTATAATTTTATTTCTTGGCGCCGGCATTCGCGCGATTGAACACAATATGTTGGTTGGTTTCGCTATCGCATTGGCAAGTTTTGTGTGTCTCCTGCCGCTCTGGCTGCTGGGCGTGGTTGGCGGCGGCGATGTTAAGCTCTGGACGGCCATGGCGCTCGTGTTGCCCCCCACCGTCCCGGACCAAATTGGCTTTGTTCTCAGTGTTTTCGTACTTGGCGGATTGCTCGCGATCGTCTACCTAGGATTGCGTATGATCATTCCGCAACCATCCTTTGCTGGCGTCCGCCAAGGTTCCTTGCCCGTTCGGGTGTTGCGGGCCGAGGCTTGGCGTATTTCGCACCGCGGTCCTCTACCATACGCTATGGCCATTGCCGCAGGCGGCTTTCTGATCCTTGCCGAGCCAATGCTCAACCGCGTCGGAGTGTAAAATGGTTTATCGCTACATTGTCCTCGGCGTCATGGGGCTTGCCGTTATTGCCCTGCTTTTGCTGGGGATCGACCTGTTGCGGCCGCACCCCAAGCCCGTTGCGGCGGCGCAGCCCACGACAAAAGTTTTGGTCGCCGCGGCTGCTCTCCCGGCCGGCACCCTGATCCAACCCGGCGAGATCGGCGCACAACCGGTCGTCAAAAATACCTTGCCGAAAGATGCAATTCTCGACACACCGCAAGGCCGCGCTTCGCTGATCGGCGCCATGGTGCGCCACCCGATTGCTCCGGGCGCGCCGATTGATGTCAGCAATGTCATTCGCCCGGGCGATCACGGCTTTCTTGCCGCTGTGTTAAAGCCGGGAATGCGCGCCATCACCATCGGCGTTGACGCCATCAGCGATTCCGCTGGGCTGATCTGGCCCGGTGATCATGTTGATGTTATTCTCACCCAATCGCTCAACGCCCCACAATTGCCTGCGGGCCATCAACTCGCGGCGGAAATCGTGCTCTCCGATGTGCAAGTCATCGCTACCGGACAACGTATTGTGCAAGGCGGCGTTCAAACCGCGCCGGGGCAACAAAATCTGCAAGCGACAACGGTTACCCTCGAAGTGTCGTCGATTGAAGCCGAGCATCTCGCGATCGCCGAAAAACTCGGCCCACTCTCCTTGCTGGTCCATTCTGCCGAGCCCGGGAAAAAAGTAACCGGATCGCAACCTGTTGAGCCTATCTGGGCCAATGCTGTCTCGCCAGCGCTCAATGATACCAATCCAAATCAGAACAGGGTGACCACCATGAAAGTGTTCGAGGGTAGTTCCAACGGCCAGGATTTCAAATTCTGATGCGCCCGATAACCCTCCTGCGTTCCGTGAGCGCTCTGGCTCTGGTGCTTGCCGTTGCGCCTCCCGAAACTCTCTCGGTCAGTGTGCCCGCCCCTCCGCCACCCGGTGCGGCGATCCAAGCGGCCAATGGCGCTCCGATCGCTAATGTGCCGCTCTCCGCCCCCGCTCATGTGTTGATGGCGCAATATGCCAAGCCACAGATTGCCCAATATGTTCAGCCTGTTGCGCCGACTCCTGATCCCGTCGATGGTGTCATTCCCGTCAACCGAATGCCAATTGCGCCGCTGGCTCCAGCCGCGCCACCGGTTCATCTTGCTGCGTCCCAACCTCAGCCTCTGCTGCCGCACGTGCCGAACTCGCCAGGAGCGGGCCCTGCGTCGGGTCCCGCGTCAAATCCCTCATCGGGATCGCTTTCACCGAACTATGTTGCGCCGGCTGAATCCAGTTCTGGGGCCGCGCTCCAGCAGAAAAATGTCAAACCACCCCACCCGACGATCGGCAGCATTGGCCTGACAACGGGCAATGGTCGGCTGATCATCGTTCCCGCCTCTGTGGCAAACGTCTTTGTTGCAGACCCGAAAATCATCGCGGTGCGTCCGGCCAGCCCGACTAAATTATTCATTTTTGGCAAGTCTGCGGGTCTAACCACCATGGTGGCGACCGATGCGCACGGAAATTTGGTCGCCCATTATCAAGTCAGTGTGACACCGTCGCCCTATCCGGCTGTCCGCATCAAATCCGCCGCTCGCCAGGAAGCGCCGAGCAGCGATGTGCATATCACCACCGAAAAGGGCGGTGTGGTGGTGTCTGGGAACGTCAATACACCGGCTCAAGACTTCGCCATCATGAAGCACGCGCAGCTTGTCGCGGGCAAAAAAGGTAAGGTGCTGAACCTCACCAACGTCAATCAGCCACAGCAAGTGTTGGTGAAGGTGCGTATCGCGTCGATGTCGCGCACGATCACCCAACAGCTTGGCATTAATTGGCAGAGTCTTGGCAGCGGTGTGGCGATCGGTAAATTTCTGTTTGGCTTCTCCACCGTCGGCAATCTGATCAGTTCAACGGCGGGTGCCGCCCCAGCCGCTGGGGCCTATAATTTAGAATTTCCATCCGGCACAGTCCCGATCGATGCCGTATTGAACGCGCTGAACACGGATAATCTGGCGCATATTCTTGCCGAGCCGACCCTCACGGCCTTGTCCGGTCAAACCGCCAGCTTCATCGATGGTGGTTCGTTTCCGGTCCCTGTTCCGGGTCAAAACGGCCAAATCTCAGTGCAATACCAAAATTACGGGGTGCAGCTATCGTTCAAGCCGGTGGTGCTGAACAATGGCAGTATCGTTCTGACGGTGAATCCAACCGTCAGTTCACCAAGCACCCAAAATGCATTCCAGATCGCGGTCGCAGGCGAATCGCTGGTTGTTCCCTCCCTTACTGAACAATCGGCGTCAACGACGGTCGTGCTCGGGAGCGGGCAAACGTTTGCGATTGCAGGTTTATTGTATAACACCAGTAATCAGACGGACACTTCCGTGCCTGGTCTTGGCCAAATCCCTGTGTTAGGCGGGGCTTTCCGCACGGATAACTATAGTCGGCAGCAGGAGGAGTTGGTCATTTTGGTGACGCCATACGTGGTCAAGCCGGTGAATAATTCCGGCCAGCTTGCCACGCCGAATGACGGCTTTCGGAACCCCAATCAGTTGCAGCGCTTTCTGCTGCTGCAAAATAACGGATCAACGGCCGTTCACGCGACGATTCCCGGTCAAGCAGGGTTTATGGTGCGATGAAATCCAACATGAAGTTCTCCCGCCCGCTTCGTGCGGCTTCGATCATAGCGGCCTTGCTCGGCACTACCGTGGGGTTGGCCGGTTGCTCGCAGTTCGATCCGTATCAGCGGACTGGCACATGGCATGAAAATAACGCCATCAACCACAATATCGCGGTCGAGTTGCAAAATCCGTCTGACATGGTTTCCGGGCAAAGTTCGCCAACACTGACAGGCACAATAGCTGTCGGGGCGATCTCAAAAATCGAAAAAGACTCAGGCTCCGGCGGCGGAGGTGGTTCTGCCGGTAGTGGAGGTGCTGGCGGTGGTGCCGCTGGTGGTGCCGGTGGTGGTGCTGGCGGTGGTGCCGGTGGTGGTATGGGCGGCACATCTGGCGGTTCTGGTGGTGCCGGCGGTGGTTCCGGCTACTAGGGTGTTCGCGGATAAGATATCAACAAAAAACAAGACATGGCGCTTAAAATGACAGATACTGGTTTGGCTAGGATATGCTATAAGTTGCTCTGAAGGGGAACATGACGATGGGTGTCAATGCAGCAAGTGGTCCAATGATCGCGGATCAACCGCTCGGTCGGCGCAAGCGAGCGTCCGTTATCGGCTTCGCTAACGATGCGCAATCAATCGCCGTTCTGCGTGATGCTCTCAGTGCGTATTCCAACGAATCGGTTGATTTACGTCGTGGTGATGTGCGCACGGCAACTGAGGTCATGGCGCAAACCGAATCGCCGGACGTGTTGATCGTCGATATTTCCGATGTTCCGACCCCGATGCAAGCTTTGTCGCACCTCGCCGACGTCGTTGAACCCGGCATTCAAGTGTTGGTTATTGGCGACGCTGTCGATGTCGATTTCTACCGTCAAGTCACGCGAGGGCTCGGTGTCGCCGAATATATTTTCAAGCCAATCTCGCGTGAAATGGTTGGTCGCTATTTTGGCCCGTTAATCTCGCGCCAGGCGGCCCCGGTCGAGGCGGATCGTGGAGGGCGGGTAATCGCGGTGGTCGGTGCGCGCGGTGGGGTCGGCGCCACGACCATTGCCGCCAATCTTGCATGGCAATTTGGTGTTTCCTCAAACCGGCACACCGTGTTCATTGAAGCAGACCTTCATCGTGGTGCCGCGGCGGCGATGATGCTTGGCACCACCGTTGGTTCAGGTCTGAAAATGGCTCTCGAACGTCCGGATCGCATCGATAGCCTGTTTATCGAGCGGTCCGCCCAAGCGGTATCCGGGCGCCTGCACTTACTGGCCAGCGAAGAAAAGTTCGGTGTGCGCACAGAACCTGCCCCAGGTGCTGCGCAACGGCTGATTGAGACCTTGCGCCTTCGCTATAATTTCGTGATCATTGACATTCCGCCGGTCGCCCTATTCAACCATTTCGACATGCTCGATCTCGCTCATCATCGGGTGGTGGTGTTCGATCCTAGCCTGTCTGGTCTGCGGGATGCGATGCGGGTCGTCTCCATCCCAAATGGTCCTTTCCAAACCCAACGCCCGACCATGGTGCTCAATCGTTTCGATCCCAAAGTCGGTCTTACGCCGCAACGGATCGAGGCCGAGGCGGGTATTACTGTTGATATCACCATCCAGGAATTCGGCCCGCAATTTACCCAGCACGGCAATATGGGTAAACCGGCGGTCGAGAAATTCAAGCCGTTCCGCCAAGCCATCCTGGATCTTTCGCACGAAGTTGGCTTGGCGGGCGTCAGTCGAACCGATATCAGTCAACCGGCCCGCCCGCGCTTTGCCCTGCCTGGCCTGCGCTTGCTTGGCCGTTCGACAAGCCCCGCGACATGAGCGGCGATATCCTCACGCCGCGCTTTGGTCGCCGCGCGCCCGGCAGTGCGCCAACCAATCCCGTCGCACCGGGGGTGCAGCCGGTCTCGCCGCGGCCAATTCAAGAGGCGCAGCCCGAAGTCGAGCAAACCGCGCCGGTTGGATCCGCTCGCGGTTTTGCCGAGGCGCAGGCCGCGTTTTCCGCACCGCGCAAGGCCGATGAAGACGCCCGCGCGGAAATTGCGGAACTGCGCAATCTGTGTCTTGCCCGCATGGATGCCGCTGCGGTCGCTTTGTTATCCTCACAGCGGCTGCGCCCAGAAATCGAAAAACTGATCGCGGATCTAGCAACCGAAAATCGTATCCAGCTCAATGCGCGCGAGCAAACCCAGTTGGCCTCCGAACTGGTCGATGACATGACCGGGCTTGGCCCGCTGCAGCCGTTATTGGACGATGAGACCATCAGTGACATCATGGTCAATGGACCCAACCGGGTGTTTGTCGAACGCAAAGGCCAACTCGCGCAAACCACCGTCCGGTTTCGCGATTCCGCCCATCTAACCAATATCTGTCAGCGCATCGCGGCCTCCGTGGGTCGTCGCGTCGATGAATCTAGCCCGATGGTCGATGCGCGACTGAAGGATGGCTCGCGCGTCAATATCGTGCTGCCCCCCCTCGCCATCGATGGGGCAAGTATGTCAATTCGCAAATTTGCCAAACGCTCGATCGAACTCGAAGATCTCGTCAAATTTGGTGCCATGAGCGAGCCAATTGCCAAAATCCTGCAAATCGCGTCTCGTTGCCGACTTAATATCATCATCTCAGGTGGCACCGGCTCCGGCAAAACCACCATGCTCAACGCTATGAGCCGCTTCATTGATGCAACCGAACGTGTCGTCACGATCGAGGACGCCGCTGAACTGCAATTATTGCAGCCGCATGTGGTCCGTCTTGAAACGCGGCCGCCTAGCCTCGAAGGGAAGGGCGAAATCAATCAGCGTGATTTGGTGCGTAACGCCCTGCGTATGCGTCCTGATCGCATTATCGTCGGCGAAGTTCGCGGGCCCGAAGCCTTCGATATGTTGCAGGCCATGAACACCGGCCATGATGGCTCAATGTCCACCGTCCACGCCAACACACCGCGTGATGCCATCGCCCGCATCGAAAACATGGTGCAAATGGCCAATGTCGGCCTCACGCTCCGAGCCGTCCGTGCGCAGATCGTTTCTGCCGTCCACATGATCATCCAGGTCGAGCGCCAGCGCGATGGTAGTCGCCGTCTGGTGCAGCTTGCGGAGATAGCCGGTGCCGAAGACGAGACACCCTTGCTGAACACTATTTTTAAATACGAAGTCCAAGGCGAAACAACGGACGGTAAGTTATTCGGCGCCTACAAAGTTATGCCAGTTCGCTCGGCCTTCCTCGACAAACTCAGCTATTACCGGCTTGACCGGCTCTGGCATGCGGCCCTCGAAGAAGCAGCCGGATGAGTCACCAAGCCGAAATTTTCGTGGCATTGGTGATCCCGCTGGTGCTGTTCATCCTGATTGCCGGGCGATGGACGGTTAAGCAATTCGATCACGATCATCATTTCCAAAGCCGCATTCGTGCCGCGACCGACATTTCGGAAACCGCAAACGTCATCGATGCCGATGACGTTTCACTGCAGCGCAAAGTCGACAAAACTAAATATTTTCGCGATCTCGGCGAAAAATTCCTGCAAATCGATCCTTATCAGAGCCGATATTATCAGTTGAATTGGCTGCTGACCGTTATTTTGCTGTTAATCGTCACGGTCGTCGTTGTCTATTTTGCCATTATCTTGTTTGGCCACCGCTTGATTCTCACCGCAGTTGGCGGGCCGCTCATGTTTTTGCTGATGTGCCGGACGGTATTTGGTGTAATGAATCAGTCGCGTCGTGGCAAATTATTCGAACAATTCCCCGACACGATCGATGCGGTGGTACGCTCGGTCCGGGTGGGTATCCCCGTGGTCGAAGCGTTGCGGGTGGTCGTGCGTGACACACATGAGCCGACACGAACCGAGTTTGCCCGCCTCGCGGACCTTCTCGCCGTCGGTGTGCCGATGGACGAAGCCATTCGCCAAATCGCTAACGACAATAAAATCGCCGAATATGGATTTTTTGCGGCCGCCATCGCGCTCCAGGCCAAATCAGGCGGTAGCATCGCCACTACGTTAGATACCTTATCCTCAGTGATTCGTCGCCGCGTGGCCATCCGCCAGCGGGGCTTTGCACTGACATCAGAGGCTCGCACCAGCGCAACGGTGCTCACCTTGCTGCCAGTTCTTGCCACAGTCGGTTTGTTGTTCTTGAGCCCTGCCTACGCGAAAAAACTGTTTTTCACCGATTATGGCCACCGATCACTAGCCATCGCGTTGATTTTGCTGGTGGTCGGGCAGGCTGTGATGCGATGGATGATCCGTGGCACATTGAATTCGGTTCGCTAGCCCATGACTATTCCCGTAACGATCATGATCATTATCGGCTTGCTTCTCGTGGTCATTGCGAGTGCTTTGGCGCTGATGCGCGATGTCAATCAGCGTGAAGTGCTGAGCCGACGGATTTCGATTGCTATCGATTCTGGGGGCGTGCCCCAAATGCGGCAGCGCGCCAGCGGTGCCGCGCTTGCTGACAAAATCAGTGCGATTGGGCTGGCTGTCGCCAATCGCGGGATGCTGTCGAAAAAAACCGTGACCGAGCTCCAGCGCGTGTTGGACAGCGCCGGCATGCGCAGCCGTTCTGCATTCGGCATGTTTCTCGGCACCAAGATCCTGCTCATGCTTATCCTACCTTTGATAACGCTTGCGATAGGTTTCTCGCTGGGCAAGCGACCCATTTATGTTTTGGTTGCGGCCGCTGGATCGCTAATCATCGGCATGCTCGCGCCAGAAATGGTTCTGCAACGAATTCGGCAAAGCTATCTTCGCAAAGTTGAAGGTGGCGCAGCTGACGGGCTAGACATGCTGGTTATCTGCGTCGATTCTGGCCTGGGCCTGCAGTCGGCGCTTCAGCGCGTGGCCGATGAAATGCGCAATCTCCACGCGGAGTTTTCTCAAGAGCTCCTGCTCACGGTGCGCGAATTGCAGATTGGCGCAACCGTCGAAACCGCTCTGACAAATCTGCGCGATCGCACGGGAATCGAGGCGTTTAAACGCCTCTGCGGCACGCTGATCCAAGCGTTGAGCTACGGAACACCGCTCACCGCCGCCCTTCGGAATCTCTCGGCCGAATTGCGCCAGCTTGCACTCGTTCGCTTCGAAGAAAAAGCCGCGAGCCTTCCGGTCAAGCTTACCGTGCCAATGATCCTCTTCATCCTGCCAAGCCTGTTCGCCGTGATTGCAGGCCCCGCAGCACATAATGTTATGAACGATCTGAAGCATTTCGGCGGCCATTAACCCGCATCACCATTGACGGCGCGCCCAATTCAGAGGACGTCCGATCTACCTAATACCCTCGCGCCGCCGATCAGAGGAAGCCATTGATGACCCAACGCTACCGCGCCAGCGCCATTCTGCTCCTGAGCTTGTCGCTCCTTGCGGGTTGCTCTGGTAAACCCCCGAAGCAAATTAAAATTGGCGCCAGCACGCTCAACGTCGCCACCACCGCCCTCGCCGGCGGCGACCCACAAATGGCGCTCAACGTCACCAGTGCCGTGTTGAAAGACCATCCCCGCAATGTCGACGCGCTGGTCGATCAGGGGGACGCCTATTACCAAATGCATATCTGCGAAAAAGCCGTCCCTGCCTACAACACCGCCTTGAGCATTAACCCGCACGCCGCCGGTGCACAAATCGGCCTGGGCCGCTGCTTGATGAATAGTAATCCCAAAGGAGCCGTGGCCGCCTTCGCCGCCGCCGCCCGCGATAATCCGCGCGACGCCAAAGCCTTCAACGATCTCGGAATCGCGAACGACGAGATTGGCGAAATCCCCTCAGCCAACCAGTCGTTCCGGCAGGCCCTCGCGATCGATCCCACCATGCGGGCTGCCAAAGTCAATTATGGCTTCTCCCTCGCCCTCGGCGGCCAGCCGCAAAAAGCCCAGGCAATCCTTGGCCCTCTTGCAATGGCACCCAACGCAACACCGCGTATCCGCCAGGATTATGCCGCAGCCTTGGCCATTGGCGGTAATCTCAATCAAGCCCAATCCGTGCTAACCGAAGATATGTCGCCCGCAGCCGCGCAGGCTTTGATTACTCAATTCCAAACCATGGCGGCCCAAATCGCCACCAGCCAACAACCAGCCATGGCCCCACCAGCCATGGCCCCAGTCGCGGCGCCAATTTCAACGCCAACCGCAACCCCGCTCCCGGCACCAGCGGTCAATCCAGCACCCCACTCTTGATCAATCGCCGCCAACCGTGCAAAAGCGCGGGGCGTCTCTGACCTAAAACGGTAACGCTGCGGGCGTGGTGGAACTGGTAGACGCGCCGGACTCAAAATCCGGTTCTGGTGACAGAGTGTCGGTTCGATTCCGACCGCCCGCACCACCCTTCCGGCGCGTCCCTAGGCTCGGCCCTCAGGCGCTCTTGGTATCAATCCACCCAATATGTTGATCGCCTCGGCGATACACCACATTCAGCGCCTGATTCCCCGCATTGCGAAACAGCAAAACCGGCTGATCGGTTAAATCCATCCGCATCACCGCCTCACTCACGCTCAGCGTCTCCACTTCGGTCTGCACCTCGGCAATCACCGCCGCATGCGGCCCCACTTCCGGACCTGCGCCATTAACCTTCGGCTCGGCAACCTCCTCAACCCCATCATCGCGGTCATACACCTCGCGCAGCACGAATTGTCGCGCCATTTCCGGCAGCGCCTTGCCCGTCACTTCGCGCGCATGCTCATTCACCCGTCGCCGATAGCGTCGCAGTCGCTTGGCAATATGCTCGGCCGCATCATCAAACGCCGCATGCGCATCCCCCGCCTCGCCCTCGCCGCGCAAAATCAGCCCGCGCGCGGCATGAACATTGATATCGCAGGTGAAAAAACTACGCGCCCGGCTAAACGTCACATGCGCTTCCAGCGCATGGTCGAAATACTTGCCGGTAATGGTCTCGAGCTGGCGTGAAACATGCACGCGCAGCGCGTCCGAGAGGTCAATTTGCTTGCCGGAGACTGTAAGTTGCATCGCGACTATCCTTTGCGAAGCGATTGGTGCCGGTTCGAATCTCGAACGGGTCAATGAACTTGGGCTACCCCATCAATCCTTTATCCCGTCGGCGCTGCGCCGAACCAGGGATGCGCATCGCCTCGCGGTATTTGGCCACAGTTCGGCGGGCAATGTCTATGCCTTCCTTTTGTAATATTTTGGCCAGCGCCTCATCGGACAATACTGCACCCGGCGGCTCCCCCTCGATCAGCGCCGCAATCCGGTGCCGCACCGATGATGCGCTATGGCTCTCGCCATCCGCCCCACCCAACGATGCGGTGAAAAAGAACTTCATTTCGAAAATGCCGCGCGGCGTCGCCATCGATTTATTCGCCGTTACCCGGCTGATCGTGCTTTCGTGCAGCTCCAGCGCCTCGGCAATATCGCGCAACGTCAACGGCCGTAACTGCGCAATGCCAGCGCGGAAAAACCCTTCCTGCAATTGCACAATTGTGCTCGCCACCCGCAAAATCGTCTGCGCCCGCGCCTCCAGGGCCCGCACCAGAAAACTCGCCGCCTGCAAATTCTCACTCAAAAACTGCTTGGTTTCGCGTGCCGCCCCCACCGCCATCCTTGCATGAAAGCCGCGTCGGATTAGCACCCGCGGCATCGTCTCCGGGTTTAATTCCACGATATATGTCCTGTCCGGCCCAAGCCGGATAATCACATCCGGGATCAGTGCCCGCACCGGCTCTGACTCGAACCGCGCCCCCGGCTTTGGGTCTAGGCGCCGGATTTCCGCAATCATATCGCGCAAATCCGCCTCATCCACCCCGCAAATCGCAAGCAACGCTCGATAATCGCGCCGCGCCAACAGCTCCAAATGCCCGACCAGCGCCGCCATCGCCGGATCAAACCGGTTTTGCTCCATCAGTTGCACCGAGAGGCACTCCGCTAAATTCTGCGCAAACACGCCCGTTGGGTCAAAGCGCAGCATTTTGCACCGCACCACTTCGAGCGTCTCCAACGCAACGCCCAAGCTGGCCGCGATCGCCTCCGGCGGCTCTGCCAGCCAGCCACTCGGCTCCAATACGGCAATTAACGCAAGCGCAATCCGCCAATCCGCCTGATCGCGAAAGGCAAGCCGCGCCTGCTGCTCGACATGTTCACGCAAACTCGCCGGACGCTCAGCAATCCAGCCAATCGCGTCCTCATCCTCCTCCTCAAACCGGTTCTGCCCGCCCGCCTGATCCGAGCCCAGCCCAGGATCATACACATTGGAAAAATCCGTATCTAACGGCACCGTCGGCACCAACACTGATTCCGCGTCGGCCGGAGGGGGGCCGACATCACGATCCACCCCGCTCGCCACCTCGCTTGGCGCCACCGAAGCTGGCCCCTCGCGCACCAGCAGCGGATTGCGCAGCATCTCTTCTTCTAAAAACTGCGCCGCCTCGACATTGGTGAATTGCAGCAACTGGATCGCCTGCCGCAATTGCGGCGTCATCACCAGGCTCTGCGACTGCCTGACATCAAGGCG
>VFSW01008181.1_pt1 | contig 15061 bp, 14 predicted proteins | sample 5358111 | NCBI WGS metagenome assembly VFSW01 (sample SAMN11554181, study PRJNA540505) | mine drainage metagenome | isolation source: sediment from site ElyBrook_90M | place: USA: Ely Copper Mine, Vershire, VT | collected 2017
CTCTTACTGGTCTCCGAACGGAGCGATCGACTGCGACGGACCGGCGATCTGGATCGTCCCCGAGGGCAGTGCCGTGATCACCGGCAGAGGCGTCGGAGTGCTGGTCGGAAGGATGACGGCCGTGGGTCGGGGCGGGATGGCGGGAGTGACGCCCGGCCAGGCGACGACGACGGCGACGGCCACGAGGAGGGCCGCCAGCACGCCGGCGATGGCGCCCAGGACGAGTGACATGCGGTTGGACATGGGCGCAGGGTACCAAGGAACGGCCTCTCGCGTCTCGGCCCGTCGCGCACAGGCGGTCCCGGCGAGGTCCGAGTCGCGCCGTCGAGCGCCATGCGGCGGCCGACCTCAGGGGTCGATGAGCGGCAGGACGCCCGGGAATCGACCTCCCGCGTCGGAAGCCGACCGGCCCGGCGCTCCACGCCGACCTCGGGGGTCGATGAGCGGCAGGGACGCCCGAAGTCGACCTGCCGGGTCGGAAACCGACCGGTTGGGCGCTCCACGCCGACCTCGGGGGTCGATGAGCGCCAGGAACGCCCAAAGTCGACCTGCCGCGTCGGAAATCGACCGGCCCGGCGCTCCAAGCCGACCTCGGGGGTCGATGAGCGGCAGGAACGCCCGAACCGCGAGAACGGCCTCCTGCGTAGCGGAATCCAGGGTTGTTCCCGACGCGGTCCTCGACCGGCCTGCTACGATGCCCAACCATGCAGCGGCTCGGCTCCTTGCTTCGGCGCGTCGATCGTGCCGCTATTCGCCCGATCGCCGGGCTCCTGGCCGACCTGGGCGGCCTCTTGCCGGCGATGCTGGTCGCCGCCGGCATCTTCGTGATCGTCGCCGGCCTGTTCACGTACCTCCAGCCGGCTTCGGCCACCACGCCGCCGTCCCCGTCCCCATCGAGCGTCGTCTCCGTGGCGCCGTACACGATCCCGCCGATGGTGTCGGCAGGCCCGTCGAGCAGCGCCGCCGTCGAAGGCTCGGTGGCCACGCGAGTCCAGATCCCGGCGCTCGCAATCGATCTGCCGATCATCGCCTCGCCGTCCAACGAAGAATTCCCGCTCTGCAATACCGCCGAATACATGGTCCTCGGCACGCCCCTTGGCTACCCCGGCCTGCCGCAGGCGACCTACCTGTACGCCCATGCCCGAACGAACATGTTCCTGCCGCTCCTGACCCGATCGGAGACGAACAACGGCGCCTCGATGATCGGAATGTGGGTCGAGGTCTACACGGACAACGACGAGCGCCACGTCTACGAGATCACCGAGGTCATCCGCCACGTACCGGACGATTCCTCGTCGCTCAACCGGGCCGCTTCGGCGAAGACGGATCAGCTCTGGCTGCAGACGTCGGAAGGCCCGTACGCGAACTCGACGAAGCTCCAGGTGGTCGCGGAGCCGGTCGGCGTCTTGCCCGCCGCCCAGGCCGACGCCCACCCAGCGAGCCACGGCAACGTCTGCCCGGATGCCCCCGTCTGCAAGAAGGCCGGCGACAGCGGCTGCCGCCCGAGGTAGCCGCCCCAAAATAGCCGCCCGAAGCAGCCGCCCGAAGCAGCGTTCGCCGCGCCGTCTAGATCCAGTCGATGCGGTGGAGTATCGAGACCGCGATCGCCGACAGGGCCAGGGAGCCCAGGATGACGATCCAGAAGCCCGGACCTTCGTCCAGGCGGAAGGCGTATTGAGCTTCGCTCATGCCGAACAAGCCGCCGATCGCGCCGATGCCTGCCACGACGACCGTCACCCCGGTGAGCCGCTTCATGATCATCGACAGGTTGTTGTTGACCGTCGAGAGGTACGTCTCGAGCGTCGCCGAGGCAAGCTCCCGGTAGGTGTCGAGCTCGTCGGTCAGGCGGATGAGGTGGTCGTAGGCGTCGCGGAAGTAGAGGCGCTCGGGCTCGGAGATGAGCGTCCCCTCGCGGCTGGAGAGAATGTTGAACATCTCGCGTTCCGGCGAGGTCACGCGGCGGACCGCGATGGCCTCGCGCTTGAGCTCGAAGATGCGCTCGAGCAGGCTCCGGTCGGCGCTGGCCACCACCCGGTCTTCCAGATCGTCGATCTCGTCGCCGAGGCGGTCCAGGATCGGGAAGTAGCCGTCGATGACGTCGTCGGCAAGGGCCCACAGGAGATGGTCCAGGCCGCGGCTCATGACGTCCTCTACGCTCACCCGCAGGTGCCGGGTCGTCGCCGGGTCCCACCAGGCGCTGTGGTTGGTCAGGAGGAATCGGCGGCCCAGGACGAAATCGAGCTCGCGCTCGTAGACCTGGCCGCCGTCGAAACCCAGGGAGAAGAGGACCAGGTGCAGCAGATCGCCCACCTGCTCGAGCTTGGCTCGCTCGTCGCGCTCGGAGATGTCCTCCACGAGTAGTGGATGGAGGCCGAGCAGGTCGCCGAGCCGGGAGTTGAGCTGCGGCGAAGCGGCGGTGACGTCGATCCAGAGCTTCGCGTCGGCCCTTCCGAGCGCGGCGGGCAGTTCTGCGAGAGCGGCTTCGTCCTCGATCAGACGGACCTTGCCCGCTTCGTACACGAAGAGCCGAAGAGCGTGCGCGGCGACCACCTCGGCCGCGCTCGCCGACGCGACGTCGGCGACCCGCCCGGCACTCGGACGATCCTCCGCGGCGTGGCCGGGGACGGCGTCGAGCGGGTCCGTTCGAAGCTCAGAAGGCGATTTCGCCACCGGGCATCTCCTCGGCCGCAGCCCTTTCCGCAGTCTCTTCCCTGGAATCGTGCCGTATCCGGAGCAGTACCGCCGGGACGGCCGCGACCAGAGTGACGGCCGCCGCCACGAGGAATATGCCGACCATGATCGACGCCGCCTTGCTCGCGGCCCATTGCTCGAGCGCCTGGACGACCAGCCCGTCGGTCAGCGGCCGGGACCGCAGGTACTCGGGAATGTACTGCTTGTACGTGTCGCCGGCTCCGTAGATCTCGTTGGAAACGCGAGTGATCGTCGTCGAGCCGTAGGCGGTCAGGGCGGCCATACCAACGGCCATGCCGATCATTCGGGCAACCGTGACGGTCGCCGAGGCCGCCCCGAAGGCCGCTCGGCCCGCCGCCTCGACGGCGGCCGTGGAGCGAGGCGTCACCGTCAACCCGAAGCCGAGGCCGAAAACGGCGGCCGACAGGGCGAACATGTCGGTCGGCGCCGTCGGCGTCCATGTGGACATCCAGGCCAGGCCGCCGGCGCTCAGCACCAGACCGACCAGGGTCAGGCCGCGCAGCGAGAACCGCCGCGTCAGAAAGCCCGACAGCAGCGCCCCGACGGCCATCGCACCTGCCAGCGCCCCCAGCACCACTCGCTGCTCGTCCGGGCCGCCGTACAGCACCCGATCCACGAACACGGCGCCGCCCACGATCGCCGTCGCCATCCCGTAGCCGGTCAGTAGCGAGATGAGCGCCGCGGAGCTGAAGACGCGGTCCTGGAAGAGCCTTGGATCGAGGAACGGGTTCGTCCTGTGGAAGCCGACCCAGATGGCGAAGAGCAGAGCCAGGACCCCGGCGCCGATCATCGCCGCGACCGCGACGCTCGTCGGCAGCCCGAAGACCTCGTCGCTGTCGCCGATCAGGGTCGTGCCGGCCAGGATGGCGAGCAGCGCGAAGCTGAACAGTAGAGCTCCGACGTAGTCCACTCGAGCGCGGAGGCGGGGCGTGTCCCAGTCGGCGCTCGCGGCCCAGGCGATGACCAGGCCGCATATCCCGATTGGCACGTTGACGAGGAAGACCCAGCGCCACGCCGGCGCGATGATGTCCACCAGCGGCCCACCGGAGATGCCCATGTTGGCGAGGGCCGTCTCGGGATGGACCGTCTCGAGGACCGCCGCGCCGACGAAGGGTCCGGCGGCCATGCCCAGGAACGTGAGCGCTCCGATGATCCCGAGGGCCCGCGGCCGAGCCGGACCGTCGAAGAGATGCGAGGCCGCGGCGGTGGCCACGGGGATGATGGCGCCGCCGCCCACGGCCTGGACCAGGCGCGCGGCGATGAGCTGGTCGAGGTCCTGGGCGAGGCCCGCGAGCAGCGACCCGATCGTGAAGACGGCGAGAGCGGCGAGGAACAGCCGGCGCGCGCCCCATAGGTCCGTGAGCCGGCCCGCCAGCGGCATCGTCACCACGTACACGAGCAGATAGCCGTTGATGATCCACGAGGCCTTGCGGAGGTCGGTCCAGTTCGCGATCGTGGCCAGGATCTGCGGCAGCGCGACGGCGGTGACCATCAGCTCCAGGCCGGCGAGGAAGACGCCCACGCCGAGGACGGCCAGGAGTGTGTAGGACTCGTTCTTGCGCATACGGGGAGTGTACGGGTCGCGTAGCGCGAAGGGGTTCGGGTCGGCGACCGGACCACGTTCGACCGCTGCGCCGCCCCGGCCTTACTATTCCCGGGCCATGAGCCGCCTCCGACCAAGCCGGTCCGCTCGACCCGCCCCTTCCGCCCGCCTCGGAATCCTCGTCGCGATTGCTCTACTGGCAGCCGGCTGCGGCTCGGCCGCCGCGCCCACACCGGGCTTCGATTGCGGCCACTGGTGCGGCAATGCCTCGGCGACGATCACGTACGCCGGCCAGACCTCGACGATATCCGGAGGGGGCTGCTACGACGGCGGCTCCGCAGGCATCGACGTCCGCATCGGGGACTGGCAGGGGGAAGGCACGGGCAACTTCCTCATGCTCGAGGGCTATCGACCGGGCGGCCCCACGCCGAACCCCACCGTCGGGGCCACGGATGACGCGGGCAACCCGATTCCTTCGGCGACCGTGACGGGCAACGTCGCCGGTACACCTTTCACGCTCGACACGAACGGAGCGGTCGTCTTCACCAGCGCCACCGCCGGTACCTTCTCCGGCAACGACGTCAACGGCAACGGCGCCGTGAGCGGCACCTTCAACTGCGGCTGAAACACCGCGGCCGCATCTAACGCGGCGGCCGGCTGAGGGCGTCGCGCCGAGCCACCAGAGGATCGATGCCTGCGGGAATACGGGTCGGGCCTTGACTTAGCACCCCGGAAGCCGACGATTCCAGCAACCGGGGGATACAGGAGTCTGCTACGGGAACGGAACACGGAACGAGCGCGGGTCTCGAGAGCGGCGCCAAATCACTCCCCGCGCTTCGGCGAATCGTGGCGTTCACGCCCGAAGCCGGCGGGTTCTACGTTGGCGACGTGTTTCGCGGCGCCGACGAGGCATGCCGCGCCAGGAACGCCCAGCTGATCGTGATCCAGGACGCGATCGGGTGGCAGGCCGCGGTCTTCCATCCCGACCCGATCGACGATTACCTCCGGATCGCCGAGGACGTGCGCGACGGCGTCATGGCGGTGACGTCGGTGCTGCCCGCGAACAACCTTCCCCGCCTGGCCCGGCTCAAGGCCCCAGCGGTGGCAATCGGCGGTCCCGCGTTCGACGAGCGGGGCGCCTCGGTCGTCATCGACAACGTCGGCGGGGCGGCGATGGCGGTCGAGCATCTGATCGGCCACGGCCACACCCGCATCGGCTTCGTCGGCGCGATGGACCAGTTCGACGTCCGTCAGCGCTACGAGAGCTACCTGGCCACTCTGGAGAGGGCCGGGATCACCCCGGACCCTGCGCTCTGCTTTGCGGCCCAGGACGATCTCTCCGAGGGTGGACGGCAGGCGGCCGAGGCAATCCTGGAAGCCGGAGTACCCCTGACGGCCATCTTCGCCTCCACGGACACGCAGGGAGTGGCCCTGATGGATCGGCTCCGAGAGGGCGGAGTCCACCTTCCCGAGGACGTGGCCGTCGTCGGCTTCGACGACTCGGAGCTGGCCCAGGCCGCGGTGCCGGCGCTGACGTCGATACGCCAGCTCCCGGAGTCGCTCGGGTCGCGCGCGGCGACGCTCATCCTCGACGCCATCGACGGCCGCCCGCTCGAGCCCGGCGCGCATGTCATTCCGACCCAGCTGGTCTTACGCCACTCGTGCGGCTGCTACGACAACTACCAGCACCTGCTCGAAGCGGCCGCGGACTGGAACGGGCCGGACTGGCGCGAGCAACTCGCCAACGTGCTCGCCCAGGCGCTGATGGCGGCGACGATGCCGGCTGCCGATCCGATCGACCGGACGCATTTCTGGCCGTCGGTCAACGTGGTCGTCGAAGCCCTCGACGACGCCATACGCGGTCGCCGGGTCACCCGGATCAGCGCCCTCGACGAGGCCTGGTGGGAGGCGAGCATGCGGACTCGAAACGCCGAGACGCTGCTCCGCCTGGTGGACCTGCTCGAGTTCGTGGCGCTCTGCCGCCAGCCCGATGCGGGTGCGGATCCCCAGGCCCTCCGTTCGAAGCTGCGTGACTTCCTGGCTCAATCTCGGCTCCAGATCCTCCGCTCCGCCGCAATCCCGGATCCGCTGCGCCTTCCCACCGGTCCGCGGAGCACGCGATCGATCCTCCGCTCGTTCCTGGAGGATCGCGGCGGCAAACGGCAGAGCCTCGACTGGTTGGAGCACGTCGACGCGATCGCGGGCTGCCTGGCGTTGTGGGAGCCGGGGGCCGACGGTCGAGCTGCCCTGCGCATCGAAGCGCTCTACGGCGCCGCCGGAGGCACGCAGGGAGGCGGGACGATAGCCCCGGAGGCGTTCCCCCCGGTCCACTGGCTCGACGCCTGCCGGATCGAGGGCGAGCCCTGCGCCGTGATGATCGTCCCGGTGATCTCCGCGCGGCGGAACGTCGGCGTGCTGGCCACCGCCATGCCCGCCGAACGCCGCTACTACGACGGCTACTGGAACCTCCAGCACGCCGCCGCCGTGCTGGCCCTCGAGCTGGATACCCGGGACTGAGGGACCTGGGAATGAACGCCCGGATGTGCGCCGATACGACCTAGTTGTCGCAAGGAGAGACGCCGACGCGACCGGAATCTACGACACCGAAGCCATCTGAAGGATCTTCCCCGTCCCGGCATCGATCCACGCGGCACCTCCCCAGTCCGGGCCGCCGCCTATGCCGGTGTGACGAAGGAACCACACGACGTGATATTCCTCCGTTCCGGCTCGGTCCCATTGAAGTTGAGCGTCGTCGACTTTCATCCGGGGCACTGCCCGCTCTGCCTGCGCTTTGGTGATCAACTTCGAGGGCCTGGCCGCGCGAGGTCCCGTCTCGCGGTAGAAGCGATCAACCGTGCCATCCGGGCGGATGTCGAGTTCGACCGAACCGCTGACCACCGGGATGCCATCCCACTCCTGGACGAAATGGGCCCGCCACGTCCAGTCGGTCGGATCCTGGTAGATGTCGAACATCTCGGTCAGGCCCACGAGCCCACCGATTTCCCTGGCCCGTGCCGTCGCCGTCGTCTCATCAAGCGGTGTCGCGACTGGCAAGACCTTGATGATGTAGGTGGTCGTCGTTCCGTCATCCAGCACGTCGGTAAGCGTCGGACTTGTCGGGAGGGTAGGAGACGCGCTCGGCGTGAGCATCGGGGTCGTGATCACTGTCGGTTCGGGCGTCGCGGCGATAGACGGGCTCACGAGCGGCGACTTTGTATTCGGCTGGGTGGGCGTAACCGCTGGCGAACCGCCGCAAGCGGTGACGATCAGCCCCGTCGCGACGATGAGTGCCATGGCAACCTTCCAGCCCATGCTGCCGCCCCTCCCTACTGCTTCCAGCCCATGCCGACGCGGGATCTACCGCATCCGTGACGGCTGCGCCTACCCGGCTGCCATTCCCTCAGGAGGCGTCCATTCACGGGACTGAGTTGCGGGATCCGGGTTCGAAGTCGCGCTCCGTCACCGTCGACCGACCGCGGACGTCGTCCACGTGCCCACAGCCACTTCCCGGCCCGTCCGGACCCGAAACGAGTGGGTACGCGCTCCGGGATTCGCATTACGTCTCGACCTGCCCGACCGCCGGTCCGAGCCGGGACGGAAAGGCGGCTGTCCGTGTCCGCCTTAGGCGAGCACGATGCACGGCATGCAGGAGACCATCGTGACCAACGCGCTGCCGGCCCTCCCGGTCGAGATCGATCCCGAAGAAGAGCGCCGAGTCCGGGCCTACATCTGGGCCATCGTCGCGCGCCTAGATCGTCCCAAAGACGAGCTCGAAGCCGAGGCAGTCCGGCTCTGGACCGAGTTCGGCGAGACCTACGCCGCCCTCATCTCCGGCCCGTACGCCCGGACCGCCACCGAGGCCCTCCGCATCTCCCTCGGCCGGCTGTAACCGCCGTCTAGCGGGAGGGGGCATCCGTGGCGGTTCTCCTGTTCTTCCTGCTGCCGCGCTCACGTCAGCTTGACAATCGGCGCTGTGCTGCCTAGCATCAACCCGCCTTTATATAAAGGGTCGTTTGTGGACCGGCCGGGAAGCTCGGCGCTTCGGCCGCCACGAACGAGGGCTGAGCAGCGGAGTCCAGACCATCTTGCCTTCCCCGGCGCACATCCGCACCACCGTCGCCTCGATCGTCGATCAGCCCGACGACCTGCGGGAGCTGCGCAATTTCCACAAAGCCCTCGCGGACGTCAACCGTCTGCGGATGGTCCAGCGACTGGCCGGAGGCCCTGCCACCGTTGGCGAGCTGATCGATTTCGTGGGCCTCAGCCAGCCTCTGGTTAGCTGGCACATCTCCCGCCTGAAGGCCGCCGGCGTGGTCGAGACCAGGCGGTCGGGTCGAGAAGTGCTCTGCCAGCTCCGTACCGACGTCTTCGGCGACATCGCCAGGCGGGAGCGGCGCCTCCTCGGCGTCGGATCGCCCGGCATGGACGAGACGATCCCGGCGCCGACCCCCTCGAGCATCCGGGCGGAGGCGCACTGACGTGAGCGACCAGTCGTTCGTCAGCCAGCAGACCCGGGCCCGTATCCGCGGGGCCGTGGTTCCCATCGCCCTGGCGGCCGGCAGGCTCGGCCTGACACCCAACGCACTCACCGTCATCGGCTTCCTGATCTCCGCGGGAGCGGCAGGCGCGGCGGCGGCCCAGAACTGGCTGCTCGCGGCGGCGCTCGTCATCTTCGGCGGCTCGTTCGATATGCTCGACGGCGGGCTCGCCCGCGCTCAGAACCGGGTCACCCGGTTCGGGGCCTTCCTCGACTCCACCCTGGATCGATGGGGCGAAGGGGTCGTCTACATCGGGATAGTCGCCGGGGCTTCGGCCGCCGGCTTCGTCGCGGGAGCGGTTCTTGCCGCGGCCGCGGCGGTATCCAGTTTCCAGGTCAGCTACACCCGTGCCAAGGCCGAGAGCCTGAAGCTGCACGGCGAGGTGGGCATCGCCCCGCGCGCCGAGCGGCTCGTCCTCCTGACCGCCGGCCTCGTTCTTGCTGGCCTCGACGGCGGCGTGGTCGCGGGAGCTCGCGGGCAGATCTGGCTCGCGGGAACCCTCGGCCTGATCTTCGTCACCGCCAGCATCACAGCCGTCCAGCGCACCTGGCACGTCCGTTCGCAGCTTCGCAGTGAGGAGCAAAGAGACAAGTGAGCGACAAGGTTATCGGCGACGCCGCGCCCGTCACGGCCGCCAGTGGCAACGGCCACGCCCAGAAGGACCACAAGATCCGCGTCGCCATCGTGGGCGTCGGCAACTGCGCCAGCAGCCTGGTGCAGGGCCGCTACTACTACGAGAACGCGTCCGAGGACGATTTCATCCCCGGGATCATGCACGAGAACCTGGGCGGCTATCACATCCGCGACGTGGAGTTCGTGGCCGCCTTCGACATCGACAAGAACAAGGTCGGCAAGGACATCTCCGAGGCGATCTACACCAAGCCGAACAACACGTTCGTCTTCCAGAAGGTCCCGAACCTCGGCGTCAAGGTCGATCGCGGCATGACCCACGACGGCCTGGGCAAGTACCTCTCCCAGATCATCGAGAAGGCGCCCGGCCCAACGGCCGACGTCGTCGGGATCCTCAAGGACCGCAAGGTCGACGTCCTGATCAACTACCTCCCGGTCGGCTCCGAAGAGGCGACCAAGTGGTACATCGAGCAGGCGCTCCAGGCCGGCGTCGCGGTCGTCAACTGCATCCCGGTCTTCATCGCCCGTGAGCCCTACTGGCAGCGCCGGTTCGCCGAGCGCGGTCTCCCGGTCATCGGCGACGACATCAAGAGCCAGGTCGGCGCGACGATCAGCCATCGCGTCCTGACCCGCCTCTTCATGGACCGCGGCGTCCGACTCGACCGCACCTACCAGCTCAACTTCGGCGGCAACACGGACTTCCTCAACATGCTCGAGCGCGAGCGCCTCGAGTCCAAGAAGATCTCCAAGACCAACGCCGTCACCTCGATGCTCGACTACGACATCGATCCGGACAACGTCCACGTCGGCCCGAGCGACCACGTGCCGTGGCTGCTCGACCGCAAGTGGTGCTACATCCGGATGGAAGGCACCACGTTCGGCGACGTGCCGATCAACGCCGAGCTCAAGCTCGAAGTCTGGGACAGCCCCAACAGCGCCGGCGTCGTCATCGACGCGGTCCGCTGCCTCAAGCTCGGTCTCGACCGCGGCCTGAAGGGCACCCTGGTGGCTCCGGCGGCCTACTTCAAGAAGAGCCCGCCCATCCAGATGCCCGACGACGAGGCTCGCGAGCGCGTCGAGGCGTTCATCCGCGGCGAGGACAACGAGACCCTGGTGGGCACCGAGACGCTCACGAAGAAGGCCAAGAAGCAGGCTCCGCTTCGTGGTGGGAAGCCTGTGGCCGCCGCCGAAGCGGCGCGCGCCGGCGAGGCCAAGTGAGGCGGGAGCCTCAGACCGAGAGCTCGAAAGTTGCGGAGGGCGCCGGCAACTCCGGCGCCCAACCCGCGGGAGCCCCGGTCGGACGGACATCCGATGGTGAGGGGGTAGCCGGCGGCAAGCGTTTGCTCGGCCGCCTGTCGAACGGTCGAACCAACGGTGAAGCCGGCAAGTCCGATTCGTCGGAGCCGGCGCCCACCAGGGCGTTCGAAGCGCCGCACAAGATGGAAAAGGAAACCTTCCTGACCCACCTTGCCGGCCTGACGCTGCTCAGCTTCTGGAGGACTTCCTCCTGGATCGTCGGCCACCTGCCCGCTGGCCTCACGTACCGCGTCGGCGGCTGGATCGCGATGATCGGCTACGCCGCGAGTCCGCTTCGCCGTAAGTGGCTTAGGGCCAACTTCAGCCACGTACTGGGCGTCTCGCCCACGGACAAAGCCGCCGGGGCGATGGCCCGCCGGGCATACCGCAACTACGCCCGCTACATCCTGGAGTTGATGCGACTGCCCTGGCTTTCCCAGGAGCAGGCGGAGGGCTTGCTCGAGGTGGAAGGCCTCGACAAGTTCCTGGAGATCTACAAGGCCTCCAAGGGCACCGTCCTGGTGGCGGCCCATCTCGGCAACAACGAAGCGGCCGCGGCGGGCTTCGCCAAGCACGGCCTCCAGATCAACGTCGTCGGCGACGACAGCTCCTACCGGGAGCTCTATGAGCTCTTCGAGCGCCAGCGCGAGAGCTGGGGCGTCAAGATGATCTCGTGGCGCAACCTGCGCGGCGTCTTCGGGGCCCTGCGTCGCCACGAAGGGCTGGTCCTGCTGGTCGACTGGGGATATCGCGCCGACGACATCCCGGTCAAGATGTTCGACTGCTGGACGACGCTGCCGGCCGGACCGGCCGGCCTTGCGGCCAGGCACGGCTCGGCGATCGTGCCGTTCTGCATCAACCGCCTCCCCAACGGCACCTTCCACGCCTACGCGGACGACCCGATCCACGTCGCGTCCGACTCGCCGCGGGACATTGCGATCGCCACTCAGGCCATCGCGACGGCTCTCGAGGGTCACATCGCCCCGGCTCCGGAGCAGTGGTACATCTTCAAGCCGATCTGGCCCCTCACCGAAGCCGAGCAGCAGAAGCTGGCCGAGCGTCACGACGCCGCCATGGCGAACGACGCGAAGGGCGCGGCCGCGAACGGTCGAACCAACGGCAAGGACCACGGTCCGGCTGAGCGTTCGGCAGCGGAGCGTTCGGCGGAAGGCTCCGCCGGCGAAGTGGCCGCGGACGGTGTCACGACCGCGGACGCGGCTCCCGAGGCCGGCTGAGTCATGGCTCGCTCCGCGTCTCCGGCAGTGGCTCACAAGCCGGCCCGGCGCGGCCCGCGGCGGCGGCTCGCAGATGAGTTCACCGCCGCCGCGGCGATCCTCGGGCTCAAGCTCCTATACCTCCTGCCAGAGCGGGCCGCGTGGCACCTCGCCAACTTCGCGGGCAACCTCTCGTACCGGTTGTCGCGCGGCCGTCGCGACCATGCCCGCCGCAACCTCCGCCGAGTGGTGGAGTGGATGGCCGCCAACGGCGCGGGCGACGAGTATCACCGGGCCGCGGCGACGGACCCGCGGCGCCTCGAAGCGCTGCTGCGTGAAGCCTTCCGCAACCACGCCCAGTACTACGTGGAGCTGGCCCGGGCGCCGCGCTTCACGCCGGATTTCGTGCAGGCTCGCATGCTCGTGGAGACACCGGCCGAAGTTCGGGAGTGGTTCGGAAAGCGGCGGGCGATGATCCTGGTGGGCCTCCATTTCGGGGCGATCGAGTTTCCGGGCCTCTTTGCCGTGTCGCACCTGGGCCGGATCGTCGCGCCGATGGAAACGATGGCCAATGCCCGAATCCAGCGATACCTCTTCTCGGTCCGGGCGACGATCGGCGTACGGATCATCGGCCTCGACGAGGCGGGACCGGACCTCATTGCCACTCTCCGGCGCGACGAGCCGGTGGGCCTCGTTGCCGACCGCGACCTCACCGGTGGGGGAATCGAGGTGGATTTGTTCGGTGCGAAGACGAAGATCCCCGCCGGCCCCGTTGTGCTGGCCGTGGAGTCGGGCGCGCCGATGTGCGTCGCGGCCGTGCGACGCGACGGCCCGGGCCGGTATCTTGGCAAGTTGTACGGGGTGTCCGTGCCCGAGGCGGCGTCTCGCCGGGAGCGAAGCCGGATGATGGTTCGCGAAGAAGCCAGGCTCTTCGAACGGCTGATCTCCGACGCGCCCGAGCAGTGGCTGGCCCTCTTCCACCCGGTCTGGCCGGACCTGGAGGGAACGTCGCCGGCTGATCGGCCGGCCGGCGACTTCGTGGTGCCTCATGCGTGACCGGAGCGAGCGCCTCGGCCAGGCGGACATGCACATCCATTCCCTGGCCTCCGACGGGACCGCGTCGGCAGAGCAGATCCTCGACTACGTCGAGAACCACACGGACCTCGACGTCTTCGCCATCGCCGACCACGAACGCATCGAGGCGGCGATCGAGTGCCAGCGCATCGCCCGGGCCCGTGGCAGCCGCGTCGAGGTCGTCGTCGCCGAGGAGGTCACGACCCGCAGCGGACACCTCCTCGGGGTCTTCCTGCAGGCTCGCCTGCGGCGCAACCAGCGCCTCGAGACCACGGTCGCCGAGATACACGAGCAGGGCGGCCTCGCGATCGTCCCGCATCCTTTCTCGGCCTTCACCAAGGGGATGCGCAAGAACGCCATAATGCGCATCCACAACTCCAGGGACCCGCTGCTCTACTGGGATGCGCTGGAGGGCTACAACCCTTCGACGGCGGGGCGGTACGGGCGCAACGCCACCATCCGCCTGGCCGCCGAGCTCGGCCTGCCGCTCGTGGGCAACAGCGATGGCCATACCGTCGACACAATCGGCGACGGCCGGACGCTCTTTCCGGGCCACACGGCCGAGGACTATCGCCGGGCCGTCCTCGAAGGCACGACGACGGGCACGTGCACCACGTGGGGCTTCCTGCGCGAGGCTCTGATCTACGGTCAGCAGGTCCGAAAGCAGGCCCGCGACGTGGCCCGCTGGGGCCGCCGCAACTTCCTCCGCGACGGCACACCTCGCGACCTGGGCGTGCCGCACGAGCAGCTGGAGATGCAGCGGCGCCGCGAGGCCGAGTACCTTGCCAGCCGCGGGCTGGCCGCGCGCGGTCCGGCGAGTCGCGGCCTTGCCGCGGAGATGGCCCAGGCGGCGGAGCGCCGAGAGGCGGAGGAGCCTTCAGCGTGAAGATCGGACTCGTGACCCCGTACGTGTACCCGCTTCCCGGCGGAGTGAACGAGCACGTCCGGTTCCTCTACGAGAACCTTCGACTCCGCGGCCACGACGTCCGGATCATCACCAGCAGCCACGGCCTCCAGCGCTCGTCCGAGGGCGACGTCATTCGGATCGGCAAGGGCTTCAGCGTTCCGAGCAACGGGTCCGTCGGGACGATCACGCTCTCGCCGCGCTACGTCTCGCAGGTCCAGAGGGTTCTCGAGCGCGAGCGCTTCGACCTGCTCCACTTCCACGAGCCCTTCGTCCCGTTTCTCTCGCTCGTGGTCCTGCACCAGTCCACGAGCGTCAACGTCGCCACGTTCCACGCCTATGCCGGGTTCTCGCCCGCGATGGAGTTCGGAAAGCGGACGCTGGGCAGCTACTCGGCGCGGCTCCACGGTCGCATCGCGGTCAGCGCCGCCGCGCGCCACTTCGTGGACCGCTTCTTCCCGGGCGATTACAAGGTCATCCCCAACGGCGTGAACCTGGGCCGATACCACCGGGCCGTGCCCATCGCGCGCTGGCAGGACGGCACCCCCAATGTCCTTTTCGTCGGCCGCCTCGAGGATCGCAAAGGCCTTCCTTACCTTCTCAAGGCGTACCGGCTGCTCCGCAAGGACGGGACCAGCTGCCGCCTCCTCGTGGTCGGCTCGGGGCCGCAGGAACGCGAGGCGCGACGGTACGTGATGACCCGCCGGCTGCAGAACGTAGAGTTCCTCGGCCGGGTCAGCGACGCGGAGAAGGCCCAGCTATTCAAGACGGCGGACGTGTTCGTCTCGCCGGCCACCGGTCGCGAGTCGTTCGGCATCGTGCTGCTCGAAGCGATGGCGTCGGGCGCGCCGATCGTCTGCAGCGACATCCACGGCTACAAGGGCGTGGTCCAGCGTGGCCGCCAGGCCGTCCTGGTTCCGCCCCGGGATGCGCGCAGCCTGGCCGCCGGCATCAAGGAGCTGCTCGCCGACCCGGATCTGAGGAAGCGGATGGGTGCGGCGGGCCTCGAGCGGGCCGAGCAGTTCGGCTGGGAGAACGTGACCGGCCGGGTGGAGGCTTATTACGGCTTCGTGATCCGGCGGCTTGCGGCGCAGGGCCAGCTGCCGCCCGGCTTCAACGCCGAGATACCGCCCACTCCGTCGCCCGCCCA
>VFSW01008182.1_pt1 | contig 15061 bp, 14 predicted proteins | sample 5358111 | NCBI WGS metagenome assembly VFSW01 (sample SAMN11554181, study PRJNA540505) | mine drainage metagenome | isolation source: sediment from site ElyBrook_90M | place: USA: Ely Copper Mine, Vershire, VT | collected 2017
CCTCTTCCCGGGCCGCCCCCGGGGGGGGGGGGGTGTGGCCCCGTCTCGCCCCCCCCCCGGGGGGCTGCCGGCCCCGCCCCCCCCCCCCCCGCGACGCCGCCCGAACCCTCGGCCCGCGGCATCGGCCGACGCCGCAGCGACGACTCACACGCACGGCATCCACGTTGCACGCCCTCGGTGCCGCTTCGCTGGCTGCGTTTGCGCTCGGTGTGCCGATCGCCGCCGCCGCAAGCCTTGCGCTTCACGGAAGCAGCCACGCCGGCGCACAGGCCGGTGTACTGAGGGCGTTCGCCTACTCGCTCGAGCTGGCGATTCCCGCCGCCACCATCACCGTTGCGCTGGCCTGGCCCGCAGCAGCGATCGCCGGCCGCGGCGGAAAGTTCGGCCGCTTGCTCGACGCTGCCATGCTTGGCGTGCTCGCGCTTCCCGGCGTCGTGCTCGCCAGCTCCTACGTCTTCGCCTACAACCAGCCATGGACGCCGCTCTACGGCGGCAGCGGCCTGCTGGCAATGGCCTATGTCGCCGTGGCGCTGCCAGCCACCGCCAAGGTGCTCCAGGGCCCGGTGACGCAGTTGCACGCCCGACTGGCTGAAGCGGCGTCGGTGCATGGACTGACGCGCCTGCAGCGCCTTCGCTACATCGACGCCCCACTCCTTGCGGTGCCGTTATTCTCGGCGTGGTTGCTGGCAGTCCTGCATGTCGCTTTCGAGCTGCCGGCTTCCGAGTTGCTGTATCCTGCCGGCCACCCGCCGCTCGCCGTGGCCCTGCTCAATGCCGCAGCTGGCTTCCAGTTGCACCTCCAGGCACGCCTGCAGCTGATCGGCATCGGCCTGTTGGTGCTGTTTGCGCTGCTCGCTCGCCTTGCGTTTGGGGGGTTCTCCCCTCGCGCGGCACCGCAATCCCGACCCAGCGTCGTCGAAACCGCATGACCCTCCTGCACATCGCGCACATCCACAAGCAGTTCGGCAGCCATCATGCGCTGCGTGATCTCAGCCTTGACATCGGCCATGGCGAGTTTGTCTGCCTGCTCGGTGCATCGGGCTCCGGGAAGACCACGCTGCTGCGGGTCGTCGCCGGTCTGGAGCGCATCGACGCCGGATGTGTCGACATCGACGGCGTGACCGTGGACGCACCCGCTGCCGCCCACGTGCCTCCCCAGCGCAGGGGCCTGGGCATGGTGTTCCAGGACTACGCGCTCTGGCCACACCTGAGTGCTCTGGAAAATATTGCGCTACCGCTCCGCGCGCGCCGACTCCCCGACGCGCATGCGCTGGCGATGGCGATGCTCGCGCGCGTCGGACTGCAATCGCAGTCAGCGCGGCGCCCGCATGAGCTGTCCGGGGGCCAGCAGCAGCGCGTGGCGTTGGCGCGCGCCCTCGCAGTGCGTCCGCGCCTGCTGCTCTGTGACGAACCGCTGTCCAATCTGGACAGCAGCCTGCGCGCGGAACTGCGCACCCTGATTGGTGACGTGGTGCGCGAAAACGGACTTGCCGCACTCTACATCACCCATGACCCGCGCGAAGCGTTCGAGCTCGCGGATCGCGTCGGCGTCATCGACGAGGGTCGCCTGCTCCAGATCGATACCCCGGAAGCGCTGGCGCGTGCGCCGGCATGCGCGGTGGTGGCGCGGCACGCCGGCACGGTCCATGCCTGATGCGGCCATCCTGCGGGATCGGTGCAACCTCGATCAACGCTTTTCAAACTGATTTCCAAGCCAATGTCCAGTCATCCAGATCAGGAGAACCAAGAAGCATGAATGCAGCACAGTGGGGCGGCTTCGCCGCCGTATTCCTCGCATCGGCCGTTGAATGGGTCGAAGCGTTCACCATCGTTCTGGCCGTCGCGCTGAGCATCGGCTGGCGTCGCGCCGGAAGCGCCGCCGCAGCAGCGCTGGCAACCGTCGCCGCCTTGATCGCCCTCACCGATCTCGGACTTGCCGCGGTTCCCATGGATATGCAGCTCATCCGTGCCGCCATTGGCGTGTTTCTGCTGCTGTTTGGCTTGCGCTGGTACGTGAAGGCCATCCGTCGCTACGCCGGACGTACCGCCTTGCACGACGAAGCTGCTGAATTCGCGCACACGCGCGCTGAAGTGGACCACGCGGAAGCGCGCGTGGCGTGGGCGGTGGCATTCAAGGGGGTCCTGCTCGAAGGCCTCGAGGTCTGGCTGCTCGTCGTGGCACTGGGCCGCACGCTGTCGGACGTACAGGCAGTCGGCGGCGCACTGGCGGCACTGGTGGCTGTCATCGGCGCCGGCTTCGCGCTGCGTCAACCACTCACCCGCGTGCCGGAAAACACCATGAAATTCCTGGTCGCGAGTGCCCTACTGTCGTTCGGCAGTTTCTGGAGTCTGGCCGGCTTGATCGGGGAAACCAGCGCGTGGCCGCTGGGTGATATCACCCTTCTCGCGCTGTTCGTCGTATTTTTTGCAGCCGGGCGCGGCGTGGCGGCCGCCGTGCGGCGCCCCGCGATCGGGGTCAAGGGAGCGCAAGCATGAAAAAACTGTTCCAGCTCGTCTTTGGTGACATCCGCAACGTGCTCTCGGTTGCCGTCGCGCTCGTCGCGGCACAGGCCCTGGCCCGCTTTGCTCCCGGCACCGCTGGCCCGGCGACGGTACTCATCCTGCTCGCAGCTGCCTGGTGGCAAGCCTCCGCATGAGCCTCTGACAGGCGGTCGCACCCTGCTCTACGCCGGCGTGGAGCCGGCAAACGGTCAGGCGCGGCGCTGCCGCGCCTGCGCCGCGCCGTCGTGCTCGAGAATGCAGGCCTCAACGGTCTCGAGATTGTTGTCGCGCGCGAAATTCAACACAAAGGCCCACGCCTGGGGCGACACCTCTGCCAGCCCACGGTGGACGACGACACTGCGCACCCCATCGACCAAGGTGGGCATGCAAAACGGCGAGTAACACAGATGGTGCTCGGCATGCCGCGCCTCGAACGGCCGGAACTGCGCCATCACCCCCGCCAGTCGCTCGGCCCAGTCGCTCGGGCGGAAGGCGCGCCCTTCGAGAGTGCGTCCGAGAATGAGGATCTCTCCCGGCTTGAGCCGGTCTTGCAGCGCAGCGTTGTCACCCATGGGCACCTCGATTCTTGCAAGGCTCGATTCTCGCCGATCGGCAGGGATCGGGGCAAACCCTGATTCGAAACACGCTGTAATCATTCGCCGCTGGCGTTGCCGATCTAACATCGCTCTCATGGACCCCGACACGCACGATCGATCCGTCTCCGAAACCACCGCATCGACGCCGCGCGGCGGACTGCGCTCCCGGCTTTGGGTCGCCGCGCAGTTCAGCGTACTCGCCGCCATGGTCGCTTGGCCAGCGCCCTGGCGCATCGACCTGCCGGCGCTCGTACTGGGCGCGCTGTCCGCCGCGGCAGCGGCCTGGGTGCTGCTCTACAACCGCCCGGGCAATTTCAACATCCGTCCGGACCCGCGGCCTGGCGGCAGGCTCATCACAGGCGGGCCGTACCGCTTCGTGCGACATCCAATGTATGTGTCGCTGCTGGGTGGAGCCGGCGCCATCGCGCTGGCGGCGCACGCCGTGGCGCAAACCATGCTCTGGCTGGTGCTCCTGCTCGTGCTCTGGGGCAAATCCGCGATGGAAGAGCGCTTGCTGGCGGGGCGCTGGCCCGAATATGCATCCTACCGCGCACGCACCGGGCGTTTCACACCACGCCGCAAACGTCCGCGCTGACCCGTGCGCGGCCCGCCTGCGCTTCAGCCCAGTCGTGCGTTTCGTTCAGCGACGAGCGTTGCGGCCACGGCCGGACGCGCCTGGACGCGCGTCACGTAGTCTTTCAGTGCCGGCCATTGCGCGAGGTCGGGCCCCACGAAAGCGGTCCAGCTCAACACGGTAAACAGGTAGGCGTCGGCGACGGAGAAACCGCTGGGCAGCAGGTAGTCCTGGTGCCCGAGGGTCTCGCAAAGATAGTCGAAGCGCTGACCAAGGCGCACCTTTTGCGACTCCTTCACGGCGTCGGTCGACGCCGGGTTGAACAATGGGCTGAACTGTTTGTGCAATTCCGTTGAAATGAAATTCAACCATTCCTGCAGACGATACCTGGGCAAGGTTCCATTCGCAGGCGCCAGCCCCGCCTCGGGCCTCAGGTCGGCGAGATACTGAACGATGGCTGGCCCTTCGGTGAGGATGCCGCCATCGTCGAGTTGCAGAACTGGAACGTAGCCTTTCGGGTTGACGGTTCGGAAATCGCCACCTCCCGCCATGGCTTTGCTCTGCAAGTCCACTTTCACGGTCTCGACAGGCAGACCGAGTTCATGCAGAACGATATGGGGGGAAAGCGAGCATGCGCCAGGGCTGAAATACAGTTTCATCAGAATCTCCTTGTGATTGCCAAAGACGAAGGCAATGGGTCAAGCCCCTGCCTCTGCGGGATTCACGGCCACCTTGCGTGGACGCAGCAACAACAGCCCGGCCAGACTCAGCAGCGCGGCCGCGCTCATCACTACCGGGCCATGGTCAGTTCCAACCAGGTAACCCACTGCCAACGCCAACAGCGGCGCGAACGGCAAGACATGGCGCAGTGGATCCCGGCGAAGCGCGGGCTCCCACCAGCGAATGGCGGTATACGCAACGCCAACCGCGACTTCGAGTGCCAGCATGGTCCAACCGAACGACCCGGGAGATGCGAGCCAGTCATCTCCCGCCATCACCGATGCCACCGGCATCACAACCGCCGCGATGACCAATTCATGCAAGTCGAGCCACGCCCCGCCGGACACCCGCATCATGGCCGCTGAGCCGCGAACCGTCACTTCTGCCGCCCAGAGTGCACCGCCCAGCAAGCCCACCGTGGCAGCCAGCGGCGCATGCCCCAGCAGCCCGAGAATCATGGCGGCCGTGGCCGCCGCCGCCGCGACCACGTTCTTGCGCACGCCGGCGCGCAACAATGCCAGCGGACCCAGGGTCAGGACCAGGAATCCGCTCCCGCCGAGCCTGGCGGCAGCCACGGCACAGAGTCCGAAGCGAATGCTCATCAGCAGACCGATGCCCAGTCCTGGCAACAATGCATCACGGCGCCCGAACACGGGCAGGCCGCGGGAACGCGTCCACAGCCAGGTCACCAGCAGGTTGGCGGTCACCACCACCGTGGCTTGCCGCAGCGGAGCAACGGTCGGCGCCGCGGCAAACGCCAGCGGACCCGTCAATCCCCAGGTGACGATACCGATAAATCGGCGCGGATTGATCGATTCCATGGTTGACATCGCGGCAAACGCTCTCAGTCGCTGTCCAGCCCTTCCTGGACCAACTCGGCCGCGCGCAGCACCGCGCGCGCCTTGGCCTCGGTTTCCCGCCATTCCATTTCAGGAATCGAGTCGGCCACGATGCCGGCGGCGGCCTGCACATACAGCCAGCCCTGCTTGATGATGCCAGTGCGTATCGCAATGGCCAGATCCATGTCGCCGGCGAAGCTCCAGTAACCAACAGCACCACCATACAGCCCGCGCCGCGTCGGCTCCAGCACATCAATCACTTCCATGGCCCGAATCTTCGGTGCCCCGGACAGCGTGCCGGCAGGAAACGTTGCGCGCAGTACGTCCATGGCATCGAGCCCCGGTTGCAACAGTCCCTCGACATGACTGACGATGTGCATGACGTGCGAATAGCGCTCGATCGCGAACGCCTCGGTGACCTTCACCGAGCCGATGCGGGCGATGCGACCGAGGTCATTCCGTGCGAGGTCGATCAGCATCAGGTGCTCTGCACGCTCCTTCGGATCTGCAAGGAGTTCGCGCTCGTTGACGACGTCCTGTTCGGCCGTGGCCCCGCGTGGACGGGTTCCCGCCAATGGGCGGATGGTGACGCGCTCACCCGCGGCGCTCGATTCCTGTCGCACAAGAATCTCGGGGGACGAGCCCACGACCTGGAAATCACCGAAGTCGTACAGGTACATGTACGGTGAGGGATTGAGCGCGCGCAAAGCGCGATACAGCGCCGCCGGAGACTCCGGAAAACGCTTGCGCAAGCGCTGCCCCACCTGGACTTGCATGAAATCCCCGGCGGCGATCAATTCCTTCGCCCGCTCCACCGCCTCGAGGTAGTCCGCCTTGTCGAATTCACGCTCCACCGGGGTCACAATGGACGCGCGCAGTTCTGGCACGGACACCGGCACGCGAAGCTTGTTGCGCAGCGCACGCAGCCGTGCATTGGCCGCGCTCCACGCATCGGGCTGGGACGGATCGGCATAGACAATGAAATACAGCTTGCCCGCCAGGTTGTCGACAACGGCAAGTTCTTCACACTGCAACAACAGAATATCCGGCAGATCTAGCGGATCAGCCCGCGGGTTGCGTAGCGCCGATGCTGCCAGCTTGGGCTCGATGTAACGCGCCGCGTCATACCCGAAATAGCCAGCCAGCCCTCCGGAGAAGCGGGGCATGCCTGCGGGCAAGGACACCTTGTAACGCGCCCGGAAGGCCTCGATGAAGTCCAGCGGCGGCGCCTCCGAGCGCTCGACCTCCACCCCGTCGCGCAACACACGTGTGATGCCATCCTTGACGCGCAATTCCGTGCGTGCGGACAAGCCGATGAAGGAGTAACGCCCGAAGCGCTCGCCACCGACCACCGATTCCAGCAGGAACGTGTTGCGCCCGCCACCCGCGTCACACGCGAGCTTGAGATAGAGCGACAGCGGCGTCTCCAGATCCGCGAGCGCGTGGGACACGACGGCGATGCGGTTGAAGCCCTCCCGGGCCAGGTTTTGAAATTCGAGTTCGGTCATGGCTGGACTGGGGTGGGCACCGCGAAACGCCGCGCCTCCGGGCCGCGCGGGCCCGTGTCGCGGCACTTTAGCAAATCCCGCATTGGCGACGCATATGCCCATTGCCAAGCCGCGCGCACTCATGCAGACTGCGCCACATTTCCGCCACCGGAGATCACGATGTCCGCAATGTTCCACCCGCGCCAATGGGCGCTGGCACTCCTGTTGAGCACCGCCGCCGTCACACTGCCCGCGAAAGCCGTCGAGATTCACGGCGTCCAGGTCGCACCGACGCTGCAGGCCGGCAGTCAGACGCTCGTGCTCAATGGCGCGGGCACGCGTTACTTCCTTGTGTTCAAAGTCTATGTCGCGGCGTTGTATCTTCCACACAGGACCACCCAGGCGCAACAGGCGCTCGACATGCCCGGTGCGCGCGAGTTGCGGCTCGTGATGCTGCGCGACGTCAGCGGCAAGGAGCTTGGGGACAAACTGACCGAGGGCATCCAGAACAATGTGTCACTGGCGGACTTCGGGCGGCTGGCGCCCGCACTGGCGCGCCTGGGCGGGCTGTTCGCACAGAAACGCCAGCTCAAGACGGGCGAAACGGTCATCCTGCAGGACACGCCCGGCCACGGAATGCGCATCGTGATCGACGGCTTGCCAGCCGGTTCTCCCTACCCGGAACCCGGATTCTTCAACGCCTTGCTCAAGATCTGGCTCGGTCCTTCTCCGGCTGACCAGCGCCTGAAAAAAGCCTTGCTCGGCGACGCATCGGTGCAGGACTGACCTGAGGTCAACCCACCTTCACGGTGTTACCCGGCCTGGATATGCAACGCGTCCAGGCGGTCGAAGTAGGCTGCGGCGGGAGTCGCACGAATGGGCTCGCCGTGGTTGTAGCCGTATGTGGCAAGCACCACGGCGCACCCGGCGCCGCGCGCAGCCGCGGCGTCATTCTGCGAGTCGCCGATCATCAGGGTGTCGGCTGGAGCGACACCAATCTGGCGACACGTTTCCACCAACGGCATCGGATCGGGCTTCTTGCGCGCAAAGGCGTCGCCCCCATTGATCGCGGCAAAAGCATCGAGCAGGCCTTTCTGCCGCAGCAGTTCGCGCGCGTAGACCGTCGGCTTATTGGTTATGCATGCCAGGATCAGCCCCGCTTCACGCAGCCGGAGCAGGCCAGCGGCCACGCCCGGGAACACGGCGGAATGATGCCCGTTCACCTCCGCGTAATGGCGCTGGTAGGCATCGAGTGCGGGGCCGTACAGGACGTCAGCGTCCGCGTCGGCGAGGTGGATGCGCAAGGTCTGGGCGACAAGGTACTCCGATCCCTTGCCGATGCGGACTTCGACCTCGGCACGCGACACCTCTGGCAATCCGAATTCGGGCAGGACACGGTTGAGCGTCGCATGGAAATCCCCGAGCGTGTCCACCATGGTGCCGTCCAGATCGACGATCGCGGCGCGCACCGGCACCCCCGCGACGCGCGTCGCGGGGGTCACTTCACCTCCGCGAGGTTGGCGCGCATGACGTCGATCACCGCCTTGTAGTCCTTCTGACCGAAGATCGCGCTACCGGCCACGAACGTATCGGCACCCGCAGCTGCCACCCGGGCAATGTTGTCAGCCTTGATTCCGCCATCGACTTCCAGCAGCACGTCGCGGCCGGTACGCGCCTTGTAGGCATCGAGTTTCGCCCGCACGCGCGCCGCCTTGCGCAAGGCCTCGTCAATGAAACCCTGCCCGCCGAAGCCTGGGTTCACGCTCATGATCAGAACCATGTCAAGGTTGTCCATTTCGTAGTCCAGCACTTCGAGACTGGACGCCGGGTTGAACACCAGGCCGGCCTTGCAGCCGGCATCCCTGATGAGTTGCAAGGTCCGGTCGACATGGCGACTTGCTTCGGGATGGAAGGTGATGAGGTCGGCGCCGGCCCTGGCGAACGACTGGGCAAGCGCGTCGACAGGTTCCACCATGAGGTGCACGTCCAGGGGCACCGGGGTGCCATCGGCGCGCTTGCACCAGGGCTTGATGGCCTGCGCAACGCCGGGGCCGATGGTCAGATTGGGGACGTAATGGTTATCCATCACGTCAAAGTGGATGAAATCCGCACCTGCGTCAATGACGCTTTTGACTTCCTCGCCAAGGCGCGCGAAGTCGGCGGAAAGGATGCTGGGAGCGATACGGTAGGTTTTCATGGCGTCGCATTTTATGGCCCGCCCCGCGCACGCGCGGACGCGTATGCCTACAATCGACGCGACGATGAATGCCTATCAATTTTCGGTGTCCGTGACACCCGAATTCCTTCCCGATCAATCGGACGCCGAAAAGCGCGTGTGGGCGTACAGCTACACGGTCCGCATTCGCAATACCGGCAGTGTTCCGGCGCAGCTGGTGGCCAGGCACTGGGTGATCACCGACGATACGGGGCGCGTGGAGGAAGTGCGGGGGCTGGGTGTCGTGGGCCACCAGCCACTGCTCCAGCCCGGCGAATCGTTCGAATACACCAGCTGGACCCGCCTGGCGACCCCTGCGGGGAGCATGCGAGGCAGCTATTTCTGCGTCACCGAATCCGGCGACCGCTTCGATGCGCCGATCGCCGAATTCGCGTTGATTCCGCCTGGCGTCACCCTGCACTGACGTGCGGATGGGGCTGCGGAAGACAGGCGTCGTTGGCGCTTTCGCCCTGGTGGCGCTGCTGCTGGCGGGATGCGCCGCCCCACCGTCGGCACCGAACCCATCCCTGCCATCGCGCCGATCCGCACCGCCCGCGGTCACGCTCCCGGGGCTGCGTCTGCAGCCAGCGAGCTTTGATCAGCTCCCCGGGTGGGGTGGAGACGACCTCGCTGGTGCCTGGGGAGCGTGGCGGCGTGAATGCGCCGCCCGGTCTGCCGCCCTGGCGGGGGCATGCGCGGCATCCGTGGCAGTCCCACCCGACGACGCTGCCGCGCAGCGAGCCTTTTTCGAGCACTGGTTTCAGCCTTGGCAGGCCAGCAGCCCTGACGGGCACGACACCGGTCTGGTCACCGGGTACTACGAGCCCGTCCTGCACGGCGCGCTGCAGCGTCGATGGCCTTACGTGGTTCCCATCTACGGCCTGCCGGCCGGGCTGGTGGACCGCGCCGACCCCGGCGACGGTGTTACGCGCGGTCGCATCGTGAAAGACGATGCCGGCGGTACGGTGGTAGCACCGTTCTGGAGCCGTGCGCAGATCGACGCCGACCCCCGCGCCCAGGCAGACCTGGCGCGCAACATCGTCGTCTGGCTGGACGACCCCGTCGATGCGCTGTTCCTGCAGGTGCAGGGCTCCGGCCTGGTGGCGCTTCCCGACGGTCACACCCTGCGGCTGAGTTACGCCGGGGACAACGGATGGCCCTACCGCTCCGTCGGGCGCTGGCTGCTCGACCGCGGCAAACTGCGCGGTACGGTCACCATGCAAATCATCCGTGCCTGGGCACAGATGCACCCTGATCAGGTGCGCGACATGCTTGAAGCGAATCCACGTGTCGTGTTCTTCAGCGCCGCGCCGCTCGATGATGCCGGGCGGGGCCCCACCGGCGCCATGGGCGTACCGCTGACGCCATTGCGCAGCGTGGCTGTCGATCGGCGTGTAGTCCCGCTGGGCACGCCGCTTTGGCTCGACACCAGTGCGGACGCGCGCCCGCTCCAACGTCTGGTCTTCGCGCAGGATGTGGGGGGGGCCATCGTCGGCGCGCTGCGCGCCGACCTGTTCTTCGGCACAGGAGCAAAAGCTGGCGACCGTGCGGGACGCATGCAGTCCCAGGGCCGTTTCTGGGTGCTGCTCCCCCGCGTGACGGCGCCGCCGCGGTCGTGAGCGACAGCGTGGTCGCCCCGATCTGGTGTAATGAAGCTGCACCGGAGACAGACCGATGACCAGAAAGCCATTCCACGCTTCCCGTTACAGCGCCGCTTGCGGCGCTGCGCTCGCCGCGCTCGTACTCGCCGGCTGCGACACTGTACCGCTGGACACCCCGGCACCGGTGGTGCCCTTGACAGCGCCGCCCGCCACGACGCCGACGCCACCGGCCCCACGGACCACGCATAGCGTTCCGCCTGCGCCTGATGCCCAACCGGCGCAGGCGCAACCGTTGGCGCCGGCGCCGGAAATTCACGCGCAACCACTCGCGCCAGCCCCGATGGCCTCGGCCCCGCAAGGGTCGGAGGCGTCCGCGCCGATGCCCGCGGCGTCGACACCGTTTGCACCAGCCTCCGCCCCCGCACCCGCGGGATCGACGCCGGTGGCGACTCCCGCGGTTCCAGCCACGCCTGCCGACGCCGTGCGCTACGTCTGTACCGATCGCACGGCATTCCTGGCGGTCTTTGGCGACGTCAGTGTGATGTTGAGTACCACCCTGGGGGTCATTCAGCTCGAGCAGACCTTGTCGGCCGACGGTGCACGCTACTCGAACGGCGATCTGCAGGTCTGGTTCAAGGGCCGCGAAGCCACGGTGACGAATCTCACGCATCCCGGATCGAAGACCCTGTGCATCGAACAACGCTGACGTGGTCACGTATTCCCCCGCTTGGCACGCGGGCAGGCGCGCGTTAGCATCGGCTGGCTGATTATTCCAGCACGCGCCCACGAGGCGCGACCTCGCCCGACGGCGTGATCCGCCCGACGGTCCGAACCGACACACAGCACGCCGCTCGCGGAACGGGGTACGACCTGCCCACCGCAGCGCGAGGAGACATGCGCGATGAACGCACCCCTACCCGAAGCGATCCGCCGGGCGCTCGAGACCGTCAGTCTCGACGACAAATACACACTCGACACCGGCCGCGCCTTCATGAGCGGCATTCATGCGCTTGTGCGCCTGCCGCTGCTGCAACGCAAACGCGACGCCATCGCAGGCCTCAACACTGCCGGCTTCATCTCGGGCTACCGCGGCTCGCCGCTGGGCGGTTACGACCAGGCGCTGTGGAAGGCATCCAAACTTCTCGCCGCCAATCACATCGTGTTCCAGCCCGGTGTGAACGAAGAGCTTGCAGCAACGGCGCTGTGGGGTTCACAGCAACTCGATCTCGAGCCTGCGCGTCAGAAGTTTGATGGCGTCTTCGGCATCTGGTACGGCAAGGGCCCCGGCGTCGACCGCTGTGCCGACGTGTTCAAGCACGCAAACATGGCCGGCACGGCCCGCCATGGTGGTGTGATTGCCGTCGCAGGCGATGACCACGCTGCCAAGAGCAGCACCGCAGCGCACCAAAGCGACCATATTTTCAAAGCTGTGGGATTTCCGGTTTTCTTCCCCAGCAACGTTCAGGATATCCTCGACCTCGGTCTGCACGCATTCGCGATGAGCCGCTACAGCGGCCTGTGGTCCGGCATGAAGACCATCCAGGAAGTCGTCGAATCGTCCGCCGCAGTCGACGTCTCTGCGGATCGCGTGCGCATTCTGCTTCCAGAGGATTTTGCGTTGCCGCCGGATGGCGTGCACATTCGCGTGCCCGACGATCCGCTGTCGCAGGAAGCGCGTCTCATGGACGTGAAGTGGTATGCCGCTCTGGCCTATGTGCGTGCCAACCGCCTCAACTACACCGTGATCGACAGCCCGCGTGCGCGCCTGGGGATCATGGCATCGGGCAAGGCCTATAACGACACGCGCCAGGCCCTGGCTGACCTCGGCCTCGACGATTCGATGTGCTCCCGATTGGGGATTCGGCTGCATAAAGTCGCGGTAGTCTGGCCTCTCGAGGCAAGTATCACCCGCGAATTCGCGACGGGGCTTCAGGAAATACTCGTCATCGAAGAAAAACGCCAGGTGATCGAGTATCAGCTCAAGGAAGAACTCTACAACTGGCGCGAAGATGTTCGACCGAACGTCGTCGGTAAATTTGACGAACGGGGCGGCGAGTGGAGTCAACCCAATCCAGCCGACAACTGGTTGCTGCCCGCCAAGGCCGACCTCAACCCCGCTGTGATCGCCCGTGCCATCGCCGCTCGTCTGGAGCGCACCGGCTTGCTGCGCGACGCCGGCGTGGACCTGCAACGCCAGTTGCGCGAGCGCATCGACCTGATCACCGCGAAGGAACGCGCACTGGCCGAGGCGGCGCCTTCGGAACGCCGGCCGCCCTGGTTCTGCGCCGGCTGTCCGCACAACACCAGCACGCGCGTGCCTGACGGTTCGCGGGCCATGGCCGGCATCGGTTGCCACTACATGGTCGTCTGGATGAACCGCAGCACCAACACGTTCAGCCAGATGGGCGGCGAGGGCGTCGCGTGGGTTGGCCAGGCACCGTTTTGCACAGACCGCCACGTGTTCGCCAACCTTGGTGACGGTACCTATTACCACTCCGGGCTGCTCGCGATTCGACAGGCCATCGCAAGCAAGGTGAACATCACCTACAAGATTCTCTACAACGACGCTGTCGCGATGACCGGCGGCCAGCCGGTCGAAGGTCAACTCAGCGTGGCGCAAATCTCGCGGGAATTGCACGCCGAGGGCGTGCGCGGCATCGTCGTCGTCACGGATCGGCCCGACCAATACGCCGAGGTGCACGATCTCGCGCCAGGGACAACCGTGCACCACCGTGACGAACTCGACGCCATCCAGCTTCGCATGCGCGAGCTTCCCGGCACCACGGTTCTCATCTATGACCAGACCTGCGCCACCGAGAAGCGCCGCCGCCGCAAACGCGGCCTGATGACGGACCCGGCCCGGCGGGTGTTCATCAACCCTCTGGTCTGCGAAGGCTGCGGCGACTGCTCCGACAAAAGCAACTGCCTGGCTGTCGAGCCACTGGAAACACCGTTCGGGCGCAAGCGCACGATCAACCAGAGCAGCTGCAACAAGGACGAGTCCTGCCTGAAGGGTTTCTGCCCCAGCTTCGTCACCGTCGAGGGCGGCAATCTGCGCAAGCCGGCGCCCCTTCCCGGCCCAAGCCTGGATGACCTCGCGCCCTTGCCCGACCCGGTGCTCCCTTCACCCATGGCGGCGGGCCGTGCAGGAGGAGAAAGCTACGGCATCCTCGTGGCGGGCGTCGGTGGCACCGGGGTGATCACGATCGGCCAGCTGCTCGGGGTAGCGGCGCATATCGAGGGCAAAGGCATCGTCACCCAGGATGCGGCGGGCCTGGCGCAGAAGGGCGGTGCAACCTGGAGCCACGTGCTCATCGCCGATCGTCCGGAACAGATCCACACCACACGTGTGGCGATGGCTGAAGCTGAGCTCATCCTCGCCTGCGACCCCATCGTCGCCGCGGATCGGGAAACCCTTTCGCGCATCCGCGAAGGTCGCACTTTTGTCGCACTCAACACCCACGGCACGCCGACCGCTGCGTTTGTGCATCAGCCCGATTGGCAATTCCCGGGGGCCGCATGCCGCGCGGCAATCGAGCACGCCGCCGGGCGCGCCAACGTCGTGGGATTCGACGCGGAAGGCGCTGCGATAAGACTGCTTGGCGACGCGCTCTACACCAACCCCATGATGCTCGGATTTGCCTGGCAAAAAGGCTGGCTGCCGTTGCAGCGCGCTTCGCTGCTGCGCGCGATGGAACTCAATGCCGTGGCCGTCGACAAGAACAAGGCCGCGTTCGAGTGGGGGCGACGTGCCGCTGCCGACCCGGAGGCATTCGCGGCACTCGGGGCGGCTCGCCAGACGATCGCCTTCGTGCGTCGCGAGTCAACGGACGAGGCACTGAAGCGCCGCACCGACTTCCTGCGCGAGTACCAAAATGCCGCGTACGCGCGTCGGTACCAGGACTGCGTCGAACGCGTACAGCGCGCTGAAGCACCGCTGCAGTCGAGTCGACTGCGTGACGCCGTGGTGCGCAACCTGTTCCGCCTGATGGCTTACAAGGACGAGTACGAGGTGGCGCGACTCCATTCTGGCGACGCCTTCGCGGCGCAAATCAAGGAGGCGTTTGACGGTGATTTCAAGCTTCACTATTACCTGGCGCCGCCAATCCTGGCCAAGCGCAACGTCAAAGGCGAACTGATCAAGCGCGAATTCGGCCCCTGGGTCGGCACCGCATTCCGGCTGCTGCGTCACCTGCGATTCCTCCGGGGCACCATGTTCGACCCGTTCGGGCACACCGCCGAACGCCGAATGGAGCGTGAACTCATCACGCGCTACCTTGCCACCGTGGATGACCTTTGCGCCAGACTCACGCCCGAAAACCTCGACCTCGCCGTACAGCTTGCCGAGGTTCCCTCCGGAATTCGTGGGTTCGGCCACGTGAAGGCGCGCCACGCCGCGGCCGCGTGCTCGCGGTGGGATGCCCTCGCGCGGGGGGGGGCCCCCCCCCCCCCGGGGGGGCCCCGGGGCGAGGGGTCCTCGGGGGCCCGCCCGGGTGTGCGGGGGGGCCCGCCGGCGCCCCGGCGCCG
>VFSW01008183.1_pt1 | contig 15061 bp, 18 predicted proteins | sample 5358111 | NCBI WGS metagenome assembly VFSW01 (sample SAMN11554181, study PRJNA540505) | mine drainage metagenome | isolation source: sediment from site ElyBrook_90M | place: USA: Ely Copper Mine, Vershire, VT | collected 2017
AGGTCATGGCGATGCATGCCTTCATGCTAGCACCCTTTTGCAAACACGCCCTAGATCAGTGTGACTGACAGAGACGGAACCCGCCGCAAGCCGCCATCCCTTCAAGGGTGTGCGGAGAGGCGGGTTTCTCGTTGGCTTGAGCCCCTGCTATTCACGTATGAATATGGTATACCAGGTGTAGGGAATAGCAACCAGTGGATCAGAAAGAGAAAGCAACCTTCCTGTATCCTCAGGAGCTCCTCGACGCCATGCGCGCGCTGGCCAGGGACCACCAACAATCCCTGATCGTGGAAATCATTTGGGCGTTGCGTCAGTACCTCCAGCAGCAAGGGATGTAAATGCCGACGGTCCGTAAGGCATTCAAATACAAACTGGACCCCACCCCCGCGCAAGCCCGCCAGCTCACCTGGACGCTCGCGCGGTGCCGCGAGTTGTACAACGCCGCCTTGCAGGAACGCCGCGACGCCTGGCAGATGCGGCGCGTGTCGCTCTCGTGTTACGACCAGCAGGCGGAGTCGCCCGGCGTCAAAGAAGTCCGTCCCGAATACCGCGACCTCCACAGCCACGTGCTCCAAGAGGTGCAGGCTCGCCTGGACAAAGCCTTTCAAGCGTTCTTTCGCCGCGTCCAGGCGGGCGAGAAAGCGGGCTATCCGCGTTTCCAGGGAGCCAACCGCTACCATTCGTTCACCTTCAAGGAATATGGCAATGGCGCACGGTTGGATAATGGCTTTCTGGTATTGTCCAAGATCGGGCGCGTCCAGGTCGTCTGGTCACGTCCCGTGGAAAGGATCCCCAAGACCGTGACTATCAGCCAGGAAGCGGACGGCTGGTATGTCTGTTTCTCGTGTGCCGAGGTCCCGTGCCAGGAGTTGCCCCAGACGGGCAACGAAACGGGCATTGATCTGGGACTCAAGAGCTTCCTGACGACCAGCGAGGGGCTGTTCGTCGCCAATCCGCGCTGGCTGCGCCAGATGGAGAAGAAGCTGCGGTGGCACCAGAAGCGCAAGGACCGCCGCAAAAAAGGCAGCAAACGGCGTAAGAAAGCGATCAGTGAGCTAGCCAAATGCTACCAAACGGTGCGGCGCCAGCGGCTCGACTTCCAGCACAAGGAAGCGAACAAATTAGTTGCCCAGAACGATGTGATCTATCACGAGGAGTTGCGGGTCGCGAACATGGTGCGGAATCACCGGCTAGCCAAGAGCATCAGTGATGCGGGCTGGCGGCAATTCTTGAGCATCCTTGCCTTCAAGGCAGCATGTGCCGGTCGGGAAGTGATCGCGGTGCCCGCGGCGTACACGAGTCAAGACTGTAGCCGGTGTGGGGAGCGGGTGCCCAAGTCCTTAAGTGTGTGCACCCACATCTGTCCCAAGTGCGGGCTGGTGCTGGACCGCGACGAGAACGGGGCGAGGAACGTCAAGCGGGCCGGTCGCACCGGTCGCACCGGGCAGGCCCATCGGGGAGCCCCTGCGGTGGCAGGGACGCAATCTCTCGCGAGAGAGCAGAACCGAGAATCCGTCGGTCTTTAGACCGTGCGGAGTGTCAAATCGTTGTGACGCCGCGAGGAGCAGACGAGGGTGGGCATGCCGATCATCACGAAAGCCGAATTCGAGACGCTGGCGCGCTTTCGCAAAGCGTTGCGCGAGTTTTTGCGCTTTAGCGAGCTGGCGGCGCGCCGCGAAGGATTGACGCCGCAGCAGCACCAGTTGTTGCTGGCGATCAAAGGTATGCCCGACCGCGACTATGCGACGATCACCGAGGTGGCCAAATCGCTGCAATTGCGCCACAACGCCGCCGTGCAACTGATCAATCGCGCGCAGAGTCTAGGACTGGTCGAGCGCGCCAGCGACACCGGCGACCGCCGCGTGGTGCGCGTGGGCGTGAGCGCCCAAGGCGACGCCATTTTGGCGCGGCTGGTCGCCCAGCACCGCGACGAGCTGCGCCGGCTCAGCGGTGTGATGGAGGCAGTGCTGAGCCTCGTCAGTGACGGCGCTGGGCCGGCGCGCGACCAGGGATGACGCCGCATCGCTCCCTATTGATGGGAATAATCGTAAAAGCCTTTGCCGCTCTTTCTGCCCAGGCGTCCCGCCGCAACCATGCGGCGCAAGAGCGCTGGTGGCGCGTAGGCCGGGTCGGGATTCTCGGCGTAAATGACCTCGGCGGCATAGAGCGTCGTGTCTAGCCCCACATAGTCGAGCAGCGCGAACGGCCCCATCGGATAGCTCGTCCCCAAGCGCATCGCCGTGTCGATATCCTCCATCGTCGCCACGCCTTGCTCATACATGCGAATGGCTGCGACCAGATAGGGAATGAGCAGGAAGTTGACCACGAAGCCGGCGGTATCCCTGGCGATGATGGAGGTCTTGCCCAGCGCCGTCGCGAAGTTTTGCAGCGCGGCGATCGTCTCGTCGCTCGTCTCGAGGGCGCGCACGATCTCGACCAGCTTCATCACCGGCACGGGATTGAAGAAGTGCAGGCCGGCGACCTGTTCCGGGCGCCTGGTCACGGACGCCAGATCAGTGATGGGCAGCGACGAGGTGTTGCTGACGAGCAGCGCTCCGGGCGTGAGGATGCCGTCGAGTCTTTGGAAGATCTCGATTTTTTCGGCTTTTTGCTCGATGACCGCCTCGATCGCGATGTCGCACTCACGAAACTCCGTCACATCCAGCGTGGCGCGCAGGCGACCGCGCGCGGCGGAGAGATCCTCCTCGGAGATCTTGCCCTTGGCGCGCATGGCGTCCCAGGCGTCGTTGATGCGCGCGAGGCCGCGATCGAGCATCGGCTGATTGACCTCGGTGACGATGGTGGCAAAGCCGCTTTGCGCGGCGGTCTGGGCGATGCCGCTGCCCATGAGGCCGCAGCCGACGACGCCGACGGTGGTAATGGTCATAATTAGGTGCCTCTCCTCGTGTGAAATTGCCGCGTGGCGAATGAAGCGCCTTCTCATTCTATGCGCTGCGGCGTCGATGTGAAAGAGCGCGACGAAATCGCGCGCCGCGCCCGCCAGGGGGCATGCCATAACTTGGGTGCTCATTAGGCATGGTGCTCAAAATGACCGTCCGGCTATTGTGCAAAGTGCACAATTCACTCGGCTCACCCATCAGGTATGCTCTGATTGAACGACAACGGCGTCGTGTGATCCGCACACAAAACGGGGAATTTTGAGGAGAGCATGATGACACCGACCGACGTGTTGCGCCTGGCGCGCGAAAAAGGCGCCAAGATGGTGGACCTGAAGTTTACCGATTTGCCTGGCACCTGGCAGCACTTCAGCATTCCCATCAACGCGCTCGACGAAGACATTTTCGCTGAGGGATTGGGTTTTGACGGCTCCAGCATTCGCGGCTTTCAAGAGATCAATGAGAGCGATATGCTCCTCTTTCCCGACCCCGACACCGCGCTGATGGAGCCTTTCACGGCGGAGCCGACGCTGAGCCTCGTATGCACCATCGCCGAGCCGGGCACCCGCGCGCCCTATACGCGCGACCCGCGCTACGTCGCACAAAAGGCCGAGGACTATCTGCGCCAGTCGGGCATCGCCGACCACAGCTATTGGGGACCCGAAGCTGAATTCTTCATCTTCGACCACGTGCGCTACGCCTCGACCGGCAACCAGCAGATCGCCGAAGTCGATGCGGAAGAAGCCCACTGGAACTCTGGCCGCGAGCGCAACGGCACCACGAACCTGGGCCATCACGTGCGCCCCAAAGAGGGCTATTTTCCCGTCGCGCCGAGCGATACCTATCAAGATCTGCGCACGCAGATGGTGCTGACGCTGCAAGAGGCGGGCATCGCCGTCGAGGCGCAGCACCACGAGGTCGCGGTCGCGCAAAATGAGATCGACATGCGCTTCGACACGCTCTTGCGCATGGCCGACAAAGTGATGCTCTACAAATACATCATCAAGAATGTCGCGCGGCGCGCCGGCAAGACGGTGACGTTCATGCCCAAGCCGATCTTTGGCGACAACGGCTCAGGCATGCACGTGCACCAAAGCCTGTGGAAGGGCGAAGCCCCGCTTTTTGCCGACAGCGAGGGTTATGCCGGTCTCTCTGAGATGGCGCTGCACTATCTGGGCGGCGTGCTGACGCACGCGCCGGCCATCCTGGCATTCGCCGCGCCGACGACCAATAGCTATAAGCGGCTCGTCCCCGGCTATGAGGCGCCCGTCAATCTGGTCTTCTCAAAGCGCAACCGCTCCGCCGCCATCCGCATTCCGATGTATTCCGACAGCGCCAGTGCCAAGCGCATCGAGTTTCGCCCGCCCGACCCGACGTGCAATCCCTATCTGACGTTCTCGGCGCTGCTCATGGCTGGCATCGACGGCATCAAGCGGCGGATCGATCCCACAGCGCACGGCTTTGGCCCGATGGACCGCAACATCTATGAGCTGTCGGCGTGCGAGAAGCGCGAGATCAAGTCAGTGCCCGGCTCGCTCGACGACGCGCTCGACGCGCTCGAAGACGACCACGGCTTCTTGCTCGAAGGCGGCGTCTTTACGACAGACCTGCTGGAAAAGTACGTCGAGATCAAGCGCGCGATCGCGGCTGAGGTACGGCTGCGCCCGTCGCCCATCGAGTTCCACTACTTCTACGACGCCTAGCTGGCGCGCGGAGGATCCCTCACCCCCGGCCCCCTCTCCTTTCGATGGAGAGGGGGGGCGAGATTTCCATCTCTCCTCAAGGCACGGCGTCCGCCTGATCGCTGCCCACGAACGGCGATCGGCGCGGGCGCCGCGTCGTCGCGCTCAGGCGACGAAGTAGAGGACGACGGTCACGAGCACCAGCGCACATCCGACGTAGATGCCGAGCAGAGCAAAGCGCTTGCTCTCCCAGAATTTGAGAGGGGAATCAACCGCAATACGATTGCCTTGAAATCCCAAATAGATCGCCCAGGCGCTCGCGATGAGCACCTGAACGGCCACAATATCCTTGGGCGTGGCTGACGACAGATCGAGAATAGGCGTGGTTGGCTGCAAGAAAATAGCGCTATTCGAGAGCAACAAATACAGCCCAATTCCAGCGCAGCCGAGGCTACGCACCATGATGCTGCCGCGCCAGTACTGTGTAGTCGCCATCCTGGCGGCACTCTCTGGAACCGCTGCACCAGGCTGCCCAGAAGCATCGGCGGAATTCCATCCGGCCCTCGGCTGGACCATCACGGCCATCGCACCTGGCTGCCTCCCGGCGCCGCTGCCAGAGGAAATCATCCTGCCGCCGATGATCCAGCCAAAGGAACACAAATAGGGGAGTACGAAGACAACAAAGAAGGCCAGGGGATTAAAAATGAGCGGATATGAGGACGATGTAAACGAGGAAAAAGAAGTGAAGAGGATCGCAATGGTGGAAATGAAGCAGAGAATGGTCTGAATTGATGGCAAAATCGAAGCCTGAATTGCCACCCCGTAGGGGATCCGCGCATCGCTACGCGGGGTGGCGCTCGTGATGAATGCGATGATGCTCATGCAGGTATTGGCTATGGTGAAGATGACGAGCAGCATGAGTATGAAACCTACAGCGAAGTTTCCCCCCGTCAGGTTGCCAGACAGCAGATCGAAGCCGGAGAATTGTCCCACGAATGCGTGCTGCCCCAGGATGACACCAATAGGCAAGAAGAAAGCCCCCAGCAAGACGATGCTCGTCAGCCCACTGAGCGCCGCTCCCCAGCGCACACTTGTGTGCGAGATGGGAATCGCTCTGGAGACCCCCCCGACAGGAGAAGACACAAAAGGCTCTTGCTCAATCCAGATCGTGGCCCGCGCGACACTATGGGCGAGCAGCGCGAGAGCGCAGGCCAGCGCCGGAAGCCAGAGTGCCGGCTGGACGGACCACCCCATCGAATATCCCATGATGAGCCGAATCCATATCGTCAAAAAGACGCCGCAACCAGCGGTAAAGAGGGCTATTCTTGGCCATGCGGATGACACCGTGAGCGGGGAGCGCAGCAGGAAGGGAGTGACGAATACCTGGGTGAGCATCGTATCGAGCAGCAAGGTGAGCAATGGAATGAGAACCTGGAAAGGCAGGGCCAATAGGTTGGAATGGGTCAACAGATAGAATCCACTGACCGTTGCCGGCAGCGCACCCGCCTGGCGCGAAACGCCCCAGGGCAGAAAAAACGCGGCGATGCCGCCGATCCCCGCGAGGCCGCCAACCATCGCGCTGGCACGCAGAACTGTCGAGGGGCGAGGACCATAGCCCATAGCTTGCTCGCTCTCCTCGAGTGAGAGCAATGCCGCTCGTGATCCCGTTTGTTCCAGATAGCTCAAAACTTTCGTTACGCAAGCAATGATGGCGAAGACTATGCCACTCATCGGTATCGCCAGAAGTGAGGGGTAAGTGTCAGAGAACAGGTAACTCAAGGGGATAAAAATGAAGAGGACAATAACGATCCACACCACAAAGAATCTCCCGATGTACTTCATGCGCTTGCCCTTTCCAGCTCTGAATTTTGGAAGAGAAACGTCGCCTCTAGTAAATGAGTCTAGCGAACATAGCAATACGATCATTTTCGCGAGCAGCGCCGCCACCGCCCGCTCGCGCCGCTCCGAGGAACCGGTGATCTGCTGGGCCGCCGTCAAGCGGGTCGTCAGGTCCGTGATCTGATGCCGCAACGTGGCCACATCCTGTTGGATCGCTTGCCACTGATCATCTATGTGCATGATCATGCCAGCAGGATGCCACCTTCTTGTCAAAGGTCAAGCCTGAACAGTTATAATTGCGGCGCACACCATGCCCGCTCGCTAGACGCCGTGCCACATCTATGCTACAGTGAATCATGGTGTAGGCCGTTTGCGACGCGCTGGCCTGAGATCGACGGCATCGTCACGATAATGGTACGCTCTGCCTAGCGGATATGAGCGAGCGAAAGGAGCGGTTTGGTGGCTGCGCAATTTGTCACCCATGATGAGTACAACAAGGGGCAGGACGCCCTCTTTGCTCGCATGACCCGTTATATGGACGCTCGCTTCGAAGCCCTGACGATTCAAGCGCGCGCGGATAAGGCTGAGATCGATGCGCGCTTCGAGGCTCTGGAAGCTGATGTTGCCACTCTGAAAGAAGATGTCGCGGTCTTAAAGGCCGATGTCGCTACTCTGAAAGTGGATGTCGCTGGCATGAAAACCGATGTCGCCACCCTGAAGGCCGATGTCGCCACCCTGAAGGCCGATGTCGCCACTCTGAAAGCGGATGTCGCCACTCTGAAAGCGGATGTCGCTGGCATGAAAACCGATGTCGCTGGCATGAAAACCGATGTCTCGAGTGTCGTCGCCTCGCAACAGGTCATCATGGAGACGATTCACGCGCTTGCCGCCGACATCATCAAACAAATGGGTGACGGGTTCGCCATCGTGAGCGAGCGCATCAACGAAAACACCACAGCGCTGTCTCAACGGATCGATCGGCTCGAACAGGGGCGCGGCAGCTGATGATGAGAAGGACCAGCGGTGCATAAGCAAGCACGTATGAGCGATTGCTGGCGGACGCGCGTGCCTGTGCAGCCAGAAGACGGTCGCGAGAAGGGGAACAGATCATGGCGCCGTATACGCCAATATTGATACTCATGGGATTAGTTTTGCTCTTCACCCTGATGGTGACAGCCGTGACGTTCATCTTCGGGCCGAAAAAGCCCAACGCCGCCAAGCTGTCGCCCTACGAGTGCGGCATCGCCGAGATCACGCCGCCACGCCGGCGCTTCCCCGTGAAATATCTGGTGACGGGCATGCTGTTCATCATCTTCGACATCGAAGCGGCGTCGCTGATCCCGCTGTCGGTGCTCATGCGGCGCCTGGGCGTGACGGGCCTCGTCGAGCTGGTGACGTTCGTCGCCATCTTGCTCATCGCCTTCCTCTATGTCTGGCGCAAGGGAGCTTTCACATGGGAATAGATCGCGACGCCGCCGGCGCCGTGCCCGCCCAGCCGACCAACCCCTGGGAGCCGGTGCAGATGTATACCAATACGCAGACGCCGCGCCTGGCGCGCGACGCGCACGGGCATTCGAGCAACGTCATCTTGACGCAGGTTGACAAGCTGATCGATTGGGGACGCTCGGCCTCGCTGTGGCCCGCGCTCTTTGGCCTGGCGTGCTGCGCCATCGAGATGATGGCGACCTCGGCGTCGCGCTTCGATCTGGCGCGCTTTGGCGCGGAGGTCTATCGCGCCAGCCCGCGCCAGGCGGATCTGATGATCGTCGCCGGACGCTGCTCGGTCAAGATGGCGCCCGTCCTGCGCCAGATCTATGATCAGATGCCCGACCCCAAATGGGTCATCGCGATGGGCGCGTGCGCCTCGTGCGGCGGCGTCTTCAACAATTACGCCATCGTGCAGGGCATCGACAAAGTCGTGCCGGTGGATATCTTCGTGCCCGGCTGCCCGCCCACGCCTGAGATGCTGCTGTACGGCTTCAATCAGTTGCAGGAAAAGATCCGCAAGGGCATACCAAATCCGCCGGACCCGATGGCGGCGCTGCGGCAGGAATAACAGCCGCCGGGAAACATCTGTGAGGTTGTTGTAATGGCTGAGAGCGACGCGACTGGCGCCGGGCCGGCGTCACCCACACTGGCTGAGCGGACGGCCGCGCTGGCCCGCGCCGCGCTGGGCGACGGCGCGATCGAGGTCGCGCGGCATCGGGGCGAGACGACGATCATCGTCGCGCCCGCGCGCATCGCCGAGCTGTGTCTGGCACTGCGCGAGTCGCCTGAGCTGCGCTATGACTATCTGGCGGATCTCACGGCGGTGGACTGGCCAGAGCGCGATCCGCGCTATGACGTGGTCTATCACCTGATGTCGATTCCCACGCGCGCCGTTGTCCGCCTCAAGACGCGCGTCGGCGCCGAGGGCGAGGATCATCCCTCGTTGCCCAGCGTCACCGGCGTGTGGCCGACGGCGAATTGGTACGAGCGCGAGATCTTCGATCTCTTTGGCATCGTGTTTGACGGCCACCCCAACCTGACGCGCATTCTCATGCCTGAGGACTGGACTTCACATCCGCTGCGCAAAGACTATCCGCTGACCGGCATCACGCTGCCCGATCCGCACTGGGGCGGCCAGGTGCCATTTGGTCAGGCGCCAGACGGCACCGTCGGCCAGCAGACGCTGCGCGCTCCCGGCGGCGCTCCCGGCAGCCTGGATGTCACGCCGTCGCAGGAACAGAGCATCGCCGGCGCGCCACAGCCAGAGGAAGAGTGACCGATGCGAGAAGACGCGAGCCAGGTAGTCGATCGGCTGGATGAAGCCGTCCGCCAGCTCACTTTTGTCATGATGGATATCGAGCCGGAAGATCTCGCGACCAGGCCGGACGACGATGAATGGTCGCCGATCGAGATCCTGGCGCACCTCAAAGCGAGCGACGACATCACGACGCCGCGTGTCGCCATTATCCTGACGCATCCGTCGCCGGCCTTCCAGTCCATCGACGAGCGCACCTGGGCGGAGATCGCCGGGTACGTCAATGCTCCCGCCGATCAGACGCTGATGGCGTACCAGCGGCGACGCGCCGAGCTGGTGTGGCAGCTGCGCCGGCTGCCCGACGACGCCTGGGACCGCGCGGCGAATCACGAGGGGCGCGGCAGGATCACACTGCTCGATCTGCTGCGCTCGCTCGCCAAGCATGAAGAAGAGCATCTCGCGCAGCTCGAGGCCATGCTGAAAGATGATGAGGAAGGATGAGCCATGCAGCTCGATGATCCCCAACACGTGACCGTTGACGATGGCCAACCGGCGACGGGCGGCCAGCGCGTCGATACGATGACAATCAATATGGGGCCGCAACATCCCTCGACTCACGGCGTGCTGCGCCTCATCCTGACGCTCGACGGCGAGACGGTGGTCGATGTGGTGCCCGACATCGGCTTTTTGCACACCGGCATCGAAAAGACCGCCGAGGCCAAGACGTACTTCCAGGCGCTGGTCATGACCGACCGGATGGACTATCTGGCGCCGCTGTCGAATAATCTGGGGTATGCGCTGGCGGTCGAAAAGCTGCTGGGCATTGAAGTGCCGCCCAAGGCGCAATATGCCCGCGTGGCGCTGGTCGAGTTGCAGCGCATCGCCAGCCACCTGGTGTGGCTGGGCACGCACGCGCTGGATCTCGGCGCGCAGTCGGTCTTTCTGTACGCTTTCCGCGAGCGCGAGCTGCTTCTCGACATCTTCGAGTTCGTTTCCGGCGTGCGCCTGATGACGAGCTATATCATGCCCGGCGGCTTGCAAGCAGACCTGCCCGTTGGCTTTGACGACAAAGTGCGCGCGTTCATCGATCTCTTTCCGGGAAAGCTGCACGAGTATCACAATCTGCTGACGTACAACCGGCTGTGGATCGACCGCACGAAGGGCGTCGCCATCCTCTCGGCGAAGGATGCCATCGCTTGGGGCGCGAGCGGGCCGGTGCTGCGTGGCAGCGGCGTCGCGTGGGACGTGCGCAAAGCGTTTCCGTACTCTGGCTATGAGCGGTTCGATTTCGACATTCCCGTCGGCGCGAACGGCGATGTCTACGATCGCTATCTGGTGCGCATGCTCGAGATGGAACAATCCCTCAACATCGCCAAACAGGCGATCGACGGCATGCCCGGCGGGCGCTGGCAGGTGGACGATCCCAAAATTGTGCCGCCGCCCAAATGGCGTGTCGCGTCGAATATGGAGTCGCTCATCCATCACTTCAAGCTGTTTACCGAGGGGTATCGTCCGCCCGCCGGCGAGGTCTATGTGCGCACGGAGTCGCCCAAGGGCGAGTTGGGCTTTTATCTGGTGAGCGACGGCGGTGCTCGTCCCTATCGCATGCATGTGCGCGCGCCGTCCTTCGCGAATCTGGAGGCGCTGCCCAGCATGGTGCGCGGCGCGCTGCTGTCGGACGTGATCGCGGCCATCGGCTCGATCGACATCGTGCTGGGCGAGGTCGATCGGTGAGGCGCACACTTCTATACCGAGCGAAGAGGTGCACATGATTTCTGAGGCAACCAAAGAGCGCATGCGGGCGATAGTGGCGCGCTATCCCGTAGCGCGCTCGGCTATCCTGCCGGTGCTGCGGCTGGCGCAAGAAGAAGAAGGCTATGTCACGTCTGAGGGGCTGCGCGTGACCGCTGAGATCATTGGCGCCAGAGTGGATGAAGTCGAGAGCGCAGCCACGTTTTACACGATGTTGTATCGCCAGCCGGTGGGCAAGCGCATCATCAAAGTCTGCACCAGCCTCAGCTGCTATCTGCGTGGCTGCGACGCGCTGATGCGCCAGATGGAAGGCGATCTGGGGATCGCGCGCGGCGAGACCAGCGCCGATGGGCAATTCACCCTGCTCGGCGCCGAATGCCTGGCGTCGTGCGGCACCGCGCCGGTCTTGCAGGTCAACGACGAATTCGAGGAAAACGTGTCACCCGATCGCGCCAGCGCCCTGATCGCCGCGTGGCGCGAGAATCCGCTGAGCTGACGCGAGAAACGAGCAACGGATCGCCATGAGCAAGAGCCGCCAGCGCAAATCGCGGCGCTCGGTCGCGCCCAGTGGACCCATCTACGATCCGCCTTATCTCCAAAAGCCGGGCGTCTCAAACTTTCGCGACGGCTTTCCCTCGTGGTGGCGCTTCGGCGGCGTGAGCGACGGGCGGCTGACACCGGTGGGCTGCGTGATGATGATCTGGCTGGTGGCGCTGATCACTCTGTTGGGGTTGTCGCTGTATCAGCACCTTTCCCCCGTGCATTGAGATGAGCGAGCGAGCGCTTCGCCGCTTCCGAGGCGTCACGCAGCGCGCGGTCGCCGGCGCCCACGATCGGCTGGCCGTGACCAAAGGCCAGCGCATCGACTTCGCCGGCGAGAGCGGCGAGATCGATCACCGTCCGCGTCGCCAGCGGAGTGTCGTCATTCACGGCGTCAAAGCTGACACGCGGCGTGCCGCTGAGGTTGTTGAGCGCGTCGCCGCAGATGAGCAGCCAGCGCGCGGGCAAGAGCAGCGAGCAATGCCCTAGGGTGTGCCCCGGCGTCGCCACGACGCGCAGCTCGCCGAGATCGCCCAGGTCGATGACTTGCTCATGAATGAGATCGTCATCCACCGGGCAAGGCGTGAGAGGAAAGGCTAGCGGCTGCACGACGCTCATCACGGCGCCCATGACGCCCTTGGGCAGCCGGTTGCGCTCCGCGCCGGTGATCTGCGGCGCGTCGATGGGGTTCGCCAGCACCCGCGCGCGGGTCAGCTCGCGCAGCCTGGCCGCGCCGCCGACGTGATCGAAATGCCGGTGCGTCAGGATGATGCGGCGCACCTCGTCGGGCCGGCGACCAATGCGCGCCAGATAGCGCGTGACGGCGCGCTCGAAGCCCGCCGGTCCGCTATCCACCAGGGTCAGCCCCTCACGATCGCTCACCAGCAGATAGGCCGTCGAGACGGCGTTGCCGATGCGGTGCACGCCGGGCATGATCTCCATCGTCTCGCGCTCCCTCAGGTGATCTCTTCGCGTATGCTCGCCACTACGTTTCTTGGCCCCAGTATACAATAACGTGAGTCCGGGATAAGAAATCGGCCTCTCAAGACTACTATCAGATTGCTAGTACGCTTACTCGGTCTGAGCCAAATGCTCAACGGCAACGTCAGCGCGGTGGGATCCGGCTCAGGCTGTAAAGAAGCAGGAGCAGGATCGCTCATATTCTCCGCTTGTTGCTGCTGTTGATGCCGATCCTCAAACTGCTTAAATGTGGAGAATGGCAAGAAAATCGCGAAGATGCCAGAAAGAACCTGAAGCCAATATCTGCTTAGCTCGACGCGCAGCAAATTGCCCATGATCATTAGTGGGTCATTGGCGGCATATAAGGGATAGTCTTGAACGAGAATTATGATAGCTACGAGGGCAAAGCTCACCGGCAGCAGAATAGCGCACAATCGCATCAAGCGCCTTATCGCCCTCTGTTGTTTTCGTTGCTTTCGCGACATCTTTCGCCCCCTTGCCGATCATATCTTTATGTTTGCCTGGAAGCGAGTGTATCAGCGTCTTTGCCGGAAAGCAAGAGGGCGAAAGATCTTTCGTGCTCATCGTACCTCTTCGTGGCCTTCGTGTCTCATATCCCCCTCACCGCTTGAGGCGCTGGCGCAGCTGGTCGCGGGTCAGGCCGGTGATGGCCGCCGCGCGCGACTGGTTGCCCGCCGCGCGCCGCATGGCCTGGGCGATGAGCGTCCCTTCGAGCAGGCGCACGAGATCGGGCAGGCTCGCGCCCTCGGCGGGCAGACGCAGCGCCGCGATCGCTTCAGCCAGCGATGGGCCGGCGGGCGTGGCTTGCAACTGGGGTCAAGTAGAGATTTGACCTCCTGGAAAAAGAGGAGGCAACATGATGCGGCCAACAGCGGAAAAACCCTCTTTCCGGCATTGATGGAAAGAGGGTTGAGATGAGGGCACCGCCTCATCGGACACGGGAAGCGCTATTTGGCGTGCTCGTCGATATAGTCCAACGCGGCGCCTACCGTGCGAATGTTGCGGGCGTCGTCGTCTGAGATCTTGACGCTGAATTTTTCTTCCAGCGCCATGATCAGCTCGACCAGGTCGAGCGAATCAGCGTTGAGATCCTCGGTAAAGGAAGCGTCAGGCTTGACCTCGCTTTCGTCGACATCCAGCTGTTCAACGATGACCTGCTTGAGCGTTTCCCAATGGGGGCTGCTTGCCATTATGTGGCCTCTCTTTCGGGGCTGAGTGATGACATGGTCGCTGTTTCAGCCTGGCTGAAAATAGTCCCAAGGACGCCATTAACGAAGCGGCCGGAATGATCGCCACCGTAGTGTTTGGCCAGCTCGACCGCCTCGTTGATCGCAACCCTTGCTGGTACGGCATTATTGTACAGAATCTCGCAGATTGCAAGTCGCAAGATCGCTTTTTCGACCCGCGCCATCTGGTCGAGGGGGCGATGAAAGGCCGCCAGGGCAAGCTTCTCATCGATTTGCGCGACGTGATCAATCACGCTGGAAATGAGATCGTGTGCCAGGGCGAGGGTGCGATCGGCGATGTCGGCGGGCACACGATCCTCATCGGCGTCACGGTCGGCGGGGTCGATCGCCATTTCGCCGAACCGTGTCAATCCGTCGAGCGCCGCGGGAGGGTTGTGCCCGGCGACATCCCACTCATAGAGCGCCTGCATCGCCAGGGCGCGGGCGCGGCGCAGATAGCGCGGCTTGAGGCGCGACTCGTGACGCCGGTCGCTGTGGTGCGCAGCTGAATCGGTCATGGCGATAGTGATTCCTAACCTACCTGGCGCCGCGATCAGGCGACGTCCTGAATGAAGACGTTGATCTCTTGCGCGGTCATGCCGAGCATATCTTCGATGGCGGCGGCGACGGCGTTTTGCGCGTCGCGCCCGACGGTCGCCATCTGCACTCCCGGCTTGAGAATGAGATAGAGATCGACTGAGACGACGGACCCGCGCACGTTGAGCGCGATGCCGCGCTGAGGCTTGGCGCGAGTCCACAGGCGCGCCCACGAGCTTGAGATAGGGGCGATGCGCGCCACACCCTCGACGCTGAGGGCAGCCAGCTCGATGATGGTCGCCAGCACATGCTTGGTGATGCGCACGGTGCCGATCGGCTCGGCGTCGGGCACGCCGATGGGCGTCATCGCAGGCGCGCGCGTCTCGTGGTCAGTCTGACTCATTGGGAACTCTCCTCCTCAGTGTGATGGCGCCCGTGCCAGCGATGAGTGGTTAGCCGAGGCCACCGTCGATGACGATGGTCTGGCCGGTGATGTAAGACGCCGCCGGCGTCGCCAGAAAGACGACCGCCGCCGCGACCTCGTCGGGCCGGCCAAAGCGCTCCAGTGGAATGCGCTTGACACCCTCGGCTTTCAGCTCTGGCGGCAGTGCGGCGGTCATGTCTGTCTCGATGAAGCCGGGGGCGACGGCGTTGATAGTGATGTTGCGCGATCCGACTTCGCGGGCGGCGCTCTTGGTAAAGGCGATGAGACCGGCTTTGGCGGCGGCGTAATTGGCTTGGCCGGGGTTGGGATTGAAGCCGGCGATCGACGCGACGGTGACGACGCGCCCCCAACGCGCCCGCAACATGCCGCGCAACGCCGCTTTGGTACAGAGGAAGGCCGATTTGAGATTGGTGGCGATG
>VFSW01008184.1_pt1 | contig 15061 bp, 15 predicted proteins | sample 5358111 | NCBI WGS metagenome assembly VFSW01 (sample SAMN11554181, study PRJNA540505) | mine drainage metagenome | isolation source: sediment from site ElyBrook_90M | place: USA: Ely Copper Mine, Vershire, VT | collected 2017
TCTAAAAATAACGGGGTGTAGCTCAGCCTGGTAGAGCACTGCCTTCGGGAGGCAGATTTGCGTGTTCTAAGTACCTGTTTTACTTACTTTTTTATTTTCGCCGTCCACATGTCGTCCACGCCTCTTTAATATTTGTGAAAGTGCGGCGATCCGCTCACGGATTTCCTTCTCGATATCATCCTTGATCTGAGAGAGCTCTTGGTTAGAGAGAGACTTTAAGTTCATACGCTGCTCCCTCCTCGTCTTTGAGTTCGCAAGATTCAACTCTTGCTTCCAGTTCTACCAGTTCCTTCCTTAAACGGTTGAGCTTCTGCCGTTCACTTTCATACCACTTCTTGACTGCCGCGTTGTTCATCTGCTTGATGATCTCTAGCGAGTACATGGCGGTTTACTCCTCTGATTGGGGGAGCTTTGATTATCCGGCCGGACGCCGCGCTGAGAAATTGCAGGTTGTGCCTGTTTTGTCCTGGGTTTGCCTGGATCGGATTTTTTCTCGGCATAACACTGTTTGCGGCATTATACTTAAAAAAATAGCGAGTCTTAACTTGCTCGCGTAGACTTCCTCTCTGCCGACGTAGACAGAGAATATTGATGCGGCATAAGCAAACCAAATTCCGTCATAATGCCCAACAAGGACATTCAAAGAACTGCACATTATGACAAAGAAGATATATTTTAAAAATGCTGTTATCGCAAATCCCAAGCGACATGGCAGCCCACCAAAAACGTCTGATGAGCGCCTATTCCCTTACTATGCCGGATACTCGACTACCTTTGCCAAACAACTTCTCGCATCATTAAAACTTACAGATGACTTATTGGTTCTTGACCCTTGGAATGGTAGTGGCACCACCACGCAAATAGCAAACCAAATGGGATTAACAAGCGTCGGCCTTGACCTCAACCCAGTCATGGTGATTGCGGCTAAGGCTTCCCTCTTGCCACCTCAAGAAGCAAACAGCCTGGTTCCGCTAGCACAATCTCTCATCGAACAGGCAGCGCTCCGGGACGACGAGGGGCTTTCAGAAGACCCTCTCCATAAATGGCTATGTCCAGACAGCGCCCATTATATTCGTCAGCTTGAAGGTGAGATAAATCGCACCTTAATTTCACATGAGCACTATGAACCTCTGACTACTGAAAATGCGGTGAACCAGATCTCGGCCCTAGGATCTTTTTTTTACGTCGCTTTATTTCGTACTGTGCGCCATCTCCTAAAAAGCTTTATTCCCACTAACCCTACTTGGATAAAGCGTCCCACGCGACCACAACAACGCAGACGGCCTTTGCGCCGCAGCATTCATGATGCCTTTCTTGCCGAAATTCGGCTCCTAGTCGAACACCTAAAAATCTCATTAAATTCTTCAGCCGACGAAAGCGGAACAACAACCATCCATCTTGGAAATGCTGAGGCGCTAACGCTAGCCAATGCGGCAGTCGACGTCATAGTTACGTCACCACCCTATTGCACGAGAATTGACTATGCAATGGCCACCACTATTGAACTTGCGATTCTTCGTTACGATGAGTTGTTATTTGATGAGCTCCGTCGCTCATTGATGGGTACATCTACGGTTAAAGCTGCCGCTGGCAACATTAACCAACAATGGGGAACATCTTGTGTTCGCTTCCTTAATGCAATTTATGAGCACCCCTCTAAGGCGTCCAAAAGCTACTATTTCAAGAATCATCTTCAGTATTTCGAGTCGCTTCAGCTTGCTCTCGCAGAGCTGTCACGAGTTTTGAAGCCACATGGCTCATGCGTACTAGTGGTTCAAGACTCCTACTATAAGGACATACACAACGATGTCCCAACTATCGTAACCGAAATGGCGGCACATGTAGGAATGGTTCTCCGCAGACGAGACAATTTCGCGGCCAACCGGACAATGGTGGGCATGAATAGCCGCGCCAGAAAATATCTGGCAACTCGAACAAATGTAGAGAGTGTCCTCTGTTTCGAACGAACCTGATGGAAAGGAAATTATGAACGAACCAGCAAAAGACAGCGTGGTAGAACTCATCCGAGAAGTTGACCTTCAACTTAAAAATGTCCATACCCAGAGCCTAGATATTTCCTTCAATGAACTGGCGGATATGATCATTGAAGGAGAGCTCGATATAAGCCCAGACTACCAGCGCCTTTTCCTCTGGTCCGAAGGAGCTAGATCACGATTTATCGAATCACTCCTACTGGAAATGCCCGTACCTCCTATCTATGTGGTAGAAGAGGAAGACAATAAGAAGCTCCTAATTGATGGTCTGCAACGGTTGTCTTCATATCTACACTTCCGAGGAATGCTCGATGCACAACATCTCAAGCCCCCAGTGAATAAGGGTGAAAAATTGGTACTTCAGGACTGTGATATTGTTAAGGTCCTCAATGGTAGAACATATGACGACTTGGGGACCGCCCTTCAAATAAAACTGAAACGTTCATTTGTGCGCGTTGAAGTCGTACGAAAAGGTAGCAATCCGAAATTCAAATACCACATGTTTAAGCGCTTGAATACTGGCGGCGAGGAACTCACTTCTCAGCAGCTTCGTAACTGCACTATTCGACTGCTAGACCCAGCTTTTAATGATTTTATTATTGATCTTGCTGACAACAACGAAGATTTCAGATCGTGCATTTCTACTATTTCCGAAGAGCAGCTCTATGGAGCATATGATAAAGAACTTGTATTAAGGTTTTTTGCACTTAAAAATTGGCGGGCTAGATTCAAGCATGATATCGCTGATTTTCTAACTGAATATATGGAGGCAGTATCCGATCCTGATAACAGAGAACCGTTTGATTATGCAAGTGAGAGAGAGATCTTCGCTCAAACATTCGCTACCTTGGCATGCGCACTGGGGGACAAGGCCTTTAGCAGGGCAAACAAAGCCCAGAGCGAATTGGTTCGCGCCTTTGGAATATATCACTACGAGGCATTCACGCTCGGTCTACAACCTTTTCTTGGGCGCCTTGATGTCAGCACACCTGCGGGTATAGAGCAGGTCCATAATTTGTTAAGACAAATTAAACTCGATGCTCGCTTTATTGAGCTCACGACTGGTGGCGGCAAGAATAGTCCTGGCCCTCTAAACGAGCGCATAACTTTTGTCGAAACCAAACTGGCTGCTGCCTATGAACGTTGATGATTTTCGTGCCCAACTCGAAATGGAATTAACGTGGCGTGTCGATGAGATTCGATTTTTCCAAAATCAGTGCGCAATGATAGAACGAGATAGCGAAAGAGATAAGTTCCGACGCGCACTTGTGTTATTGCTGTATTCCAATTTCGAAGGTTTCTGCAAGTTTGGACTTAGCTTGTATGTGTCAGCAATTAATGACGAAGGCATCGTGTGCAAAGAGGCTAGCTACGCTATCGCCGCTGCCTCGCTCAGCGATCTTTTTGCCTCTTTAAGAGATGGCACAAAAAAGGCCGTGGAGTTTAAGAACGACAATCCATCCGACCAAAAACTACATCGTTTTGCACGCGATCGCGAGTTCATCGAACGCGCGTTTGAGTTCATGGAGAGGAAAGTCAATATTCCCGATAAAATTATTGACACTGAATCAAACCTGAAACCTGTTGTTTTGCGCAAGAATCTGTACCGGTTAGGTCTCCCACATGACCAATTCTCATTTCTTGATACAGATATAGGTCAACTCCTGAGTGTACGCAACAAAATAGCCCACGGCGAAACAAAAACCGGAATACCAATGATGCTATACGAGCAATTATACACCTCTGCGTTACATATCATGACAAGTATCACAGCCGGACTCACAGAGGCCTTCTCGGAAAAGCGGTTTCTTAGAGAGAACCGTACCGCCAATGCAGTAGCAGGGTAATCGCTTTATGTCGCCACGCCAAAGAAAGTAATTGCAGGCATGCACATTACCTGCCCACTAGAAATTAGAACTTCCCACATAAGGAAACAAATCGGCTTCTCTGGGACAACTGAAACGGCCATCACAGGTGACCTGTACGTAGACTCCCTCACAGCTTTTGGATGGGAAGGTGTATCGCTTTCATTGAAGCCGATTGAGGATAATCGGTACATGCTCGAACTGACGTCACTTGATAGTCTTGCAGCTGAGATCGTAGTTCAACTTGTAAATGCAATCAGTCATCATATCTCTTACCTACTTTCTCAAGAGGAAATCAATCCCGCTTACGGCACTGCATACCTTGATGTTCATTGGGAGCAGATGCTCCTAGCAGATCATTCTCCAACCGATACACTAGCTACTGGCATTCTTAAACTAACAACCCGTCGGAAGTTGGCGCTGAATCCCTCTTCTTTCCGGGACGGACAGTATTCTGATCTACTCGCTTTCTTCTACGATGGGTTACGTGCTGAATCCTACAAGTCTAAATACTTCCATTGGATCTTGATTCTCGAATACCTGGAACACTCAGATCGTTATAGGAGAATGTTCGGATCACGCCTTCTTTTCGATGAGACGGAACAAACCGCAATAACTGCGCTCGCGAACTCCTATACTGACCCTGTCAAGAAAATCGCTCTGTTAAGCATCCTAAAGAGAACATCAATGTCGCGCAAAGAGAAGCTCTTCTATTTTCTCAAAGCAATCGGAATCGTACAGTATAGGTATCTGATGCAAGACATAGAACTTTCTGAAGATATTATCGGTGAACTGATTGTTTCTCGCAACAAACTGTTCCATCAATCATCTGATTTCAACGAATCGTTGCTTTGGATGCACCTTTTCCAAATTGTTCGCGAAGTAGTAGGGATAGCCGCAAGAAACAACTCGACTTTCGCATAAACACAGCCTTCGCCAATTTCCCCATCCGTTGCCCTACCGGGAACTTCCCTATCCTTTTGCCATTCTGCACTCCAAGTACGATGAGACCAGAGTTCATCGGACCGTTCTTTCGCAATCCGAAGCTCACCGCTGCAATCTTGCAGCAGGTCATCCATCGTTACGTACAAGGAGCACATATATGGCACACGATACACAAGCACCCTATGCAGCAGATAAGGACGGGCTGTACGTCTTCACAGAGCCGGTTAAGGATACGGATATCCTGGCACTTGCGGCAGAGATTTTAGAACGCCGCGTGATTCATAGCGATGTACTCTCCTCTCCCTCCGATACCAAGCAGTACCTCTCCGTCAGGTTAGGCAATCTCGAACAAGAAGTCTTTGCCTGCCTCTTCCTTAATAACCGGCATCAGGTCATCAGCTTCGACACGCTGTTCTACGGCACGATCGATGGCACCACGGTACATCCGCGAGAGGTGGTGAAGCGGGCGCTGGCCCTCAATTCTGCGGCTGTCATCTTGGCTCACAATCATCCCTCCTGTGTTGCAGAACCAAGCCGTGCCGATGAGATACTCACACGGCGACTCAAGGATGCATTGATGCTCGTGGACATCCGAGTGCTCGATCACATTGTGGTGGGTGGTCCTGTAACGGTGAGCTTTGCAGAGCGTGGATTGCTCTGAGTTCCTTCCTTTCTTTCCCCGGCAGCATGCCGGGGCTCCCTGGCGACGTTGCTTAATTGGGAAAGCACCGACCTTGGCAGGCACGGGATGCCGGTTCGACTCCGGCCGTCGCCACAGCGATAGATAGTTTTTGTAAATCAGTGACTTCTTGTATACTGGAGAGCATCGCGTGACGGTTCAAAATGAACCGGACTGGGAGACACCACGTATGCCCACATGGCTACATAAAGCGGAACATAAATAAATGGCCATCAAGAAATCCGAACTGTATAGCTCCCTCTGGAAAAGCTGCGATGAACTGCGCGGCGGGATGGACGCGTCGCAATACAAGGACTACGTTCTCGTCCTCCTCTTCGTCAAATACGTCTCTGACAAATACGCGGGCCAGCCCGATGCGTTGATTGAAGTACCCAAGGGCGGCAGCTTCAAGGACATGATCGCCTTGAAAGGCGATAAGGAGATTGGCGACAAGATAAACAAGATCATCTCTAAATTGGCCGAGGCCAACGACCTCAAAGGTGTGATTGATGTCGCCGACTTCAACGACGCCGACAAGCTGGGCAAGGGCAAGGAGATGCAGGACCGGCTCTCTAACTTGGTCAGCATCTTTGAGAACCCAGGCCTCGATTTCAGCAGCAATCGCGCTGAGGGCGACGATATTCTAGGCGATGCCTACGAATACTTGATGCGCCACTTTGCTACCGAGTCGGGCAAGAGCAAGGGACAGTTCTACACCCCATCAGAAGTCTCGCGCATCATGGCCAAGGTCATCGGCATTCGCGAAGCCAAGAGCCAGAGCCAGACCATCTACGATCCCACCTGTGGCTCCGGGTCACTCTTGCTCAAAGCGGCGGACGAATCGAAAACCGGCGTAACCATCTACGGGCAGGAAATGGACAACGCCACGGCGGCCTTGGCCAAAATGAACATGATCCTGCACGATAACCCCACAGCGGAAATTTGGAAGGACAACACTCTTTCTAGCCCTCACTTCAAGCAGGCCGATGGCAGCTTGAAGACCTTCGACTTCGCGGTGGCCAATCCGCCCTTTTCCACGAAAGCGTGGAGCAACGGCTTCGATCCTACCAATGATCTGTACGGACGTTTTGCCGACGGCATTCCACCAGCCAAAAACGGTGACTACGCCTTTTTGCTGCACATCCTGCGCTCACTTAAGAGTACCGGCAAAGGTGCGGTGATTCTGCCGCACGGCGTGCTATTTCGCGGCAATACCGAAGGCGGCATCCGCCGCAACATCATCCGTAAGGGCTATATCAAGGGCATCATCGGCCTGCCTGCTAACCTGTTCTATGGCACCAGCATCCCCGCCTGTATCATCGTGCTGGACAAGGCACACGCCGCCGCGCGCACCGGTATTTTCATGATCGACGCCTCCAAAGGGTTCATAAAGGATGGCAACAAAAACCGCCTGCGCCACCAGGACATCCACAAGATCGTGGATGTATTCAACAAACAGCTTGAAATTCCAAAATACTCGCGCATGGTGAGCGTAGCCGAGATCGAGGCCAATGACTACAACCTCAACATCCCCCGCTACATCGACAGCAGCGAGCCCGAAGACCTGCAAGACATCGAGGGCCATCTTAAAGGTGGCATCCCCAACACTGACATCACGGCACTTGGAAACTACTGGAAAGTATTTCCGACGCTCCAGAAAGAACTATTCGAAACCGCTAACCGTTCTGGCTACAACCAGATGAAAGTAGCCGCTAGCGAAATCAAGCCAACCATCTTCGCTCATCCTGAATTCACCGCCTATATGCAGGCCGTGAAAGTCCTGTTTGCGAAGTGGCAGACGGCCAATACTCCACGTCTTAAAGGTATCACCATTGGCGACCATCCCAAGGCGCTGATCGAGGAGATTTCCGAGGCCATCTTGCAAGTCTTTTCAGGCGCCCATCTCATCGACCCCTACGATGTCTATCAGCACCTGATGAGCTACTGGGCCGACTACATGCAAGATGATGTGTACATGATCGTCACGGATGGCTGGAAGGCGGTCACCGATGGCAAACCCAATACCGACCTGATACCGCCATTGTTTATCATTGCCCGCTACTTTGCCGCTGAACGCGACGCCGTTGAAAAGCTCGAAGCCGAGCGCGACGCGATCGGCCGTCAGATGGAAGAGATGGACGAAGAACATGGCGGTGAGGATGGCCTGCTCTTTGATGCCAAGACCGAGAAAGGCAAACTCACCAAGGTCAGCGTCAACGCTCGCCTCAAGGACATCAAGCTGGACAAGGAAGCCGCTGATGAACACAAGACACTGGAAGCATATATCGCCCTGATCGAGAAAGAAGCCGATGCCAGCAAGAAGGTAAAGGAGGCGCAAAAGACGCTTGATGCGAAGGCCGCCGCGCAATATGCGAAATTGAGCGAGAAAGAGATCAAGACATTGGTGGTGGATGACAAATGGCTGGCGACCGTAGCCACCGATGTGCAGACTGAACTCGACCGTGTGTCCCAGGCCCTCACCGGGCGTATCAAGCAGCTGGCTGAGCGCTACGCCATGCCGCTGCCGATGATTGCTGAGGAAGTGGCAACCCTCTCGTCTCGGGTCGATGAGGATCTTAAGAAAATGGGATTTGTATGGAACTAAAGCCCGGATACAAGCAGACGGAGGTGGGAGTGATTCCGGAGGAGTGGCGGGTTGAGAAGATCAATCAGTTGCTCGAAGACAAAGCGATTCTCAGCCATCTCGACGGCAACCACGGCGAGCTGTATCCGAGAAGTTCCGAGTTCAAGCAACACGGCGTTCCATACATTGGAGCGAACGATTTTTCGGACGGTTTTGTCACTTTTGACCGCTGCAAGTTTCTGAGCGAGGAAAGAGCAGCTAAATTCCGAAAGGGTGTTGCCAAAAACGGTGATGTGCTGTTCGCACACAACGCTACAGTCGGGCCAGTAGCGTTTTTGAAGACCAGCGAGGCGTTCGTCATTCTAAGCACTACTGCAACTTACTTCCGCTGCAACGAGGAGAAGATAAATAACATCTACCTGAAATTCGCCCTCGAATCGTCTCACTTCGTAAAACAGTACCAGGCTGTGATGGCGCAATCCACGCGCTTCCAAGTTCCAATCACAGCACAAAGAAAACTCTTCCTGGTTACTCCACCCCTTCCAGAACAATGCGCCATAGCCGCTGCGCTATCGGATGTGGAAGCACTGATTGCGTCGCTAGACAAGCTCATCACCAAGAAGCGCGACCTCAAGCAGGCTACCATGCAGCAACTCCTCACCGGCAAGCAACGCCTGCCGGGGTTTAGCGGGGAGTGGGAGGTGAAGCGGTTGGGGGATGTGCTGAAGGTGCGTCACGGCAGGAGCCAGCACGATGTCGTCGAGCGCGATGGCGCGTACCCAATTCTTGCAACGGGTGGGGAAATCGGTCGAACCAACACCTTCCTGTATGACAAGCCGTCAGTGCTGATTGGTCGCAAGGGAACCATCGACAAACCGCAATACCAAGATGCGCCGTTCTGGACGGTCGACACGCTTTTCTACACAGAGCTGTCGAACACCGCGCATCCGAAGTTTATCTACTTCAAGTTCTTGATGATTGACTGGCGTTCCTACAACGAAGCTTCTGGCGTTCCAAGCTTGAATGCGTCAACGATCGAAAACATCGAAATTGCTGTTCCGAGGCTGGGTGAACAAACCGCCATCGCTACCATGCTCTCAGACATGGACGCCGATATCGCAGCACTGGAAGCCCGACGCGACAAGATCCGCGCCTTAAAGCAAGGCATGATGCAGGAATTACTAACCGGAAGGATTCGCCTCATATGACCACCGTCGGCCAAATCGAACGAAAGACCCAGAATCGCGTGATCAAACTGTTCCGCGACACATTGGGCTACGACTATCTGGGCGACTGGCAGGATCGCTTGGACAACCGCAACATCGAAGAAACATATCTCCGCCCCTTCCTGCAACAACAGGGCTACAGTGACACCCTCATAGCCCGTGCTTTGTACGAACTGGACAAAGTGGCAGGCGACCAGACCAAGAGCCTCTACGACATCAACAAAGAAGTGTACGGTCTGCTGCGCTATGGCGTGAAGGTCCGTGAGGATGTTGGCGAGAATACCAAGACCGTCTGGCTGATCGACTGGAAGAACCCGCTAACCAACCACTTTGCCGTCGCCGAAGAGGTCACGGTCTCGGGCACCCACGACAAGCGCCCTGATGTCGTGCTGTACGTGAACGGAATTGCCTTGGGTGTGTTGGAACTGAAACGCTCTACGGTCTCCGTAAGCGAAGGAATACGCCAGAACCTGGACAACCAGAAAGCCGTTTTCATCGAGCGTTACTTCACCACCCTGCAACTGGTCATGGCGGGCAACGACACCGAAGGCTTGCGATACGGAGTGATCGGCACACCCGAGAAACATTACCTGACCTGGAAGGAAGACAGCGCCATCGAGAACCCGCTCGACCGTGGACTTGCGCAGATCTGCGAGAAGAGCCGCCTTCTGGAGATTATCCACGACTTCATCGTGTTCGATGCCGGTGTGAAGAAACCCTGCCGACATAATCAATACTTTGGTGTACGGGCCGCGCAGACCCGCGTGAAGCGACGCGAGGGCGGCATCATCTGGCACACCCAAGGCAGCGGCAAGAGCCTTACCATGGTGTGGCTGGCCAAGTGGATACGGGAAAACGTCACTGATGCCCGTGTGCTCATCATCACCGACCGCACCGAGCTGGATGAGCAGATCGAGCGGGTGTTCAAGGGTGTTGATGAAGAAATCTATCGCACCAAAAGCGGCGCCGACCTGATTGCCCGGCTCAATGCCACCACGCCGTGGCTTCTGAGTTCGCTGATCCACAAGTTTGGGGGCAAGGAAGACGGCGAGGAAGTTGGAGACATTGCTGGCTTTGTGGAAGATGTGAAGAATTCCCTGCCACTCGGCTTCAAAGCCAAGGGCGATTTGTATGTGTTCGTGGACGAATGCCACCGCACGCAGTCGGGCGAGCTCAACAAGGCGATGAAGGCCATTCTGCCCCATGCCCTGTTCATCGGCTTCACCGGCACCCCGCTCTTGAAGGCCGACAAACAGAAGAGCATTGAGATCTTTGGCAGTTACATCCATACCTACAAGTTCGATGAGGCGGTGAAGGACAAGGTGGTGCTCGATTTGCGCTATGAGGCCCGCGACATCGACCAGAACATCACGTCCCAGGCCAAAATCGATAAGTGGTTCGCGGCCAAGACGAAGGGCCTCAATGATGTTGCGCTCACCCAGCTCAAGAAGAAGTGGGGCACGATGCAGAAGGTTCTCTCTAGCCAATCCCGGCTGGAAAAGATCGTGGCCGACATCCTGATGGACATGGAGACCAAGGATCGCCTGCAAAGTGGCTACGGCAACGCCATGCTTGTATCGGGCAGCATCTACCAAGCATGCAAGCTCTATGAGCTGTTCACCACTCACGGCTTCGACAAGTGCGCGATTGTCACATCCTACAATCCCTCCATCTCCAGCACCAAGGGCGAGGAGTCCGGCGAAGGGGTGACTGAGAAGCTGCGCCAGTACGCCATCTACAAGAAGATGCTCGCCGACTGGTTCAAGGAAGATCCAGAGCAAGCGGTCAAGAAGATTGAGGAATTCGAAAAGGCTGTGAAAAAGAAATTCATCGATGAACCGGGACAGATGAAGCTCCTGATCGTCGTGGATAAGCTCCTGACGGGTTTCGATGCCCCACCCGCTACCTACCTCTACATCGACAAGCAAATGCGCGACCATGGCTTGTTTCAGGCCATCTGCCGGGTGAATCGCCTGGACGGTGACGACAAGGAATACGGCTACATCATCGACTACAAGGATTTGTTCAAGAGCCTGGAGGGTGCAGTTTCCGAATACACGTCGGGCGCACTCGATGGCTATGACAAAGCGGATGTGGCCGGACTGTTGACCAATCGGTTGGAGAAGGCTAAGGAGAGGCTTGAAGAGGCCCGCGAAGCGATCAAGGCACTCTGCGAGCCGGTCGAGACGCCCAAGGATACAGCGGCATACCTGCGTTACTTCTGCGCCAAAGACACAGCAGACAAGGAGGCGCTCAAGGAAAACGAGCCTAAACGCGTGGCACTCTACAAGCTCACGGTCTCCCTCATCCGTGCCTATGCCGATATCGCCAGCGAAATGGACGAGGCCGATTACACCCCGGCCGACATCGAGACCGTCAAACAGGAGGTGGATCACTATGAGGCGGTCCGTACCGAAGTGAAGATGGCGAGCGGCGATTACATCGACCTCAAGATGTACGAGCCCGCCATGCGTCACCTGATCGATACCTACATCCGCGCCGAAGAGAGCGAGAAGATCTCCGCCTTCGATGACTTGAGCCTGATTCAGCTCATCGTGGAACGTGGGGCAGATGCAGTGAAGGCTCTGCCCAAGGGTATCCGCGAAAACAAGGAAGCCGTTGCTGAAACCATCGAGAACAACCTGCGACGCGTCATCATCGACGAGCAGCCGATCAACCCGAAGTATTACGAAAAAATGTCGGAGTTGCTGGATTCGTTGATCCAGGAACGCAAGAAAGAAGCACTGGAGTATGAGCAGTACCTCACCCGGATCGTGGCGCTGGCCAAACAGGTGCAGAACCCCGGCGGCGGGACGGACTACCCACCATCACTCAACAGCTCGGCCAAGCGCGCGCTCTATGACAACCTGGGGCGGAACGAAGAGCTGGCCAACCAGGTGGATTATGCGGTGCTGAGCAAGAAGAAGGACGGCTGGCGCGGCCACAAGGTCAAGGAGAAGGAGGTCAAATATGCCATAAAGTCGGTCATCAAGGATGCTGGCACTGCCGAGCAGATCTTTGAGATTGTGAAGAACCAACGTGATTACTGAAATGCACAAAATCAAAGTGAGCGGACTGGTGGTGGATGTGGTCCGCAAGAATATCAAGAACCTTCACCTGGCAGTCTATCCGCCAGTCGGTAGGGTCCGTGTCGCGGCGCCCTTGCGAGTAAGTGATGAAGCCGTTCGCCTAGCGGTAATCACCCGGTGGGCGTGGATCAAACGGCAGCAGGCAAAGTTCTCGAAGCAGGAACGGCAATCCGAGCGTGAGTATGTCACTGGTGAGAGCCACTACTTCCAGGGCCAACGCTACCGCCTGAATGTGATTTACCACGACGGTCCTTCTCGCGTGAGTATCCGCAATCATCGCAACATTGACTTAGTTGTCCGGGAAGGAAGCGACACGGTACAACGGGAACGGGTTTTACTGACGTGGTATCGCCAGCAGCTCAAATTGCTCATCCCACCGCTGATCAGTCAGTGGGACGCCACCATCGGCGTGAAAGTCTCCGACTGGGGCGTGAAGCACATGAAGACCAAATGGGGAACCTGCAACGTGCCAGCGCATCGGGTATGGCTCAACTTGGAGCTGGCCAAGAAACCGGTCCAATGTCTGGAGTACGTCTTGGTTCACGAGATGATCCACTTGCTGGAGCGGCACCACAATGACCGTTTTGCCACGCTGATGGATGGCTTCTTACCGTCCTGGCGGCTGTATCGGGATGAACTGAATCGCGCACCGCTACGGCATGAGACGTGGGACTACTGAGAAGGAACCGTACATGCTTTTGATCACAAAATACCGCGTCATGAAAACTATTGAGCGATTAAGCGAATCTCTTTTTTGCGGAATCCATCACAAAAACGGGCAACCTTACCAATCTTTGCTGCCGCTAACCTGGATGCCAGTAGGCGGCATTTTTCGACTTAATCTATATAAATTAGCAGGTTACACATTCAATGCTATTGTCAATTGGTGCCAATTGGGAGTATATTGAGGTCAGAGTTGACAGATCAATCACAATGGCAACGTAAGAAAAGCGGAAATAGTGCTCTGCGAAAACAAGGTCATCCAGCCGCGGCGCTTCTTGGGCGAGCGTTTTTTGCGCTCGATTGAAAGTGGCCGCATCTCATTCCCTAATTCACATACCGATGTTTTTAAGTTAGGAGGCTACTATGAAATCCAATCGAGGGAAAACGAAAGCTCTTCCTGTAGACGATTTTCTTGATGTGGTTCGAGAACGCGCTCTTACTATTGCAAAGAAGGTAACTGATAAGCATGGAAGGGCACTTTCCGAGCATCTCGCAAAACGGATTCACACTCCTACGGGAGCCCTTACCAATGGCACATCACCCAACCTTCAAAAGCTGCTAAAGCAACCTGGGGCATTCTTTAATAAGCGAAGAAAACCGATCCCATTGGGGCAAGAAAAGTAGTAGTACTTTCGAAAGGATTCTGAGAGCAGGCATGGTTAACATGCCTGTTTTTTTGTTATGCCAGAATATATATCTGATCACTTAAATCGAATAATCGAAGCATATATTGAATATATGCCCTACAGCTTATTCTCTGTCATGGAGATGGAGAAATATTTGACTGAGGGCAAGTTAGCTGCCCTGAAATTTAATGAAGAGGCATCAAGACCGGAATTCCAGGCTAATGTTATGGGTCTCATCAGTGCATTGGAGCTCTTCTCCGATGAATCTGACACCGAGATAGGGCAATTACACTTTTTCAAAACGGAAGAATGGTTAATTCAATACATCAATCACTACAAGATACGGCAAGAAGAGCGAGACTTATTTAAAGTAGCATACAGTTTCGGCTTTGCCTTCTCAGAGTTCCTTGATGGTTTAGAACGACAAGGCAGTAATCGAGAGACCATCATCCTATACAAGCGAATTGTGAAGCAATTGACCTTGGATACGCTCAATCAGATTTTGGAAAGTGATACCGGCCTAGGTTTGAATTCCCAAATGCTTCTTAAGCTCCGGCTAACAATGCATAAGGATGAAGAGCAGCCACTCTATGGAAAATTCGGTGTGTATTCTATTTTCAAAAATTGCTCACTATTCTGGTACGCAGACAAATATTTTAGACGTTCTGTCACGTAGACAGCACCATGGTAGAAATTTTCTGCTAGTACGGTGGGGATAAAGGAGCAATCACATGATGTCTTGGGGGAACGGCTCCCCAGGAGTATCCGTGTCCAGCAGGTAGTTCATTGGGGCCAGTCCCGCTCATCAATACCTTTGGGCTGCTGGCGTTCCAGTGGGCCCTTGAAGCCCCCCAGACAGGCTTTGACGTTGCTCCAGCGATCCGGCTTCTTGGGGATCAGCACAATGTTGTCACCTGCCTTCTTGATGAACATTTCAGAATCAGTCACGCGGAATTCTTTCGGCAACCGCACCGCCTGGCTGTGGCCATGCTTGAATACCTTGGCTGTTTTCATCGCGCACCCCTAGCTGAATGTATCTACTAAAAAGTATATACAATTACTATCGGGACAGGAAGAGCCGCCCTTTAGCGGCTCTTCCTGTCCAGGGGCCTATTTGTACCTTGAGGAAAGCTTCCCGCTTTTTGTGATGATCCCAGCCTCGATCAAGAAGTTGCGCGATTTCTCAGGAGACTTCGCGATGGATTCTGCCAGTTTCCTGGTTGAAGCGGGGAGGATTCTGCCTGTTGGCGTGCTCACCCCGGCCGTCGTGGGTGCTGTTTTCGCTGAGCGTTTCGCCATGACAAGCCGTATGCTGTTCAGGTCCACGCCC
>VFSW01008186.1_pt1 | contig 15057 bp, 42 predicted proteins | sample 5358111 | NCBI WGS metagenome assembly VFSW01 (sample SAMN11554181, study PRJNA540505) | mine drainage metagenome | isolation source: sediment from site ElyBrook_90M | place: USA: Ely Copper Mine, Vershire, VT | collected 2017
ACAGCGGCCACGCAGCGGCGACGGGCGACAGAGGCCACGCAGCGGCGACGGGCGACAGAGGCCACGCAGCGGCGACGGGCGAGTTCGGCATCGCCGCTTCTCTCGGCATCGAAGGCGCTGCGGCTGCCGGTGCCGATGGCTGGGTCGTTCTCGCCCAATGGAAATGCGAAGCGCATAAGTGGCGCCTTGTCACCGTCCGCTCGGCGAAGGTCGGTGGTCCAGAGGGACTCAAAGCGGAGACTGCATATCGCCTCAATGAATCCGGCGAATTTGTTGAAGCCTAACCCCATGACCGCCCTATCCCAGCCAGCACGCAAGCCCATGAACACGGGGAGAGACATGAGCCGCAAGTCTGGAAACCACGGAAGGGTTGTGCCGCGCGACCGCGCGATGCTGCACGACCTTTACTGGTGCCAGCAAAAGACGCTGACGGAAATCGGGGCGATCTTCGCCGTCAACCATAAGTCCGTCGAGCGCGTTTTCCGTGAACTCGACATCCCAAGACGGCGCAAGGGGCAGAGTCCGATCCGCTGTTGCCGGGTATGCGGGGCACCTTCGCACAGAGTGTGGCACGCCAAACTCAAAGTTTTTTACGGCACGCTTTGCCTTGAACACCAGCGCGCTTATAGCCGCCAATGGGCGAAAAACAAGGCGGCGACACGCGACGGTTGGGAGCGCAAGCGATTTTTCCAACAGCGGTCTTATTACCTCGGGCCGCTTCAACCCACAGGAGAAGCACAATGGATCACCAAGAGCAGCGCCATGCTGAGAATGGCCAAGCGATTTCTGGCCGGAACTGTGAGCCCCGCAGCCTCTCAATTTCAGAACGAGGCATTAAGACGGGCGGAGAGTTCGGGGCCTTCATGTCAGCTCTGATGGGCGACATCATTTCCGGCCGCGTCACTCCCTCGGTCGGCAACGCCGCCTGTAACGCGGGGGGCAAGATGCTGAAGATCGTCGAGATGCAATACAAGTACGGCACGCAAAGCGGTGACCAGGGATCGCGGGTTCTGCATCTCGTAGGGGACGACCCCGCCTAACCCGATGACCGTCCCACCCCATCCCTTCCTTGCGACTGCGCTGTTCCTCAGCGTTTCCGCGTGCGCCAGCGGCGTTCCGCTTCAAGGCCAAGCTCCTCCCTCATTCGAGGCTCACACCCTCGGTACGCAAGCCGGGTGCTGGCTCCTGGCCTGTGTCGCCGCCTCCTCAACCCAGATCACTTCCGACAGGGCCGTGACCGCAGCCCATGCGCGCTACGCCGTGTCTTGGTCGGCGCACGATCTGCAACAGGCTGATCTGGCTTGGTTCCCCAGCAGCGGCTCTGCGCCTCTGGTGCGCGATCCCCAGGACGGCGAGACAGTCACCCTCTACGGCAACTCCCTCGGCTTCGGCGCACGCCAGGCCACGGGGCACGTCCTCCTCGCGCATGTCGGCATCTGCCGCTCGCGAATCCCCGATCCATCGGACAAACACGGCGCAGCTCTGTGGTGTTCCAAGCAAGGTCTCGGCGTCGATTACGGCATGGCGATTGACGCCGATGGTGGCTCGGGATTCTCCGGGGGCGGCGTCTATGGCGCGGATGGCGATTTGCTCGGCGTCGTCACCGACACGATGGATATCGGCGGCAGGCCAGCCATGTTCGCATATTGGGCGAGCGAAATACACAAGGAGATTGCACCATGAACCCCAAGCCACAGGCGCCCCAACCCGCGCCGCAAGCGCAGGATGCGCCGCGATGACGCGAGCGATAATTTCAGTGAACGAGTACGAGAAGATGATGATCGCGGCGGCCGACAAGCTCGCACAAGCTCAGGATGCAAGGCGCGACATCGCTACCGTTCTGCGTGAAGCCGTGCAGCAGATCGAATATCTGCACGCCAAGTTCAATACAACAGGGAGCGGCGAAGCGGTTCTGTCTCGCGCCCGCGCCGTCCTCGCCAAGTCCCAAGCCTAAACCCCTGACGCAGGGAGAGAAGAACATGCCCGTACCGACAAAGAAACAAAAGACGGCGCTCTTGAAGCGTTTCGAGGCGGCAAAGAAGGCGCTCGCCGCGATCCGCGACGAACTGCGCGACATTGAGAGTGAAGTCCAGACCTTTGGCGACAATGCCGACGAAGCTCTCGATGATCTTGAGCGCGCGTCCGAAGCCTTGAGCAAATACCTCTAAGCAGGGAGAGAAGAACATGCCGCGCCCACGCTTTATGACAATCATTTCTGCTACTGGCCCGAACGCCAATATCTTCGCGATCTGGTTTCCCGTCGATTTAGGAGACGAAGAAGGCGACGAAGAAGAGGACTGAAGCATGCCCCGCCTCCCCCACACCATCGAATGCCCGACCTGCGAAGGCGAGGCCCGCGCCTACAGTATCGACCGCTACAGCGGGGAACGGAACTACTCGGATTGGGAGCCGTGCCCCACATGTGGGTGGGCTGGGGTGATTGAGGAAGAGCCTGAGCGGGAGGACCAGCAATGAGCGCCCCTGAGCCGATGAGCGAGGAACTGTTGCCTTGTCCATTCTGCGGTGGACGGGCGAGCATCATCAAGCGCGGCACCATGCGCCAGTCGATGATCGTAGGGTGCAACTATTGCGGCGCGCGCGTCGAAAGTATCGATGTTGTAGGGCTTACGCCGATAGCTTCCTGGGCGTGGAACAAACGGCGCGATCCCGGCGAAGCGCGCGATGCCAAGATGGATGCGGCCCGATGACCAATACGCGAGACGGCAACTATTTGACGACGCCAGAAAATATGATGCGCGCCTTCGACAAGCCCCCCCCAACTGCGCGCCGCGCTCTCGCGAACGCGCTGGAAGATTGGGTTCCAAAGCCGCTTCTGACCCGGCATCGCCAAGGGCGCCGCGGCTATGCGACCGGCGCCGACATCGCCGCCACCGTCGCGCGCTGGGACGCACAGGAGGCCGAAAAGCGCGACCAGGACCGCCTACGCGCCGTCGGCGCCTATAAGGGCAACGTGCCGACGGTCGTTTCGCCCAGGCGCGGCGCCAAGCGGCGAGGCGCGCAATGACCCTCCCCAAGAAGCCCGTCTTTCTCAACGAGGTCCGCATCGGCGAGGCCGCGACGTGGGGCCAAGTCCAGGCGTTGCTCGCCCCTCACGGGGTAACCATGCGGTTCCACACGTCGAGATACGAGAACCGCGCCGGGTTCTTCGTGATGGTGCCGGAGGTGATGCTGACCAAGCGCGACGGCGCGCAGACGCAGATCGGAGACCAAACATGCTGACGCTGACCTTCTTCACTCTCTGCACCCTGGTGGGCTTGGCGCTCGGGCTGCTGGCGCTGCGGGTGAGGCGGAGGAGGCCGCGCACGCTGTTCGATAGATGCCTCGCTGTGCATTTGCACAACGCGACGAACGGCGGGGGTGCGCTGAGATGATGAGCGATGCCCCACGTTTCGCGAAGCTGTGCGCGAAGCTCGTTGGCGAGATGACGCAGGATTGGCGCGCGTTGCGAGGAAGCCGCTTCGACGCAGATGATACTCACCGAGAAGCCGAACGCATTCTTGCGGCGGCCGAGGCCGTCGCCGCAGCGGCCCGCGTTGTGGTTGCGGCGAACGCGCCAACCGCGCCAGCGCCCAATGAATATCACACGCACAATCATTACGCCCCGAAGCCCGATCGACCGGACAGCACGCCGTCTATGGTCGAGATTACGCCGAGGACTTTCCGATGAGCCGTCTCTTCTCCTTCCTCGCCGGGCTTCTGCCCTTCATCGCAATCGCAATCAGCTACATGTTGGGAGGGTAACATGCTCGATGTCGCCAGCGCAGAGCGCATCATCCTCGATCTCGCCCACGACCTGACGCGCCGACTGCACGCCAAGGGCTACACAAAATCACACGCGGAAATATGGATCGGGCGCGATCCAATGTTCCCCTGCACGGTCTATATCGAACGCCCTCCTGCGGACATGAGGTTCATCCGGTCTCGCGCCGTCCTTATGGAAGTTGTGCAAGACGCCATCACTGCCATAGATGAATTGCCCGACTCGATGGCCATGGCCCCTTGGTTCACGGTCGAGCCGATCCCAAACACAGAGGAAGCAGCATGAGCGCGGAGGCGCGGACAGTCGGCGAGATATTGGATGCGCTGCCGCGCGCCAAGGCCGAGCCGCGCCCGGATGCGCCGCGCGATCTCGGCAACCCGCGTCCTGGGTTTTGGTTCATTCGCCCCGTCTCTCGCGGTCCTTTCGTTCCCGCCTGCATACGCTTGATAAACACCCAACAGGAACCAGGCAATCCCGAGAATGAAATGGACCGCTCGCCGTCACTCGGAGCATTTATCAATGGCAATCCCGTCGCACTCGCCGATGTTTGGGAACGCCGTGGCGCAGAAATCACCGAGGAGCAACACGATCTCGCCGTGATGGATGCCACTGCGGGTCTGTACCCAAGCGGGACGTGGAAGAGCGTCTTAAAGGAGGAGAGCAATGGCTAACGCAGTCGCATTGCGTGGGGAGACCGCGCCATCCAGGTTCACGCCCGATCAAGTGGACTTGATTAAACGGACTCTTTGTAAAGGCGCCACCGACGACGAACTGCGCCTGTTTATGTATCAGGCCGAGAAAACCGGGCTTGATCCGCTGGCCCGACAAATCTATGCGGTGAAGCGTTGGGACAACCAGCAGAACCGCGAAGTTATGTCGATTCAAACTTCAATCGACGGCTTCCGCCTCATTGCCGAGCGCACCGGAAAATATGCCGGCCAAGTCGGGCCATTCTGGTGCGGCGAAGATGGCCAATGGCATGACGTGTGGATTTCAGACAAGGCTCCGGTAGCCGCGAAGGTCGGCGCACTCCGCAATGACTTCAAGGAGCCGTGCTGGGGCGTGGCCAGGTTCAAGTCCTACGCGCAGACGAAGAAGGACGGATCGCCGACGCGGATGTGGGTGCAGATGCCGGATGTTTTGCTGGCAAAATGCAGCGAGGCCCTGGCGCTCCGCAAGGCGTTCCCGCAAGAGCTGTCAGGCATTTATACGGGCGATGAGATGGAGCAGGCCACGACGGCCCCGAGTTCGCCAACCGCGCCCATCCCGCCGCAGATCGCCGCCCCACACGATCCCGTCACCGGCCAAGTCATGCCGCACGCCGTCATGGTCCCGCTCAAGGACAACAAGCCCGACTGGCCAGCCTTTGGTCTCTCTCTGATTGCCGGATGCAAAACTGCGGCATCGGAGGCGGAGTTCAACGAATGGCTCTCTCTCAACGGGCCGAGCCTCACGAACTGCGCGTCACAGAATCTCGCCGTGCATACGCGGCTGGCCTTGGCGCTCGAAAAAGTGCGTGGGGATAATTTCCCGCCGATGCCGGAGGAGCCGGAATACATGGCTGCGGAGGATGCCGCTGGCGCACTCCGCACGGCAGGCTGAGCGATGAAGGGTCGCTTCGTTACTATGCGCGAGAAGGACGGCGCACTCGTTCCCGCCGATGATGAAGCGCGCGCCCTCATGGCCAAGATGAAGAAGAACGGCGACGTGCTGGTGACAACGTGGCGCCCTCGGTCGCTTCCGCAAATGCGCCTCTATTGGAGCGTTCTCGAATATGTTGCCCAAGCGACGGAGTGGGAGAATGCCGAACGGCTGCACGTCGCGCTCAAGGTGAAGCTCGGAAAGTACGATCTCTGCCAGCTCGCTAACGGCAAAATGGTCCCGGTGGTTCACAGCGCCGCGTTCGATGAAATGCCGCAAGCGGAGTTTCAGGATTATTTCGACAAGGCGCTCAAGCTCATCTGCACCGATGTCATTCCGGGATACGACCCCGAGCGCCTGATTGCCGATGCCAGCGCCGAAAGCGGAGTTGCCGCATGAAGCTCCCCGCCAAACTCGACCGCCCGCGTTCCGGCATAGAACGCGTGCCCCGCCGGGACTGGCCTGCGCACCGGGCTTTCATTCGCCGTCACGCATGCATCGTTACGCTGAGCGCGATTATCGACGAATGCGACGGGCCGATTGAGTGCGCGCATGTGAGGCTCGGGGCACGGAACAACGGCGGCGGAATTAAGCCGCATGATGGAAGCGCCGTGAGCCTGTGTCGAAAACATCACGCGGAATCTCATCGCATCGGAGAAGCTAGTTTCGCTCGCAAGTATCGCATAAATATGCTTTTATATGCCAAGCAATTCGCACTTCTCTCGACGGTGCCCGAGGTCCGAGAGTACGCGAAAACCATGAACGAGAACGACGCTGATTTTCTCGCGCGAGCGGAGCAGACATGAGACACATCTTCACAATGGCGCGCGCCTGGTGCGCCTACATCATCACCGTGAAATTGATCCCGGCGCCCTGGATTCACTGGCGGCTGTTTATGTGGTTGCTGCCCTACGCAGGAGACTGGGCGCACCGGCAGCCCACGATACGAGCGGAGCGGACATGAGCGACCTATTCCAACGCGGCGATTCCCGGCTTCACTCCGGCGAGTTGTCGCGGTTCAAGATCGATTGTGACGCGCTGAGCGTACCTGCCAAAACTCGCCGCCGTGGTGACCGACCGCGCCAATCATTCTTTGCCGGAGACCTCTGATGCCGAGTGAGGAGCAGACAGTCGCGACATTTGGAGGCCGCTATGCCCCCCTGCCAAAGCCGGGCGAGGAAGTGTTGCGCGCTTTACGTAGGGCTAACCGACAGCGCCGAGTTGAGTTGGCCAAGCATCTCGCCAAGATGCGCGGGTCAAAGGAGCCGGACAATGCTGAGTGAGGATGCGAGACGCGCGGCGACGAAGATATGGGCCAATTATGAAAACGACATCATCGCGCTCCCGGTCGAATTGATCGACGCTATCGCCCAAGCCTTCACTGCTGCGCACAACGCCGCGATAGAGAAGGCGGCGAACGCGATTGAGATGATGCACCGAATTGGGCAGCCCCCTGGGCAATCTGCGGCTATCCTTCGATCGGATGCCATAGAAGCAATTCGCACCCTCAAGGAGCCCGAGTGATGGCCATGGCCAAGCGCGATCAGACCGAGAAGGACCGCCTCACGCCAGAGCGCATCGTTCAGATCGCGCGGGCGAAGGGCATCTTCGATGTGTCGCGGCGCTTCCGGGACGAGTGGCTTGTCGGACGCTGCAAACGCCTCGTAGCGGCTGGTCTTCTTCGCAGGGTGCGGAACACGCCGGGCAGTTATTGCTTTAAGCCCGTAGAAGGCAAGGAGCCCGAGTGATGACCGATGTTCCACTTCTCACCAAGGATGAGCGGGCAGTCCACACATCTCGTCTCGCTGGGCATGACGCATCTTCGCTCGTCAGATTGATACTCCGCTACGAAGCCACGCTCCAGGCGGTCGAGCGGAGGGTGAAGGAACTTGAGCAATGGGACCGCCGACCCTTCGGCGACGAGGCGAAACGTCTGTCGGCCGCGCTCTACAAAGTCCCGACATCGACGGGCGAGGCGGCGCTAATCATCATCGACGCTGCGGTGCTCCTGCTCAAGCAATCCCGCGAGATCATCGCGACCGAGCGCGAGCTGGCCGAGACCAAGCAAAGGCTCAGGCAAGCGGACGCGGTGATCGCGTCTGGTGGAGAAGATCATGTCGATTGGGCGCGTGAGGCCATCGCCCGCCACGCCGCCAGCCAGCAAGGGAAGGACTCCACCGATGGCAGATAGCAAAATGATTGCCACGCACCGTTACGAATGCGGACGGTACACGTTCACCTCGTTTTTGCCGCGCGTAGGGACATCGAGCGATACGCCTGTGTGGCGCGTTACCATCAATGACCGATTGCTGCCGGGCGGCTATGAGACTTTGGAAGACGCGATGAAGGCAGCTTTGATGTGGAAGGACTCCACCGATGGACAGCGAGACAGTCATTGACTGGGACGCGCGATTTAGAGCGGCGACAACGCAGCGAGAGTTGGCTGTTGTGCTAGTCGATTACGCGCGCGGTAATATTTTTGTTGATGCAACCGACAAGATCGAGGCTGCGCTAAAGGAAGAACTTGAATGGAGTGGCGCCATCACCGCCGCCAGCCGCGTCGAGAGATTGCAGGCCGAGCGAGACGCCGCCATCGTCCGCGCCGATCATGATGAAGCTGTGGCGGAGGATATGCACGAACGTGCGCTCAAGGCTCAGGCCGAGCGAGACGAGGCGCTGGCGGCGTTGCGAGCAATGACAGATCGCTGGGAGCCAGATTGCACCGGGACTGACCGCGCGATGTGGGAAACTGCCCGCGCCATCCTCGCCAAGCATCCAACCGGAGATGCCAAGTGAAGCAACGCTACAATTTCGACCGCGTTCGGAACGGCGAGTTGATGGCGCAGGGCGTAGCTGTGCACGCCATCAGCTTGGAGGAGGCGACCGACTTGGCCTACGCTTTGCTCCGGCGGCAATCCAGGGAGGCGCGCACAGAGCTCCGTTTTGCCGACAATGAGCCGTGCGTGGCTGCATTGAAATGCCCGATATGTGGCACCAAGCATCCAGCCAGAACGGAGGAGTAGATGATCCCGAAGCGCATTAGCGGTGCCACGCACTATCTGGGAGCGCCGAAAGGCTGGAAGCCAGAGACTGACGGCAACTGTGAGCATCTGGCTGTGCGGTTTGATGGCACCATTTCCGAGAGCGCATGGGAACCGACGCCGGCTGAACTCGCGGCCCTTAATGCCGGCGCATCCGTAGTGCTGCGTGTTGCGGGAGGTCAACCGCCAGCGATGATCTATGTGGACACGTGCCCATGACCATCTCCCAGCGCATCGCGGAAGCCAGGGCGCGCGGCCGCTCGTCTCGGCCGGCCCGTAAACTCGGCGCCGATGCTCGAAGGCCCCTTGAAGAAAAACCGGGCGCGTGCTACATTTCTCGCGGGTAAACGTGCGAGTCGGGGCCTTCTGCGCCCGGCTTCTCACCCCGGTGACTGAGAGCCCTTCTCTGCACCGGGACCTGAAACGAACGGCTCCTCGGGTGTGACAGCCCCTGGGAGCCGTTCGTTTCCGGCTCACGTTCACCATAATGCGGTTGCGCCACCTGGGCGTCACGAAACACTTATAGACGGAAAAGGCCCGCAGATGCTAGGGTTGGTCGTATCTCATCATGATGGCCGATACTTGGCGGTCAGCGTCCTTCCAGCGCTCAATGGGAAGCGCTAAACCAGCCAAAACGAAATGAGAGGTATTGCCGGGCACATCGGGGGTGCCAGACTCATCGATGTAGCAGAGATGCATCGAACCGGCCTTTCCCTCTGCCGGAAGAGGCGACTAGGCTATTAAGGCTTGGAGCCTTAAGTTGAGACGCTTGGCGACTCGTCCCAGACGCGCGTTGAACGTAACCCTGAAATACGGCTGTTTCAAGGTTAATTTGGGTAATTTAATTGCGCTGACTTCTATGAAATTTCCCAATCGTCCCCTACCCGCACGATATCCGCAAGATCCCAAACTAGGGTTCTTTGTCTATGGTCCATGAGCAAGAAACCAACCATTCACGATTGGGAGCGCGGCCAGATGTTCGGGGTCGGCGTGATCCGCGGGCACATCCGGGGCGACCGCCGGATCGCACGGGTGAAAGCTGCGGTCTATGCCGGAGCTTGGGTCGATTGTGCTGAGGGAGCTGCGTTCTGGCGCTTCGGCGTGCCGTCAAATGACGAGGCGGATGGTGAGACCTATCGGCTGTATCCAGCCGATGGCATACCGTCGCCGGAGATGGCGAGCCTATAGCGCGGGAGAGCCGCCAAGAGGCCGGACGCTAACCCGGCTCTGACCCCGGTCTACCCCACCGGGAGCGCCGCCAGTACCGCAGCCATTTCGTGCTTCTGCGGGATATCCAGCGCATCCGGCACGGTCAAGACCGTTGGCTCTCCGATGTGGCACCATGTAACGAGAGGGTCGGTGAGCATGGGGCCAAAGGCTACATCCGTGACCAGATCAACCCCGCGGGAGTTCTTGGTCCGGGTCCAGACGATATCTTCGCCGGAGAGGAACGCTTCGAGCTGCGGGCCTCCTGGCCTGGCAGGCTCAAAGGCGCGCGTGGCGAGGGGGGGGTGGCCGGAGTCCTTCATTATGGCGTGGGCGATTAGAGCCTCGCTGGCGCCCTTGCTGTGCCCGCTCAGATAGTATCCGGGGAAGTTCTGAGTGGCGAGGTAGGCAGTGATCGGGACAACCGCCGTTTCGGCATTATCGGCAAAGCCATCATGGACCGGGCCGAACTTGGGGTGATGCCGAACCGGGAAGGCCGCAATCAAGAAGTCAATCAGCCATCCCCGGAGATCATGCGTGCCCTCGAAGCGAAAGCACGGCCTGCCTCCTATCTCGGAGAGATAGACTTGCACATCCTTGGTGGCGAAGAAGGGGATGGAATTCGAGGCGTAGGTCGCGGCGCAGGCTTCGCCGAAAAGGTGGAGGGGAGGAGAGGTCATGTGCTAGATTCGCTCTATGAAAGATGTTGTTTCCCGGCTCCGCGCGGGGAATTGTCACCTTGAGAAAGCGGGTGAAATATGCCACATACGGAAGGCGAATGTCGCGCCGATACGAATGAGCTACAGATCACACCCGAAATGATCGAGGCCGCGTGCGAGGTGCTTTGGGAGTCTGGCAAGTTGTTCGCGATCGCGCACGGTCCAGATCGCCTCACAGTGCGGGAGATGTTGGATGCCGCATTACGTGCGCGCGAACCTTCTCGCTGATGCCGAATACGCGGACGCAGCATCTTCACTTCCCCGTCTGTATCGGCATCCCCGCGACCGAAGGGCAAGCCATATTCCTTGAGACCACTCCCGAACCCCACGGCGTCTGCCAGGCAACGTAAAGAGAGTTCTTGTCGTTCGCCACGGCCGCGAGGTCTGGCGCACAGCCGCTCAGGGAAGCCGCCAGGAGCGCGAGGAGCGGGAGGCGCACCATGCGCCGCTTGCGCGGCAAGTTGAGCTTTCGGCGGCAGCGCATGCAATCGACGGTGCCATCGCCGTTGGGGACCGCGAGGCAGCCGCCGCAATAAGGGCATCGGCTCATGGCGTCCCTTCCTCTGCATGATGCCCTGGCAGTCCCGCCGGACAGTCCGATAGCTCAGTCCAGGGGTTGAGGCAGCCGCACGCGTTCAGCGACAGGCAGAGGAGCGCGGCGGCGAGAAGGCGGCTCACGCCCCGGTCTTCGCCGGGACGCTCGCCCCGACATCTTCACCACGCGCAACCAACTCAAATTCTCGGGTCTCTCCATAATCAACATCGTGGAGCACCACGCTGAGGTGCCCATCTGAGTGATACGTACACCGTGCGCCGAAGGCCGGCAGCAACTCATGCCATGGCTTCGCGTCATCTGGCAGCTTCGGCAATGGTTTGATGCTCGCGAACGCGACCATGCAATTGCACGTCTCGACGCCTGGCGTGATTTGGATGATCGTACCGACGATCTGGCGCTTTTCTCGATTGTAACTCACCCCGCGGACCAGATCGCCGACCTTGGCTTCAGTCCCATCTCGATAGTGTGGCATGTTCTCTTCTCCGTATTTATGACGCTGCCTTCGCCGGAACGCTCGCGACGGCTGCCGGCGTGGCCTGCTGGATCGATTTATAGACCGCGGCGAGATCGGCCACGGCCTGGACGAGATTGGCCGGCGGATTGGCGCAGATCGGGACCGAGCTCGCCACGGCCTTGGCCTCGTCCGCCACGACGGCGGGGTCGGCGCTCGGCCCGGCGGCATAGGTCGTCTTGAACACCGCATCGGCGGCGCTGACACCCCAGCAGAGCATTTCGACGGTCGGCTGAGCGGAGGCGACCGTCGTGTCGATCTTCATCCCGGTGTCGGTGAGCTGCTGGGAAGTGCATGCGGCGCAGAGGAGCGCGGCGGCGAGAACGATCTTGCGGTTCATGTCAGTTTCCTTTTGCGTGGGGAGCGAAAAACACAGCAGCGCCGACAATCAATGTTTGGCAACTGGCTACGATCTCCGGCGGCAGCGGCGTCTTAGTGAACTGGTCGATGATGTAGACGATGACCGTTGTTGCGGCTCCGGCGAGGCCAGCGGCGTACATCTTGCCGTAGCCAGCGGCGGAATTTGGGGGCGTGAGGCTCATGTGCTTTTCTCCTAACCGATTATCTCCGAAAACACTTTCTCGCGCAAGCGACACGCGCCAAAAAGCCCGATGGTTATTGACTTTCCGCCTTGCGGAACAAGTCTCCCGAGTTCGCCGCGAAATGCGATTTCACCATCGCCTCATAGCCCGAGAGCGCGAGATAGTTGGTGAGCCGCACGGTGCGCTCGCCGCACGCAGGGCAGCCATCGGCGGCATTGTCCGCGTCCCATTCGTGGGCGCAGGTGCGACAGGCGAAGTGGGGAGATGCGCTCATGGCCAGGACCATTTTCGTGGCATGCCGGATATGGTGGAAAATGATGTGACTTGATGCGATGCGCTCATGAATACGCCCGCGCCAGCCAGCCGGCGAGATATTGATTCCGCTCGGGATGCTTGGCGCAATCCGTGCGGTAGTATCCAGCCGCTTCGCTTTTCACGGCAGCGAGCAAGGCGGCTTCCGGCACATCCGCAGCGGCGGTGATCGTGATGGTGCCCAAGCCGCCGTCTTCTTTCACATGTGTGCCGTTCGCCCACAGTGCACGCTGGAGGCACCGGATGATGTTCGACGGCCCCATGTTGACGGCCAAATCAAAGCACTTAATTGCGACGCTCGGGGGAAGTTCGCGCCAGCGCCAGGGATTGAACCATCTCTCTCGATAGCGGGCTATTGCCTGATCGCGTGTCATGGACTTGATCTGCTCTGCCGAGAGATCGGGATTGAACCGCGCATCGAAGCCGAAGTTGGTCGGCCCTACATCCGAATAGCCGCCCTCATGGTCGAGGAGGACAGCGACGGCTTGGGTAAAGAGATCGTCATCGGTCATGGCTTTCTCCACGCCGCGCGCCGTGCGATTTCGAGCGTGCCCCAGAAATCCGCGCGGCGGCAATGCCGAAGTTTCGCCAACTCAAGCCAATGGATCGCGCGCACAGATAACCTAAATGCCATGATGTGCGCCCAATACATGAGATGCGCACGCCTCATGCAGCTCGGCCCTCATAGCGATATCCTTTGTTAAACCCAGCGCAGATGATTTTTTCGCCCCTCGGCAACGCGCAGCGGATGTAATGTAGATGCACCTTCACGGCCCGAGGCGAACAGCGCGCCATCAAGGCGATGAACTGCGGCAGCATCACCTCGCCAGGATGGAGCTTGAGCACATCGAGCACGCGTATCTGGACGGGAGAGAGACGTTCGATCTCGCTCATGCCGCGCGCTCCTCCGGTTCTGGCGGTCTCTTGACCCCGCACTCGCGCGCCGGCATGAAGCCTCGATGCAGCCGCCCGCAGATACACAACCATGCGGTCTGCATCATCAATCGCTTAGCCCTGGTCACTCGCCGTCCTCCTCATCATCGAAAATGCTGCGCGCAATCCGGTCGATGAGGTAGAACAGCGCCACGATCCCTCCTGCGCAGAACAGGCCGAGGACGATGCCCGCGATGATCGAATCCCTCATTGGCGTGTGGCCTGCGAACGGCTGTCGCGCAACGTGTCGATCCGGCTGTCCAACCGCGACGTGTTGCCAGAGAGATCGCTGCGGAGCGCAGCAAGATTCGCCGACATGTCGCTCTTGAAGCCGACGAGTTGATACCGCAGCGAACTGATCTGTGCGTTCATCTGCGCGACGGCCCACACACCGCCTATGACAATCACCAGGATTTGCGCGACGGTGCCGAGATTGATCTCGCGGCCGATTCGGATACCATGAGGCGTGTCGGACGATCCTGGCTCATGCTGCATTTTATTCCCCGAGAAGATGCTGAGTTAGGGCCATTTCACATCAGGACCAGGATCGCGGATCGGATGCTTGATATCGAACAGGGCTCGGAGCGCGTGCTCTTCCTCATGCAGCTCGTCCTCAATCGCCTTGCGCTCGTCCGGCGCCATATATCGGATGGCGAGGCCGTGCTGCTGGACCCACGCGAGATGGATGGCGAGACCGAAAAACGCCGCGCAGAGGAACAGGACGAAGAAGCCCAACCACACATCATTTTCCTCAGATCGCGAACGCCGCTGGCACTTTGCTGCATGGCAGGAAGATGGGTTCCGATTCGTAGGTCGGAGTTGGAGGGTATTGGCAGACCGGAGTTACTGCGCTTGGTGTCCGGTGGGATGGCGCGCATCCGGCCAGCGCGAAGGTCAGCGCCCCGGCAATTGCCAAGCTGTGGCCAATCTCCGCGCTAGAATGTCGCCCCGGAAAATGGCATCCTTCATTTCTCTTGGCGTGACGGGTGCCTACAATGACCATCAAGCATCCACTCATTGGCGAGTTCGCGAATATTTACTATGCAGAGACCGGTGAAACGCCGCACCTCGACGGTCCGCGTGCATTGTGCGACCTCTCTATGCTAGAGAGCGACTTGTGGCGTTCTGTGCGGAAAAGTTATCGGCCGCTCGTCAATTGGGGGCGCAAGACGATGACTGTCGCACAAATGAACGGGGCTAACCCTGACCAGACTCTACTCGCTGAATATCAAACTTTCCATTGCCGGGTCGCCGGGCGAGTGACACGCTCGCAAAAGAGTTGGGATATCATGGGCGACTGGATTTGCTCTGGCGGCGGCGAATTGTTGTTGGGCTATATCGACGGGGCGCTTGTTTCAGGAACCATGGTCATCGATGAAAAACGCATTGGATATTACGCGTCTGGCGTATATGATCGTGACCGCAATCAGCCATTAGGGCATTGGCCTTTGTGGCTTTCGATCGTTCGCGCAAAAGAACGCGGATTGCTTACTTATGATCTTGGCGACGCTTCTGACAATGGTTCAGCCAAGGAAAGAGCAATAGCCTTTTTCAAACGAGGATTCGCGTCAAGCATCGGCGAACTAAGCGTTTCTCATTCCATAGAGCCTGAAATTGCCGCTCGTGAGATTGCCAGATGAGCTAAGAATTTTGATGGCTGTGACAGCAGCAGAAGGCGTCCAGAAACCGCGCGCGTTTACGGAAATATGGGTTGTCCCAGATTGAAAGAAGGCGCTCCCGTCAAAGTTTACTTGCAAAGTCGATTGGGTGATGTCGCCGAAGGTGACTTGTCCTTTTGCGGGATGCGTCGCATCT
>VFSW01008187.1_pt1 | contig 15057 bp, 12 predicted proteins | sample 5358111 | NCBI WGS metagenome assembly VFSW01 (sample SAMN11554181, study PRJNA540505) | mine drainage metagenome | isolation source: sediment from site ElyBrook_90M | place: USA: Ely Copper Mine, Vershire, VT | collected 2017
CCTTCCGGATAAACGTCCGGCCCGCGGCCGGGAAGATACGAGCTGATGAGACTGCCCAGATCGCCGGGTTTGCTGCCGGGGAAGGTACCGTTGTCGTCGATCGCGCAGCCGTCGTCGATGACCGGGGCGTCGGGGCGCACGAAGATCAGTGAGTCCTGGTGAATCTGAATCCATTGCGTGAAGGCGCGAGCCGGGTCGGGCGGCGCCGCGGCGGTGGCTTTGGCGGGCTGCGGGGGATCGGTGACGAAGACGTGCGCGTGATGCACGATGCGGCGGTTGCCCGGGCGTAGCTCGGCTGCGGCCACCCAGCGGTCCTCGGTGAATCCGGTGGGCACTGTTACGTACGTGTACTCGACGGGACCCTTCGCGTCGAGCTTGTGCGGCGGAATGGAGATCACGACGTCGGGTTTGCCGATCTTCCATCCGTCGGGAAATGACGGCGCGGGCGGCATCAATTTCTCGTCGCCTTCGAGCTTCGCGCCGGACGTCCAGGCGCGGAGCGTCGCGATCTCTTCGTCGCTCAGACGCGCGTCATTCGACCAATGGCCGAACCGCGGATCGGCCAGCCATGGCGGCATCTTCCGCGTGAGCACGGCCTCGCGAATCGCCACTGCCCACGGCTTCACTTCCGAGTAAGTCAGCAGCGACATCGGAGCGATGTCGTTCCGATGATGGCAGACGACGCAGTGTTGGTAGAGAATCGGCGCGACATCACGCGTGAAGACCGGCTCGGCGGTTCCGGCCTTGGTCATCGCGCAAAGAGCCAGTGCCACGACAGATGCTCGAATCGGCTTCATCGGCGCTTGGCGAATAGTCTATCACTGCGCAAAGAAAAAACGGCCAGCCTTCCCGAATGCGGGGCGAGGCTGGCCGTTGCTTGCGTCAGCTTGCGGAGCCGAAGCTACTGCACGACGACGTTCACGGAGTTCGACATCGCCTTGCCGATGGTGAGCACCAGCGGGACGGTTCCGCTGACGCCGGACGGCACGGTGAATGCGGTCTGGTAAAGACCGGCGTATCCGGGCGTAGCAACCGAGGAGAGCACCGGGACGCTAGTGCCGCCGAGCGTGGCGGTGACGGCCGCGGTGGTGAAGAGCTGCGCCATCAAGCCGGGTTCCCCCGTGCCGATTTGCACCGAGGGGATTTGCTGCGGGCCGGCGTAGCCCGTGGACTGCGGCGGCGTGGTCTGGCCCATACCAGTTTCAAACGCGATGAGGACATCGCCCGCATGCGCCGGGTTCGATGCGCTGATCAGGGAGAAGTCCGCGGCGCGAACGACTGCGTAGACCGAAGGAGCGAAGTAATCGACCATCGCCGCAAAGCCTCCGCTCATCCCGTTGGGCGTCGTCACGGTCACCTGCTGCGAGCCGGCCGCGACTTCGAACGGCACCTGGGCGTTGATCTGGCCCGGCGACACGTAGAAGATCGGCGCCTTGATGTCGCCGAACATCACGCTCACGCCGTCGAGCGAAACCGGCAGCGAGGTGTAGCCGGAAAAGCCGCTCAAATCCGAAGTGTAGTTCGAGAGGTTCGACCCGTAGATGGTGACGATTTCCCCGGGGGCCGCGGTGGTGAGCGCAGCCGCGCCGTTGCTGACCACGCTGGCAACCTGCGGCATGGCCGTGTTCGCCTCAGCCACCTGCGCCCGCGCCGCACCACCCGGATTCACCGAGGTGTGGATGTTGACGTAGAAGTTCGCCGGGGTTTCCACCAGCGAGTTCAACGCATCGACGCCCGCGACGCTGCTCACCGTGACGGCCGAAAAGAGATTGCCAACGCCGGCGGCCAGCACGCGCGAGCCGCCCGCCAGTGCGGCGGGTATTACCACAGGCCCGGCCGTTCCAGCCGCACCGCTGTGCACGTGCATGCCGACGAAGGTGGTGCTTCCGGTGAACTCTGGGTTGACATCGAACACCGCCGTGCCCGCCGCGACGCTCCCGTCATAATTCCGCAATGTGTAAAACGTAATCTCGGAAGGCGCGCTCGCCGTCAGCCCCGCCACCGCGGGGACCTCGTTGGAGGGCATGAGCGTCATCTGGAACGTCTCCGAATCGGTCATGCGAAGCTGTCCACGAATTTCGCCCCCCGGATTGGCCGACGTGTGAATGTTCACGTAGTAGCCGGCCGGATTGCCGATCAGGTCCGCGGCATCCACGAGGCCGGCCGCATTCGTGGTGTCGAGATCAACCGCGTAATGCAGATTGCCTGAGCCGCTGCCCGCGCTCACGCTGCCGGTGAGGCCGGAGTTGATGACCACCGGACCGCCCACGCCCGCCAGGCCCTTGTGGATGTGCATCCCGACGATGTTGGTTCCAGAGGCGAAATTGGCGTAGTCAGCGTCGAAGATCACTTGCGCGGAAGCCGGATTGCCCGAGGCGTCCTTGGCGAGAATGACCTGGATGCTCACCGCGCCGGAAGCTTCCGAGTCGATGGCGTTGCTCCCCACCCCCGGCGACAACAGGGCTGTCGTCAGCTCGGAAGCTGTATTGAGAAGCCCCATCCTCACCGTGTAAGTAGCCGGCATGAGCTGCCCGCGCATCGCGCCGCCGGGGTTGTCGGTGGTGTGGATGTTGAGATAGTAACCGGCAGGGTTGGCGAGGATTCCCTGAATCGTAGCCACGCTGACCGCGGCCGCGCCCCCGAACGGAGCTTGCTCGAATACCGAACCCGTGCCCGGCGCCGCCACCGCGATGGTGTTCGTTCCGCCCAGACCGCTGCTCACCACGACCGGCCCGGCAACACTGGCAGTACCCTGATGAATGTGCATGCCGGTAATGGTTACCGCAACTTGGAAGTTATAGTCCGCGCTAAAGTCCACTGAACCGGATGTAATATTGCCGGAAGAGTCCTTGACAACGTGAATCCAGACCGTTCCCGAACCGGTGGCAGAAGTATCCGCGGTGGCCGCAGGCACCTCGTTTGACGGCAGCAGGACAGCCCGAAAGGGGATCGATTGAACGCTCTGGGCAAACAAAGGCGCACACAGAGCGAAGGCGAAGACGAACAGAGTCCGTTTCATAACAGCAGTTCCTCCCTGATAAGGTAGTCTTCGGGTTAGATGCCGTCATGTCAAGCGGGACTTACAAATTTCCTTCGAAAAAGGAAGACGCTGTGCGCTAACTTACGCCCCAGCCGAGGAATAAGACACGGTCGGGAGAAATCGCGGCGCTTTCCGGGCCTTCGAGGCGGCTTCGAAACCGTACGCGAGCTTTAACAACACCGGCTCGCTCCAGGCCGTGCCGAAGAACGACAAACCAACCGGCAGGCCGAAAACGAAGCCCGCCGGCACGGTGATATGCGGATAGCCGGCCACAGCCGCCGGGCTCGAGCACCCGCCGGTGTCGTGGTCGCCATTGACCCAGTCGGTAACCCAGGCAGGGCCGGCGGTGGGCGCCACAATGGCGTCCACCTTGTGCTCGGCCAGCAGCGCGTCAATGCCTCCCTCACGCGATAGACGGTGGTTTCTCTCTACCGCCTCGAGGTACGCGGCGTCGGTCAACGGCCCTCGCGCTTCCGATTCCACCAGCAGTTCCTGGCCGAAATACGGCATTTCCCGCCCGCGGTTCCGCTCGTTGAACGCAATCAACTCGGCCAACGTGTGTACTGGCGCTGAGGGTCCGCGCGACCGGAAATACGCGTTCAGGTCCGCCTTGAACTCGTACTGCAGCACCACGTTCTCGGCTTGTCCCGACGGACGCCCGCGTTTGAGTTCCACCGGGTCGACGATCGTGGCGCCTTCCCGCCGCATCAGTTCAATGCAATCCTCCATGAGCTTGTCCACCGCGTCGCTGATGCCGAAAAATTTCCGCGCCACTCCGATCCGCGCGCCCTTGAGCCCGTGCGGATCGAGAAAGCGCGTGTAATCCGGCGCGATGTGCCCGGCGCCGGCGGCCGTCGCCCGATCGCGCGGATCGGCCCCGGCCAGCGCGCTGAGCAGAATCGCCGCGTCGCGCAAGGAGCGGGCCATCGGACCCGCGGTGTCCTGGCTGTGAGAGATCGGAACGATGCCCGCGCGGCTCACTAGGCCGACGGTGGGCTTGATCCCCGCCACCCCGTTCATCGACGACGGGCAGACGATCGAGCCATCAGTTTCCGTGCCGATGGCCAACGCGCACAGATTCGCCGACACCGCCGCGCCGGAACCCGAACTGGAGCCGCACGGGTTGCGATCGAGCGCGTAGGGATTCCGCGTCTGCCCTCCGCGCCCGCTCCACCCGCTCACCGAATGCGTCGAGCGAAAGTTCGCCCACTCGCTCAAATTCGTCTTGCCGAGGATGACCGCCCCGGCTTCGCGCAGCTTCCGGGCGACGCCGGAATCGGCCGGCGCGGGTGAGCCGGCCAGTGCAAGCGACCCGGCGGTGGTCATCATCTTGTCCGCCGTGTCGATGTTGTCCTTGATCAGCACCGGCACGCCGTGCAGCGGCCCCCGCCCCCCCTTCACCCGCGCCTCACGATCGAGCGCCGCCGCGATCGCTTCGGCCTCCGGATTCACTTCGATCACGGCGTTAATCGCCGGCCCGTGCTTGTCGATGCGCTGGATGCGTTCGAGGTACCTCCGCGTGAGCGACGCGGCGGTGAACCGGCCGCTCTTCAGCCCGGCGGAAATCTGATCCAGCGTAATCTCATCCAACTCGAACGCCGGCGGGGCGGAGGAAGCGGGTGCGGCAAGCGATGCGGCCAGGGTGGCGGCGCCAAGGAAGTCGCGTCGATCCATGGAGTAGATTATCGCCTGAAACGCCCGGACAACTCGAACAGCTTACAATGTCGATGACGAATCGAAGCCATGGCCATGCGTCTCAGAAAGCTGCAGGGAAAACTCAAGGTCGAGCACAGCATCATCGACGGGCTACGGCGCCAGATCGAGCGGCTGATCGCGGGAAACCCGGAGATCCGCGCCGTGATCCCCGGCGTGATCCGCCCGGTGCGCGATGCCAAGGGCGACGTCAAGATCCGCATCACGGTCCCGATAACCAACGGTTGGAAGGCTATCGCTCTCAGCGCCGGCGCGCGGCAGGAACTGTTCATCAGCACCACGCTCACCAAGCCGGAACTCGAAGCCGCGCTGGCGAGGTGCCACGAGTGACCGGCAGCAAACTGGAACTCAGCGCCCAGGAAATGCGCGCCGCCGGCTACCGCGTCATCGATCGCCTGGTGGAGCATCTCACCACGCTGAGCGCGCAACGCGTGGGCACGAAGGCTGACCCCGCGCGGCTTCCGCCGTTCCCGCAAGGCGCCGCCCCGGAGCAGCGCGCGCCATTTGAAGAGATTCTGGCGCTGGTGGAGCGGCATGTGCTTGCTTACACCATGCACGTGAACCATCCGCGGTTTCTTGCTTACGTTCCGGGACCGGGCAACTTCGTGGGCGCACTGGCCGACGCGCTGGTCTCGGGCTACAACGTGTTCTCCGGCACGTGGATCAGCGGCTCCGGACCCGAAGCAGTCGAGCGCGAAACCGTCGGCTGGCTGCGCGACTGGTGCGGCTTCCCCGCCTCGAGCGGAGGCCTGTTCGTCAGCGGAGGTTCGATGGCAAACCTCACCGCACTCGCCGCCGCCCGGCAAGCGCGGCTTGGCCCGGGCGATCCACGCGCCCGCGTGTATCTTTCCACCCAAGCCAACTCATCGCTCGAAAAGGGCCTCCGCATTCTCGGCTTCGCGCCCTCGCAGATCGTGCGGCTCGAAGCAGACTCGGAGTACCGTCTTCCGCCCGGCGCACTCGAAGCGCGCGTCAAAGCGGACCACGCCGCGGGGCTGCTGCCGTTCTGCGTAATCGCCAGTGCGGGCACCACCAACACCGGCGCTATCGACGACCTGCCCGCGTTGGCGCGCCTCTCCCGCGAGCACAATCTGTGGCTTCACGTCGACGGGGCCTATGGCGCCGCGGCGGTGCTCACCGAACGCGGCCGCCGTCTGCTCGCGGGTATCGAGTTAGCCGACTCGCTCAGCTTCGATCCGCACAAGTGGCTGTTTCAACCCTTCGAGTGCGGCTGCGTTCTGGTCCGCGAACGGCGGTGGCTCGAAGAAGCCTTCAGCGTCCATGCGGACTATTTGAAGGACACGCAGCGCTACAGCGACGAGTTCAACTACGCGGACTTTGGAATCCAACTCACCCGCGGCTTCCGCGCCTTGAAACTGTGGATGTCGGTGCGCACGTTCGGCCTCGCCGCGTTCCGCGACGCCATCGACCACGGCTTCGAGTTGGCCGAGTTCGCCGCGCGCGAGATCGTCGGGCTCGAGGGATGGGAACTGGTGAGCGGCCCGCAGATGGGCATCGTCTGTTTCCGCTTCACCGAAGGGCCGGAGGATCTGCACGAGCGGATCGTCGACGAACTCATCGCCGATGGAACCGCGCTCGCCACCACGACCACGCTCGGGCGTAGCAGTGTCCTGCGCTTCTGCACGATCAACCCGCGAACCACCGAGGACGACGTGCGGCTGGCGCTAGCGACGATGGATGCGATCGCGCGGCGGCTCGTCTCACACCATGCCAAGATGTAGCGCCACGATTCCGAAGCTCATGCGCTCGAACGCGACGCCTCGAAAGCCACAGGCTTTCATCTCCCCGGCCAATTCCTCGGCGCCGGGGAACCGTCGCACCGATTCCGGCAGGTATTCGTAGGCCTCCGGCGCACCGGAGATCCATCCACCTACGCGCGGCAGCAGACGCGTCGAATAGAAATCGTACAGCGAGGCGAACGCCCGGTTCGGAGGCTGAGAAAATTCCAGAATCGCCGCCATGCCGCCCGGCCGCAGCACGCGCAGCAGTTCGCGCAATCCGCCGCGGTAATCGACGAGGTTGCGAAAACCGAAAGCAATGGTGACCAGGTCGAGCGAGGCGTCGCGGACCGGAAGATGCAGCGCGTCGGATTCAAACAAAAACGGCCGAATTTGTTTCGGGCGCGATTTGCGCCCGGCCTCTACCAGCATCGGGTGGCAGAAGTCGCTCGCCATCACCGGACGTCCGGCGCGCTTTTCGAGCGCCAGCGCCAAGTCTCCGGTGCCGCAGCACAGATCGAGCACCTGTGCGTCCGGTCGCAGGAGTACGTTTTCCACGCGCCGCACCGTCCGCGAGCGCCAGTAACGGTCGATGTTAAAACTCAGCAGGTGATTCAGCCTGTCGTAGCGCGGCGCAATGCGTCCGAACATCGAGCGCACCCAGCGCGCGGCCTGCTCCTCGCTTTGAACGCCGGAGGGGGCGGTGCCCTTCCTCATGCGGGGATCGCGGCGCCGCCGCCGAGCGCGAATCGAATCGCCTCCAGCTCAAGCCCCGGAGCGATGTCGGCCGTCACCCGGACGCGGCCCACAGCCTCCGGCAGCACGAAGTGAATTCGCCCCTGGCGCGTCTTCTTATCCGACACCATCCGCGCGGCGATGGCTTCGGCTTCGATGCCGGCAAGCGCGGGAATCGGCCCGTAGCTCTCCACGCAGGCGTCGATGCGCTTGGCTTCCGCGGCGGCGATCAACCCGGCATCGAGCGCCAGACGTGTGGCGGCGCGCATGCCCCACGCCACCGCTTCGCCGTGAAGGAACCGCTCGTATCCCGTCTCGGCTTCGAGCGCATGGCCGAACGTGTGGCCGAAATTCAGAATGCGCCGCAGCCCGCCCTCGCGCTCATCCGCGGAGACCACTTCCGCTTTCAAACGAACCGATGCGGCGATGATGCGATCTACCACCTCCGGCTGGCGCGCCCGCACTTCCCCGCTCGCTCCCTCGAGCAGATAGAACAGCGGCGCAAAGCCGCTGACGCCGCCCATGAGGATTTCCTACAGCCCTGCGCGGTATTCACGCTCCGGCAGAGTATCGATCACGGCGGGATCGATGAGCACCGCCAGCGGCTGATGAAACGCGCCGATGAGATTCTTTCCGCCCGCCAGATTCACGCCGGTCTTGCCGCCGACCGACGCATCCACTTGCGCCAGCAGCGTGGTTGGGGCCTGGATCACCGGAATGCCGCGCATGTACATCGCGGCCAGGAAGCCGCCCATGTCGTTCACAATGCCTCCGCCGAAAGCCACCACCACACTGCTGCGGTCCGCTCCGCCGGCGAGCATCTGGTCCGCCAGCGCTTCCAGCGGCGCAAGACGCTTGTTCGGTTCCCCGCCCCGCAGGAACAGCACCTGGTGCGGCCGTCCGGCGAGCGCTTCCATCACCGGTCCCTGGTGCAACTCCCACACATCCCATGTCGTCACGACAAAAACCTTGCCCGCTCCGGGCGGCAGGTGTGCGCCCAGCGTGCGCAGACAACGGCGCTCGACGATGGCGGGATATCGATGGGTCGGAGTAGTGACGAAAAATTCCGGCATTCAGGAAAACAACGCGCCGGCCGCAAAAATCGGCGGGCGCAATCAAACCTCTGTTGTACCATGAGACTTACATAGCGCTTCGGACGGATGAATCCTGATTTTCTAGTCATTGGCGCGGGTGTGGCGGGTTTGCGCGCAGCGATTGAACTCGCCTCCGCCGGCCGCGTGCTCGTGGTCGCGAAGGACTCGCTCACCGAATCGAGCTCGGAATACGCGCAGGGTGGCATTGCCGCGGCGCTTAGCGACGACGACGAAGTCGGTCTTCATGAGCAGGACACCATCGCCGCCGGCGACGGGCTCTGCGATGCCGGCGCGGTGCGCACCCTGGTCGAAGAAGCGCCGCGCGCCATCGAGGAGCTAATCGGCTGGGGCGCGGAGTTCGATCGCGAAGGCGCGCGTCTGCTGTTCGCCCGCGAGGGCGCGCATAGCCGCAGCCGCGTGCTGCACGCCCATGGCGATTCCACCGGACACGAGATTGTTCGTACGCTCGGGGTCGCGGCGCGGGCGCTGGCCTCAATCGAGATGCTCGGTGGGCGGACGATGATCGACCTGGTTCCGGGCTTGGGCGGAGGCGTGGCCGGCGTAACGCTGTTCAACGAGCAGACCGGCGAGGTGGAAACTGTCACGGCGCGCGCGGTGTTGCTCGCCACCGGCGGCTTAGGCCGCGTCTACGCCGACACCACGAATCCGGACGTTGCCACCGGCGACGGCGTAGCGGCCGCCTGGCGCGCCGGCGCGGCGATCCGCGACATCGAATTCGTACAGTTTCATCCCACCGCACTGTATCTGCCCGGCGCTCCTCGTTTCCTGCTCTCGGAAGCGTTGCGCGGCGAAGGAGCGGTGCTTCGCAACCGCTTCGGCGAGCCGTTCATGGAACGGTATCACCCGATGAAGGACCTCGCGCCACGCGACATCGTCAGCCGCTCGATGGTAATGGAGATGCGCCGCACCAGCTCGAGCCACGTCGTGCTTGATCTCACCCATCTCAGCGAAGCGCGCTTGCGCGAGCGGTTTCCCCGCATCTTCGAAACCTGTCTGCGGCACGGCGTCAACCTCGCCGAGCGGCCCGCGCCGGTGCACCCGGCCGCGCATTACGCGATGGGCGGCGTGGCGTCGGACCTCGACGGACGCACCACGCTGGGCGGGTTGTATGCAGCGGGCGAGGCGGCGTGTACCGGCGTGCACGGCGCGAATCGTCTGGCCAGCAACTCACTGCTGGAAGGTTTGGTCTTCGGCGCGCGCGCCGCACGGGCGATGCGGTCGGAGCCCGGCCGCGAAGCCGCGGGCGAACCCGCGCCGGTGCTGGTTCCCTCCATCGAGGAAGACGAACTGCGCCGCCTCGCCGGAAGCCAATGCGGGATCGTACGCGACTGCGGCGGTTTGACGAGCGCCCTCGCCCGCTTTGATACGCTGTCCGAAGGTCCATGGGCCCGTCCCGCTCGGGCCGCAATCGAGATTCGTAATCTACACGCCGTCGCGCGGCTCATCGCCCGCGGCGCGCTCGCGCGCCAGGAGAGCCGCGGAGGCCACTTCCGAATTTGATTTCTCGCAAAAAGAATCTCGTTTTCAAAAACACTCGATCCAGCGCGGCGCCACCGCAGTCGAATTCGAATAACCCCGGCGTCTTCTTACTTCTTTTCGCGCTCGCCGCTGTGCCGATTCGCGACTTTGGCCCGTGGGCCATTCTGTGGACCGGCCCCGGGATCCTGCTCGCCTCCATGCTCGTCGCCTGGGGCGCCGAGTCCGCACAGTTCTTCATTGCGCAGGGCGTCGCGCTCGCCATCCTCGCCTGGATGCAGACGCTGCCGGAGTTCGCCGTCGAAGCGGTGCTGGCCTGGAAACAGCAGACGCCGCTGCTTCTGGCGAATCTTACCGGCGCGCTCCGCTTGCTCACCGGCCTCGGCTGGCCCGCGATTTATTTCTCCGCCGCGTTCGTGCAGCGGAAGCGCGCGGGCAAGCCCCTTGGCGCCATTCGCCTGGAGGCGAGCCATAGCGTGCAGGTCTTCGGACTCCTGCCGGCGCTTCTGTACGCGCTCGTCATCTGGGCCAAGGGCACCTTGCATTTGTACGACTCCGCAGTTCTCGTCGCGCTCTACACCGGCTATCTGCTCTTGCTGAGCAAGCTGCCTCCGGAGGAAGAAGAAGGCATCGAGGAACTCGAGTTCATCCCGCGCACCATCGTGCTTTCGCCGCGCCTGGTGCGAATCGCTCTCATCGGCCTCTGTTTTTTGGCCGGCGGCGCGCTCATCTACTTCACCGCCGAGCCGTTTCTCGGGAGCCTGATCGCACTCTCGGGTTTCCTCGGCATTCCGGCGTTCCTGTTCATCCAGTGGATCGCACCGATCGCAAGCGAGTTCCCCGAGATGGCCTCCACGTTCTACTTCGCGCGCACCGTCACCGGCGCGCCCATGGCCCTGATGAACATGGTGTCGAGCAATATCAACCAGTGGACGCTTCTGGTGGCCATGCTCCCGATGGTGTTTTCCTTGAGCCTCGGTGCGCCGTCGGCGATTCCGTTCGATAGCGGGCAGGAGATCGAGCTTTTGATGACCGTCGCGCAGGCTCTGGTTGCCGTGCTCATGTTGGCGCACCTGCAATTCGCCTGGTGGGAGGCAGCGTCGCTGTTCACGCTTTATGCGGCGCAGTTCGTCCTGGCGACGTTTCATCCGGCGAACCCGGCGTGGCTGGTGAATCTGGCCGCGAACAATCGCGAGTACACCACCACGCTTTACTTCGTCTGGGCCGGTCTGCAACTGCTCCGCCTGCTGGCGCGCCGCCGCGTTCCGCCGGCCGCCGCCGCCTTCGCCGCCACCTGGCGCAGCCACGTCGCCGGTTGATACAATCCGGGCCGATGCTCCGGTCGATTCTCTTCTGCTGTCTCCTATCCACCGCGCTGATGGCCGCGCCGCGCGACGAACAGAACATCGAGTTCGCTCATCCGGGCGGATTCCCTCTGTATCTGGATCTCCATGTGCCCGGCGGACCGGGTCCGTTCCCCACCGCGATTCTCATTCACGGCGGCAGCTTCGACGGAGGCACGCGCAAGACCAATGTGCGGCCCCTGTTTCAGCCTTTGGCCGATGCCGGCTTCGCGTGGTTCAGCATTGACTATCGCCTCGCGCCCCAGTTTCACTTCCCCCAGGCGATCGACGACGTCTACACTGCGATTCGCTGGGTGAAGGCGCACGCGGCCGAATATCACGTCGACACCAGCAAAATCGCCCTCATCGGCGAATCCGCCGGCGGGTTCCTGGTGAACTACGCGGGCGGACGCGAAGCGCCGGGAGCAAGCGTCGCCGCCGTGGTCGATTTCTACGGTCCGGTCGACTACGCCGAATTAAGCCTGATGCGCCGCGATCATCCGGAGCGCTTCGACATGGCCAACCTCAACGGCCACGCAGCGCGCGGCGCGGGCATCCATTTCTTCGGCGTGGATACACTGGACGCGGCCGGGATCGCGAAACTGCGCGCGGACTCCCCGATCACCGGCATTCACGCGGGTATGCCGCCGTTCCTCTGCATTCAGGGGAACAAGGACGACCAGGTCGCTTACGAGCAGACCCCCGAGCTGTGCAACGCCATGCACAAGGTGGGCGCGACCTGCGACATCATCACCATCGAGGGCGGCGGCCACGGCATGGGCCGCTGGAAGGCCCCCGAAATGCAGCACTGGAAGCCGGAGATGATCGCCTGGCTGAAAAAAACCTTGAAGGTGAGCTGAGGCGTTAGCGCAAGAGGCGGAAGTAGGGGTCGCCATAGTGTTGGTAGGCGGCCCAGCAGGAGACATGCAAGATCGCCTGCCGCGCTTCCCGCATCGCGCGCCACATCGGCGCCGGAGAGGCCTTTGCGCCGAGCATCGCCTCGTAGAGCGTGCGCGAGAAGGCGAGCGCGGCGTCGTCATCCACCGGCCAGGCCGTGCAGACAAAGTTCCCAACCCCCTTGGCAAAGAATGTCTCGGCGAACGACGGCGCCATCGCGCCGCTCGCCTCCGGCCGCGCTCCGGATTCGCAGGCATTGGCGAAGACGAAGCCGGGCACGCGGTCGATGCGGCCCAGATCGCCGGCGCTTAGCACATCGCCGCCGCTGAACAGAAAGCCGGACGCCGCCGGATCGCTCTCGCGGAATACGCAGTGCCCAGCGTAGTGCAGCACGTCGAACGGCGGTTCTTCGTGGATGGCGAGCAGCACGTTCAGCGCCGTGGCTTCCGTGGGACCGAGGAGCGCGTGGCAGTCAATGCGCTGGGCGGCGAACAGGTCCATCAGCGCCCGCGCCTCGCGCTGCGCGCCGGGAAGAAGGCGCTCCTTCACCCCGTCAGCTACCAGCAGGACACGCAACGCACGATTGCCGGCGGCGACTGCCTCCGGCGCCGGGGCGAACACGCTGCGAAGCTGCCGCGTGAGGCCGCGCGACAGGCCGACAGCGGAATCGGCGCCGGACTGCGCGGCCAGTTCCCACGGAATGCGCGCCGCGGCGTTGTTCAACGCCAGAACAACCGGCGCATCCCCGGCCAGGCCGCCGAGCAGATCACGCGGGAAAAGGAAGTCGAGCAGGAAGCGGCCCAATTCGAGGCGACGCGCCGCGTCGCGCTCCTCGCGCAGACGTTGGTTCAACTCCGCGATGCGCCGGGGATGGATGCGTATCTCGCGTTCGGCCAGCGATGCGCCGTCCGACAGCGCGCTCTAAGTGCAGACGCCGCCCGCAAATTCGACCGACAGGCGCGCGGCGGCCGGTTCGCGCTCGGTTTCGGGCTCGACCGCGGCCTGCGGCGCATCAAGGGAGGAAAGATCGAGGTGCAACGGCGCGTTGTTAGCCCGCAGCCGCGCGGCTTCGGCCAACAAGGCCGTGGTGAGGCGTGGCTTCGTTTTTTCATCCGGAAGAACCGCGAAGGTCACGGCTTCCAGGCGGCTGGAGGAGGCGGCGCGCGACAAGCCAGCCACCCACGCCCGCGCTGCTTCCTGCACCGTGAGGTTGTTGCTCGATGCGCCGATCAGCACCGTGGCCAGATGCTTGCGCCCGACTTGGCCCAGGGTGAGCGAAAGCTCGCGCGCCAGAACCGACAACTCCGCCGCGCCGAACGCGCCGGTTCGGCCCATGCCGGCGGCAATGATGAGGCCCCCTTCGTGGCCGGCGCGCGGATCGGGCAGCAGAAACTGTTCGCCGAGCGCGCCGCGCAGCACGCCGCGTTCGTGAAGACGGGTGAGCGGGAGATCGCCGGAAAGAGCGTGGTCGAGGTCGCGCTCGGCGCCCGTCGGTGCAACCCGGTCATAGTGGCCGACGGCAACCGCGTCCACCGGCGCCTGGCCCGTAGCAAAGTCCCGGCGAAGAGCCTCGATCGGCGTCTCCACCACATGAATGCGTAATGTCTTCGCTGCCGTCTCGGGCTGCGCCGAAGCGGGTTCGACGCCGAGCAGCAGATCGGCGAGCGTGCCGTCTTCCTCTGATACTTTGGCGGCGGGCCTACCATCGTCCCGAAAGCGTGCCGAGGTCGAAACCAGGTGCGAGATCGCGGCCATGCGCCGGACTGAGCTGCTCGGCGGAGCAACGTTCTCTTCGCTCAGCAGCGGCAGCGTTGACAGGAGCTTCGTCCCTTCCGGCGGCGCTCCGGTGGTGAGGATCGACGTCATCGCGCTGAGGATGTCCGCGTTGCCGGGCAGCGACTGGTGATCGCAGTCGACGAAGTAAGTTCTCACGCCATCGAGCAGGCCGAGATTATGCGGCACCGTGCCGTCGCCGCGCAGGGAGAAACGATACCCCGCATCCGCGCCCAGCTTCGAATAATCCGCGATCGCGTTCGGCGTCGAATGGTTGTATCCGGCGAGGTAGACCATCCTCTCGGGATCAACGATCGGAGCAATCTCCCGCTGGAAGACTCGGGCGTCGTCGAGCGCGCGCTGCGGCACCGCCACTTGCGTGTACGTCTTCGCGTCGAACAGTCGATCGAGACCGGGGAGCCGGTCCGGCGAAGGCAGCATCTGGTAGGTGCTGGGGAACGTCGCCGCGACGCGAAGCAGATCCTCGAGCGAGTGGCCGATGTCGATCTTGTCGATGAGCTGCAGCACGCCGTTGCTGCCGGCCAGCAGACGAGGAATCGCGAACGCACCATAGTTCGGCGTGCCGAGCATAACAAGCCGTCCGCCCAGCGTACGCCAGCCTTCAGGATGCAGCGCGGCGAAGCAACGCGCCACGAGCCCGCCCATCGAATGCGCGATCAGATGCGCCTGCGCGTCCGGGCCAAACCATGCGTCGATGCTCTGGCGCAGCGCGTGCGCGGTGGTTCGAAGATCCGAGCGCCAGTCGAAGTAAAACGGGCGGACGTTCCATTCGCGCGCCAGCGACACAAGCTGCTTGCCGTAGTAGCGAAGCAGAATGCCCGAAGCGCGCACGTCGCACGGGCTGAGTCCGGTCTCCGGGTCGAGCGCCAACTGGACGAACTGCCCGCACAGCAGATGCCAGAGCGAGACCCAGATCGTGTCTTCGTCGCCATTTTGAATCCGGGTCAACTCGCCGCCCATGATGCCATGCAGTACCACGACGTTGCCCAGCTTGGCCGCGCTCGAACGTTCACGCGCCTGCGCGAGGCCGCGAATCGCGTCGAGTTGGTCCACGCCGAGCGCTGCCTCGAGCGCGCCGCGTTGCTCCGGCGTGGCTCGCAATACGGCTTCGGCCAGTTCCTCCGGCGTTCCGGCGGCAAGGCGGCGGAGAAATGCGCGTGCGGTTTCCATGGTTCTGCGGAACACTCCTTTTCCGCTTTGACTTC
>VFSW01008188.1_pt1 | contig 15056 bp, 8 predicted proteins | sample 5358111 | NCBI WGS metagenome assembly VFSW01 (sample SAMN11554181, study PRJNA540505) | mine drainage metagenome | isolation source: sediment from site ElyBrook_90M | place: USA: Ely Copper Mine, Vershire, VT | collected 2017
CTCCTCGACCTCTGGTGCAAGAAAATCGGATCGGATGGCGAGAATCTCTACGCGCGCATCAGTGCCGGGCTTGACGACAGCGAAACGCTACGTGAGAACGAGTCGCTGTGGGAATTGGGGCGGCAGATTCGTGACCTCGGCCCGGATTTTGAGCAAGCCGCCTCAACGAGCGATTGGAAGGAGTTCAAGCGAAAGCTGTTGAACAGCCCCGATGGCGGGAACGTTGCGACAGCATTCGAGCAGTTTTGGCGCGACCATCGTCACCTCGGATCATCGTACAAGGACGTGATCTGGCCACGGTGGGGAGACGACATCGATCTGTGCTTCGAGGTCCTCAAGGGCCAAGTTAAAAGCGTCGCGGAGCGTCCTAGCGAAATTCATGTTCGGAGCGCCCAGTCGCGGCGCGATGCGCAGCGCGAAATACTTGCTGCACTCCGCGGCCCGCTTTCGCCACTTCGTAGCTCTGTCCTACGGTGGCTATTTCGATACAACGAGTTTTACATGGCGGTGCGCGACAATCACCGCTACTACGTCGATCGCAATTGGTATGAAGTGCGCCGCATATACCGATCGTATGGTCAACGACTCGTCGAGGCGGGAGTGCTTACCGCCCGCGATGACGTATTTTTTCTGGGAACGAAAGAAGTGGACGAGGCCCTCGCGGCGAACCTGAGTGGCGCGGAGGCGGCGCAACGTATCCAAGTGCGCCGCGAGGTCTGGAAGATCACGCTTCGCCAACAAGGACCGAAGTTTTTGCGCGGGTGGGTACCGTTTGAAGAGTCACCTCGCCCACCTGGCTGCGGCGTGGAACGGGAAATCAGCGGCATTGCCGCAAGCCCGGGTTCAGCCGTTGGTGTCGCCCGCATCGTCTATGACGTCCGCGGTCTGAGCGAGGTAAAGGATGGGGAAATCCTGGTCACACGACAGACCGACCCTTCGTGGACGACGGTGTTCGGACGGATCGCCGGTCTCGTGCTCGAGACCGGTGGTGTGCTCTCGCACGGCACTTCGCTCTGCCGAGAATACAGCTTGCCGTGTGTGACCGCCGTTGAGCGCGCGACGATGCGCATTCCTGACGGAAGCGTGATCGAAGTAATGGGCAGCGCCGGCACGATTCGTCTACTGGATCCGGCTTGAGACCCAGCAAAAGTGTGTCGACCACAAAGCGAATGTTGAACGGCGCGATGGGATTTGCTTACACGGAGACATCGCCAGAGAGATAGCGGCGACGATTCGACGGAGGACGGCCGATGGAAATACAGGTTGTGACAGAGGGTCTGCAATTTCCCGAGGGTCCGATTGCTATGGCGGATGGCTCCGTGCTGCTTGTCGAGATTCGGCGACAGACCTTGACGCGTGTCCTGCCGAACGGCCAGCAGGTGATCGTCGCGGAGCTTGGCGGTGGACCGAACGGAGCGGCTATCGGACCGGATGGCGCCGTATATGTGGTGAACAATGGAGGCTTCGAGTGGGTTCGGGGTCCGGGTGATTCGATTACGACGCATGGACGGGCACCCAAAGACTACCAAAGTGGATCGGTCCAGCGCGTGGATCTCAAGACCGGAGAATCCGTGACCCTTTACACCGAATGCGATGGTCGACCCCTCCGTGGTCCGAATGACCTGGTGTTCGACCAAGACGGTGGAATGTGGTTTAGCGATCCCGGCAAGGTAACCACGGAGTGGATCCATCATGGGCACCTCGTGTACGCACGCCCGGATGGCTCCATGATTCGGCGTATCCGCGACCAAATGGTTACGCCAAACGGTGTCGGTCTTTCACCGGACAACAAAACACTCTATGTCGCCGAGACATTAACCAGCCGTTTGTGGGCCTTCAAGATCACTGCGCCGGGCCAGATCGCGGAGTCGTCGGAGAATTGGGATCAGGACGTGATGGGACCACTGTCCGGGAAGCAAATGCTCGATAGCTTGGCGGTCGATGCCGACGGTAACATCTGCGTCGGCACCTTGCGGCGTGGCGGCATCACGGTCTTCAGCGCTCAGCGCGGCCCCGAGCACATCGCCTTTCCCGACCCGATGACCACGAACATCTGTTTCGGCGGCCCGGATATGCGCGATGCTTGGATCACAGGATCCGCGACCGGAAAGCTATTCAAGTGCCGATGGCCCAGACCGGGGCTTCGGTTGAATTTCAACGCCTGACTAAAGACAGGGAGACCAGGGTGTGACGATATCATCGCCGGCGACGCGCGCAGGAGAGGGCCCAGCCATTGAGGGTCATTCAATTGCATCTATACGGCAGGCATTCGGTCGGCAAGCCGGAAAAAATAGTGTAAGCCTATCAATCACGAGGGACATTTGACATGAGATCCAAAATTGGACCGAAGGTATTCAGAATACTCCTAACACATGCGGTCTCGATGGGAATCACCTGCACAGTCGCAATTGGCGCCACGGTTCCCGCCAAGCCGCCTGCATCGACGGAAGGGACGCTCAAGGTAATTTACGTGACCGCCCAAAAGCAGAGGGAGAATCTGCAGACGGTTCCGCTCTCCGTCACCGCGGTCAGCGGCGCAAAACTCGAGTCGCTACACGTCGAGAACCTTGCGGACATGACGGGTACGATCCCGAACGTCCAAATCCAGGTCAATGCGGGATTAACCAATGCCGTATCGTATGTGGTACGCGGCATCGGAATCGTGGCGAATCCGTCGTCTTATGTCGGCACCGAAGTCGGCACCGTGATCGACGGGGTACCGATGACTTCAAACGAACTCGGGCTGGTAGACCGCTTCGATATCCAACGCATCGAAGTCTTAAGAGGCCCGCAGGGCACTCTCTTTGGCGCCAACACGACAGCCGGCGTCGTCAACATCATCACGCGACAACCGACAGGACAATATGACGCCTACGGCCAGGCCGGCATCGGCAACTACAACTCGAAAAACATAGAGCTCGCCGTGGATTTCCCGATCATCGATAATGTACTCGCCGGTAAGATCGAGGCAGCTAACCGAAGCCGCGACGGCTTCTATGTCAATCTGTACAATGGCGAGCATATTGGGGGCATAAACACCACCAGTTTGCGTGGATATCTGCGCTGGACTCCGTCGGACAATTTCGACGCAACACTAAAACTCTCCGGAGAGCAGGCACGCAATGGAACCGACGTGCTGTTGAATATCTCGCACCCGGGCGAGGTCTTCTATCGGACAACCACGCCGTACGGCTTCGAGCTGTATTCCGACGTCCCGGATCAGCACAACTCCTCTCAAAAGAGCGCCACGCTCACGATGAATTGGAAGTCCGCCGCAGGAGACTTCACGTCGATCACGAACTATCTCGATTGGTGGACTCGCGGTTACCAGGACATTCCGGGAATTGATATCCAAAATGGTTATGACCAGATTGGCGATACCAAAGGTTGGCAAATGTCGGAGGAACTGCGCGATGTCTTGCATCCGACCAAAACGGTAAAATTGCTGGTCGGTTTGTTCGGCCAGAAGTGGCATTACGGTTCCGACGGCGAGGGGTGGCTCGCTTTCGTCAGTCCGGGCCTGATCGACGACACGTTAGCAGCGCAGAATACCTCGAGCGTCGCAGCGTTCAGCCAGATGTATTGGGACATGACTGACCGTCTGCGTTTTCAAATCGGCGTGCGCGTGAGCCACGAAGTGGTCTCTATGACTCGTGCTGACGTCTTTTCGTTCAATCCGAACGGAACAAATCCTTTCAAGGGCTTCGGAAATCTCGTCGGTGCGACTACGCTTCCACCCAACCCGACGAACCCAGCCGTTTATGGCAGTAAGGGCTGGACGAACTACGGTGACAAGGTGGGTTTCGATTATAAGTTTTCCGACGCCATAATGGGCTATGGGTACTATGCGCGCGGCTACAAGTCGGGCGGCTTCAACGGTCGCATCAGCGTAGCCACGGACTTCGGTCCGTTCAATCCGGAATACGTGGATTCATTTGAAGTCGGGTTGAAATCGGAGCTGTTCGACCAGCACCTGCGTCTGAATGCGTCGGCGTTTCTCAATAAATGGCATAACATGCAGGTAGACCAGGTCTTCTTCAGTGGAAGTCCTCCCACGGCGCACTCGGCGATCGTCAACGCTGCGAGGGCGACTACCGAAGGCGTCGAGTTTGAGGCACAACTAGCGCCCGTTGACAGCCTGCGCATCGATGCGACACTCGGCTACCTGAAGGCGACATACGATCAATTCAATCTTGGCAGTGGCGTCGCATGTCCACCGCCGCCTGCGGCACAACCGGTTCCGTGCACGACAAGTTATGCCGGCCGAGACCTACCGTATGCGCCGAAATTCAACGGTTCCCTGACGGCTAATTACACGGTTCCAATCGGCACGGGCGAGGGAAGCGCGGTGGTTCAATACACTTATAATGGACCTCGCTGGGGCAACTTCACGGAAGCGTCCACTGAACGACTGCGGGCCGATGGGCTAGTGAATGCCAATTTTTCCTGGAGTCCTCAGGGTAAGAAATGGACCGTTTCGCTCTGGGCTCGAAACCTATTCGACAAGAAGTACTTGGCCCTGGCATTGGACGCACCGCCGATTTTTACAGAAGGGTTACTCGGCAACCCGCGTGAGTACGGCGTGGCCGTCAAGTTCAAGCTCTAGCGGAATGCGCGATCGAGGCGCGGGCGGGGGCCGATTCGGTACGCCCGCGCCTTCGAGGCACTGATTCCGTGGAACGCAATGAGGGTTCGTTCATGATTCAGCCGGTGCCGGCAAGCGTTAAGGAGGTAACCACCCTCGGCGAGTTGGCGCGCCTGAACTCTGCAGTCCATTCGACCAAAGAGGCAATGCTGTTTGAAGGTCGCTCGACCTCATACGGAGAGTTCGACGGCCTTTCGAATCAGGTCGCCAACGGTTTGCTCCAGGAGGACGTCGGCTTTGGTGCTCGAGTAGCGTTCATGGGTAAGACGTCGGACCTGTTCTTTCAGATCGTTTTCGGTTGCGCAAAATCTGGCGCCGTCCCGGTCGGAATCAACTGGCGGCTTACGCCATCGGAGGTCGTCTACATCCTGAATGACAGCAAAGCACAGTTCCTCTTTGTCGGCCCCGAATTTTGGAACTTGGCTGAGAGTATCCGCGCAGAAGTGCCAAGTCTAAAGCGAATTGTTGCCATGGGCAGCGGTCACCCGGAGTGGCAACGCTTCGAGGATTGGCGCGATCGCTTTCGTGACGTTGCGCCGGACGTGCCGGTTGCCGCAAGCGATATTGCGATCCAGATGTACACCAGTGGAACCACCGGACATCCGAAGGGTGTTCAACTTGCACACCGCAGCTTTTTCGCCTTCCGCCCCTATCCGCGCGGTGTTGACATGGCTTTCGAGGAGTGGACCGAAAGCGACGTGAACCTCGTTGCAATGCCGAGTTATCACATCGGTGGAGTCGGCTGGGGCATTGCCGGTATACGTGCCGGAGCGCGCAACATCATTCTCCGGGAATTCGAACCAGGACTCGTGCTCGATTGCATTCAACGCTATCGAATTACCAAGCTATTTCTGGTACCCGCGGCGATGCGGATGGTCCTTGAACATCCCAAGGTAAATAAGACGGACTTCAGCTGTCTGAAGTACATCACCTACGCGGCCTCACCGATTCCCTTGGATCTGCTTCGCGAGGCGATGGCGGTGTTCAAGTGTGACTTCGTCCAGCTTTATGGCATGACGGAGACGACAGGAGGCGCGACCTACTTACCTCCGTGCGACCACGATGTCTCTGGGAATGAACGGATGCGCTCAGCGGGCAAACCATTTCCAGGCGTCACGATCAAGGTCGTCGATCGCGAAGGCCGAGAGGTCCCCGCGCGTACATTGGGGGAGATTTGCATCAAGTCACCGGCAAACATGGTTGGCTACTGGAATCTGCCGGAGGAGAACTCCCAGACACTGATCAATGGCTACGTACATTCCGGGGACATTGGCTACGTTGACGAAGACGGCTACGTTTACTTACTCGATCGCGCGAAAGACATGATCAGATCGGGTGCCGAAAACGTCTCCCCAGCTGAGGTAGAGGGTGTGCTATGCGGACACCCAGCCGTCGCCGAAGTTGCGGCCATCGGGGTCCCCGACGAACGGTGGGGCGAAGCGGTGAAGGCCATCGTGGTTCTCAAGGTCGGTCATTCCGCCACGCCGGAGGAATTGATCGCGTTCGCACGTCGACACATCGCCGGTTTCAAGCTGCCGAAGTCCGTCGATTTCGCTCCAACGCTGCCGCGCAATCCCACGGGCAAGGTTCTCAGGCGGGAATTACGACGACCATACTGGGTCGGAATGGACCGCAATATCACTTGAGCAACCACAGTGCGCCAGAACAGCATGGCGACTGCGACGTCAGTTAAACGCGCGATGAAACTCGTGGCGTCGACCGATTCACGCTAGAGCCCAAGCACCTCGCGTACAGCCGCCTCAATGCGTGCCTCGCTCGGGAGTGACGCGCGCGCGGCAAGCCCGGCTGGAACCGGCATGTCGCGCGCACAAACGCGCTTGATTGGTGCCTTGATGCTATTGAAGGCTTCTTCCGCGATGATCGCCGCGATTTCGGCGCCAATTCCGGCCGTCTGCGATGCTTCGTGTGTGATGACGACGTGCCCGGTTCGCCTAACGGAGCCAAGAATGGTCTCGCGATCGAGCGGCACGAGCGTTCTGGGATCGAGCACTTCGATCGCGACCCCGTCGGCCGCAAGGCGCTCGGCCACGGCAAGCGCCTGTGGAACCGTCGCACCTGTTGCGATGATCGTGGCATCAGTGCCCTGGCGCTTCACATCCGCCTTTCCAATCGGTACCAGGTGCTCACCTTCCGGTAGGTCCTCCCGAACCGTGTAGTACATTGCCTTTTGTTCGAAGAACATTACTGGATTATTATCGCGGATCGCTGATTTCAATAGTCCCAGCGCATCGGCGGGCGTCGACGGCATAACCACCTTCATCCCGGCAAGATGACAAAACCACGCCTCCGGGCTTTGTGAATGATGTGGGCCGGCCCCCGTCATGTAACCCGCACCACTCACATTTGCGCCGTAAGGCATCCGCACGACAATCGGCACGTTCACTTTGCCTTTTGTCAGGTAAAACATCTTGGCCGCAACTGTTGCTAATTGGTCGAAGGCGACGGTGACAAAATCCGCGAACTGCATCTCGACGATCGGCCGAAGGCCTTCCATTGCCATGCCAATCGCCGCGCCGGTGAATCCCGCCTCGGAAATCGGCGTATCGATCACACGGCTGGCACCGAAGCGATCATGGAGGCCACGGGTTGCGCCGAAGATTCCTCCTTGGCGTCCGACGTCGAGCCCAATGACCAGGACTGATGAGTCACGCTCCATTTCCTCATGCAGCGCGCGGTTGATTGCCCGAAGGTACGTCGTGCCCCTTCGCGGCGGATCGGTTGCGCCGCTCCCGGATTCGTAGGTCTGCGCACTCATGCGGCGTATGTCATTCGGAGCGCGTCCGCCGCGCTGTACGGCTCTGGTAGCGGCATGTATATCCCGCCGCTGAGTCCTTCGCTGACTGCTGCGTCGACCTCCTGTCGGCACTCGAACTCGAGCTTGGCCGCCTCGCTCTCAGAAAGCACACCGGCCTTTAAGGCTGCATCACGCATCAAATCCACTCCATCCGAACGGCGTGCCGCTGCCAGCTCATCTGCGGCGCGAAGGTCCGCAAGCCCTGCGGCATGGGGTTCCCATCGGGTCATTCGCGCCTCGATGAGACTGGGCCCAGCGCCGGCGCGAGCGCGACCAATGGCCGCCGAAGCCGCTTCAAACACGGCAATCGAATCCTGGCCGTCAACGCGACTGGCAGGCATGCCGTATCCTTCGGCACGACTCGCCAGGTCGATTGCGGCCGTTGCCTCGCACGTGCGCATGCTCACGGCCATACCGTTGTTTTCAAGAACGAACACAATCGGAAGACGCAGCGCTCCGGCAAGGTTCATCGCCTCATGCACCGCCCCTTCGTTCGCCGCGCCGTCGCCGAAAAAAGTCACAGTGACTGATGCTTTGCGTCGATAACGATCTGCTGCAGCGACTCCCACTGCCATCGGCACCCACGTGCCGACAAGCCCGACAACGGGAATCGCGCGCGGTCGCCCCTCAATCTGACCGGACCAGCTTGGTGCGCGTCCAAATTTGCTCAGAACCGCTTCGCGCAGGCTGTAGCCACCGCGTGCATGGGCCAGCATCATTCCCGATCGGTGACTCATCTGTACGCAATCGTCAGGTCGTACGGCCATACCAACGCCGACCCCTATGGATTCGTGACCGAGTCCTGAATGGTGTCCAGGCAGTATGCCGCGATTAGCGAGATCGGTGATCGCCGCTTCCGCCATTCGGCTTCCTATAAGTGCCTTGCACATGGCTACGAATTGTCGGTCGTCGAGGCTCATTATCCGATCGCTCCGTAAGTAATAACCGGTCACATGTGTGGTTACAAACTGGTAGTCCGTCAAACGACCTGAGAAATGTTTTGACTGCCACGTTGCCGGCGAAATCCCCTGTCACACTTGCGGGTTCTCTAAACATATTGAACTACCCGTTCGAGTAGTACGTCGCTTCATCCATAATTAGATCATTCACGATCTCGGTGAACTTATTTGCGTCGTGTGACCACTTTAATCGTAAAAACCCCGTCCAGTATCCGCCAATTTTATTAGCAACTCCGGCGCTGCGTACGCCGCGCCGAGGTGCGCTAGATCTTCGCACTTGCGCGCAACTGTCCTCAGGCCGACTGCGTCAGCATAGGCTAACGGCCCGCCATGATGACGCGGGAATCCGGTGCCAAGTACAAGCGCCATATCAATCTCCGAGGCCGTCATCGCGATGCCGTCCTGCAAGCAAACTGCGGCTTCCAATATCATTGGCATCATCATCCGATCGACGATTTCCATATCAGAGAAGGTTCTTTGACCACCCGGCTGACACGCGACCAATATGTCGCGGCTGTCTTCGGAAAGATGCCTGCTGGGTCGCGCGTTCACTCCAGCCACATAACGGTAAAAGCCTAGTTTGGTCTTTTGCCCATACCGTCCCACATTTGCCATCAGCTGCATCGGGTTCGTGAAGTCGAGAGCCATCCTCGCCGGGTAGCTCGCCGCGATGGTTGCGAACACGTGGCTGCTCGTGTCCATGCCCACGACGTCCTGCAGGTACGCGGGACCCATTGGCCATCCGAACGCCTCCATGGCCTCATCGACACCGATAAAATCCGCACCATCACGAATCAACTTCGAGAATCCGACGAAATAGGCGTTTAATACACGGTTTACGAGAAAGCCCGGGCAATCCTGGAGCACCACCGGGGTTTTGCCGATTGCCAGTGCGTATCGAACGACGGAACCCACGGTCGCGTCGCTCGTCTCGCGCCCGCGTAGGACCTCCGCAAGGGGCGTGACCGGGCCGGGATTGAAGAAATGCATCCCGACAAAGTTCTCGGGGCGCTTCAGTCCGGCCGCGAGAACGTCGATCGACAAGGATGATGTGTTGGACGCCATGATCGCGTCCGGGCCTACTTCGCCTTCGGCCTCCGACAGCACCCGTTTCTTGATGTCGACGTTCTCGACTATCGCCTCGATGACGATGTCGACGGAGCTAAAGCCGGCGTAGGTGAGACTCGGCGTGATCGATCCCCTGATCGCCGTCGCACGAACTGCATCAACCCGTCCCGATGCCACCTGCTTTTCGAGGAGTCTTTCGACCTCTCGCAACCCAAGATCGAGTGCCGAGGATGCGACGTCTTTCATCAGCACGGGTGTGCCATTTGTCGCACTCGTGCATGCGATTCCACCACCCATGATGCCAGCCCCCAGCACCGCTGCCTTCTCGATCCTTCGAGCCGACTGCAGATAGGCCTTGCTCCTCCGCTTGAGTATCTGATCATTCACAAACACTTGCACTAGTGCCGATGCCGTCGGGGTTTTCGCGATTCGACCGAACGCGCGCGACTCCGCCTTGAGCGCTTCGTCACGGCCGAGATCGGCCGACGATGCTACAAGTTCGATAACTGCCAGCGCCGCAGGGTAATGATTCGCAACCCGTTCCGCTCGCTCCTTCAGGGCCGCGATGGTCTGCGGATCCTTGACGGCAACAGCACCGCGCCGAGAAGAACGTCTGTCGCGCCAGTTCTCGTTCGCGGCCGCAGAGCGCAGAGTAGATATCGCAACGCTGCGAAGATCACCTGAAGTCACGACGAAGTCGACTACGCCAGCTGCCAATGCTTCTGAGGGCCGGCGAGACCTGCCGGTCACGATCCACTCGAGTGCGGTACCCACTCCGCATAGGCGCGGCAGCCGCACAGTTCCGCCGTATCCGGGAAAAAGCCCTAAATTGACCTCGGGAAGTCCAATCTGCGCACCATCTACAATGACTCGATAGTCCGCGGTCAACGCCATTTCAAATCCGCCACCAAGCGCCAGACCATTGATCGCGACAACGGTCGGTATTGGAAGATCCTCGAACATCGTGAACACAGCCGATTGATCTGCGTTCACTTCCGCGATTTGATCAGATGTCTTGCGAAATAGATCTCTAAATTCGAAGATGTCCGCGCCAACAATGAAGGTGTCCTTCGCGCTAGAGACGAGTACGCCGCAAATTCCGATCCCCTTCGCAATTGCCGCCGTGGCGTCCCTAAACTCCTGGATCGTTCTGAGATCAAACTTGTTTATGTCGCCATCGCTACGGTCGAAGCACAATTCGACGATATCGCCTTCGACGCGCTCGACCCAAACCGATTTACCACGATACATGCATTCTCTCCCCGCTATCCAACTAGCGAATGGCGCGCTAAAAATGACAGTGCGCAACAATTGAACGCCTCGATCTTGTGACCCGCCAGCATGTGGTCGGTCCCTGACAGATCGCAAACTTCCAGTTCCGTCGAATGCTGTCGAAACTCGTCAAGACCGCTTTGTGTGGCTATGTCGCTACGTAGACCGCGGACGAGCAACACAGGGATTCGCACTCCGACCTCCGCCGCCGACAATTAGTCGACTGATTGCTCTCGCCGTGCGCGCCAACGCTCATCGGCCACGTTCGGATCCCAATGCCAGTACAATCGTCCCTTGCTCCGTCGGCGCAAGGTCTTCTTGCAGCCGGAGGCATCAGATGGGGGACTCTGATAGCGTGTCTGGCCGATGCCGTGCATCATGGTGACTGACGCGGTTGATGGAACACCACCTAAATCGGCGGCTACCGACACGCCGCCGCTGACATCGTAACGGCGCGTCTCAAGGGGTGTGTGCACCGATTAAATTTTTCCGTAAACCGTGACCACGCACGCACCGCCGATGCCGATATTATGCTGCAGGGCCATCCTTGCGCCGCTCACTTGTCGCGAACCACACCGGCCGCGCAACTGTTCGACCAGCTCGGTGCACTGAGCGAGCCCGGTCGCGCCCAACGGGTGCCCCTTGGCTAGAAGCCCCCCCGACGGATTCGTGACCATGTTGCCACCATACGTATTATCTCCGTCCTCGACGAAGCGTTCGGCCGTCCCCTCCGGAGTCAATCCGAGCGCCTCATAGCTAATGAGCTCATTGGCGGTGAAGCAATCATGCAGTTCGCACACGTCGATGTCCTCTGGACCGACACCGGACTCCTCGTACGCACGTCTAGCCGCGGCAACCGACATGTCATACCCGATCGCCTTAATCATTGAGCGCTCATTGAAGGTGGCCGGAAAATCCGTCACCATTGCCTGGCCCAGAATCTGCACGTCGACCGTCACGCCAGCCGTCCTAGCAAACGACTCGGAAACCAACACGGCCGCAGCTGCACCGCACGTCGGCGGGCAACACTGCGCCCGCGTGAGTACGCCGTAGATGAGTGGCGTCCCCATGACCTGTTCGACAGTCATAGAGTCGCGAAATATGGCGCGCTCATTGTGGCACGCGTGAGCACGCGCCTTCACAGCAATCTTGGCAAACGTCTCCGCCTTCGTGCCGTATTTCCGTTGATATTCAATTCCGGCGCCGCCGAATAGGTGCGCCGCGGCCGGAGTCGCAATCGGAGCCGGCTGCAGCGTGTGTGACTGCGTCACCCACCGCTCAAGCGGATTCGGCCTATCTCCAAACACCGTCGTCAGTGCACCAGAGGGCATTTGCTCGAATCCGAGGACGAGCGCGCAATCGATCGCCCCGCTAGCAATCGCCTGACGAGCCAGAAATAACCCAGTCGAGCCTGTTGCGCAGTTATTGTTTACGTTGATTATCGGAATGCCCGTCATCCCGATCTCGTAAAACACGCGTTGGCCCGACGTTGAGTCGCCATACACATAGCCAGCGTATCCCTGCTGGACGCGATCGTAACCGATCCCTGCGTCCAGCAGCGCAAGCTCAACAGCCCGCGTCGCAAAAGCCGTGTATGACTGCGACACGCTCGGTTTAACGAACGGAGTCATCCCGACGCCGGCAACCAGTACTTTGTTAGACAATGCAACTCTCCTTTGCCGATGCCGTGCACCGCCGATCAACGCCGGCCGCCCTTCGTGACTCAGTTAATTTTGGAGGGGGAACGCTTGCGACTCGCGTTCGTCGAGTCCGAGACTCCGCGCAATAATCTCTTTCATGATCTCGCTTGTCCCGGCGTAAATACGCGATACGCGCGCGTCGCGATACATCCGGCTTATGCGAACGTCATCCATGTAACCGGACCCACCATGTAGTTGCACACATTCGTCTAGCACGCAACCTTCGAGATGGCTGGCGGCAAGCTTCGCTTCCGCGGCAGTCGCTGCGTCAAGCTCACCGCCGTTCGCCAACACGACGCACTGATCGACAAATGCCTGCACGCCGTCCAACTGAGTCTTAAGCTCCGCCAACTTAAACTTGCTGTTTTGAAAGCTGCCGATGCTCTGCCCGAACGCTCGTCTCGTCTTAACGAATTGCAGTGTGAGATCGAACGCGACTTGAGCGTGAGCGATCGAGCCGATCGCGACTTGGAGTCGCTCCGTCGCGAGAAAAGTTGCCATGTACACAAAACCCTTTGCGGCGTCTCCCAGCTGGTTTTTCTTCGGCAATCGTACGTTGTCGAAAAAGAGCTCCGCGGTATCCTGCGAGTCGAGACCCATCTTGCGCAACCGACGACCCCGGCTGAACCCTTCCATTCCCGCCTCGATGACAAACATACCGATCGCGTGGCGAGAATCTGGTGACGATCGTGCCGCAACGACGATGGTGTCCGCCTGGGCGCCGTTCGATATGAAGGTCTTCGACCCGTTGAGAAGCCAGTGGTCACCCTTATCCTCGACACGCGTCTTGATGCCGGCGAGATCCGAACCGGCCGCCGGCTCGGTCATCGCAATTGCAAGGATCTTCTCGCCCGTCGCGGCCGGTCGGAGGAAGCGTTCCTTTTGCTCGTCGGTGCCGAGTTTGGCGATATACGGTGCGACGATCATCGAATGTAAATTGGCGTAAAGACCGATATCGCCATACCGGATGTTCTCCTCGTGAAGGATTTGCTCATATCGGATATCGTCAATTCCTGCTCCACCGTAGGCTTCGGGAACCGTGGTTAACAGATATCCCTGCGCTCCCAGCTTTAAATATGCATCGCGATCCACGTATCCCTGCGCACGCCAGCGGTCTGAATGGGGTCCGATTTCCGACTGGAAAAACTTTCGCGCTGCGGCGCGAAAGATGTCGTGCTCCTGCTCGAAGATCATCCGCTTCATGCAGTGACCTCCAGTGCGACCGAACTTGGCGGATAAAACGTCTGCCCCGCCGCGGCGCGCATGCGAAGGGCTCGCGATGGTTTGAATCTCGCGCCGCAGCGCCGTGCAAGCCGGTCGCACATCTTTACAAACGTTTGCAGGCCGACCGTGTCGACGTACGACAACACGCCGCCAGTCCAAGGCGGATACCCGATCCCGAGAACCGACCCCAGATCCGCGTCGGCGGGCCGCTTGATGATGCTTTCATCCATACAGCGAACCGCTTCGAGTGCCTGGATAACTAGGAACCGAGTGCGAAGCTCTTCAACGTTTGGTTGTACCGGTGCGATTGAGTACACCGTCCGAAGACCCTTCCATAGGTGCTTACTGCTGTCGGCCGGGTACTCGTAGAAGCCGGATCCCGCCCGTCGTCCCAGGCGACCCAACGCGATCATCGTCTTCACTACCGATATCGCCGTCAGCCGCTGAAATCGCTTCGGTAGTCTATTTTCCACCGCCGCTTCATGGACTCTAAGCTGCAGTTCAATCGACACCTCATCGCAGACCGCGAGGGGCCCGACCGGCATCCCGGCCATTCGGGCGGCATTCTCGATCGCAGCCGGCTCGACGCCTTCGGCGAGCATTGCCATACCTTCGTCCACGAATGCGCCGAATACCCGGCTCGTAAAAAAGCCGGGGCTGTCGCCGACGACAATGGGAGTCTTGCGAAGCTGCATCGCCAAATCGAGCGCCGCCGCGACGGTCGAGTCGGCCGTGTGTTTGCCGCGGACGATCTCGACGAGCGGCATTCTCTCGACCGGGGAAAAAAAATGGATGCCGATGACGCGTTGCGATAGGGGAATCGCACTCGCGAGTTCTGTGATCGAAAGTGTCGAGGTATTGCTGGCCAGAATAGCCTTGCTGCCAACCGTCTCCGCGGCCTTTTGCAATACTTGCGTCTTTACGGCACGGTCCTCGAACACGGCCTCGACGATGAGTTCACAGCCATCCAACGCGCCGAAATCTGCGGTCGGTTGAATTCGATTCAGAACTTCCGCAACCGCGTCCCGCTCAATACGACCCGCTTCAAGTTGTTTGGCAAGCAGTCGGGCAGAGTACTCTTTGCCCTTCTCCGCCTGGGCTACCGTGGCATCGAGCAATACAACATGGATTCCCGCTGCAGCCGCGACGTGGGCGACGCCGGAGCCCATGAGACCCGCGCCGAGAACTCCTAATTTCCTGAGGGTGCCTCTTGGAATATTCGGTGGTCGGAACGATTGCTTATCGGCCGCCTTCTTGTTTAAAAACATTGTCCGCATCAAGTTACGAGCGACCGGATCCGTCAACAGTTTTGCAAAATACTTGGATTCGATTCGCAAGCCGGTTTCAAAAGGGACTTGGGTGCCTTCAAAGAC
>VFSW01008189.1_pt1 | contig 15050 bp, 15 predicted proteins | sample 5358111 | NCBI WGS metagenome assembly VFSW01 (sample SAMN11554181, study PRJNA540505) | mine drainage metagenome | isolation source: sediment from site ElyBrook_90M | place: USA: Ely Copper Mine, Vershire, VT | collected 2017
GCCTGGGTTGCCCTCTTGGTCGCTGCGATCGATCCAAGCAGATCGACCAGAACCTCGTTCGCCTTTCGATTTTCGGGAGAGAAACGTGGAACGATGTTGCGGAAGTCGCCTTTGGCGAAGGTTGTCTGGTCGTCGATCTTGCCCGTCAGGAAGCCCTTGCCGAGCGGACTGAAGGGGACAAACCCGATACCCAGTTCCTCGCATACCGGCAGCACCTCCGCCTCCGGGGCACGCCACCACAGCGAATATTCACTTTGCACCGCCGTCACGGGCTGGACCGCGTGCGCTCGGCGAATCGACTGAACGCCCGCTTCCGACAGGCCGAAGTGCTTGACCTTACCCTCACGGATCAGCGCCTTGACGGTCCCGGCGACGTCCTCCATTGGCACATTCGGATCGACCCGGTGCTGATAGAAGAGGTCGATCCGGTCGGTCTTCAGCCGCGTGAGCGCGGCCTCGGCGACCGCACGAATGCGCTCTGGACGGCTGTCCATGCCAAGCGTCGAGTCCCCATTCTGGAAGCCGAACTTGGTGGCGATTACGATTTTGTCGCGAATCGGGGCCAACGCCTCACCCACGATTTCCTCGTTTGTGAACGGGCCGTAGGCTTCGGCCGTGTCGAAGAAGGTCACGCCGGCCTCGAACGCCGCCCGAATCAGCGCGATGGCGCTGCTCTTGTCGATGGCGGGACCATAAGCGAAGTTGAGCCCCATGCAACCGAATCCGATCGCGGAGACTTCCAATCCGCTCTTGCCAAGTTCTCTGTGTTTCATGTGATGGTTCCTCGTGTTTCGTTGCAGTTCAGCCACTCACGCCCAGACTGGATCGCGTGTGCAGCGTCGGCGATAACGCCAGTTTGACAAGAGGTCGTGTGCCGCGCGCTCTGACTGTTGGCACCGAGGATGAGGATGCGGGTCATGGATGACTCCTTGCTGCCACGATCATCGGTCTTCCAGGGAGGTCAGCCCGTCCGACAGCGGGGCACCTTTGATGTCGATTGCGGCGAACGCCGTATCGATCTGTAGCAAGTCGTCGGCCGTGAGATCGAGCTCGGCCGAGGCCAGGTTGGCGTCCAGATGCTCCGGCTTCGTCGCACCCGGGATCGGCACGATCCACGGCCGCCGGGCGAGCAGCCAGCCCAGCGCGATCTGGGCCGGCGTACAGCCTTTGCGGGCCGCGAGGCTGCGCAGGAACTCGACCACCGCGAAGTTCGCCTTCAGCGCCTCCGGGGTGAAGCGGGGGAAAGCTGCTGCGCAGGTCGCTCGGATCGTCGAACTTGGTGGCCAGTGTGATCTGCCCGGTCAGAAAGCCTTGGCCTAGCGGCCCCCACGACACGAAGCCGATCCCGAGTCCTTCGCCTAGCCTATGTCCTTGTCGCGAATCCATGGCCGTACTCTAGGCAGAGGCCGATTGAATGACTAGACTGCTAAATCGAAATAGTTTTATAAGTAAGGCTAATCAATGGCAAAGTTCGACGATCTGTCGGCATTCGCGGCCGTGGTCCGCGTGGGCAGCTTCACACGCGCGGCTGCTCAGCTGGGGGTAACCCAGTCGGCGCTCAGCCAGACGGTCCGTGGGCTGGAGCGCAGGCTTGACCTTAAGTTGCTGAACCGGACGACACGCAGCTTGTCACCGACCGAAGCGGGTGAACGGCTGTATCAATCCGTGGGCCCGCGCTTTGCTGACATCGAAGCAGAGCTTGCGGTCTTAAGCGAACTGCGCGGCAAGCCGGCCGGGTCGGTTCGCATCACGGCGACCGAGCATGCCGCGCGCACCCTGATCTGGCCGAAGTTGGAGCCCTGGCTGCCCGGGTATCCGGACATCAACGTCGAGATCAGCAGCGACAACCGCTTCACTGACATCGTCGCCGATCGCTTCGACATCGGTGTGCGCCTGGGTGGCGACATCGCGAAGGACATGATCGCCGTACGTATGGCACCAGACATGCGAATGGCCGTGGCCGGGAGCCCGGCCTATCTGTCACAGCACGGGCGACCGGTCACGCCGCACGATCTCACTGAGCACGACTGCATCCGCCAGCGCCTTCCGACCCACGGGGGGCTCATGAACTGGGAATTCAAACGTCGCGAGCGTAGCGTGACCGCGCATGTCACGGGGCGTCTCGTCTTCAACGGCAGCAGCCTGATCGTGGAGGCGGCCGTGACGGGCCACGGACTAATCTGGGTCCCGGAGGATGTCGTCGCCGAATACGTCGCGGCCGGTCGGTTGACGAAGGTTCTGGACGACTGGGCGATAACTTACCCCGGATACCATCTGTACTATGCCGGCCGTCGCGCCTCGCCGGCGTTGTCATTGGTGGTGGAGGCACTGCGTTACAGGAACGACTCGTGAAAGGTGATTCCGTCGCGCGAGGCCACTGCGGTGATGATCCGCCAACCGATCCCGCAAACCCTCGATTATGGACGACACCCTTTGCTTCGACGCCCGCGGCGGAACACGTCACATTGGCTGGCCTTGGCTGGTGTTGGCTGGTATGACAGCGTTTTTCGCACAATAATCGCACGCAGCGCTCGTCCAAGATCGCAACACTATGATTCGAATGGATTCCTGGCAGTCGAGCGATATTTTCGATTCCCATCGCCCGCTCCAATCCCCTATCGGCTGTTAACGCCTTCACCCGATGTACGGTCGTAGCGTCGCCTTGCGGGCGGCGATTGACACGAGTGTTCATCGTGCGCTTAATTACTATGTCATTAGTAATACGAATGACCCAAAGATGCCGGTGCGACTGACCGAGCGGGAGGCGGATCTGATGAACGTGCTCTGGGAGCACGGACCGTCGACCGTGGCCGAGGTGCATGCGCGTCTCGGTGAGCGCCTTGCCTACACGACCGTGCTCACGATGCTGCGCATGCTCGAGGCGAAGCGGGCGGTGACGCGAATCAAGGAAGGACGAGCGCATCGCTACGCGGCGCGCATCGCGCGCGCCAGCGCCCGCCGACGGGCGCTGGCGGCGGTCGCGGCCAAGTTCTTTCGTGGCTCGACCGCGGGGCTGCTCGCGCATCTGGTCGAGAACGAGCGGCTGAGCGATACCGAGATCGCGCGCCTGCGGGAGATCTTGGAACGACCTAAGCGGGAGCGCGGATGATCGCTGCGGCGGGCTACGCGCTGCTGATCGCGGCGCTCGTCGCGATCACGGCGTGGCTTGCCGAACGGATCCTCTGGAGCCTGCGCTGGCCGCGGCGCTTCGTATGGATCGCGGCGCTCGCGCTGTCGATCGCGGTGCCGGTGTGGAACCTTGCCGGCGCGCTGCCGGATCAGTCGCCGTTCGAGATCCCGGTGCCGCCGCCGGCAGCCGCTGCGGCGGCCGTGGTGAAGCCAGCCGTAGCGAGTTCATCGGCCGCGGTTGGGGCGGCGTTGTCGGCGTCGGTTCCCATCGCGGCCCGACGGGGCGCGACCGTACGCGGCATCGCGGGTGCGCCACGACCGCTGCATCGACTGTGGACCCGGAGACTTTACGCGCGACTGCAGATCGCCTTCGGGATCGCCTGGGCGCTACTCACGGTCGGGTTGCTCGCGCGGCTGATCCTTGCGAGTCGGGCCCTGGTCCGGCAATCGCGTGGGTGGCCCGTTCGCGTGATCGACGGGGTCGAGGTGCAGGTGTCCGAGGACCTCGGTCCCGCGGTGCTCGGGATCACGAGGCCGCGGATCGTGGTGCCGCGCTGGTTCGAGCAGGAACTGCCGGCGACGCGCGCGGCGGTGCTCGAGCACGAGCGCGAACACCTCGCCGCACACGACGGGCGCTGGCTGCTGAGCGGCGCGATCCTGTTTGCGCTGTTCCCATGGAACCTGCCGCTGATGTGGCAATTGCGGCGGCTGCGGTTCGCGGTCGAGGTCGACTGCGATGCGCGGCTGGTGCGCCGGGGCGCGGAGCCGCAAGCGTACGGGAAGGCGTTGCTCGAAGTCGCGACGCGTACCTTGCCGGCACCGCCCGGGGCGCCAGGCGTATTCGAACGGCGCTCGCGGCTCGAGCGGCGGCTGCGCATCGTGCTCGCGCCCCCGAGGCGTTGGTGGCGCTTCGCGGCGGCGCCGCTGTACGTGCTGATGGCGGTAAGCGCGCTCGCCGCCGCGACTTTCCCGGCGCCGCCGATCGATGCGGTCCTGGGGGCGCGCAACCAGGCTCTTCGATTCGCGGCGATGAAAGCCGATGAGATCGCCGAGGATCGGCGCGTGACGGCTCGGCTCATCGCCAACGGCAGCCCCGATGCGCTCGCCGCCGCCGCGGTGTTCATGACCTATCGACTGGATCCCCTGGGTTCACCGCAGGCGCGCGCCCGGGCGATAGCCGACGGTCTGTTCGTCCCGTGGAATGCGCGCGAACGCTACGAGTGGCTCGCCGCAGCGGCCGCGAAGGCGCCGGGTCGTGCGGATCTCGTGATGCTGGAAATGACCTACTGCAAGGCCTGGAACCCGCATTGCGATCACGCGGCACTCAGCACGCAACTGCGGCGGCTCGATCCGGACAACGGCGCGGTGTGGCTGGATGATCTCGCGGTGGCCTACGCGCACCACGATTCGGCCGGCATCGATGGCGCGCTGAACGCCATCGGCGGCGCGAAGCGGGTCGACAGCTACGGCACGCGGCTCGTGCCGGTTCTGTTTCACGCACTGCACGAGATCGGCGGGGCCGACGCGCAGGACGCCTATTCATGGGCCGCGCAAAACGCCAATACGATGCTGAATTTTCAGGCCATGATTGCGATGGATCATCTTTGCGCAAGCCGCGGCTCGGCGCAGGCGGCCCGGACCGGTGCCTGTCGTCGGGCGCTCACCGCGCTCGAGCATGGCGACAATCTGCTGTATCTCGCCGTGGGGTCGCACGATGCGGCGCGGCAGTGGCCTGCCGATACGCGCGAGGGTCGCATGGCGCGATCCACTCACCGGCAGCTGGAATACCTGGAGCGGTACGCGCGCCTGCGGATGCCGAGCCTGGTCTATCTGGCGCTGGGCCATGATGCCTACTTCGGACGGTTGTACATGCCGATTGTGCGTGCGGAGGCGGGACATCCCCGGGAACAGGATGCGTGGCGTGCGCTGATGATCGAGTCGGGCGAGAGCCCCGAGCCGCCGGCGACGTGGAAGGACCCCGCGCTTTGATTGCGGACGCGCTGACATTTGCTCTTCATTGCTCAGCCAGGCGGTTTCTTGCAAGCCCGAATTCGCCCGCAAGGGCGCGAAGCCGTTTGTCGTGCGTACACAGAGCCGCACAGGCGATCGATACGGCTGCGAGCAAATGCGCATCCACGTAACCGACGCCGCGTCCGTGCGGGCGCTCGGTCCGTCACGCAACGATGCCGATCGGTCCGTCGCTCCTCGGTCATGGCATCATTGGTGACGGTAATTGATGCGCACGCTCCGATCCGCGGCGCGGCCGACTCACACGTAGATCACACGCGCCGAGTTCGCCGCACATCAGCCGATAAAGGTCGTTCGCACTCCGTAAGACTCGTAAATCGACGCCGCACGACGGTCGCAGGTGATTAGCGGCGCTGAATGCGCCACTGCGGTTGCGGCGACGAGGGCGTCATAGGCGCCACCGCCGGCCACCGAGTGCTCGGGCAACGCCAGCACAAAATCCTTGTACGCTCGTTCATCCAGTCGGAGGAACGGCGCGGCGAAGCGCCGTCGGAGAAAATCGCGTACCACCGCGCCCGTACAGCGGTGCGGGGGCGGTAGTCGAGTCAACACCGAATAGGTTTCCAGCGCGCAATGATCGATCATACGGAGGCCGCCATCGAGCGCCTTGCGCGCTCGCTCATGGTGTTCGTGCCATGATGCGAACGCAGCAACGACGACGCTGGTGTCAGCCGCTGTCACCGACGAATGTGCTCCAGAGTTTCACGCACTACATCGGCAGTAAGCGTGGGCAGCTCGATCTCCGGGATCGCGACGACATCCTTCCCTCGCTTTTGCAAAGTCATCGGCGTTGCGGAGATCTCGATTTCGAGTCGCCCATCGCCGACGCGAATATCAAGAGCCTGGCCAGGCTTGATGTTGAGCGCCTGGCGTAGCGATTTGGGCACTACGATTCGCCCGGCCGAATCTATGGTAGTCTTCATGGCATATATTATGGTTCTAAAATGGCATTAAGGCAACCAATACGACGGTGATGCAGTATATCGGCACGGCGTCGCAACGGTCGGGTTACGGTTAACCGCCCATGGTCACACGTAGTTCACACGCAGCGGTTCTTCGGTGATGTAACGATTTGATCGGTGTATCGAAACAGGCGGGTGGCTCCTGGGTTCGATTCCCATCGCCCGCTCCACCGGCCGTTATCCCTTACGTCCTGCCGTTCCGCGGTCCGAGGAAATACCACAGAATCAGCCCCAGCAGCGGCAGAAGCACGACGATGAGTATCCAAATCAATTTCTTATCGTTGGATGCGGCGCTTTGCAGGATATTGATCACCGCCCAGATGTCGCCCGCGAGAACCAGCAGGCCCCAGAGACCGTGATATCCAAAGTGCATCATTGTCGGATCCTCCCCGCCCGCGCCGCCCTGCACCTCGCCGAGCAGCCCTTCTGCCACGCCGGACTCCGTTTTTCTTGCTTTGAGCGTATGTTCGACTACGCGCTGCATCTTGGCAACAGGCGGGCAGTCCGGGGCAGCTGGTACAGTGCGGCCGCCGATTCTTTCGATTCTGTATCGAGCAAAGCATGTCCAGCCACGACTACAAGTCCGCCGTGCGTCCGCATCCCGACAAGATCCTCGTCGACATCGCCGAGTACGCCGGTGCCCGCGAAATCAACAGCGAACTTGCCTACGCGACGGCCCGCTACTGCTTGATGGACAGCCTCGGGTGCGGTTTCCAGGCGTTGAAATATCCCGCGTGCACGAAGCTCCTCGGCCCGGTCGTGCCGGGTGCGACGATGATCGGCGGTGCGCGCGTGCCCGGTACGAGCTACGAACTCGACCCGGTGCAGGCCGCGTTCAACATCGGTGCGATGATCCGCTGGCTGGACTTCAACGACACCTGGCTCGCGGCCGGGTGGGGGCATCCGTCCGACAACCTCGGCGGCATCCTCGCGGTCGCCGACTATCTGTCGCGCCAGAACGTCGCGCACGGCAGGGCGCCGCTGAAGGTCCGCGACGTGCTGACCGGCATGATCAAGGGGCACGAGATCCAGGGCGTGACCGCGCTGGATAATGCCTACAACAAGGCCGGTCTCGACCACGTGATCAACGTGCGCATCGCGACCACCGCGGTTGTGACCGCGATGCTCGGCGGCAGTCTCGAGCAGATCATCAATGCGGTGTCGAATGCGTTTCTCGACGGCGACGCACTGCGCACCTTCCGGCACGCGCCGAACAGCGGATCGCGCAAGAATTGGGCCGCCGGCGACGCGACCAGCCGCGGCGTGCGGCATGCGTTCATCGCGCTGAGCGGCGAGATGGGCTACCCGACGGCGCTGACTGCGCCGAACTGGGGCTTCCACGACGTCGTGTTGAAAAAGCCGTTGGCGCTCACGCAGGCGTTCGGCAGCTACGTGATGGAGAACGTACTGTTCAAGATCGGTGTCCCGGCCCAGTTCCATGCGCAGACCGCGGTCGAGGCCGCGCTCGTGCGTAAATTCGAGGCTTCGGTCGCGGCGCACTACTCGCCGAAGCAAACCCGTGCCGTCAAGGCGTTGTTCGCGGATCCGGACAAGCTCGACGCGATGCCGGTGAACGAGTTCGTCGCGGCACTCGTCAAGAACTGATGCGTTTCGCCGCCGCGCGCAGTTGCGGCGATGCGGCAGGCCGTACGCCGCAAGCCCGGCAAAATGGCCCGCGGACCGCTCACCGGGCAGCGGCGCGGCGTTCTCTTGCCGATCCGGCGCGCGCCGCTGGAATTTGCCCCATCGAGGCTTCGGGTCGGCTAGAATCGCCGGCCCGGACCGGGCGGCTGATCGGCAGTCCCCGTGGCTCGCGTCCTTCCGCTGGCGAAGACGCGCCATCCGTGCGGCCGCACGGCAGACCGGCGTCAAGTTCCATGGGAACGCTTTTTTCAGCGGCATGGGCGCGGCAGGCACCGCCGCGCACGACGCCGGCTCGTTTTATTTAGTGATCGGGTAAATCATGCTTGCTACCACCAATCTCGCGATCCAATTCAGCGCGAAGCCCCTGTTCGAGCAGGTGAGCGTCAAATTCGCCGACGGCAACCGCTACGGGCTCATCGGCGCGAATGGCTGCGGCAAGTCGACGCTGATGAAGATCCTCGGCGGCGATCTGGAGCCGAGCGCCGGAGATGTCATGCTGCAGGCGGGCATGCGCCTCGGCAAGTTGAACCAGAACCAGTTCGCGTACGAAGACGAACGCGTGCTGGACGTGGTCATGCGCGGGCATGATCAGCTGTGGCACGCGATGAAAGAGCGCGACCGCATTTACGCGGATCCGAACGCGACCGATGAGGATTACATGCAGGCGGCCGAGCTCGAGAACGCGTTCGCCGAATACGGCGGCTATGACGCCGAGGCGCGTGCCGCGACCATTCTGACCGACGCGGGCATCGATGAATCGCGCCACAACGGCCTGATGCGCGAGGTCCCGCCCGGGCTCAAGCTGCGCGTGCTGCTCGCACAGGCGCTGTTCTCGCAGCCGGACGTATTGTTGCTCGACGAGCCCACCAACAACCTCGACATTCACTCGATCGGCTGGCTCGAGCGCGCCCTCAACAATTACGACGCGACGATGATCATCATCAGCCACGACCGGCATTTCTTGAACCAGGTGTGCACGCACATCGCCGACCTGGATTTCCGCCAATTGAAGCTCTACCCCGGCAATTACGACGACTTCATGCTCGCGTCGGTGCAAGCGCGCGCGCGGGTCGAGGCCTCGAACGCGAAAGCCAAGGACCGGATCTCCGACCTGCAGGAATTCGTGCGCCGGTTCTCGGCGAACGCCTCGAAGGCGCGCCAGGCCACATCGCGCAAGAGACAGCTGGAGAAGATCAAGCTGGAGGAGATCAAACCCTCGTCGCGGCAAAATCCGTACATCCGTTTCGAACAGGGGAAGAAGCTGTTCCGCTCCGCGGTGACGGTCGAGAAGCTCTCATTCAGCTACCCCGGCACCGGCGCCCCGGTGTTGCGCGACATCTCGTTCGGCGTCGAGGCCGGCGAGCGCATCGCGATCATCGGACCGAACGGCGCCGGCAAGACGACGCTGATGCGCTGTCTCGCGGGCGAACTCGCACCGACCGCGGGGCGCATCGGCTGGGTGGAGAACGCCCAGCTCGGCTACATGCCGCAGGATCCGCAGGGGGAATTCGAGACGAAAATGGACCTGTTCGAGTGGATGTCCGTCTGGACCGGGAAGGCGGATGACGACCAACTCGTCCGTGCGACCCTGGGGAGGCTCCTGTTCTCCGGCGACGAGACCAAGAAGTCGGTCAAAGTCCTGTCCGGCGGGGAAAAAGGAAGGATGATCTACGGCAAGCTCATGCTGACGAAGCCGAACGTATTGCTGCTGGACGAGCCGACCAATCACATGGACATGGAGACGATCGAGTCGCTGCAAATCGGCCTGGAACACTATCAAGGCACGCTGATCTTCGTATCGCACGACCGAGAGTTCGTCGGCGCACTCGCGACGCGTATCATCGAACTCGTTCCCGGCGGCGGGATCAGGGACTTCAAGGGTACGTACGATGAATACCTCAACGGGCTCAGGCAAGAAATCTAGCTGCGCGTGCTGCATGGCGGTGCAAATGGAGGCGAGGTGAAAACATTCCTGCTCGCGTTCGGCGCGCTGTTTTCGATCGTGAATCCGCTCTCCGGCGCGTTCATTTTTTTCGGCGCGACCCGCGGACTCGATGCGCGCGTGCGCAAACAGGTGTCGCGCTGGGTCGCGATCTACGCATTTTCGATCGTGACGGCCTCGCTCTACATCGGCGCGTACGTCCTCAGCTTCTTCGGCATTTCGATTCCCGTGCTGCGCGTCGCCGGAGGGATCGTCATTTCGATGTCGGGCTGGCGGATGCTGACCGAACCGGATGCGACCACGCAGCGGCGCAGCGAGACGCCGAACCCGCGCTCGATCGACGTGCCGCCGAGCCGCCTCGCGTTCTATCCCTTGACGATGCCGCTGACGACGGGGCCGGGCACGATATCGGTCGCGATCTCGCTCGGCGCGAGCCGCCCGAGCGGATTTCACGCGCCGCTGTTCGAGTTCTTCATCGAAACGCTGGCCGCGGTTTTCATTCTGACGCTGCTGGTCTACGAGTTCTACCGGCACTCGTCGCGGCTTGCCGATCTCATCGGCGCCACCGGCACGACGATCATCGTGCGTTTGTCGGCATTTCTCCTGTTCTGCATCGGCATCCAAGTTCTGTGGAACGGTGCGGCGGAGCTCTTGGGAACGCTGCCGCTCGGCAGCGCCGGCATGAGCTGACCCGCACGAGCGGCGTTCGCGGCCGGCGAGCCGCGTTGACCCTGGGCGCATTCGCGGGCAGACTTGGGCCCGCGTCCAGGAGTCCGCCGGCCGACGCGGCCGACGGGTGAAACGGGAAGCCGGTGAAGCCCGCAAAGGGCCATTCCGGCGCTGCCCCCGCAACGGTAAGCGAGCCAAGCCGAGTCTTCATTGCCACTGCGCGTCAGGCGTGGGAAGGCGACCCGGCCGGGAGAGATTTCCCACTCGCGAGCCCGTATACCGACCTTGCGCGCGATCGATCCGGCAAGCGCACGGCGGGTGCGCGGTGGAGATGAGCATGATCGGCAAATGGTACGCGCAGCGCCGCACGCGCTACGCGGCGGCGGTCCTCGCGCTCGGAGCATGCGCCTTCGCGGGCGCTGCGGCCGCGGGCGCCGTGATGCGGGACGATCTGCTGCGCGATGTCGCCGTGCCGCGCGCTGCGCGGCGAATCATCACCCTGTTGCCGTCGCTGACCGAGACCGTATGCGCGTTGGGCGCCTGCGATCGCCTCGTTGCGACGGGGAGCTTCGACGACTGGCCGGCGCAAGTCAAAAGCTTGCCGAAGCTCGGCGGCCTAGATGACGTCGGCATAGAGCAAATCGTACGCCTGAAGCCCGACCTCGTCCTCCTCAGCACCTCGCAGCGCATCAGCGATCGTCTCGGCGAGCTCGGCATCCCCGCGTTCGCGCTGGAAACCGACCGCTATTCCGACATCGGCCGCTCCGTGACCATCATCGGACGGCTGCTCGGCTTGCCTGCGCGCGCGGCGGCGCTGAACGCCCGGATTCACAGCGCAGTGAGGCGCGTCAGCGAACAGGCGATCGCCGCGCGGCACGGCGCCGGTGCGAGCGTCTACTTCGAAGTGGATCCGGGGCCGTACGCGGCCGGACCGCAGTCGTACATCGGCGAGCTCCTGGAGAAGCTCGGCGTGCGCAACATCGTCGCGCCGGCGATGGGTCCGTTCCCGCTGTTGAACCCCGAATACGTCGTGCGCAAGAACCCCGACGTCATTTTCATCTCGCGTGCCGACGCCGCGCACCTCGCCGAGCGGCCGGGCTGGGACCGGATCCGGGCGGTCCGGGAGCACAGAATCTGCACGTTCCCGAGCGGCGTGCGCGACACGATCGTGCGTCCGGGTCCGCGCGTCGCCGACGGCATGCGCGCGCTCGCCGACTGCCTGCGCCGGGTGGCGCCATGAGCGCGACACGCGGCGCGCTCGCGGTTTGGTTCGCCTGTTGCATCGCTGTCACGCTCGCGCTGTCGTTCGGCAGTCTTCTCGTCGGCACGTCGAGCATTCACACCTCGCTGCACTGGTTGTTCTCCCCGGACGTACAATCATCGGTCGTGCTTTGGGACATTCGCCTGCCGCGCACCGTCGGCGCGTGGTGCGCCGGGGCCCTGCTCGGCCTCGCCGGCGCGGTCGCGCAGGGCGTGTTCCGCAATCCGCTCGCCGAGCCCTATCTGCTCGGCACCGCTTCGGGCGCGGCGCTCGGCGTGACGATGAGCCTGCTCGCGACCGATGCGTCGGTCGGAGCGGTCGCATGGGCGGGAAGGCTCGGCATGACGGGAGCCGCGTGCGTCGGCGCGTTCGTCGCGATCGCGCTGACGATCACGCTCGCGCGCGGCGTCCTGCAGACCGCGAGCCTGCTGCTGTCGGGCATCGTCGTCGGCTTCTTGCTGACCGCGGTCAACTCGCTGTTGCTGCTTGCGCGGCCCGAAATGTGGCGCACGATGCAGGTGTTCCTGCTCGGCAGCACCGCGTATCTCGGCTGGCCGTCGACGGTGCTGCTCGGCGCCGCGTTCATCGCGTGCGCGATTCCCGCGACGCTGTTGTCGCGCGGACTCGATGCGCTGACGCTCGGCGAGGATACGGCGCAGTCGCTCGGATTGTCGCTGCCGCTGCTGCGCATGAGCCTGATCGGGATTCTGTCCGTCGCCACCGCGGCCGCGGTCGGCCAGGTGGGCATCGTCGGCTTCGTCGGGCTCGTCGCGCCGCATCTCGTGCGTGAAACGGTCAAGGTCAATCATCGGCAGTTATTGATCGCCGCGTCGCTGTGCGGCGGCGCGCTGCTGCAGGCGGCCGACCTCGCGAGCCGCTGGATCATCCATCCGGCAGAATTGCCGGTCGGCGCCGTCACCGCCTGCGTCGGCGGGGGTTATCTTGCGTTCCTGTTGTGGCGCCGGACCCGCGATGCCTGACGCAAACGAAAATCGCTCGAGCGCCGCGCCCGCGCTCGCCTGCCGCGGGCTTTGCGTCGCTTACGGCGCGCGCGCCGTGCTCGAGGAAATCACGCTCGAGATTCCGGCCGGGCATTGGACGGCCGTCGTCGGCCCGAACGGCTGCGGCAAATCGACGCTGTTGCGTGCGCTCGCCGGGCTGAAGACGCCGCGCGCCGGCGCCGTGTTCCTGCACGGCCGCAGGCTCGCGGCCTGGCCGCGGCGCGAGCGCGCGCGGCGGCTCGGCTGGCTTGCGCAGGCATCCACCGCGACGGACCTCACCGCGGCGGAGGTCGTTGCTCTCGGCCGGTTCGCGCACAGCGGCTGGCTCGCGCATCGGGACGTCGACGACGACGCCGCGATCCTGCGCGCGATGGAAGCGACCGGCTCGCAGCGCTGGGCCGAGCGCCGCGTGTCGACCTTGTCGGGCGGCGAGCGGCAGCGCGTGCATCTTGCGCGCGTGTTGGCGGTCGAAGCGACCGTACTGCTGCTCGACGAGCCGACGACGCATCTGGATCCGCCGCACCAGGAGGACGTCGCACGGCTGCTGCGCGCGCAAGCGCATGCCTGCGGGGTCGCGGTCTTGAGTGCGATTCACGATCTGTCGCTCGCGCTCACCGCCGATCGTCTGATCGTCCTGGGGACGAACGGCGTCATCGGCCACGGTTCCGTCGAGGAAGCGTTGGCGCGCGACTGGTTGTCGCAGGCCTTTCAGACCCGCATCGACGTCGTCACGCAGGAAGGGGTACATCTGTGGCGGCCGGCCCTCGAGGCGAGGCCCCGGACCTGAGCGGGTCGCGTCAGTCGGAGCCCGGCCGGCGCATCGACTCGCGCGGCAGCCGGATCGGCAGGCGCGCGCGGATTGCCGCGTCGACCGAGTCCGGAATGTGCGCCGGGTAATGAGTCGCCAGAATCGCGTTGAGTTTTTGAGTGGCGCGGTCGACGATGCTCGGGCGGCCGAGCGCCTGCCATTCGTTCGGACTCGAGCGGTCGCCGACGGTCGGATACACGTATTCTCTTTGCATCCGCTGCAGCGTCTGTTCGGCGCCGAGGAAGTGTCCCGGTCCTTCGAGACAGACCTTGCGGATCGTCTCGAGCGACAATGAATCCTCGCTGACGTCGATGCCTTTGATCGTGCGCTGAACCGCGCCGATGATGTCATTGTCGATCAGCAGGCTCTCCATGCTGAAGCCGAGGAGACTCGCGAGCATCCCCGCCGATTCGTAAATCAGATTTGCCCCGGCATTGCCGACGAGCGCGTGGTTGTACGCCTTTTCGTAGCCGGCTTGCACATCCGGCATTTTCGCGTCGCTCATCCCGGAGGCCGTGCCGCCGGTCAGATCATAGAACTGGGCGAGCTGGGCGCTCGCCGCGGACAGCAAGGCCTGTTCGGGGCTGCCGCCGGACATCGCGCCGGTGCGCAGGTCCGAGACGAAGCACCAGGTGCCGAAGATCGCCGGCGCTCCGGGCTTGATCGCGTTGACATAGACGAGGCCCGCGAGGCACTCGGCCACTTCCTGAACGAGAGCGGTCGCGAGCGCCGCGGGAGCGGTCGCCCCGGCTTGACCGGCCGACAACAACAGCACCGGCATCCCACCCCTGACAGCCGCCTCGAGGCAGAGGCAGGCGTCGTACGCGAATTTCAGCGGCGGCACGACGAAGCAATTCGATTGGCTGACGAACGGGCGCGCACGCCACTTATCTTCGCCGCCCGCGATCAGATGGAACATCTCGAGGCTCGCCTCGACGTGCTCCGGCTGCACCCAGCTCGTGCCGACGTGCTTGGTCGTGCCGGCCACGCACGCATAGGCGGTGTTGACATCGAGTTCGCGCGGACTCGTCAAGTCGCGGCAGACGATCGAGCGCTGGTAGAAATGCAGGTTCTCGAGCGTGTCGACGACGCGGGCGATATCGTACAAATCCTTGGTCGTCGAGTCGCGGTAGGCGCCGCTCCTGCCGTCGACGATGTGCACCGCAGCGCCCGCGGTGCCGAAATATACGCGCGATCCCCACGGCTCCAGGTCGTGTTTCGGCGCCTGGCCGTGCAGCACGAAGTGGCGACCGGCGCGCGCGAGCGTGTCTTCGACGAGTGCGCGCGGAAACAGGAGCCGGCCCTGCGCGGTCAAGCGCGCACCCGCGCGCGTCATGTAGTCGATGCCCGACGGCGTCGCATCGGCGAGGCCGATCTGTTCGAGGATGTCGAGCGCGGCGCGGTGGATGCGCACGACGTCGCCGGCGGCGAGCGGCTTATACGCGCCGCCCGGCATCCCCGGCATCACCGGGCGCATGTTGTCCGGCAGCGGCGCCGCGCGCTGCGCCCGCCCCGCCCCGCGCGCGCCGCGCCGGCCCCCGGACATTTAGGGCTCCCACGTGGGCGGTGGCGGGGAGTGGGCAGTGTGGAGGCCCGGGAGTGGCCG
>VFSW01008190.1_pt1 | contig 15050 bp, 15 predicted proteins | sample 5358111 | NCBI WGS metagenome assembly VFSW01 (sample SAMN11554181, study PRJNA540505) | mine drainage metagenome | isolation source: sediment from site ElyBrook_90M | place: USA: Ely Copper Mine, Vershire, VT | collected 2017
GCGCGGAGCCGGCGCGTCCCTGCCGGGCCATCTGGTAGCCGTCGATGCAGGTGATCGCCGACGCCGCTTCTCCGGGCATGTTGACCAGGATGGCCGTGGTCGAACCGCCGTACATGGCCCCGTAGTAAATGCCGGCAAGCATGATGATCGCCGAGGTCGGGGGGAGGTTGAAGGTGACCGGCAGCAGGAGGGCGATGGTTGCGGCGGGTCCGATGCCCGGCAAGACCCCGATCAAGGTGCCAACGAAGCAGCCGACCAGGCACAGGGCCAGATTCAAGGGCGTGATCGCGATGCTGAAGCCGGTGAGTATGTTGGAGAAGATGTCCATATCTCAAAACCTCAGCAACGGAAGGGGCATGGGAATCTGGAGCCATACCTGGAACAGGTAGTAAAAGGCGACCGCCGAAACTGCCGAATAGAAGAGGCTGATCTTCCACCCATACCCTCCCAGAAACCTGATCAGGAAAAGCATGAAAACACCGGTAGACGGGCCGAAACCGATGACCGGAAGGAGATAGCGGTACCCTATCATCCCCGTAAATCCCAAAAGAATTCTTCGGAAGGCCCCCTTTTCCGGGAAAAAGGGGGCAGGCGCGATTGCCTTGCCCTTCCTGGAAAGGAAGGCCTGAACCGTGAGGGTTGTCGACAACGCGATCAGAAGAATGGAAGCGATGAGGGGGAAAAGCCCGGCCCCCGGCGTCCGAAACGTTCCGAAGGGGTATGACAGCGACATAAAGAACAAAGCCGCTCCCAAAACAAAGAGGACGATTCCGCTGACGAGGTCAAGATTTTTCATGCTTTTCAAATCCGCTTGACCCGTAACCCCGCCGCAGTGAACCCGCCGTCCACCGCCAGCGTCTGACCGGTCATGTAGCTTGCGTCGTCGGAGGCGAGGAACGCGGCGACGCTGGCGATCTCATCCGGTTCGCCGTAGCGGCCGAGCGGTACCGCGGCATGCCACGCTTTTTGCCGTTCCTCGGTTTGCGTGTTGCGGATACGCGGCACGTCGATCGGGCCCGGTGCGATACAATTTACCGTGATGTTAAGTTCGGCCAGGTCCACCGCCATCACCCTCGTCAGTGCAATGATCCCTCCCTTGGCGGCGGCGTAGGCAGCCCTCCCGCTCGATCCGAGCAACCCGGAATGGGACGCGATGTTGACGATCCGGCCGCCGCCCGCATGTGCCATGTCGCGCGCGACGACCTGCGAACAGAGAAAGGTGCCAGTCAGGTTGTTGTCGATCATCGCCTTCCACGTTTCAATTGTTGTCTCCAGGAAATGGGCCTGCGCGCCTTGCCCGGCGTTGTTGACGAGAACGTGGATGCGGCCGAACGCCTGTTTCGCCTTAGCCAGCATGGCTTCGATCTGAGCAGGTTCGCGCAGATCAACCTGGCAGGCGATTGCACGGCCGCCATTGGCGAGGATTTCCCCGGCGATGCGCTCGGCGCCGGGGCCGTCCTTGTCCGCAATGACGAGGGTCGAGCCTTCGCGGGTGAAGCGCTTTGCGATGGCGGCGCCAATGCCACCGGCAGCGCCTGTGACGATCGCAGTTGCACCGGAAAGTTTCTCGCTCATGTGGCATCCCCTATTAAAGAGATGTTGTAGCGTAGACGAACGGCCGCCGGCGACAGGGCGGACTCAGAGCTGATCTTCACTAAACTGAACGTATTCCCCTTGTCAAGATAAAAAACCCCGAGCGAAACGGAATAAGAATTCCTTGACAAACCATTTTCACCATCGTAACCTGCCCCCGGCATAGAGCCAACCCTTATGCCAAAAGGAGGGCTGCAATGAGAAAGAGTATTTGCGTATTCAGTATGTTAGTTATGTTGTTGGTATGTGGCACGGCGGCCATCGCGCAGCAGAATTTCCCGACGAAACCGGTGCGTCTGCTCATCCCTTACGCGGCCGGCGGCGCGGTCGATATCCTGGGCCGGACGCTCGGCGACGAGCTGTCGAAGCGATGGGGGCAGCCGGTCATCATCGAGAATCGCACCGGGGCCGGTGGAACGATCGCCTCGCAGGTGGTGGTGAAATCGGACCCCGACGGCTACACGATGGTCATCGTCGCCAGCGGCCATCCCATCAACCCATACCTCTATAAGAACTTGCCTTACGATACCTTCAAGGATTTCACTGCGATCTCGCTGCTCGGCTCTTCGCCGAACATGATGATGGTGGCGGCTACCTCGCCGTTCAAGAAAGTTGCGGATGTCATCGCCGCTGCGAAGGCGAAACCGGGAAGCCTTTCCTACGGCCAGTCCGGCATCGGCACCTCGACCCATCTCGCGGGCGAACTGTTCAAGTACATGGCCAAGGTCGACATCACCAGCGTTTCCTACAAGGGCGGCGCCCCGATCATCAACGACCTGCTCGGCGGCCATCTCCCGCTGTCATTCAACAACATCCCCGAATCGATCAGCCAGATCAGGGCCGGCACCCTGCGCCCGCTCGGCGTGACGTCGGCCAAGCGCGCGGCGGTTCTGCCCGACGTACCGACCATCGCCGAGGCCGGCGTGCCGGGGTACGACACCGCGGTATGGTGGGGGTTGCTCGGACCGGCCGGCATGCCGGCGGACCTTACGGCGAAGATCTCCAAGGACTGCGCCGCGGCGCTTCATGCGCCCGCGGTGAGACAGCGGCTCGACAATCTGGGCGCTGCGGTCGCGGGTTCCACGCCTGCCGAATTCGCCAAGCTCATCCGGGCCGATTACGAAAAATGGGGCCCGATAATCAAGGCGGCGGGGATCAAGGCCGAGTAAGCCTTTCACCCCGATGTCACCGCGCTTGTCCGACACGATCGCAGGCAGTCCTCCCGCCGGTGGGGGGGACTGCCTGCCTCCGTTTGCAATCGTTCGATTCGGCGGTGGCGCACGGCTGCATATTGCTTTTTCCCTTGGTCTTATGTTCTTGGCGCTCCTGTTCGTGAAAGGTCTCGGGCTCTCCATCCCGTTCCAGCCCGGGCCCCCCGGATTGAAGCTTTCGTAGCGGCATGCTGCGAAAAAGCTTTGATTCTTAAGAGTAACAGACCCGTCCCTTTTGCGCGCATTCCCCGCGGCAGGCCGCGGGGAATGCGCCCGCAGGGGGATTCAAGGAGAACGCGATGGAGCTGCAATTCCTCAATAATCTCACGCTCGGCTTCGGCGTCGCGTTCCAGGCGTGGAACCTGTTCTACTGCCTCGTGGGCGTTCTGCTCGGGACGCTGATCGGCGTCCTTCCCGGCATCGGTCCGGTCGCAACCATCGCGATGCTCCTGCCGGTCACCTTCGGTCTGTCGCCCATCACCGCGATGATCATGCTGGCCGGGATTTATTACGGCGCGCAGTACGGCGGATCGACGACATCGATCCTGGTCAACATCCCGGGTGAGGCGTCCTCGGTGGTGACCTGCCTGGACGGCTACCAGATGGCGCGCCAGGGCCGGGCGGGTCCGGCGCTGGCGACCGCGGCGTTTGGGTCGTTCTTCGCCGGCTGTGTCTCCACCGTGGCCGTGGCGATGTTCGCCCCGCCCCTGGCCGAAGTCGCCTTGAAATTCGGCCCCTCCGAGTACTTCTCGCTGATGGTGTTCGGTTTGGTGGGAGCCACGGTCCTGGCGCACGGATCGCTCCTCAAGGCGATCGCGATGGTCTTGCTCGGCCTGCTGCTCGGCGTGGTCGGCACCGACGCCAACTCGGGTGTCCTGCGCTTTACATACCACATCATGGAGCTCGCCGACGGGATCGGTTTCATCGGCGTGGCGATGGGTCTGTTCGGCATCGCCGAGATCGTCTCCTCCCTCGAACCCAAGGAATCCCGCAATGTGTTTGCCAACAAGATCGGGCGGATCCTGCCGACGCGGGAGGATTTCCGGCGGATGTGGAAGCCCATCCTGCGCGGCACTGTGTTCGGTTCGGCGCTCGGCATCCTGCCCGGCGGCGGGGCGCTGCTCGCCTCGTTCGGTGCCTACGCGCTGGAGAAAAAGGTCTCCCGGCACGGCCACGAGTTCGGCACGGGCGCTATCGAAGGCGTTGCGGCGCCCGAGTCGGCGAACAACGCCGCCGCGCAGACTTCGTTCATCCCGATGCTTACGCTGGGTATCCCGTCCAACGTGGTGATGGCGCTGATGATCGGCGCGCTGATGATCCAGGGGATCGCCCCGGGCCCGCAGGTGATGACCGAGATGCCGAAACTGTTCTGGGGCCTGATCGCCTCGATGTGGATCGGGAATCTGATGCTTCTGGTCCTCAACCTGCCCCTGATCGGCATGTGGATCAAGCTGCTCACCGTACCCTATCGCGTTCTCTATCCGTCGATCCTGGTTTTCATGGCGATCGGTGTGTACAGCCTGTCGAACAGCCCCTTCGATGTGGTCCTGATGGCGCTCTTCGGGATTCTGGGGGTGGTATTCGTCAAGCTCGAGTGCGAGCCGGCGCCTTTGATCCTCGGCTTCATCCTCGGCCCGATGATGGAGGAGAACCTGCGGCGCGCGCTGATGATCTCGCAGGGCGATCCGACGATCCTGTTCATCAAGCCGATCAGCGCCGGGTTCCTCGTTGCCGCGGTCATCCTGCTCGGCATCGTCCTGGCGCCGACCATCCGCAAGAAGCGCGAGGAGGTCTTTGTAGAGGAGTAATGGGAAAAGGAGTTGAAGCGGGGTCGAACGAGGGTTCGATGTGTGGGGAAAGACCAACGATTGCGATTTCATTGAAAGGAGTTAGGCGTATGAAACTGAAGAGCATTGTAGTTCTGGCGGTGGCAACGGCCGTTCTGGCGTTCGCCGCAGGGGTGCAGGCCCAGGCCTGGCCGACCAAGCCGATCAAGATCATCGTGCCGTTTCCCCCGGGCAACACCATGGACATCATGTCGCGCCTGATCGCCCCAAAGCTGCAAGAGCGGCTCGGGCAGCCGGTGATCGTTGAGAACCGCCCCGGCGCGAGCGGCATGCTCGGTCTCGATCTCGTGGTGAAGTCGCCGCCGGACGGCTACACCATCGGCGCGGGACAGGGCGGCAACCTCTGCGTCCTGCCGCATACGAGCAAGAACGTTCCCTACGACGCGCTCAAGGACTTCGCACCGATCGCGATTTCGACCACTAATTATCTGGTCATCTTCGCCAATACCGCTCAGCCTTTCAAGACGCTGCCGGAAATGATCGCCTACGCGAAGGCGAATCCCGGCAAAATGACCGTGGCCAGCAACGGCGAGGGCGGTTTCCCGCACCTGGCCTGCGAGCACCTGCGCCTGATGGCGGACTTTAAATACAACTACATCCCTTACAAGGGTTCGGCCCAGATCGCCACCGACGTCATCGGCGGCCAGGTGCAGGTGGGCATCGACGGCGTCATGGCGCCGACCCCCCACATCAAATCAGGGAGACTCACCCTGCTGGCGCCCACCGGAACAGCCCGGGCGGCCTTCTGGCCCGACAAGCCGGCCGCCGGCGAGACGGTGCCTGGCTATTCCTCGGGCGGCTGGTTCGGGTTTGTCGCCCCGGCCGGGACTCCCAAGGAGATCGTCGGTAAACTCAACGCGGAGATCAACCGCGCCATGAAGTCGCCGGACGTGGCCGACAAGATGGTTGCCGGCGGGATGGTCGTCGTCGCCGAATCGCCGAAGTATTTCGAGGATCTGATCAAGAGCGACTACGCCAAGTACGGGAAGCTGGTCCGGGACATCGGCTTCAAGCCGCAATAGGTCAGATTTTCTGAATCTGAAGCGAACAAGGGAGAATGAGATGGATCCTTCGGTACCCTCAGGGACACCGCCCCGATACGAACCGTTCGGTTGGCACCACTGGCCAGACCACTTTTTCCTGTCCTATCAGTTCCGACGCGGTCTGGGCGAGACGCAGGAGGGCGGCGGCGCGGTGAGCGAATGCTTCCAGGCGGCGAACCGCATGACCCCCGGCGACCTGGATAGCTGGCACAACGAGTGGATGCGCGTGGCCGACCGCAACGACAAACGCGGCGAAGAGGCAGAGCGCGCAGGCCACATCCGCACCGCGATGAACTGCTGGCTCCGCGCGGCGAACAATTTCCGCTCTGCCGAGTTCTGGCTGGCGCCGGACGATCCGCGTCGCCTGCCCACGTTCACGCGCTGCGAGAATGCAAGCCGGAAGTGGCTTCGTTGCCTCGACCCGCCGGGTGAGGTGGTGGAGATTCCCTACGAGGGTGGCAAGACCCTGCCGGCCTACTTCATCAAGTCTCGAAGTGGCGGCGGGCGCCAGCCGGTGCTCATCTCCTTCGGCGGCCTCGATTCATTCAAGGACGAACTCTGGTTCATGACCGGCCACGGCGCGGTGCAGCGCGGCATAGCAGTGCTCCTGGTCGACGGGCCGGGGCAGGGCGGGGCGCTCCGCCGTCAGGGGATCGTTTCGCGTTACGACTACGAGGTGCCGGTCGGCCGGTGCATCGACTGGCTTTCGAAGCGCTCCGACGTGGATCGTACACGGATCGCCGTGAGCGGTTCGAGCATGGGCGGCTACTACGCCGCCCGCGCCGGATCGCGCGAGCATCGGCTTGCGGCCTGCATCTCGCACGGGGCGATTTGGGACATTGGCAAACGGTTCACCGACCGCGGCGAGGACCACGCCCTGGCCGGACACATGAAATGGGTGATGGGGGCAAAGACCATGGCCGAGGCGATTGACCTCGCGAAGCCCTTCAAGCTCGAAGGGGTGCTCGACGATATGCGCTGCCCCTACCTGGTTATCCACGGCGGCCACGACGTCCTCGGGGTCGAGACCGTCAAGACCGTTTACGAGTACGCTAAATCCCGGGGGATCGACGTGACCCTCCGGCTGACCGATGCCGAGGAGACCGGCGCCGAACATTGTCAGCACGACAACCCGACGCTCGGTCAGGAGATCATGATCGACTGGCTGGCCGACGTCTTCAAGATCGACCAGCGCGAGCTGAAATTCCCGGCGGGATGAAGGGCCGCTTTTAACACAATCGGGAGGGGTTCCATGAACCAATTACCAGAGGTCAAGGCACGCACCGAGGTACGGGATGGCATGCGCATCACCTGGCACCAGCCCATTGAAATGGACGACGGGATTGTCCTTCGGGCGGATGTATTTCAGCCTATCGAGGCGGGCCGTTACCCGACCATCCTGACGTACGGGGTTTACGCCAAGGGGCTCTCCTACCAGGAGGGCTACCCGCATCAATGGGGGAAGATGATCGAGGATCATCCCGAAATCCTGGAGGGGTCGACCAACAAGTACCAGAACTGGGAGGTGACCGATCCCGAGCGCTGGGTTACCCACGGCTATGTCGTCATCCGCGTGGACTCGCGCGGCGCCGGCTGGTCGCCCGGGTTCCTGCAGGTGAATTCGCCCCGCGAGCTCGACGACCTCTACCAGTGCATCGAATGGGCGGGGACCCGCGATTGGAGCAACGGCAAGGTCGGCATGCTCGGGATCTCCTACTACTCCCGGAACCAGTGGAACGTCGCGGTCAGGAACCCCCCGCATCTGACGGCCATCATCCCCTGGGAGGGCGGGAACGACCGCTACCGCGATTCAAGCTACCACGGCGGCATCCTGAGCCAGTTCCAGGAGATCTGGGCAAAGCACCAGGTGGTCAACGTCCAGTACGGGCGGGGCGAGAAGGCCAAGAAGAACCCCAACACCGGGGAGTCGGTGGCCGGACCCATCACCCTCTCCGACGAGGAACTGGCCGCCAACCGGATCAACGCGTACGAGGAGCAAAAGCAGCATCCCCTTGACGACGAGTGGCACCGCGAGCGCTCGGCCGATCTCTCAAAGGTCACGATCCCATTTCTTTCCTGCGCCAACTGGGGCGGGCAGGGGATCCATCCGCGGGGCAACTTCAACGGATTCGTCGAGGCGCCCGCCCGAGAGAAGTGGCTCGAGGCCCACGGCGATTCCCACTGGTCGCTGTTCTCGAGCGGCTATGGTCTGAACCTGCAGAAGCGGTTCTTCGACCATTTCCTCAAGGGGATCGACAACGGCTGGGAGAAGACCCCGCGGGTGATGCTCAATATCCGCCATCCCGGCGAGAAATTCGTCCTTCGGTACGAAAACGAATGGCCCCTGGCCCGGACCCAGTGGACGAAATTCTACCTCGATCCGGCCAAGATGGCCCTCAGCGCCGATCCGGTCGCGAAGGAAGGGTCGATCACCTACGAAGCGCTCGGCAACGGGGTCACGTTCCGGCTCCCAAAGTCCGAGAAGGCAACCGAGATCACCGGTCCCCTGGCTGCGAAGCTCTTCGTCTCCTCCTCGACCCGGGACGCCGACCTGTTCCTGATCCTGAGAGTCTTCGACCCTGCCGGCAAGGAGCTGACGTTCATGGGATCGACCGATCCGAACACGCCGATCGCCAACGGCTGGCTGCGTGTCTCGCACCGGCGGCTGGTTCCGGAGAAGACCCTCCCCTGGCGGCCCTACCACCCCCACGACCGCGTCGAGCCGCTGACCCCGGGCGAGGTCTACGAATGCGACGTGGAGTTCGTCTCAACGTGCATCGTGGTCCCGGCCGGCTGGCAGGTGGCCCTGACGATCCGGGGCAAGGATTACGAGTACGAAGGGGAGCTGAGTGAGTTCGCGAAGAAGTTCCACTATGCCACCCGCGGGACCGGCGGCATGACCCACAACGATCCCGACGACCGGCCGAAGGAGGTCTTCGGCGGGAAGGTGACGCTGCACGCCGGCGGAGTGAGGAGCGCGTATCTGCTGCTGCCCGTCATCCCGCCGAAATAGAACAATTCAAGGAGGGAATATGAAGGCGAAGAGTGTTCTGTTGCTCGCGGTTGCGGCGGTTACGCTGGCCGTCGTAGTGGGAGTGCAGGGGGTGTGGGCCCAAGCCTGGCCGACCAAACCGATCAAGATCATTGTACCCTTTCCGCCGGGGAACACCGTGGATACCCAGTCGCGGCTGATCGGCCCCAAGCTGACCGAACGCCTCGGGCAGCCGGTGATCGTCGAAAACCGCGTCGGTGCAAGCGGAATGCTCGGGATGAGCGTGGTGGCGAAGTCCGCGCCGGACGGCTACACCCTGGCCGCCGGCCAGGGCGGGAACCTCTGCGTCCTGCCGCACACGCGCAAGAATGTGCCCTACGATGCCCTCAAGGATTTTGCAGCGATCGCGCTGACGACGACGAACTACTTGGTCATCTACGCCAATACAGGGGCTCCATTCAAGACGCTGCCCGAAATTATCGCTTACGCGAAGGCCAATCCCGGCAAGATGACCGTGGCCACCAACGGCGAAGGGGGCTTCCCGCATCTCGCCTTCGAGCACCTGCGGCTCTTGTCCGGTTTTACCTACAACCACATCCCCTACAAGGGCTCGGCCCAGATCGGGACCGACGTGATGGGCGGCCAGGTCCAGATGGCGATCGACGGCGTTGCCGGGGCGCTGCCCGCCATCCGCTCGGGCAAGGTCAACCTGCTGGCCGTCACCAGCAAGAAACGGGCGGCCTTCTGGCCCGACAAGCCCGCCGCGGCAGAGTTCGTCCCGGGGTACGATTCGGGCGGCTGGTTCGGCTTCGTTGCCCCGGCCGGCATCCCGCGGGATATCGCCAACAAGCTCAACGCCGAGATCAACCGCGCCATGAATTCGCCGGAGGTGGTCGAGAAGATGGTGAACGGCGGGATGGTCGTCGCCAACGAGTCGGTGCAGTATTTCGATGACCTCATCAAACACGATTACGCGAAGTACGGCAAGCTCGTCCACGACATCGGCTTCAAGCCGCAATAGAGGCCGCGCTGCATGAAACCAACATCGGTTTTCAAAGCTCTTGCAAAGGCGATTTCTGCAGGAGGGTTGATCCGCCCTTATTCGCGGCAACCCACGCCATCATGCTGCGCGGCGAAATAAAGCACGTGCCGCGCACATTCGGCCGGCCTGGTCAGGAACAGGTTGTGGTGCTTCGACGGCAGATGCACAAGCGTCAGGTTGCGCACGTGCTTCCTCAGCAGCGCCTCCTGTTCGGGGCTCGTGATCGGTCCCTCCGATGGATTGATCGCCAGGACGGGCGCTTCGATCCGGGACAGCCACGGCTCGGCGCTGATGCGCGCCACCCCCCTCTGGAGAGCGATCATCACCTCGACGTCGGATTTCCCCTGTTCTTCGGCAAACCACTGCATCAGTCCGGGATCAGTGTCTCCCGAGAAGCGGTCGCCTTTGTTTTTTGCCAGGGAATACCCCTTTGCGCCCAACGAACGCATCGCCTCTTCCCACGAGCCAAACCCGAATTTCGACCGCTCCATGAATGCCGCGTTCAGGAAGACAGGGGTGGATACGAGGCTCAGCGTGCGCACGCGCTTCGGACGCTCCGCGGCGAAGATCTGTCCGATGATGCCGCCCAGCGATTCTCCGCAGTAGTGGACGGCCTCGGCGCCGACCTGATCGAGGATCGCTTCGCTGTCGGACAGATAATCGTCGATCGATGCCCGGTGGAGATCGAAATTCCGCGATGATTGCCCGAAGCCCCGCAAATCGGCACGCAGGACCCGGTAGAAGCGCGCCAGATATGGGACCCAGCGGTACCAGAACTTTGAAGAGCGGCCGAAGCCGTGTTGAAGAAAAATGAATGGCGCGTTCTTCCAGGGATCGGTGAAATCGTCGAGCTCGTAGAAGAGGTCCGGTTTATCCGTGCGCTTGACGAAAGGCATATCGTCTCTCCTATCATGTGATGCCTCAGGTCCGGCAAGCGGGCGTGATGTGCGAAGTGCCGCCTGCGGGGGCAGGGTTTGACTTGACTTTGACGGAAATGGCTGATCGGAACTGTTCCGAAATCTGCTCCGGGGCCACCCGTTTGTCAATATTTTTCTCATCAAACCTACCGCGATGTCTTCAAACTTTCGATCCCCGCCGTGTCATAAATTTGATCGCCTCTATCGGTTTTCGGGTGTATTATTCCCGTTAGCGGCGGCTGGCGACTATTCGGCGTCGATGATCGGCGGTGAGCGGGGGCGTCTGGGAGCGCCAATTATTACGCCGGGAATTATAGTGACAAGCCATGCGTCTCTATGCGTCACACCGGCGAAAGCCGGTGTCCAGTGTCATCCTGGATGCCGGATCAAGTCCGGCATGACAGCGATTGATGTATTTATTTGCCGAAGCAATAAGATAAGAGAGGAGATGGTATCAATGGAAAGAACGGTGATCTCGACCGGCAGGGGCATGCCGCCCACCGGTCCCTTCGTGCAGGCGATCAAGGTGGGGAATTTTCTATTCATGTCCGGATTCCGGGGGATCGATCCGGGGACGAACCGCGTAGCCAAGGACGATATCCGGGCGGAGGCCCGGCAGGTATTCGAAAACATCAAGGCCGTCGTGGAGGCGGCCGGCGGCAGGATGGCGGACATCGTCTCCACAACCGTCTACGTCCGCGACATGTATCGGCACCGGCCGATCGTCAACGAGCTATACGAGGAATACTTCGGTAATGACTTCCCCACCCGCACGATTGTGGAGGTCTCGCGGCTCAACGGGGACGACAACATCGAGATCACCGCGTCCATTGCGTACATCCCGTGAATCGTGGACACGTGACCTATTTATTGCAGCGCACTCCGCCACTTCCGGTCCCTCAAGGGGAACTAAGGCCCCGTGTGCAGGAACCGGGTGGCGGATGCACCGTCGATCGGCTGAACTTAGCCCACCTGTTGGGTGAGATAATTCTTGATCCCCATCTGCTCGATCTGCGCGAGCTGTCCTTCCAGGACATCGATGTGGTCTTCTTCATCTTTGAGGATGGATTCGAGGAGTTCCTTGGTGCCGTTGTCCTTCAATTGAGACGCCAGTTGGATTCCTTCATTGTAGGATTTGACTGCCATCAGTTCGAGCGCGTAATCGTTTTTGAGCTGCTTCTCCACATCCGCGCCGATCGTGATCTTGTTTAGATTGCTGACGACCGGTTGCCCGTCCAGGAAGAGAATGCGGGCGATCAGTTTTTCGGCATGTTTCATTTCATCGATGGCCCTTTTTTCACCCACCTTGTGGAGTACTTCGTACTTCCAGTTGTCGCACATCTCCGCATGGAGCATGTACTGATTGATCGCGGTTAACTCATCGGCAAGCAAATCGTTGAGCTTCCCAAGAATCTTCTCATTTCCCTTCATACCAACCTCCTTTGTCTGTTAAATTGTTATGCTGCGAGACCTTGTCCCTCGATTTCGATTCCGCCGTAACCCGAACGGTTATCTTTTTATAAATATCATTTTACAGCGCGTATCCTCGTAGGGCAATGATGATTGAATAGAAGGTCAATGGTAGGAAAGAACTACGAATATGGATTTCAAAAAGGACAGGTCCGGCTTTCCGAGCTTCCACTGCCTGAACGAAGCCGGGATCGGGATGGTTTTTGTCCGTCTCCGACTTGATGAAAGCGGCGAACTCAGCCCCCGCGTTTCGACGCAAAATATCCCTTGACAAGCAATGACCGCCCCTCCTATGTCAGTGGGCATAAACGGGGATGCAATTGCCGCAGGAGGAGGCGTGGGCCGGGCGATTTACTATTGATCGCCTTGGCGGCTCTGCGCGCGGGGTCAGGCTGTGCGCCGGCCGACGACGGCAAGGAGGGAGGGAACCAGCATGCAAATGCGTGAATTCGGCAGGACGGGTCTGAAGACCTCGGCGTTCGGCTTCGGCTGTGGCGGCGTGGGCGGGCTGATGGTACGCGGCACCCCGGCGGATCAGGAACGTACGGTGGCGCGTGCCCTGGCGGCCGGCATCAACTACTTCGATACCGCCGTGCAATACGGCAACGGGGCTTCGGAAACCAATCTCGGCCGCGCCTGGGCGAAGCTGAAGCCCAAGGCCCTCGTCGGCACCAAGGTGCGATTCACCCAGGCAGAGCGAGCCGACATCGCCGGCGCCGCAGCGCGATCGTTGGACGGCAGCCTGAAGCGGCTGGGCATGGACTGCGTCGACATCTTCCATTTGCACAACGCGATCACCCGGGACGGTGCCGGTGAATCGCTTTCGGTGGAGACCGTACTGGAGGAGGTTGTGCCGGCGTTCAAGAAACTGCGCCGGCAGGGTAAGCTGCGTTTCCTCGGGATCACCGCGGTCGGCGAAACCGAAGCGCTGCATCAGGTGATCGATTCCGGAGCGTTCCACAGCGCCCAGGTCAGCTACAATATGCTGAACCCCAGTGCCGGCGCCCCAGTGCCGGCGGGCTATCCGTCGCAGGATTACGGCAGGCTGCTGGATCGCACGTCGGCAGCCGGTGTCGGCACCGTTGGCATCCGTGCGCTGGCCGGCGGCGCGCTGACCGGGATTGCGGAACGCCACCCGATCGCCAGTCCGCCGCCCGAACCGATCGGCTCGGCACTGAGCTATGAGGGGGACCTGCAACGGGCGCGCCGATTGGCACCGCTGGTGCGCGAGGGCTTCGCCGCCAACCTCGCCGAGGCCGCCGTCCGCTTCGTGATCAGCCATAGCGGCATCAGCACGGTCCTGGTTGGCATGGCAACGCCGGACGAGTTTGAGCAGGCGCTTACCGCGGTCGGGAAGGGGAAGCTGCCGGAAGCAGCTCTGGCGCTGCTGGCCGAGCTGCAGCGAGGCTTCATCGGCGAGGAGCGATAACGCGAAAGAGATTGAGGCGAACCGGTCGATAGCGATCCCTCCAACCGGCCATTCGGTAGCCATGTCTCAGGCCCGCACAGCCTGCGCAATTCGTCCCATGATATCCGCTTGACACGTAAAACCATTTATCTTAGCATCTGGCTGCAAAAAGCGAGGCGGCGTCAGCCGGCGCCGCCCGAAGCAGCTTGCATCTGAGGCAATCCGGTAACAAGCAATCTCTCATAGTGTCAGGAGGTCCCAATGGAATACGTTCGCAAGATTGATTTCGCGGCCATCGAGAAGAGCGCCAGAGACGAGCGCGTGACCCAAAGACTGTACGATCATACATCGGGCGCCAAGAACTGTATGGTCGTGTGCTACAAGACACCCCCCGGTGGCGGCTCCCCGGCGGGGATGCACACCCATGCCGTCGACCAGATCTTCTACATCGTAAGCGGCACGATGAGCATCGAGATCGAGGGAAAGCAGTACGGATGCGATCCCGGTTCGCTCATCGTCTTTCCCGCCGGCGTTCCGCACCGCAACTGGAACGGCAGCGGCGAGCCCATCGTTCACCTGGCCTTCAACACGCCGATGCCCGACCCCAACCTCCCCTTTGCGGTATCGGTTTAGGGAATACCCCGTTTCCGGGAGAGCTCATGAATAACGGCATTCTCACCGTCGCACTTACCGGGGCGCGCCCCAGTCGCGCATGAAATCCGTATTTGCCCGTGACGGATAGGGCTGTAAGACGGCCTGCAGCGTCAATCTCGGGAAAGGCAACACCGGCGGATCGGCTGGTTCAACGACCAGCAAAATCTTGAGGAGGGTATACATGCCTGAAAAACATCGTGCCATCGTCATGTATCGGGATGACGTTGAGAAGAACGTTCACTACGAAAAACAGTTGTCCCATCAGTTTGGGATCGATATCCATACCTGCGGCAGCGAATCGCTGGTGATGAGCTTCGTACGCATCCCTCCCGGCCACCGGTCCCGGGCCCACTACCATATAAAGGCCGATCTGGGACAGTATTTCATCAAGGGCCGGGGCAAGTACCACATCGGCTGCGGTGTGGAAGAGGAGGAATACACGTACGATCTGGTTCCCGGAACCTTTATCTTTATCCCCAAAGGTGTCATACACATCATCGAAAATTTATTTGATTAAGAGATCTAATAGATTTACTGCTATGGTATTGTCGGCAGCGGCGAGGAGACCGGAAAATTCTACTGCGAGGGACCGTTGGTGGAGAAGAGGCCTGCAGAGGACTGAATCCCGAGGAAAAAGATGACAGTCGGATCTTCCCCTGCCTGACTGCGGGTTGACCGACTGGAGGGGCAGAGTGGATCATCACGCGGTGGATATAGAAAACTACTCTGACTTTGCGTACTCCCCCCAGGTGTCACGGCACATACCCAGGGCCAATCCGCTATCTGTAACAAATACAAGTGCACCCTTCAGCTCATTTGGTAAAATTATGGTTCTTTCGTAAAAAAGTTGAAATAGATTACCCTGTATGGGGT
>VFSW01008191.1_pt1 | contig 15049 bp, 11 predicted proteins | sample 5358111 | NCBI WGS metagenome assembly VFSW01 (sample SAMN11554181, study PRJNA540505) | mine drainage metagenome | isolation source: sediment from site ElyBrook_90M | place: USA: Ely Copper Mine, Vershire, VT | collected 2017
CCTTTTTTTCTTCTTCTTGCGCTCCGCTGCGGGTGGCTGTGTTGTTCCTGGTGCTCTTTCTCTCCGGTCGTCCTCCGCCGCCCGGCGCGGCCGCCCCCCCCCCCCCCCCCGATTCCATTTCCGGGGGCGTTGGTGCGATTCAGCCCGCGATCGGGCCGGCAATCGGGCCGGCGATCGGGCTGCCGATGGAGCGGGTGCTCGACCGGATGACGAGCTCTGTCGCGAGCTCGACGCGCGTCTGGCTGGGGCGCTCGCCCGCGGCCAGCCGTAAAACCAGCCTTGCGGCGGTCACGGCCATCTGGACGAGCGGCTGCCGGATCGTCGTCAGCGGCGGAGTCGTCCACCTCGCCGAGGGTATGTCGTCGAAGCCGATCACGCTCAGGTCGTCGGGGACGTGCAGGCCCAGGTCGCGGGCGGCCAGATAGACGCCCAGGGCCTGGAGATCGTTGAGAGCGAAGATCGCGGTGGGGCGCTCGGCCGGATTCCGGTCGAGGAGCTCGCGCCCGAGCTGGATCGCCTCGTTCACGTAGAAGTTGCCGTAGCGGATCAGGCTCGAATCCACCTCGACCCCGGCTGCGTCCATGGCGGCCCTATAGCCGTCGAGACGGGCCCGGCTGCACAGCAAGTCCTGGGGGCCGGCGATCACGCCGATCCGGCGGTGGCCGAGCTCGAGCAGGTGGCGCGTGGCCGTGAGACCGCCGCTCCAGTTGGTGGCCCCCACCGACGGCGTGTCATGGAGCGGCTCGCCGGTCGGGTCGACGACGACCAGCGGGATGCCGCGAGTGCGCAGCTGGGCCCGCAGCGTGTCGTTGAGGTTGGAGAGCACGACGATGACCCCGGCCGGCCGGCGTGCCAGCACGGTCTCGATCCAGCCCCGGCCGTCCGTGGGCGTTTCCCGTATCTCCGAGAGCACGAGCCCCAGATCGTTCTGGGTGGCCACCTGCTGGACGCCCTTGATGAACTCGCCGGCCCATTCGCTCTCGAACTCGTGGAATGCGAGCTCCAGAAGCGGCGCGTTCCGGGTCCTGCGCCGCGCCGGCTGGTAGCCCTGCTCGCGGATGACTTCCTCCACGCGCCGGCGAGTCTCGACCGAGACGTCGATCCGGCCGTTGATCACCTTGGACACCGTGGGCACGGACACCCCGGCCCGTCGCGCGATGTGCGCGATGGTCATGGGTTCGCCGCGAGGAGGTTGTGCTTTCCCGTCCAGCGGGTTGGTGGTCACGGTCGGAGTGTAACCAAAGCCAGAGCAGGCAGGCGTCGCCTCGTGGTCAACTCGCCAGGTCTCGGCGCGAGATGCCCCACGCTCCTACCAGCAAGCAGGCGATGGCCAGCACCACCGCCAGAGCCATCCCGGGCCAATCGTAGATGCCGGCCATCGGCTGGCCCAGGTGTCGCGTCGGCGACAGGTCCAGCATGCCGGAGGGAAGCCGAAGCGAGGAGCCCAGGAGGTCGAGCACGGTGAGGCCGACCGCGAGCGCGGCCGTCACGCCGGCGGCGAGACTTCCCCGGCCGAGGCCGAACAGAGCAAGACCGATCCCGGCCAGCGCGGCGGCGTACAGACCGCCTGGGAAGATCCCCAAGAACGGTTTCAATGGGTCGCTGCCGCTCTGGATCGCCCCGAGCGCCGTGGCGGCGGCGACCACCAGGCAGAGCGCCGCCAGGGCGGCATAAACGCCCGCTCCGGACGCGACCAGCCAGGCTCCCCGTCGCAGCGGCGTCGAGAGCAGCAGGTCCAGCCGTCGCTCCGACTCGTCCGAGGCGACCCGGGCCACGAGGACGGCGCCCGCGAGGGCGATGAAAGGGAGTGCCAGATCGAAGAACACGATCTGCAGCATCCCGCCGGTCGTCCGCCAGTCGAGGCCGGGGAAGAACGTATCCATTAGTCGTGCGGCGTTCGAATCGCCACGGAACTGATCCGCGAAACCCGGAGCCGAAAGGCCGATCAGCCAGGCATAGGAGCCGATGGCAAGCCCCCAGACGAGAGCCGCCGGTGTGGCCGCGAGGAACGCGGCCCGCGCGGGGCCGCGGATCAGGAACGGGCGGCCCGGCAGGCCGAGCCTGGGCAGCCGGATCGTCGCGCCGACGTCGCGCCGCTCGAAGCCGACGGTTCCGATCGCGAGAAGGCAGGCGATCAGGACGGCCAGCGGCAGCAACGAGGCGTTGTCCCAGCTGCGCGCGATCGGCCGTTCGGCGGCGGTCCACGTCAGCCACGAGACGTCCTTTATCGAATCGAACGCCGGCACGGTGCCCGAATAGGCGTCGATCAAGTAGGCAGCTGCGAGCGAGATCGCCCCGATGCCGGCCGCAGCCCCGCGCCCGACCCATGGGGCCGCGGCGAAGGCGATCGCTCCGCCGGCGAGCCCGCACAACGCCATGGCGGCGAACTGGACGAGCGCGGCGCCGAGCCCGATGTCGTCGCCGGGCAGCCGGGCGAACGCGACCCCGGCGAGCCAGGTCAGAACTGCGATCAACACCACGGCTGTGGCCAGACCGACCAGGTGAACGGCAACCTTCTCGAGCGCGATCCGGCGCCGCGAGAGGGGAGCGGCGCCAAGGACCTCGAAGCTGCCCGATCGGACCTCGCCCCCGAGAGTGCCCGACAGCGCCAGGATCGACCACGCGCCGAACAGGAGCGGCATCAGGTTGGCAACGCGCCAGCTCAGGAAGCCCCCGAGCGTCGTGGCGTTGATGGGCTGGCCGGTCATCGATCCGATCGCCGCCACCGCCTGCGTGGATTCGATGGCATCGAGGCGGCTGGCCAGGGTCGCGTAGTTGGTACCGATCGAGCTGCCATAGAAGAAGACGAACAGCCCGAGCCCGATTCCGGCGATCAGAATGGAGCGGCGGCTGTCGCGCATCCCCTTGGCGAACACGCTCGATGGACCGTGCAGCGGCCATCGCACCGGCGAGGCCGAGCGCGGCGACCGTTCGAGACGAGACCGGAGCCCGAGGCCCGGGAGCCTAGCGGACATCGACGGCCTCCATCCCGTACTCGGCCAGGAAGACGTCCTCCAGAGACGGCTCGCGGCTCAGCAGGTCGACCAGATCGAAACCGGCGGCGGCCCTGACGACGGGCGCGATGGGACCGGCCACGCGCATCCGGAGAACCGGCCCGTCGGCCGAGAGCTCGCTCACGCCGGGCATGGATTCGAACGCCTCGGCGGGCGCCGGACCCGCGAAGCGAAGCTCGACCCGATGGCCCGAGAGATCGCGCAGAGCTTCGACCTTATCCACCCGAACCAGGCGGCCCTCGCGGACGATCGCCACGCGGTCGCAGCTCCGCTCCACCTCGCCGATGACGTGACTCGACAGGAAGACGGTTCGGCCGTCCGCGCGAGCCTCGGCGAGCAGTCGCAGGAACTCCTGTTGGACCAGCGGATCGAGTCCGGAAGTGGGTTCGTCGAGGATCAGCAGCTCCGGCCGGTGCTGGAAGGCAACGACCAGGGCCACCTTCTGCTTGTTGCCCTTCGAGTACTCACGGTACCGGAGAGAGGGGTCGAGCCCGAGCCGCTCCACGAGGCTGCGCTGGTACGCCGGCTCCACCCCGCCTCGAAGGTTCGCGAAATAGGCGATGGTCTCGCCGCCGCTGAAACGGTCGTACAGACTGAACTCGCCGGCGAGATACCCGGTTCTGGAGTGGATCGCGACGGCCTCGGCATCGGTTCGGAGGCCCAGAACCTCCGCCGTGCCGCGCGTCGGCCGGATGAAGTCGAGCAGCAGCCGGATCGTCGTCGTCTTGCCGGCGCCGTTGGGTCCAAGGAAGCCGAAGACCTCGCCGCACTCCACCTCGAGGTTCAGGTCGATGATGCCGCGTCGCCGGCCGTAGTACTTGGTCAGCCGCTCGGTGTGGACGGCCAGGGCCATGGCGGGACCTCCGTTTTCCAGCAGCGCCGCTGGCGTACGTGTCGGTGGCGCCGGTGTTCCCGCCTTTCCGACGATGCCCGAGACTAAGGTCGTGACACGCTGGCCTATAGTGCCAAATGTCACTATGTGACACTTGACACAAGATGACGGCGCTCTCTAGACTCCGGCGATGACCGGCCTCCGAGAGCGCAAGAAGGAGCGGCAGCGTCTGGCGCTGGTTCGGGCCGCATTCCGGTTGTTCGAGGAACGCGGCTTTGCTCAAACGACTATCGAGGCGATCGCCGAGTCCGCGGACGTTTCGCCGCGCACGTTCTTCCGCTACTTCGACGCGAAGGAAGACGTGATCCTCGTCGACCCGGCCGGGAAGCTGGAGCTCGTGAACGAAGTGCTCGCCGACGCTGCTCCGGACGAGCCAGTCCTCGAGACGTTGCGCCGCGGCTGGGCTCGACTCTCCGACGAGTACCTCTCGGACCGCGACATCACCGCCGGCATCTACCGGCTGTCCCGGAGAGAGCCCGTGCTCGCCGCCCGTCTCTTCTCTTTCCAGACACAGTGGTCGCACGCCATCGCGGGGGCAATCTCGCGCCGGCTCGGCGTCGATCCGTCGACCGACATCCATCCCGAGATCATCTCGACGACGGCGCAGGCCGTGGTTCGTTCGGCGTTCAACCGCTGGGTCGAAGCGGGTTGTCCCGGCGAACCGCACGACGTCGTCTACTCGGCCTTCACGGCCATAGGGCCGGCTCTCGAAGTCGTGCTCGCCCAGGTCGGGTCCGCGGGACCGGTGGAGCTGCCGGCGGCGGTCCCCGGACGCGAGCCCCGAGCCTCGTAGCCGCTACGCGTTCACGTCGCGGCGGCGCATTGCCGCCCCGGCGACCACGATGCCCACGACCGCGATGGCCACGCAGGTCGCCATCCCGGGGCCGTCCCAGGCGCCGATCATGGGCTGACCAACGTGAGCGCTGAGGGCCAGCTGGTGGACCCAATCGGGCCAGTTGAGCGCCGGCACGAGGAAATCCACTAGGAACGTGGCCAGGGCGAAGAGAGCCACGCCCGGTCCTGCCCACGACGGCCGCCCGATGGCCCCGAAGGCGCAGCCAATCCCGGCAAGGGCCATCCCGTAGATCCCCAGCGCCGCCGTACCGATGGCCGGCGTCGTGGCGTCACCTCCGGCGATGGCCGCGCCGAGCCCGATCGCCCCGGCGAGCAGGAGCGTGGCGAGGCAGACCGCCAGGCACGAGGCTATGCCGCCGCAAAGGGCAAACCGTGCCCGTGTTAGCGGCGTGGCGAGCAGCATCTCCAGGCGCCCGGAGGTTTCGTCGGAGGCCCAGCCGGCCACGAAAGTCGCGGCGGCAAGGCCGACGAGCACGAAGCCGAACTCCGTGAAGGCCATCTCCAGAAACCAGCCCGGCGAGGTGATGTCCATTGCCGGGAAGAACTGCTGGACCACTTTCAGGATGTCCGGAGAGTCCCGGATCCCCTCGGCAAACGACCGGCTCGCGGCCGCCATCACGAAGCCGAACGCTGCCAGGCCGAGGCCCCAGGCCAGGCTCGTCGGCAGCAGCTCGCCAAACGACCTGGCGCCCGGGCCGCCCAGGCCCAGCAATCGGCGCGGCGAGTGCGGCAGGGAGATCCCATTGGCCGGAAGGATGTCGCGCCGGACGAAGCCTTCGACCCCAATCGCGAGAAGAACCGCCGCGGCAATCGCGAGCGCTATCTGCGATGGCCAGTCGTATGAGCCTGCCAGCGGGATGTGGTTCTCGGCCCAGGAGAACCAGGTCAGACCGGCGATCGAGCGGAATGCCGGAATGGCCGTTTCCCAGCCGTGGACCACGTAGCTGCCGAGCATGATGGACCCGGCGACGCCGGCTGCGCTCCGGTTGCCCAGGAACGGGGCAACGGCGAAGGCGATCGAACCGGCGAGGAGCGCCATCAAGCCCAGTCGAAGAGCGAACGCGAGGGCAGCCGGCGGAGAGATGCCATCGCCGGGCATCGTTCCGAAGACGAGTCCGGTCAGCCAGGCACTCGCCGCCACGATGGCCATCGCCGCGGTCAGAGTGGTCAGGTGCGCGGCGAGCTTCTGAAGGGCCACCGCGCGGCGGGTCATAGGCGAGGCAAGCACGAACTCGAGGCTGCCGCGCCGGACGTCCGAGGCAAGAGTCGCGGACAGCGCCAGCACGCACCAGAGGCCGGTGATCAGGGCGAATAGACCCGCGTAGTGCCACGACACGAACCCGCCGAGAGTATCGACGTTGACGGGCTTGCCGTAGACGCCAACGAGGGCCGACGGAATCTGGCTCGCGTAGTCGGCCATCTGGGCGCGCGTCTGGGGAGTGCCGTACGCGCTCGACATGGCGCTGCCGCCCGCGACCAGGGTGAGGCTCACGAGCGCGGCCACGCCGAGGGTCACGAACCGGGAATCACGAAGCGTCTTGGCGTAGACGCTCCCGAAGCCCCAGAGCCGCTCGAGAAACCCGAGGTGGTCGAAGAAGGCGAGCGGTCGCCGGAGCCGATGGGCAAGCCCAGACCGACCACTCAGCACGCCGCCCATGGCGCGCCTCCGCAACTCACAGGACCTGTCCGCGAGCGCGGTCTACGCCGGTCCGACCCGCGCCGAGCCTAGGATCGCGTCCGACTCGCTCCAAGGGCCGAACGTCACGTGGCGCTCGGGGCGAGCGCGACCGGGATGGGGGCGCCATCGAAGCGGGAGCGCGACGGGGCGCGACGCCTGGGGCCGAACGACTTCCAGCCCTCGCCCTGGCCGGCAGGCCCGGAGTTCCGCCGCCCGACGACATCGTTCATCGCGTCGCGCCAGGTGGGCCGATAGTACTTCTTGGCCAGTTGTGATCGGGCCTTCGATCGCACTACAAGATGGATTCGGATGAGCCTCTCAACCGAGCTTCTGCGCGATGCGCGAGCCTGGCGTTGGATAAGGGGGCGCTGGTTCGGATCGGCTCCAAACCACGCCGGACCCCTTGCCTTCGCGGCGATCCTGTGTGCGCTCGTGACGGGCGCGCTACTGCTGGTCGAGCTGGCGGCTGCCCCGGCCGGAAGTCTGCCGATGGTCATGATTGCCACGGCCGCGTGCGGTGCCTCTCTGGTTGCCGCGGCCTCGATACTCCGGATCAATCGACCGTCCTACGGCCTGACGATCGCCGGCGTGGCCCTGATGGGGCTGGGGACGGAGGCGGGGGCCCTCATGCCCTACGGCCTGGACGCGGCCGCGATCCTGCCCCTGGCCGGCGCGTTGCTGGCTCTGCCGGAGCATCGGGGCAAGCGACTGGCGGGCATGTTCGTTCTCGCGTTCGTCGCGGGCATGTTGGGCGAGGCGGCGGCGTACGTCCACGGCGATCTGACTCGCGTGGTCGGCGTCGTGGACTGGCCGCAGTCGCTCATCGAGTCGGGAGTCATGCTGGCCCTCGTGTACGCACTCGTCTGGCGAGTCGGGGACAGCTGGTGGGAGACGACGACGAACGCGCGGCGAGCCCTTGACACGCAGCGCCGGCTCCTCGAGATCAACGAGCAGCTGCTGTCGACCCTCAATCCACAGGGCGTGCTCGACCTCGTGGCCGACTCGCTCAAGACACTCCTTGCCTACGACAATCTCACGATCTACAGGATCGATCGGGCGGCTGGTCTGATGAGGCCGATGGAAGCGCGGGACCGCTTCGCACAGCTGATCCTGGGCACGACGTTTCCGATCAGCACCGGGGTCACGGGCTGGGTGGTCGAGCATGCCGAGGCCCAGTGCGTGAACGACGCTCATCTGGACGCACGCGCGACCACGATCCCGGGCACGCCCGACGAGCCCGAGTCCCTGATCGTCGTTCCACTCGTGGTCCACGGTGAAATCGTCGGCACGCTCAACCTGGGTCGCATGGGCAGAGCCGAGTCGCATTTCACCGCTGCCGAGTTCGAGCTCGTGCGACTCTTCGCCGTCCAGGCGTCGATCGCGCTCCAGAATGCGGAAGCCCACCGCGCGGTCTGGAACCGGGCCGAGAAGGATTCGCTGACCGGGCTGCTCAATCGGGGCGCCTTCGATTCCCGCCTCGAGACGCTCGGGAGAGACGAAACCCGGTCTTGCGCCCTGATCATGCTCGACCTCGACGGCTTCAAGAGCTACAACGATCGGCACGGCCACCCGGCTGGGGACACGGTGCTGCAGGCCGTCGGTCAGGCCATCGACTCGGCAATCCGAGAGCGAGATCTGAGCTTCCGTCTGGGCGGCGACGAGTTCGCGATCCTGCTGCCACGAACGCGCGCCGGCGAGGCGGTCCGGATCTCGGACAGAATCCGGCTCGCGATCAAGACCCACCCGATCGTGGCCGGCACGCTTGCCGCCAGCGCGGGCGTGGCCTGCTATCCGGGTCACGCGTCCGACAAGACAGGCCTCGTTGCTGCGGCAGACGTTGCCCTGTATCGGGCCAAGGCCGCGGGACGGGACCGCACCGAGGCATTCGGCCGCGGGCCACGCGGAGCCCAACGCAGGGGGCCCGTGGCCTCGTAGAGCTCGCAAAGGCAGGGAATGGCGCGATCCCCGTCTGCGTCCGACATATGATCCGACGATGGACAACACCGCGCCGGCCATCCTCGAGCTCGGACTGGTGCTCCTGGCCGCCGTCGGCGCGGGCTGGGTGGCTCGCCGGCTGAGCCTGCCCGCCGTGGTCGGCTACCTGGTGGTGGGCCTGGCCGTCTCGCCATTCACTCCCGGCTACATCGCCGACCGGGACCGGCTGCAGCTGCTCGCCGACCTTGGCGTGGTCCTGCTGCTCTTCGAAGTTGGCATCGAGGTGGACCCGATCAGGCTCCGCCGCGACCACGCCCACCTGATCCTGGCGGCGCCGTTCCAGGTGCTGCTGTCCACGGCCATCTCGGCGGGAGTGTTCGTCGCCCTGGGCGTCGCCACGATTCCCGCGGCGGTGCTGGGCCTGTGCGTCGCGCTGTCGTCCAGCGTGGTCATCGCCAACATGACGAGAAGCGTCCGCCGGACCACGGATCCGCAGACCGAGGCCGCGCTGCTCGGCTGGGGCATCCTGCAGGACCTCACCGGTGTTACCCTCGCCGCGATCCTGCTGTCCGCGGTCGGCGGCAACGATCGGGGGCTGTTCCTCACGATCCTCGGTCTGATCGCCTTCGGCGCGATTGCGCTGGCCGTCGCGTGGATACTGCCCAGAGTGCTTCGGGCGGTCGCGAATACGCCGGACTTCTTCCTCATCGTTTCGGTCGCGAGCGGCTTCGCCCTTGCCGGCGCGGGTTCGGTGGTATTCGGCGTCCCCCTGGCGCTGGCGGCCTTCGTGGGCGGCCTGGCCATCGCCGAAAGCCCTGAATCGGCCGAGGCTCGGAAGCGGCTGCTGCCGTTCCGGGATCTCCTGGCCGTCCTCTTCTTCGTCGCGATCGGGACGCTCGTCGACCCCGCGGCGCTGAGCCGGGGACTCGGCTGGCTGGCACTCTTCGTCGTACTGATCGTGCTGGCCAAGGGCCTGCCGTCCTACGTCCTGGTGCGACTCACCGGAGTCTGCTCGAGGCCGCTCCAGACGGCGGTAGGCCTGGGCCAGATCGGCGAATTCAGCTTCGTCCTGGCTTCGGCCCTGGTCGCCGCGGGTTCGCTGGCCGACGAGATCTACGCCGCCCTGCTCACGGCGCTCGCCCTCTCGATCGGCCTGAGCAGCGTTCTCGTCAGGGTTGCCGGCAAGCGACCAGTCGAGGAGGGGCAGCCCGAGATCCCGACCGCGTCGAAATCCCCGGAAGTCTCGACCGCGATCGAGAGTGGCCGGTAACGGACTACAATCGCTTCGAATCCCGCTAAGGAGCCTGCCCGTGTCCCTCGTAGCGTCCGCCGTCCCGCTCCGGCAGTCCGTCCTTGGCCTTCGCGATCTGCGCCTGTACGGCTTTGCCGCGGCCTTCACCGCCGGCAACCTGCTCCTGCCGATGGCCGTTCATTCGGTGCCGCAGGGAGGGCTCATCTTCCTGCCCATCTTCTTCTTCACCCTCGTCGCCGGGTACCGCTTCGGCTTTGCGGCGGGCGCGCTCACGGCCGTGGCCTCGCCCCTGGTCAACTACGCGCTGACCGGCATGCCGCCCTCGGAGATGCTCGCCACCGTCCTGGTGCAGGGGCTTCTGATCGCGGCGATCGCCGCGTCGCTCGGCAGGCGGGCGCGCCTCAATCCCTGGCTGCTGCTGCTGGCCGCGATCTCCATGCAGCTCGTGGGCTTCGGGCTCGACCTGGCTCGCGGCGGCAGCGTTGGCGCCGGCCTCGACGTTCTGCGCCTCGGCATCCCGGGCGTGGCGATCATCGCTTTCGGCGGGTACGCGGCCATCCGGCTGCTCGAGCACTTCGAGATCGGCCGAACCCGCGGTGAGGCGGACGCGGCTCGCTGATGCTCCAGCGCGGGGCAGTCTGGCTGCCCGGGTCACCGGCAGCCTTCGCCGGTGCGTGAGTTTCGCGTGAGATACCGGTGAGCGACCGCGCGGCCAACCCTTCGAGCATTCCGCCCCTGCCGGATGGGGCCACCATGGCCCTCTGGCCGCTGGCTGTGCTGGGGCCCGCGGGCGAGGATGGCGAGGCGGGCGAGGCGGGTGAGGCGCCGCCGCCGCTCTACTGCAGCCGCGGCAAGTGGCTCCATCCGCTCTTCGATCTGCTCGACCTGCTTTCGATGGACGGCCCGGCGGCCGACTCTGACGAACGTGCCGCCCTCGCCTCGGCCGGAGAGCTCTTCCTGCGCGACCGGGTCATCGGCCGCGCCGCCGCGTTCCTCATCCTGCGCGCCGGCATCCGCCACGCCTGGGCGGACCTGGTAAGCGACGGCGCTTTCGAGGTCTTCGAGGCGGCCGGCGCCCGGCTCGGCGGAGGAGAACGGGTTCCCGCCATCGGCTGCCAGACCGAAGCGCTCCTTCTGGGCGTGGGCGATCCGGACGCCGCCTGGACGCTGCTCGTGGAGCGTCGCGCGGCGGGCAGGTCCAGCTAGAACCTCGGAAAGGCTCCGCGCGTGGCCGATTGGTACCGGGGCCGGCCTGCCGGCGTCCGTCTTCGGTCCTCCGGGGCCCCTGACCTGCCCCCGCCGATGGTCAGGCGCAGCGGCGCAACGCCATCGGCAAGGGAGCGTTGACAGTTAATGGGACTAACGTACCAGCACGTCACCGCTGGTCGTCCCGTTGTGGCCTCCCCAAACAGGGGGTTTGATGGTCCTACCGTCCTGGGGCGAGGTACGGAGAGCGGTGCCGATCGGCACCGGGCACCTACGTAGTTCCTCGCAGACCGGCGATCGAGATCGGAACCGTCACGTCAGGACCTTCGACCTCGGCCACCGGGTCGCACTCATCTCGCAGGACCAACACAAAGGGAGCATCCAGATGAAGAGGTTCAGCAGGCGACGTTTCCTTCCGATGGCAATCGGCCTGGTCGCCGTAATCGCCGCGAGCGGCGTGGCGATGGCGTACTGGACGGCCAACGGCAACGGCTCCGGGACCGCCGCCGCCGATTCCGGCACGGACGCCGTGACCGTCGTCCAGACGAGCGTTCTCGCTCCCATGTATCCCGGCGACAGCCCTCAGACCATCAGCGGCAACTTCGACAATGGGAACTCGGGCCCGGTATTCATCTCGACAGTGACGGTCAGCATCTCTTCGGTCCAGAAGGCCACCGGCGCTCCTGCCGGAACCTGCGACGCCACGGATTTCGCCCTCGCGAACGCCACCATGACAGTCGGCGCCGAAATTCCGGTGGGAGTCGGCGGTTCCTGGAGCGGCGCGACCATCCAGTTCGTCAACAAGCCGGTCAATCAGGACGCCTGCAAGGGCGCAACCGTCAACCTCGGCTACTCGATCCCGTAGTCAATCTGGGGCAGGTGGGGCGGCGCCCACAGGCGCCGCCTCACGAACAGGGCGGCACCCAAGTGCGCCGCCCCCACGAATGACCGGCAGTGGCAGCGAGAGGACTTGACTGACGTGATCGGCGGATCGGGCGTGGCTCCGTTCGGCGCGGCGCCTTCGGGCGCGGCTCCCAGGAAGGACAGGCGGCGGCGTGGCCTCCTGTTCCTGTTGCTGCTGCCGCTCTTCTTTGCGTTCGGCGGACTCACGGTCGACTACCTGCACGGCAGCCCCAGCCCCACTCCACCATCTCCGACTCCGACTCCCACCCAGCCCGCTGTCGCGGCCGTCTCGGCGACACCCCAGGCCAGCGCCTCCGAAGCGGTCGCCGGCGTGGACGTCGCCGCCTCTCCCACAGCGGCTTCCACCAACAACGCCAGCACCGCCGGCCCGGACTTCTCGATCACCGGCGGCGCGGCACATCTGGCGCCCGGCGCGCTCGTGCCCATCAGGCTTACGCTGACGAACCCGAACGACACGCCCATCTACGTCACGGCGCTGACGGTGGCCATCGCGCCGGATAGCTCGCCTCCGGGCTGCAAGAGCGCGGCCAACATCCGGATCACCCAGTCGAACGCCAGCACCGCCAATCCGATCCTGGTTTCGGCCCGCGCCCGCGTGACTCTGACCACCGCGCCGCGGGCCCCGCAGATCACGCTCCTCAACCTGCCTGACGTCAACCAGGACGTCTGCAAGGGCAAGAGCTTCGTCCTGACCTACGGCGGGAGTGCCCATTCGTGAGGGTCTCAGCCGACCGACCGCTCCGCCGGCGCCTGTACTCGATGCGCAGGCGCCTTGCCGGCCTGACCGGCTTCGCGGTTGCGCTCGTTGTCGGCGGGACCGCCAGCGCGTACTGGTCCGCCGGCGGCGCGGGGGGCGGCCTCGGCGGAGCCGGAACACTCGCCGCGTCCGCGGTCGCGGGCAATCCCGGCGCGGGCACGGCGACGCTGACCTGGGCGGCGATCACTCCCCCGGGCTCCGGCCCGGTCATCTACTACGTGCGACGCGATGGTGCCAGCCCGTCCGGCGACTGCCCCACGTCCGTATCTCCGGCGGCAGTCCTGACCTGCACGGATACCGGACTGGCTCGAGGCACCTACACATACACCGTCACGGCCCTGTGGCGTTCGTGGACGGCCATCAGTGCGCCGGCCCAGGTCGTGCTCGTTTCGGGGCCGCTCGACCACTTCGCGATGAGTGCCGCCACGACGACGCCAACAGCGGGGGCCGCGGACAACCTGACCATCACGGCCCTCGATTCCGCCGGTAACACGGTAACCGCCTACGCCGGCGTCAAGTGCCTGAGCTTCTCCGGCCCGAATCCCAGCCCCAACGGAACCGCGCCCGCCTATCCCGACCGCGGATCATGCGCTCCGGGTCAGAGCGCCGTCACCTTCTCTTCCGGGGTGGCTACGGCTCCCGCGACTCTCTATCGGGCCGAAACGGCGAGCATCCTCGTCGCCGACGGCGGCGGCCACACGAACGGCGCGGGCGTGTCGGTAACCGTGAGCGCGGCCGCTCTCGCCTCTTTCGCGATCCCCACGCCCGCCAGCCAGACTGCCGGCGTTCAGTTCGGCATCTCGATCACCGCCAGGGACGCGTACGGCAACACCGCAACGGGCTACACGGGTGCGAAGTGCCTGGTCTTCTCCGGGCCCGCCTCGAGCCCGAACGGTACGGCGCCGACCTATCCGGCGCGCGGTGGGTGCGGAGCGAACCAGAGCAGCGTGACCTTCTCCGGCGGATTCGCGACGCCCGTTCCGATCACTCTCTACAACCCCGCGCCCGCCACGATCCTCACCGCTACCGACGCGCCGACGGGCATGAACGGCGCCACTGGAGCTTTCAGCGTGGGCGTCGGCGCGGTCGCTGCCTTCAGCGTCGCGACGCCGTCGAGCCAGGTCGCGGGCGTGTCGTTCTCGGTTTCCATCACGGCCACGGACGGCTACGGCAACCCGACAACCGCGTACTCCGGAGTGAAGTGCGTGGCCTTCTCGGGTCCCGAGCCCAGCCCCGGCGGGACCGCCCCCGCATATCCCGCCCGAGGCGCCTGTGGCATCGGCCAGAGCTCGGTCACGTTCTCCGGCGGGGCGGCCACGGCCACGGTCACCCTCTACGACGCCTCCGCCACCACGAAAATCACGGCAACCGAGGGAACGCTCACCGGCACCACCGGTGAGTTCGCCGTCGCCGGTGGCGCGATCGCCGGTTTCGTCCTTTCGGCCGCGACCACGACTCCGATCGCCGGCGCCGCGGACAACCTCACGATCCAGGCCATCGACGCTTACGGGAACGTCGCGAGCGGCTACACGGGAGCTCACAACCTGACCTTCTCCGGCGCGACGGTCGTGCCCAACTCTCCTTTCGGGCCTACGGTGAGCGACGGCGCGGGTGCGGCCCAGCCGTTCGGTGCCACCACGAGCATCAACTTCACGGCCGGAGTGGCAGCCGTCGCCGGGTCGTCGAACGGCGCCATGCGGCTCTACGGCGCGGGTCAGCAGCACATCGTGGTCGGCGACGGCACGCACAACAACGGGGCCGGGCTCCTGGTCACCGTCCGGGTCGTCGCGACGGCGATCAGCACCGGTGCCAACCACACCTGCGCAGTGCTCTCCTACGGCGGAGTGGAATGCTGGGGCCAGAACACCTACGGTCAGCTCGGCGACGGGACGACCACGAACAGATCTACTCCGGTCGCCGTCGGCGGGATCACCAACGCAGCTTCCATCAGCGCGGGCATGTACCACACCTGCGTCGTCACGACGACCGGCACGGTGATGTGCTGGGGCCGCAACAACTACCGTCAACTCGGCGACGGAACCACCACCCAGCGGACCTCGCCCGTCCTCGTGGACAACCTTCCGGCCGCGTCCCAGGTGACCACCGGCCAGTACCACACCTGCGCGCTCACCCTGACCGGCACGGTGATGTGCTGGGGCCACAACGACTACGGCCAGCTCGGCGACGGCTCGACGCGTGATCGTTCGGCGCCGGTCGAGGCCGAGGGTGTCGCCTCGGCCACCCAGGTGTCCGCCGGCCAGATCCACACCTGCGCACTGCTCTCGAGCGGGTCGCTCATGTGCTGGGGCAGCAACGACTACGGCCAGCTCGGCGACGGATCCAACGCCGAGCGCCACGCCCCGGTCGCGGTAAGCACCATCACGACCGCTACTCAGGTGAGCTCCGGCGGCTTCCACACCTGCGCTCGGCTGTCGAGCGGGTCGCTCATGTGCTGGGGCAGCAACAACTACGGCCAGCTCGGCGACGGATCCAACACCGACCGCAACGCCCCGGTCGCGGTAAGCACCATCACGAC
>VFSW01008192.1_pt1 | contig 15047 bp, 12 predicted proteins | sample 5358111 | NCBI WGS metagenome assembly VFSW01 (sample SAMN11554181, study PRJNA540505) | mine drainage metagenome | isolation source: sediment from site ElyBrook_90M | place: USA: Ely Copper Mine, Vershire, VT | collected 2017
ATATTTAGCCCACTGTAGTCGCGCCACCTCTTCGGATATCCGATCTTTGGGGTGAATAGTTCGAGTTTTTCGATAGCCTTGACCTTTGTTTCTTCGCTCATCCAATCGAGTTCGCGGATGCTTTGACGGTACGCTTCGATCAAGTTTGCGACTAATTCGTCCATGGCTCTCTTGGCATCTTCATCGAAGTGCCTCTTGACGTAACTCTTTCCAACCGCTTCACCGAGTGCCCCGTTCAGGAGGCCTACTGCGCGCTTCCATCTAGGCGCTAGTTCCGGCGTACCAGTTAGGGTCTTTGAGTAAAATTCGAAATGAGCCTGAACGAACGGATCGCTAAGGTAAGGGGACATCGTTCTGACAATTCCCCATTTGAGCCACGACTTAAGATCGTCGAGAGGTGTATCGGCAATCACTGTCGCGACTTTGTTGTAAAAACTAGGCTGACGGATAACCACCTCGCCCATCTTGGAGGTGATCGATTCAATTCCGGCGAAGTAAACCTCAATTGCTTCAGTGAGCCTTGCTTCGGCGCCAACGATTCTCTCTTTGAGATCGGGCCAAGTAGATAGGTTGTAAGTTTTGTTTTGATCTCTACAAGTGACGTTGTCCCAGTGGCAAGAGGCAATTCGGCGCTCGAAGTCAACGACTTTATCAGCCATTATTTCGCTGTCACCCTCATTGATGAGGCTAAGGGATCGCGCGATGTGCTCTTCGTAGGCTGCGACAATAGGTGCAAATTGCTCCTCTCGGTAGTACTGCTCGTCAGGCAGGCCAAGGCCGCTTTGCTCTAGGAAGAGTATGTACCTCGTTGGATCACCTGGGTCATTGTCGACAAATGCACCAAAGAACGATGGGAAATTCGTCGGCACATTCTTTGCGAGAAATCCGAAGAATGCTTGCATGCTTTCAATTTTGTTGACCTCTTCGAGCACTGGTGAAATGGGCGACTCACCTAGTTCGTTGATTCGTGTCTCATTCATAAAAGACGAATAGAGGTTTCCAATCTTCTCCTCTTCGTAATCGGCCGGAGAAGAGGAGGTCTCTTCGGCAATCTGCTTGACAGCTATTTCGGCGTCCTCAGCTAACTGGGCAAACCACCCGTAACGTGCCTTGTCGGCAGGTATCTCACTCTTTTCCATCCATTCACCGTTCATGTGGAGAAAGAGGTCATCTTTCGCCGAGGTTGATGGATCCATGCCGTCTTCGCGAATTCCTGAGTTCTTTGCCATGACCATATATTAGCCGATGGCACCGGTCAAGTTTTTGAAGCTTTAGCGCTTGGCGTGGCCGATATTGTCCTCGGCGTGATCATCTACGCAAAGGGGAGGCTATGCACCTAAACTGATATTCATCATGGCGAGAATCCTTCTTTTTCACCACATACTTGGAATTACGCCCGGAGTGGCAAATTTGAAGAGGCGCTTAGAGGCTTTGAATTTCGAAGTTGAGATACCCGACCTTTTCGATGGAAAAACCTTCGAAAGTGTCGAATCCGGATTGACCTACGTCTCTAGCCATCAGGAAGATGTTTTTGGTTGCCTTGAAAATGTTGTAGATTCGGGCGGTTACTTCGATGCGGTTGTTGGCATCTCGTTCGGAGCGATGGTAGCTTCGCAATTCTGTAAGATCGCAACGGACCAAGTTGGTCAACTCGTCTTTGTCTCCGCGTTCGTAACGCCTGACGTCAGCTCCAGAAGTATGTCTTCGCCGAAGGTAACTGTAATTGCATCTGAGAACGATCCTTTTTATGCAGGTGAAGACCACTCCGCTCTTCTCGAGTACAAAGAGACTCACCCAGAAAGTACGTTGTTCCTCTTTGTTGGTCGCTCTCACTTTTTCGTGGACGACTCGCACGCCGAATATTCGCAAGCTATGACAGATATTATGCTGGCAAAGATCGTGGAACTCATCTCAGAAGGAAAGGATGCGGGCCACTACGACGACCTTCTCAAATGGCATGGGGATAGTGCCACTATCAATATCGTTGAGACTAATGTGAGTGATCCGCGCCTTGTTTATTGCACGCAAAGGTATCGACAAGAGCTCTTTTTGCAGATAGGCATCGATCCTGTCACCGATGATGAGTGGCAGTACTTCTGCGAGTATAGTCGAAGTCGCCTCTTCTTGGCGATCGGAGGTGACCGATCACTCGGAACTGTTACTTTGACCGCGCTTGATGAAACGAGCTTTGAGATCAAGAGGCTGTGGGTGGATCAAAAAGCTAGGGGCCATGGAATCGGAAGGCGGTTGATGGATCGCCTAGAAGGTGCAGCGCTTGAGATGGGCTGTAAAAGGTTGTTTCTTGACACTCACAATGACTTAGTCGCCGCCATTGGCCTATATCGATCGATGGGCTACGTAGACGATGTCCCCTACAACAGCAATGAAAGATGTCAACTCTGGATGTCAAAGTCTCTTAGCTGACCTTTGGTTATCTTTGGGTAGTCCTAGTTATAATCTTTGCAGTACGCAAAGCGTGCGTTTGCCGCTTTGAAATAGGAGAATAATTTTGAACGTAAAGGCTGTTAGGGCAGCGGTCGTGGACTTTATTTTCGTCCTAGCTTTCGTGATAATCGGACGTAAGAGCCATGGTCACGGAGAGACGATCGGTGGAGTCTTCTCCACCTTTTGGCCGTTTTTAGTCGGCTTGGTGATCGGGTGGATTGCCTCTAAGGAGTGGAAAAATCCAACCCAAATCTATCCCCAGGGCATACTCCTCTGGCTTAGCACGGTGGCAGTGGGGCAGATACTTAGGGTCGTCTCAGGTCAAGGTACTGCATTTGCATTTATTTTGGTATCCCTTGCCTTCTTGGGCTTAGTCCTTGTTGGCTCAAGATTTGTCTTCGGTCTCGTCGATCGCAAACTGGAAAGATCAAGGCCTTAAGCGTTGGGCTATCCCGCATAAGAATTAATGATGACAATTTTGAACTTTGAAGTATTGAATCAAAGCGGAAGCGCCCGTAACGCCATGGTTACCATAGGTTCGAAGAGCTTCCGAACTCCAGTTTTTATGCCAGTTGGCACTCGAGGCACGATTAAAGCAGCTACGGCAAGAGATGTATCGGATATCGGATTCGATGTTATTCTCGGCAACACCTACCACCTGATGTTGAGGCCTGGATCAAAAGTTATTCAGAGTCTTGGCGGCCTTCATCGTTTTACTGGTTGGGACAGACTTATGCTGACCGACTCAGGTGGGTTCCAGGTTATGTCGCTCGGGGCAAAATTTGACGATGGAGGAGTGCACTTTAAGTCGATCTACGATGGCGCCAACATATACCTAACACCTGAAGGTGCAGTGGAAACCCAAGAAGAGATTGGAGCAGACATAGCGATGGTGCTCGACGTTTGCACCAATCTTCCCGCCACGCGAGATCAACTTCAAAGAGCCATGGATCTAACGCATCTGTGGGCGAAGCGAGCTAGAAGCGCTAAAGATCGCAACGACCAAGCTCAATTCGGTATCGTCCAAGGTGGATCCGAAGATGACCTTCGTCAAGAGAGCGCCCAAGCCATAGTCGATATCGGCTTCGAAGGGTACGCAATTGGTGGCTTAGCGGTTGGCGAAAGTAGGGAAGATATGCTGCGGTCCATTGAGTCGACTACTCCATATTTGCCCGATGATAGACCGCGCTACCTCATGGGTGTTGGTGATCCAATTGGGGTTGTCGAGTCAATTGCTCGAGGTGTAGATATGTTTGACTGCGTTGCCCCATCACGGTTGGCGCGGCATGGCGGTGCCTTAACTTTTCAAGGAAAGCTCCACGTTAAAAATAAGAAGTTCGAATCCTCCGATGCGCCAATAGAAGTCGGATGTCCTTGCCTCGCATGCCAACGGTTTCCCCTTGCTTTAATACGGCACCTGCTTCTAGTCGGTGAGGCGACTGCTGGCACTCTCTTGACGATCCATAATTTGACGTTTATGCACCGTTTGGTGGAAGGCGCTCGTAATGCGATAAGCGAAAATTCGCTGGATCGCTATGTAGAAAACATTCGAAGTGCTTTTGGCAACTAGTCTTATTTGGGTTAATTATTCGTTTTTCGATGGCTTAATACCGCATCGTTCGTATTTTTGTTTTTGGAGAGGCCGGCAATGTTGTTTTTAGCAGCCGCTACTACAAGCAGTGGGAGTTCGCTCTCTCTTTTCTTACCGCTAGTTTTATTCGCCGGAATTTATTTTCTCGTGCTTCGTCCGCGCGCTAATAAGGCAAAGGCAGCTCAAGCTCAGGCACGGTTGGCAGATGTTGGTGACAGAGTCATGTTGACATCTGGAATGCTCGGACGTGTAGTTCGAATGAACGACGATACGGTAGCCGTAGAGGTTTCTCCAGACTTGGTACTCACCTTTGCTAAAAGAGCGATTAGTCGACGCCTTGACGAGACCGATCCCCTTTATGTCGCCTTCGACCCCGACAATGAGGAAGAAGAAGTCGATGATAGTGTCGATGAGGAATTAAATGACGGCGTCAACGAGGAGAGCAAAGGCTCATCCAACGAAGGCGAAACCAAGTAAAAATCTTATGGTCAAGTGAGTCGCAGTCGATAACCTTCGGCGTTGCGTTTTCTACTAGGAAAGATAAATGAAACGATCTTCTTTGATCATGGTCCTTGCAACTGTAGTTATCTCGCTCGGTGCCTTTTTCGCAGTTCTAGCATTGAATTACAAGCCAGTCTTAGGCCTTGATCTCCAAGGCGGCCTATCGGTTGTCTATGCTCCGGCTCACCCAGTAAACCAAGCAACTTTGAATGAGACGATCTCGATCATCTCAAACAGAGTTAATGGCCTCGGTGTGGCGGAGCCTAACATCTCGGCTCAAGGCCACAATATTGTGGTACAGCTACCGGGTGTAAAGGATCCTCAGGCTGCCCTGAAAGTCGTCGGGCAGACTGCAACTCTTCGATTCCGGCCAGTTCTTTGTAGTACCACCGCTTACGTAGCGCCGCCAAAGTCGCTTCACCTTACAGCTGCTGAATTGCAGCCGACCTGCCCAACGTCCGCGACGAACTCCAACCTCCTTTCGTACGTTCCTTCGACCACGTCCCAGAGTGATACGGCAAGTGCAAATGTTCTGCTTCCGCAGATTACCAATAACGTCGTCACTGCTCGTTACGTCCTTGGACCAACGCTTATGACGGGTGCATCGTTGAAGACTGCGGTAGCGGGCCTCGACTCAACGGGCAACTGGATTGTTCAGTTCACACTCACCAGTACAGGATCGCCACTCTTTGACTCTATCGCCAAGCAGTACTACCAGAGGAATATCGCGATCGTACTTGATGGCAACGTTATCAGTGCTCCAACGATCAACTCAACGTCGTTCGGTGGCCATGGCCAGATATCGGGTGCGTTCAATCAATCTCAAGCGGACAACCTGGCTTTGGTACTTCGATACGGTGCTCTGCCGGTTCAGTTAGTGCAACAGACCGTCCAAACTATCTCTCCTACCCTTGGCGCTGCTTCATTGAAGGCGGGTGTCTTCGCGGGCCTTATCGGCCTAATAGCAGTTATGATCTACACGATTTTGTACTATCGTGCCCTAGGCGTGGTTGTCGTAACAGGTCTTGCTACGACTGCGGCGCTTCTCTGGGCGATTATCTCGTATATCGGCCATTCAAGTGGCCTTACGCTTGACCTTTCGGGCGTCACCGGTCTTATCGTCTCCATAGGTGTTACCGTCGACTCGTACATTGTCTTCTTCGAACGGTTGAAAGATGATGTGCGTGACGGTAGATCCATTCGGGCTTCGATCGATAGGAGCTTCAAAAAAGCATTTCGAACTATCGTCGCCGCCGACTTGGTCTCGTTCATCGGTGCTCTACTTTTGTACCTTCTGTCGATCGGGCCGGTTCGCGGGTTTGCCTTCTTCCTAGGTCTTTCAACCATCCTTGACGTGATTACGTCGTACACGTTTACCCGTCCACTGGTTATCTTGCTCGGACGAAGCGAGACATTTACAAGGGCGCGATGGTTCGGTGTTGCAAGAGGATTGGCTGTAAGTAACGTTTAAGTCGCTAGCTGCGCAAAGTTTTAGGGAACCAAATGGAAAGTCAAGTTGTACTAGAAAAAGAGTCTCTCTGGTCGCGCCTATACTACGGCCACACCAACTACAGCTTCGTCAAAAACCGACGGAGATGGTACACCGTATCACTAATTGTAATTTTGATCGGTATTGGCGCCCTTTTTATTAGGGGGCTTAACTTTGGAATTGAATTCAAGGGTGGAACTTCGTGGCAAGTAACGAATTCGTCCCTAACCGTTTCTAAAGCTAAGACTGCAATATCTCCACTGGGTTTGCATCAAGCCGTAATCGTTTCCCTGGGTTCAGGAAAGAATACGACAATCGAAGTGCAGGCTGATCTTTCTCGTTACCCAGTTTCACAGAGGGCGACGATTGAGAATCAGGTTACCGCTGATCTGGCCAAGGCGGCGAATGTATCGCAGTCGAAGATTTCATTGAACGACGTCGGTCCTACTTGGGGCGGAGAGATTACTTCGAAGGCCATTCGAGCTTTGATCGGCTTCTTTATTGCTATTTCGCTGTACATCGCATTGCGCTTTGAAGTTAAAATGGCGATCGCCGCACTAATAGCGGTGGTACACGACATTCTTGTTACGATCGGCATCTATGCCATTGTTGGGTTCGACGTAACCCCAGCAACCGTCATCGCTCTTCTTACCATTTTGGGTTACTCGCTCTACGATACCATTGTCGTATTTGACCGCGTCAAAGAGAACGTCAAAGACCTAGTCGACAGCGGCAAGATGCGATATAGCGATGGCGTCGATCGATCGATGAACCAAGTGCTTATGCGCTCGATGAACACCTCGATAGTGGCGATTATCCCGATCTTGTCGATTCTGATAATCGGAGCTGAAATTCTTGGCGCAACAACTTTGCAGCAATTTGGATTGGCTCTCTTTATTGGCCTAACAACCGGAGCCTACTCCTCGCTATTTGTCGCTTCGCCGATACTTGCTTCCCTTAAGGAGCGCGAGGCGAAATATGTACAGATTGCATCTCGCGTCGCGTCGAGGGAGGCCAAGGCTGAAAAGGCGGCGCGATCCAAGCCAAAGAGTGTGAACTCGGAGTCAAATGCGCGAAACCAGAAGAAGAGAAGTGCCAAGGAAAGTTCGCTTGAAACTGAGCCCAATCAACTAGGACGGGTGATTGTTGACCGGACTTCCAATGTTTCGTCGACGGTTGAGGATGATTCCGAAATTGACTTCGACGACGATATCGATGATGCAAATTTAGGTGGCGACGACGGTGCGGACACCAATGATGCGACGGTTGTTTCTGCAGATGAAGATAATGAAGCAACCGAAGGTTCTGATAGAGTGCGACCAAAGCTTATTGAACCTGGAAGCCGTCAACTCCGATCCACTTCACGCCGAAGAAGATAGTTAACTAAATCACACCTAAACAAATTAATAACGATCGGGTGTATCTTTAATTTATGGTACCTGGCGTAACAGCAGACTTTGAGGCCGGTCTACTCTCTGGCATAGTTGACTCCTACTTATCCCGTAGGCCGAATAGCAATGTCTCTATGATCCAAGAGGCCTTCAAGACTGCCGTAAAGATGCATGACGGCCAGTTTCGTCGTTCTGGTGAGCCATACGTAACGCACCCCATCGCAGTGGCGAGAATCGTAACTGAGCTTGGCGTTGACGAGACCACAATTTGCGCCGCACTCCTACATGACACGGTTGAAGATACTCCAATGAATCTTGAGGAGATCTCGGAGAGGTTTTCTCCGGACGTCGCGGCTATCGTCGATGGGGTTACTAAGTTAGATCGCCTCTCTTTTGAATCCAAAGAAGAACAGCAAGCGGCGACTGTTCGCAAGATGATCATTGCCATGGCCAAGGATCCGCGTGTCTTGATCATCAAGCTCGCTGATCGCCTTCATAATATGCGAACTTTGGCTGTGCTACCGGAGTGGAAGCAGAGACGGACTGCTCAAGAGACGATCGACATTTATGCTCCATTGGCACATCGCCTCGGGATTCAAGAGATCAGGTGGCAACTTGAAGACCTTGCCTTTGCGACCTTACAGCCTCGCCGTTACGCCGAGATTGAACAGATGGTTCAGACTAGGAATCCCGAGCGTGCTACATCTATCGAGCAACTTTTGGAAGGCTTGAAGAAGCGTCTTGCGGATGTGGGTGTAATAGCTGATGTCAAGGGGCGGCCAAAACACCTTTGGTCGATCTACGAAAAGATGGTTGTCAAGACCAAAGAGTTCGATGACATCTATGACATCATTGGCCTTCGGATTATCTGTGAATCTGAGAAGGATTGCTGGGCCTCTTTGGGTGTTGTGCACGCCCTTTGGAATCCTGTCCCCGGTAGGTTCAAAGACTATATCAACACTCCAAAGTTCAATCTCTATCAGAGTATCCACACCACAGTTATTGCACCCGGCGGGAATCCGCTTGAGGTGCAATTGAGAACCTTCGAAATGCATCAGCGGGCGGAATTTGGCATAGCTGCTCACTGGGGGTATAAAGAGGGAAGTTCATCGGCTGAGATGGCTTGGCTCGGGCGAATTATAGATTGGCAAAAAGATACGCCGGATCCAATTGAATTCTTGGAGAACCTGAAGCTTGACCTCGAACTTGATGAAGTTTACGTCTTTACCCCAAAGGGCAAGGTCGTCTCACTTCCTGCAAAGGCAACTCCAATCGACTTCGCATATACGATCCACACCGAAGTTGGTCACCGGTGCATTGGGGCTAAGGTAAATGGACGACTTGTGCCACTTGATTCCACGCTTAAATCTGGCGATACGATAGAAATATTTACCTCGAAGGTTGAAAGTGCAGGTCCTTCTAGGGATTGGCAGTCGATCGTCGTTACGCCTAGAGCCAAGAGTAAGATTAGACACTGGTTCTCTAGGGAGCGTCGTGAAGATGCCCTCGATCGGGGCCGGGATGAGATGATCAAGGCGATGCGCAAGGAAGGGCTACCAGTCCAAAAGATATCTGGAGCCGACCAACTTCACAAGATCGCGTCCAGCATGGGATTTTCCGAGGTCGATGCCCTCTATATCTCGGTTGGCGAGGGGCATACCTCAGCTAAGGGCATCGTACAAAAGATGCTGCGAGAGTTCTCCACAGAGGAGACCGAGGTTCAAATTCCTACGACGGTCAACACGAGTCGTAGGACAAATCGAAAGCGTAAGACGCCCGGCGTGTATGTCGAGGGCCTTGACGACGTAGTGATTCGCTTTTCTCGATGCTGTACTCCAGTTCCTGGAGATGAAATAATCGGATTTGTCACGCGTGGCAGGGGAGTATCAGTTCACCGGGCCACCTGTTCCAATGCAGTAGCCTTGGCGGCCTCATCGAACGAGCGAATGATCGACGTTGAGTGGGACACTGACATTGCCAACTCCGTATTTTCTGCCAAGATTGAGATTCGTGCCCTCGATAGGGCGCGTCTCCTTGCAGACGTGGCTCGTGTGCTAGCCGAGCATCACCTCAATATTTTATCTTCTAGCACGCAGGCAGGAGTTGACAGGATCTCTCGAATGAGATTCGAGTTTGAACTTGCTGATCCTTCGCACCTCGAGTCTGTCTTGACCGCCCTCAGGCGCCTAGATAGCGTATACGACGCATATAGAGTCGTTGAAGGCGCAGGCAGTGAGGCTGAGTCGCTTTCTACCAAATACTAATCTGTACACAAACGGTGTATGGGGGAGTCTGAGGTTACTGAAATAATCTTTTCATTGGAGGCGATTTGTGAAGAGTTGAGGTCAGGCTCGATTTTCATGGCTCCTCACTCGTTCATTGACGCCACTTCTTTGTTTGCTGCAGGTTGGAATTCTACCAAGGTCTACATTTTTGCGAATGAAGCGTTGATGGATCCAGCGATAGTGGTAGTTGCCGACGCAGTCAACGGCGGCAGAGTTACCAAGTTGGACTCCTCTGCTGAAAATACCTACGAGTGTCAATTCTTTGTCAATTCGGGTGAGCGAGTACTCATTTCGCTGGCAACACAGGGTATCGTCCTAGTTTCTATCTCCTTGAGCGCGGTCAAAGTTACTCGAGGGAGTGCCATCGTCAAGTCCTCAATCGGTATAGTTCGGTCAGAGGGTGGACTCGAAAGATTGCGAGAGGTCGCGCGAACTTCTAGGAGTATTCACTCGGTAGTGGAACTGCGTGATTTGAGTGTTCGCCTTAAGGCTGAAATCGCCCCTAAAGTCAAAGATCTCGGGTCACGAGAGCTTTTTGATGGACAACTTGATGGCGATCTTATTCACCTTCTTGAACTGAAGTCGGCGGACTCTATTTGGACCAAGGTGCTCGCCTTCATTTCGATTGGCGATATCTTTGATGACAGTTGGCGTCGTACGTTAGGGTCGATCATCACGTTGATTGGCGTCTCCGAAGTTTCCCTTTTGATATCTGGGCAAAAGATTCCATTAGATGAGGCAGTTAAATTTTCTCAGCGGATGTCGAACCTATACTCAGTAACCGTTTCCTTCGAAGTTGCCAAGAGAGACCGCAATCTCATTGGGACAGCTGTAGTTGTGTGCTCAACTCCTAGGGAGTACCGCCCTGATTGTCTTTACGTAGCGGCACGTCAACTTGGCGAAGGAAGTGTCGCGGTCAATGCGCCTAGCCTTGTTCGCGACGTTACAGGCGCGGTAGTGACTCTTTTGACCCCTCCTTCCTTTCAGATGCACTTAGCCCTAGCATCTCCGATATTTGCGGAATCTGCGATCTTTGACGCAGACCGTTTGGCAAAAGAAAAGTTTGATAGCTCTCGCGCTTTGATTGACGCCTCTGTTACGGATATTTACTTTGCGATTGCGCACCTTCAAGGTGAATTGATTGACATTTCGGAAGAACCGATTGCGATCTTTGAATCTACTTCAAACCGGAGCCTCTATCGCTTTAGCTCTTTGTTTGACAACGATCGTTATCTTGAGCTCCTTTCATCGGACGAGCCTACGGTGACCCACAGTATCTCTGACGAAGCTGGGTTTAAGGTTATCCGAAGAACAACGAAAGCTTCGCCATCGGTAACAGTTATATTACCAATGCGGGACAGGGCAGATTTGACACGAAACTGCATCGATTCAATTTCATTGAACTGCACGTACGAAAATTATCGGATCGTGGTTGTAGACAATGGGTCGATTGAAGAGGAGTCGACGGAGTTCTTCAAAGATCTGGACAAAGAGGGGATAGTGGTTATCAGCTACCCGAATGAATTTAACTTTGCCGCGATCTCGAACTACGCCGTTGACCATATTCAATCTGACTACGTGCTGCTTTTGAACAACGATATTGAGGTTCGTGGCGGTGACTTTATAGCCGAGATGGTTGCTCTATCAACCTTGAGCCAGGTAGGAATTGTTGGACAAAGGTTGATTTACTCCGATTCGGATATCCAACACTGTGGAGTTCGTCTCGGCGTCGGCGAGGCTATGGCCGAGCACTTCCAGATGCTGGTTGGGCAGCCTGATTTTGGGCAGTATTTGGTTCCGGCGCAATTTTCGGCTGTGACCGGTGCAGCTTTGATGATTGCGAAGTCGTCGTACTTGGAAGTAGGAGGAATGGATGCCACGCATCTAAAGATCTCGTACAACGATATTGACCTTTGCCTAAAAGTTGCAGAAAGTGGAAAGTTGATCGTGAATAACCCCTTTTCAGAGGTGGTGCACTTTGAGTCAAAGAGCAGAGGTATCGACGGGATTTCTCTTGACAAGATCAAGAGAAATGCAAACGAACGTGCATATATGGTGGCGCGGTGGGACGAAGCCTTTTCAAAAGACTCGTTATGGCCAACGATTTAGTAATTACCTAGGGTGGTTTGAAGTTGAATTTAGTTAAGGTATCGAATCGTACAGAGGTTCCGATCCTCGTTCCGTCTTTAGCCCAGTACGATGCTATTTCGACCCATGTTATTGAATTAAGAGATGGCCTCAGGAGGCATGGTATTGAAGCCGTCATCTACGCCGACGAGATCAAGCCACAGGTAAGAGATGAGGCGAAAGGGTACAGAAGTCTGATTCTGCGACCTTATTCGAGTAACCGATTTCTCCTCTATCAACTCGCTACCGGTTCAAATATATTCAGGTTTATTAGGGGCCGGAGAGAGCCCCTTCTGGCTCAATTTCATAATATAACGCCTCGAAGTGAGTTTGTTATGTGGGAGCCGGGGATTGCTACAGCAATGGCGCTTGGTCGCCGCCAGTTGGAACTTTTGAGTCAAAGGGTAGACCTTGCCTTGGCAATATCTCCATATAACGCACGCGATTTGATCGAGGCAGATTATCGAAAGATTGTCTTGTCCCCTCCTCTCATCCGGCATTTGCCAAATGATTCAGGCGTACGAGATTTTTCGCCAAGCGGGGCTTCTGCGCCAGTGTTGTTATTTGTTGGACGCCTAGCCCCCAATAAGGCTCAGGAGGACTTGATCCGCACTCTAGGTGTTTACAACCAGAACTTTTCTCCGAGGGCACGTCTCAAGATAGTTGGAAGCGAGGTCGTTGCAGGATACGTGAAGTACCTCAAGGACCTTGTAGCCGAGGCGGGGTTGGAGTCGGATGTGGAATTCGTCTCCAACATTGATGATGCACAGTTGATGCGCCTATATCGCGAATCCGACTTATTCGTCAGCTCATCCCATCATGAAGGGTATGGATTCCCTTTCATCGAAGCGATGCGAAATGACCTACCAAGCGTCGCAGTTGCTACGAGTGCGATTCCCGAGACCGTTGAGGACGGTGCACTGACGGTCGCGAATAACGACCCAGTGGTTATGGCTACTGCCTGGAACCTTATCCTCACTGATCAATCGTTGCGCCAGAGAGTTATTGAAAACGGTCGACGGATAGCAGCCAGGGTGAATCTAGAGGATAATTTGATGGCGAATTTGAGCGCCCTAGCGAACGCCTTCCCTATAGAAGGTGTGGAAGCAGCACCCCTCTTTTACAACAAGGAGACCGACAAGGAAAGGAACTGATGGAGGAGTAGAACTTACTTCGACTGTTGGCTGCGGTCTAGCTCCTTCTTCATTTCACGCAACCCCTCCTCGACTGCCTTACGGGCGTCGTTCAGAAGTTTCGTTGAAGAGACGACGATATCTTTAGAGATCCTCAAGGGAGTCGAACCTTCAATTTTTTTGTCGACCTTTATCTTGGAGTAAACCCCAGCAGATGCACCGGCAGCGGCACCTATAGCGAACCAAAGTGTCCTTTTTGCCATCTCTTTACCTCTCTCGTTTGCGTCTAAATACTGAGACAGCCGCCTTGGAACCGATGCTTATGGCACGAATGCGGCGAACGGGAGCATTTATTGTCCGAAGAGCTCCCTTGGAAGTCGTGTTTAGAATTTCCGTCGCGGACATTGTGGTATCGATCAAGTCGTCGAGCTTATCAAGTTCTAGGTTCGTGATTTTAAGTGTGCCTGTGGCATTTTCGGAGACTTTGACCAGCTCATCCCGAAGTTCCTGCACCGCTCGATCAAGGTACTTGACGATTATTGATGCCTTTTTGATGGTCGAAAGAGCGATCAACGTCACCGCTAGCGATAAGAGTGCTGTCGCTGCTGCTATAACCTCAATCGTCATTCAATCCTCCTTGCGCGAATGGCACTCCATAGATCTTAATTTGCCAATTGCACGATCTCATCATTAGCTTTAGATTAGAGGTGCCATTGGGCATAGTTCCCCTATTGAGGACTGTTGTGACAACGACGATTGAGATTACTGGTCGATCCGCAGAGCTTGGAGGAATTTCTATCGATAGATTCCTCCCAAAGGCTCAACTTCGAACCGTTGGTCCGTGGTGCTTTGTGGATCGAATGTCAAATTTAACTACTCCCAATCTGGCTGCGATGGAAGTTGCTCCACATCCACACCTTGGCCTCTCGACCGTCACCTTCCTTCTCAATGGAAGCGTAGAACATAGAGACTCAATGGGTAATCGCGTAACCATTAAACCAGGTCAGATAAACATAATGACTGCCGGTGCAGGTGTAAGTCACAGCGAAGTGTCTAGTTCGGGTGAAGCACTTGCGGGTCTTCAATTATGGGCAGCCCTACCGATGCAAAGTTATTTAGGATCGCCGAACTTCGAACACTATCCACGTACTGGCCGCATTGAAACACGTGACTTTAGTGTTGATTTAATTTCGGGGGAATTTCTGGGAGAGAAGTTCGATATTGGTCTGAGCCATTCGGCCTTTGGTGCAGTCGTGACGAGTAATGTTGCGAACTTCAAGGTGCCATTGAACCCCCATCTCCAGTACATTTTCATTCCGATAGATGGCGACTATCTGGTCAGCGACGTTGCGACGCCCAAAGCTGTATTTTTGACCGATTCGGGAGTGGCATATTTTTCAGGTGCGATTGGCTCAAAGTTTTTGATATTAGGTGGCGAGCCCTTTGGGGAAAAGATTCTTATGTGGTGGAACTTCGTTGGACGATCATGGGATGAGATAGTGGAAGCTCGTCAGCAGTGGAATGAACGGGACCGTAGATTCGGCGAGTTTGCGTCGAATTACGATCGGATTGGTGCGCCTGCTATTTTGCAGCGATTCTCATCACGCAGTGTGATTTAAAGATTAATTGAAAGTGTATGTATCCACATAAGTGAAAAAGCGGTTCGTATTTTGCGACAAATGGTGAATAAAGGGTAAATAATTTATTAAAAGTGTGAAAAAGTATTCACTTTAGGTGCAAAAGATGCTATCGTTGAGATTGTTCGAGCGGTTCGAGTTTTTCGAACGTAAGAAGGTGAAAGTCGCATTCGCCTTCTACGGCCGCTCGAGAGCGCTTTTGGGTCGCAACCTCCAAATTGCGTTCATCCGAGATATTGGTTTTATCTCGTTTGCTTGAGGTATTCGTCTCGTTTCAGGAGGCGAAAGTTAGAACGGAGAGGTTTTATATAGTTCTTTGTAACGAGTCTTTTTGAGGACCGTTATGAGGCATTGATTATCACTTTCATTCCTGCAAAGTCTCTAAGCAAAAAGTCAACTATCTGATTGGGTCGCACCATCTCTTAGTTGCCATCAACCAACAAACCAT
>VFSW01008193.1_pt1 | contig 15047 bp, 14 predicted proteins | sample 5358111 | NCBI WGS metagenome assembly VFSW01 (sample SAMN11554181, study PRJNA540505) | mine drainage metagenome | isolation source: sediment from site ElyBrook_90M | place: USA: Ely Copper Mine, Vershire, VT | collected 2017
TAATATAGTTTTATTGCAAGAAATGATTGCGTGATTGCTTGGCTTCGCTCGACACTAGAACACTGCTCTTCGTAGTCTTCATAGGCATGGCCCTTCTTTTCATAGTCTTTGCAAGCGAGCTCAACGTGAGCCCGGTGATAAAGCTTGTGCTGCTTTTGCTGGGATTGTTCTTCGACGTGATAGCATTCTCAGTTAGGTTCTACGCCTACATAATGATACCGATCATGAAGAACAAAAAGGGCCAGGTAGTGCTCAACGTAGACGACCCGTTCATCTTCGCTCCGTCTAACAATGCGATACTTGTAAGGGACGGCGATTCGATATTCGCAAGCGCCTTCATAAAGATCCCGATATACAAATCCGCGACAGAGATGCTTGACCAGGACAAGGAGAATTTTGCAAAGCTCTTCGGCAACCTGGTTACGATAAGCAAGAATCCGGTAAGGCTCACTTCCCAGCTCTACATGATCAATAAGGACAATTATGTCAGTAGGATACGCGATAAGCTAAACTCATCTGAAGAGATCTACAGGAAGCTGGAGGAGAACAAGGACGCAAAGCGCTCAGAACTTGAGAGGGCGAAGGGAGAGCTTACCATGTGGCACAACATGTATGACAACATAATAAGGACGCAGTCGTATTCGCTGATATCTTATGCGATAGTCAGTGCCGAAGGAGGCACCAACGAGGAGGCTGCGAACATGGCACTTCAGTATGCAGACGAGGCCGTAGCCGGTATAGGTGCGATACTCGGGGTCAAGCCGAGCATTGCATCGGGAGAGGAGATACTTCTCATGATGGAGCCTGATTACACGATACCGCTGTCTGTTATCACGGAGCAGATAAAGCAGAAGACTTTGAGCGAGGGTTCGGTGTAGGCATGGATGAAGAGACAATATTTTACATATCCGTTACATTCCTAATATCTGCAATAGGGATATTCGGGCTTGGGGGCTTTGGCTCGCTTGCGATAGCAGGAATATTGTTCATAATCTTCACATGGATAATGATACTGATAATAAATTATGCTGACTTCTTGGTCTTCCCGCTAGTCACAAGAATATTCAAGCTCAGGACGATACCGGCAAAGAACTATTACATACCACCGGCCCAGAGTTGCATAATAAAAAACGTGAACGGGATATACTACGCTGTAGGATACATAACAGCCAACGTGTACAACTACGTGTTTTCAGCTGAGAGACCCGACACCGATGACATAGAGATGCTAAGCGGCGGGCCTGAGAAGTGGGAGAGGATAATAATGAACGTGAGATTTCCATTCAAGTACCATCTTATCACAGCAGCGGAGGACATACAGCAGTACAGGGAGGATCTTGAGGCGAGAAGGGGAGCGATAGAATTTCAGCTCTCGAAAGAGATGATGGTGAGCAATCCGAGCCAGATGGCGATAGACGATTTTCAGAGAAGGATAAACGTGCTGCAGGCGAGGATAGACAAATTGTCGACAGGAGAGAGGCCGATAAACTCAATAATGTACATAGAGACCACTGCGTTCGGTGTCAGCGAGAAGGCAGCCATAGATTCGCTAGAGGACCAGGTGCACCAGCTCCAGACAGTGTTCAACAGCTTCAATTTGAGCATAAGCAGGGTAGTGGGCAGAGAGCTATATCTTCTATTCAAGTTCAATTATGTTGTCCCACCAACAGTTCAGGCGATGAAGAAAGTGTTACATGAACAGTCTTGATGATGTGGTATATATAATATTCATGAAAATATAATGTGATGTCATGACGCTCGTGAGATTCCAGAGGCTTATGAACAACGAACTGGTAAAGAGGGTCTTCATAACAAGGCCGCCTGAGCCTCCGAATGAGTTTTTGATGAACGATCCGCTCAATTCTGTTTTTGTCGGCGTCACAAAAATATTCAATGCTCCTTTTTCATGGACTTTCGACAACCTTACCAATCCGCACATAGCGATAGTCGGGATAACAGGATCTGGAAAAAGCTTTTTTGTAAAGACGTTTCTTCTCAGGGCGAGCCTTATCTGGAATACAAATGCCGTGATAATAGACTGGGCAGGAGAGTACAAGGCATGGGTAAACCAGTCCGGAGGAAGGGTCATATCGTTTGCAAAAGGGGACTATCTCAACATAATGGACCTCTCTGGAATGAGGCCGCTGGATAGGGTTAAGCAGATAATAACTTCTTTCGAGATACTCACAGACATAGCAAGCTATCCTGAGCAGAGAAGATTGACTGGGGAAGCCATGGAGCAGGCGTATCTTAACGCTGGCTTCAACCTTGCGGACATTCCTGATCCGCTCAAAGACGCACCGACTCTTAAGGATGTAATATTTCTGCTCCAGGAGAAGCTCCAGGAGGGAACGTATTCTTATCCGGCGGAGCTTGAGAACGCGCTATATAGGCTAAGGCAGTTTTCAAGGGAGGGGCAGGATTATTTCTCGAAAAAGAGCACGATAGATCTTGCAAAACTCGCATCGTCAGGACTTGTGGACATGGACCTCTCGAGCCTTCCTGACGAGAGATTCAGGGCCCTTGCTGCGCTGTTCATACTCCAGAGCTTAAAGGAGAAGATGAGAATGGAGGGATGGAGCGCGACAAAAGGGCTCAAGGCGATAGTGGTTCTTGATGAGGCGTGGAAGGTTGCGAGCGACGAGAGAAGCGATGCGATCATGGTTGTTAGGGAGGGAAGGAAATACCAGTTCGGATTGATAGTTGCATCGCAGAACCCGACAGACATAAATGAGGCAATACTTTCAAACGTCGGCACGACCATACTGCTTAGGATAAAATTTGAGAAGTTCCTTGACTATCTTCAGGGCTCGCTGAATTTCTCAAGCTTCATAAGAAGCGAGATAGGAACTTTCGGTGTAGGCCAGGCAGCAGTGGACATGTCTTTCCAGACTTCCGTTCAGTTCCCGGAAGTATTCGTATTGGAAAGAGTTATAGGCGAGCTTCCGCTTGACTCATACACGATAAGCGTGGGCGAATTGCTAACCCAGGCAGAGCTTTCAGATCTTACAATAAAGAGGGATTATTATTACGAGAAGGTTGAGCTTAGGAGCAAGCTGATCGAGAACAACATAGGAGCAAAGACGATAGACCAGCTTTTTGCAACGCTTGACCAGCAGAACAGGATAGGCGACATACGTGTCGTTGTCCAGGTTCTAAACAAGCAGGGCGTGAATCGGGACATAACAATAAAGCTTCTCAGGAGCCTTGGCATCACGGAGAGCGTTATATTGAAGGTCATAAACGGGTAGATTTATTGGGAGAGACTTTTGCGGTAAATAGGATCGAGCTCAGGAAGATGCTCTCGCTGCTGGGAGTGAGCGACAAGAACATAAACAGCATGGAGAACACGCTCAATAGGTCGCACAAGCATATCAACGCGATAGCTTTTGCAGGAATGCTGCAGAGAATGGGACTCAAGCTTGATGACGTAAAGACGGTGTTCAGGAAGATAGGGATAGACGACGTCACAATTACGGACATACTTAACATGTTTGATGAAGACAAGATAAACGAGACGTTCGGGAAGGTCGTGGAGCTCAATGTGAGATAGATTGCATGGTTGAAAGTAGAAAAACATTCTGCATAATGTGCGGAAAGGAGAGAAACGGGATAGAGATAAGGAATGACAGGGTAATAGATGCGATAAGATGGATGAAAAAAACAGTGCTGCACAAAGAGAGCTCGAATAGGCTGGTCGTGTGCAAAGACTGCTATGAGAACTACAAGAAAGCGAAGAAGAGATTTGATTCGCGAAGAAGGATATATCTGATATTGGGAATAATATTCGCGCTTTTGATAATCATAGGCAGCGTGTCGGTCTGGGGAGTGATCCTTGGAATAGTTGTGCTTGGACTAATATACGCATTCTCATTCTTCAGTTATATCCCGTCGCTGGCGATAGATGTCAAATCTGAGAAGAGCTCAAAAACATAAATTTATTAAGTTAAATCGGTAGAGTCTAAGAGTGATACCTTGCCAGAAGACGAGGAAATAGTTCCAAAGGTAGAAGAATCCGCATTTCCAGGTAAGCTATTGACCTCGTTTGACAGCATAGTTGGAAAGGTAAACACCCTGCCTTTTTTCGAGACAAAGATAGTGGATGACGAGCTTAACATAGTCGTGGTCGAGAGCAGGAACATAAAGAAGAATCCATTCTTGTTCTACATAATAAAATTCGGAAAAGAGAAGGTTAGCGTGACATATTCTATTGCGCCAGACACTAGCGAGGATATGCGAAGGCTAATTGTGCTAAAGGACCTAATGTCCGTACTCTCCATTATAACAGCAGACTTCGCGATAAACCAGGCAGAGTTCATGCAGAATGTCGATTCTGCGATAGACAAGGTTGTGAGCGGACTCTCGCAGAGCTACAGCAGCATATTCAACAAGTACGATTCGCTGGTATCCGAGTACAGGGAGCTCAAGAAACTGAATTTCGAATTGACTTCTGCAAACAGAAACCTCACCATTCAAGCAGCGCAGTTAAGCGACACCGTAAAGCAGCTCAGGGCGCAGCTTGATGCGCTGCAGATATACTCGGACGAGGCCATAATGGTCATGATACAGGACTGGATAGAATCGCACGTCAATTCTATAGACATAAACGAGTTTGCAAAGACCTACAAGATGCCTCCACCAAGGGTCGAGCAGGTGCTCGACAAGATGGTATCGCTTGGATACATAGAGCTCAAGAGCTGATCCCATGGTATACTACGCGCACATAAACAAGAAGGTACGAAATCTCAGGACGTACATAATCCTAAAGCACGTAAAAGAGACATCAAATATGATTTCGAGGTTCGTGCAGAAGATATTCGACAAGTACATATTCAAGACTAAGGAGATTTAAATTGGTTCAAGGTTTTTATGGTAAGTTTGAGAGGCCACGTCAAAGAGATTGCAATAGGAATTGTAGTATTTGTAGTTCTTCTAGCAATAATAATACTCTATTTTGAAAGCGCAATTGGATCGCTTAGCGGCATAAGCGTGAACTCAACGCAGCAGCAGACCGGAAGACTCGGTCTTAATCTTATACCGATAAAAGGGGCTGGTTTCACATACAACAACTCTAAGAGTTATGTCGGATATTCGTATTTTTACTACAACATCTACAATGCATCCCGCGAGAATTTGAGCTTTTACATCTACGCAAAGAATCCTGTTACAAGGGTCTACCTGCTCGATGTAGGAGAATACTGCTACAGATGCCTAAATGAGAGCGAGATATACCAGCACCTATCGCAATACATGTATTACTACGGCCTGCAGTACAACCAGACCAGCTTGCAGTTCATAAACTATAGCGACCTAAGTAGCGTGGCAAAAGGATCCACAGTGATAATACCTTCTGGCCTGCTGCCGGTAGTTCTTCTGCCAGGCACATCGCAGAACGTGACCATATTCACGCTTCTTGACAGGGGGGACACTGTGATATTTGTCGGAGGGAATTTCAGCGAGAGCGTCGGGCCAGGTGGCGTAGTATATGCAGACGGGCCGCAGACCATGCAGGCATTCAAGAATTATCAGATAAACGCCACCCCTGAATGGTTCCCGAACAGCACGAACTACCTCGATCTCGCTTTCAATCATCCGCTGTTCAATTTCACAAATGGGTATACATTCAGCAGGCTGAACTATCTTTATGTGCACAACGGGACGCTGGTCGTGTTCCCGAATTTTGAGAACAACGTATACAACAGCACTGACCAACTAGGGGGAGATTTGGCAAAGGCGCTATTCTCCAGGTTCTGGATACCCACATACGCGTATTACAACGAGAACCGTACAATCACTTCGAAAGAATATTCCGGAAGGACCTCGCTTGTCACATTGAACACTACTCTCAATACTTCACTGAGCGATTTCCAGCATCTAATCGACAGCTCATATCCTCTGCTCAGAGTCCTTGTGCACAACCAGACAAGCAGTCTTGGAAAATCGCTGTCTTTTCCTATAGCATTTGAGGATAACGGAAGCCTTGGCGTGCCAAAATCCATAGCAGACGGCCAGAACTTCACGCTGCTTATGAGGATAAATACATTTGAGAAACGGGAGGTTGAGCCTGTAATAACTTTCTACAATTTAAATTATACAAACGTATTCACATTCGGACTGGGACATTTCAACATCTCCCCTAGCCTCAATTCGTTTAGCAAGGGGATAGATCAGCCATTGCCTCCAGGATACTACATAATCACGCTATCGAATATAAACGGGACTTATATCTCAGGAGCGGTGATAGGAATAAGCAACATAACAGTGTCTTCAGAGTATTATAATTTCGGAACTGGGCTTTTCAATTTCACAGTTACAAGCAACGGCCAGCCAGTAAGCAATGTGGACTACACGATAAACCTCAACGGCACGTTCCAGCAGAACGGAACAGTCAAAAATGGGATTATAATTTATCAGCTTCCGCCAGGCACAGTCATACCTTATGGGAGGGAGGTATTCAATATCTACATATTCGGGACACGGTACACTTACGCCGAGAGCTACAATCAGGTGATATCGACAATACCGCCGCTCTACATAGAGTTTGCTATCGTCATAATAATAGTCATCATAATAAACGTGGTTGCAAAGGCCCCGGAGAGGGATGAGTTCTACATAGACGTCCAGGAGTTCAGGCACATAGACAAGGTGAAGATGGATATAGACAAGGAAGAGGTCCTTGGGATATTCGACAAGGTCAACTACTCCTACAGGTGGAAGGATATGCCGCTCACCATAGACGAGGTAAAGGGCGGGATAAGCGAGAACATAAAGCAGAACAACATACCGATATCGATAACATCGTACAACACCATTCGAATACTCAACAGTCTTGCTGTCAGCGGAGACTTGATAGAGGTTGACAATTATTACGTTCCTAAGAAATGGATGTCAGAGTCAGGACACAACGCGATCTACCTTACGATATTCAGGAAACTAAGAGATTACTGCATTTCAAATGGAATGCTCTTCACCGACCTTGGAAAGAGCAGCATTGCAGACATGGTGATCAGCAAGAGCGGCCTGCAGGCACATGTTGTCATCTATTCTGGAGAGAAGGATATCCTAAGCCTGAAGCTCTCGAAAACAAACAAGACGTTCGTGGTGTTCCTAAATGAGGGCGAGAGAGTGGCATTCCTTGAGAAGCTCTACAACTCTTATGGCCAGAGGGCCGAGATACTTAAGATGAGCATGTACTATGACTTTGTTAAGCTTGTGGATACGGATAACCTTAATGCGCTAGTCTTCTGATTCTTCGTCCTTTTCGTCACTTTTTTCTTTTTTATTTTCGTCAATGTGACCCTGGTCGTTCTCGTTCTTTTCGAATACCGACTTGTACTTGTTTTTTATTATTGAATGCAGCGATGCCTCTATCTTCTCCCTCTTTGTTCCCGTAAGTTCGCTCAAGTCGCCAGACAATTGGCTTATGTATCTTGTTATTGTCTTGTACTTCGATTCCTGTATGCCCCTGTTTCGCACGTGGCTCATGTATTTCTGCAGGCTCCTGGCTGCATCCATGACTGCAAGCTTTATCTCCTCTATTATCTCCTCTTCCTGAGACACAGCCTGCTTTCCGACTCCGGAGTATGGGACATAAACAGAAGACACGTTCACCATGACGCTTATTGGTTCCTCGTCGAAATTGCTTATGTTGTATCTCTTCCATTGCACGCTCTTCACCGCCTCGGTTATTGCGCAGTTCGTGCTGTCGAAAAGAAGGGGCACCTTGTTTGCGAACCTAAGTATGTTGCCTCCGACAAAATCCTTTCCTTGCTTTCCAGCGCCGCCCCCGTATGCTATCGCTGTTTCTACCACGAATGGCACTCCTCCCCGAAACACTCTTGGCTTTCGCTCTATCACTTCAGAAAATTCGGGATTGAGTATGTTCTTGGTCGCTATCTTGAGCTGCTCCTCGCCTATTATTGAGAGCGCATCCATCTCGGGCGCTATCCATTTTATCTTCTTGAACGCTTTTATCAGCTCTTCTGCATCTGCCCAGGTTAGCTTCTTTGGATCTGAGTTGAAGTCGATTTTAGGGGCAAGTTGCTTGAGTTCGTCTATTTTGTTATATGTCAACCTTGAGAACGTGTCGACAAGGAAAGACGAGAGTTTGTTGCTGCTCGAATACTGCGCGAAGTCGATCAAGTCGTTTGTGCTCAGTCCAAGTGGATGCGGCTTTATCTGTTTTGGTCTTTGAGTGAGTGTGTTCGTATGCCTAGGAAATAGCAGCTCGTTCCCAGATGGCTCTACAAGCCTGACGGTCACATGTGGATTTGACAGCGCAGTCCGCTTCAAGTATTCTGAAACGCCATGGTCGCTGCTCTCGTATTTTAGTTCCCCGAACTCCCCGCTTACTGCCACACCTTTTATCGATTTGTCGAGCGAGACCAGGTTTGTTATTATCGGCTTGTTGCTCTTTACGTCTACGCTTATGTCGCACTCGTATGACTCCCTTGCAGTTCCTGATCTCACGTGCACAGGCTTGTTGGTTGTTATTAGCGAATAGAGCGTGCAGCTTGCTGCGCCGATCCCTTGCTGGCCTCTCTGCTGCATGTATCTGTTGAACTTCGTCCCTGCAAGTATCGTTGCGAGCGCCTTTCCGACAAGCTTGCTTGGAATTCCGGGACCGTTATCCTGAACCTTTATCGAATATCGCTCCTCGCTGATCTCTTTTATCTCGACACTTATCTCAGGGAGTATGCCAGCCTCCTCGCATGCATCAAGAGAGTTCGTCACGTATTCATGGACAATAGTGGTGAGAGATCTGACCTTGCCAGCGTATCCGAGCATCTGTCTGTTTTTCTTGAAGAACTCTGCTATCGAGTACTCCTTGAAGTTCTTGAATATTGCATCCGCGTCTCTTGTACCAACCATACACTTGCCTCATATGATGCTGTTTGCCTTCTTTCTCAGCCTCTCCATTACCGCATATGCCTTCTTGTGCGTGCCGCCTTCGAGCAGTATATCAATGGCTGCGTTTGCGATCTTTATATCCTCGACATTTCCTATAAAGCTTATAGTGTTCCCGTATATGCTGATGTTCACGCCGCTGACCTCCTCTACATACGTCTTCGTCTTGCCTTCGTTGCCTATTAGCCTGGCCTTTATCCTATGTATGTTCTTTGGCGTCTTGAACTCCTCCTTGAGGTTGATCGACGTGAAGAAAAAGTCCTCGTTTAGCAGTTTTAGCGCTACCTGAACGTCAAATCCCCTTCCCAATGCGATAAGCACGTTCCTTGCATTGTACTCGTCGTATGCCTCTCCGTCTATGTTTACCTCGTTGTCCCCGCTGACTTCTATCTTGCAATTGAGCTTTTCCTCCAGTTTGGGTATGCTCTTTAGCAGAATCTTTACCCTGTCCTTTGGTATTAGCAGTGGCTGCATGCGATCACTAGGCAAGATAGTATAGAACAGGAACGTTTTTAATAGGATAATGCGTTATTAGAGTGGAACAGAATACCTCTGTATAGGGCAAGTAATAGTGGAATATTGTCGTTTGACCTCTATGCACCCTCTGCTTTTTGGAATGGAAGTTCTGCCCCGAAGCGCAATATTTAAATACCCAGAGCTTCACTGTTTATGTGATTCATTCATGATTCTTTCATGATAGGTTTTGGATAGAATCGTGATTTACAAAGTGATAATAGTGGCATCAAAACGCGTAAAAGAGATAGGCAACGAGATTAGCAAGATGAAAGAAGACATAAAGAAACTGTCTTCTAAAAATGACAACTTAGAGATATCTGACGCAGCAGACCCTAAAACAATACTTAATTACATGATTCTTCAGAAGGAGAGGACAGACAAGATACTAATGGGGCTCTCGGAGCAGCTCAAGAGGCTAGAGGAGGACCTTAGGCCTGTCGAAGACATGGAGCCCGGAATGTATGAAGGAGAGCAGAAAGGCGAGATAGGGCTCTCGGACGTCGACGTGAAGATAGTCAACTTCATGCAGACAAAGCACAACGAGATGGCCTGTGCAGACGATATTTCAAAGTTCATGAACTACAAGGGAAAGAACGCCGCGTGCGCGAGGCTAAAGAGGCTCGAGATGGTAGGGATGGTAAAGAGGCTTCAGCTCGGGCACACCGTTTATTACAAGATTGATGCTGGCAAGACGACCAAAACGCTAATTGTATCACCCCCACAGTAAGGAAATTAGGAGACCTGCTTCCCCCAAGCAGGTCTTCCTTCTACTCATTTTGAGACAATTAGCTATTTTTCAACCCTTTAGCAGCGCTCGGTATTAAATTCTTACTACCAATAAGCATTAGGTTTCATGAAAGGAAAAATCTTTGTCTTGACTCATGGCAACGACCTCGATGGACTGGGCAGTGCCGCATTGATAACCAGGAATCTTGGAGCAAAGAAAGGCGATGTGTTTTATCTTGATTACAGCAAAGAGAGACTGGAGTATGCAATAGGACATGTACTTCCAAGGATGACTGCTGGGGCTTCTGTTTTCATCTGCGATACAAGCTTGAACGATGCGCATATTCCATTATTCGAAAATTTTGTAAAAGCGGCAAAAAAACGCGGAGGAAATATTTTCTGGCTTGATCACCATTATTGGACGAAAAGACAGGTTGACAGTGTGGCTTCTCTTTGCGATATTGCAATAGTGGGAGAGAATGAATATGCATGTGCTACGGAGATCACTGGGCTTATGCTGCATGTTGCAGGCAGATTTGACAAGGAGCTCATGAAGTTGGCACATTACACTGACTTTAACCTATCAGCAAAAGATAAAGATTCTAGAATGAAAAGGTTGGCAAAGATGTACTCCCTAGCATTTGCATATTACAATTCGTTTAACGATGTTAAAAGACTCTATGTGTCATTGGGCAGGATGCTCTCAATGCTAGATTCTGGAAAATTTTCAAATCGGCAAATAGAGAGGGATGCAAAGAAGTTCGAAAAAATTAATATGGATAGAGCAAAGGACATGGTAAAGCATCTTTTTGATATATCTGATAATATTGCACTAGGGTTCTCTCCCACTATAGATTCGACATATGCATGCAGTGTGATAACAAAGGCAAGTGGCAAGGATATTGGGATGTACGTTAATACAAGGTCTATGAAATGTCATATTAGGAGCACAAAGGCGGATGTTTCTTTGTTTGCAGTGGCATTGGGAGGCGGAGGACATCCACACGCGGCTGCATTTAACATAAAACCCAATGGTTATGGGAATTTCGAAAAAGAAAATGAGCGCAAGAAATTTGCAGAAAAAATATCTAATGTCGCTAAGAAATTCTTGTAATTAAGAAGTTAGTATACCGTATCCGGATAAACGCCATCTCTGCTGGAAATTCCTTAGGATGGATATCTTTGAGGTCTTGTCAGCGCATATAGGCCTCTTGAGCTGGACCTTTATCGTGTTCTTCTTTGCAAGTGTCACATAACCTACAGTGGTTGCGGTTCCGACCCCCAATATTATTGGTTCGTTCACTGCAAAAGCCTGCTTCCCTATATCCGGCCTCTTTATTATGTGGTACTCAAGAGTTATGTTATCTAGAGACTGTGGCAGTTTCCCAACTTTTCCAACAACATTTCCAGTTAGTCCATCAGCTTTTGCAAATGACGGGTCCACGTCGGTTGATAATCCTATCAAACCTCCCGCAATTGCGTGGTCCAGTTTTCCTGTGCTTGTTGACAGACTTTCTATTTTTGTTATTATTGGAACATATGTTTCCCTTTTTCCCTTCTCTTTTGTTATTCCAATTCCAGGCCTTATCTCGACCTCGTCTCCAACTTTGAGCTCGCCCCTGACTATGGATCCTCCGATGACCCCGCCGACAAGGTCCTTTATGTTAGTCCCTGGCTTGTTTGCATCAAATGACCTTGCAATGTACATGAAGGGATCGGCAGCGGTATCTCGCTTGGGCACCTCCATATTTGCTATGTATTCGAGTACTGCATCGACATTTATGTTTCTGTTTGCCATTACGGGTATTATCGGAGCGTTCTCTGCAACGCTTCCCTTCAAGAATGCCTTTATCTGGCTGTAGTGCTCCTGCGCCTTCTGCTTCCCGACCACGTCTATCTTTGTCTGGACAACGAGCACGTTCTTTATGTTGAGCGTGTTTATCAGCATAAGGTGCTCCTTTGTCTGCGGCATCGGGCACGGCTCTGTCGCGGCTATAACGAATATCACGGCGTCTATTATGCTGGATCCTGCTATTGCCGTTGCCATGAGGGTTTCGTGGCCAGGGGCGTCTAGTATCGAGAATCTTCTTACTGGTTTTGGCTTTGCCTTTGACCCGCACTGCTCGCACGAGTCGCTTATCGTGTAAGCTTCTGGACCATTTGATTCCTCGCATTTCTTGATGAGAGAGTCTGCGTATCCGAGCTTTATCGTCATGCTTCGCTTGATGCTCTCGCTGTGCCTATCTGTCCACACTCCTGTTATCGCCTTTGTGAGCGTCGTCTTGCCGTGGTCGACGTGCCCAAGAGTGCCTATGTTTATCTGCGCTTGGCTGAAGTCATCTTGAGTAGTCATTCCTTAGTCTCCTCTTTCTTCTCCTTGGCCTTGAATATCTCATCCATGGGCTTTGATCCGTATTCGACTATCACAGTGTTTATCTGCTCTGTGTCTTGGCTTATCGCATTGCCCCTTATCATCCTCTTGGTCCTGTATCCAAGCTTTGGTTTCCTTATTCCTGGAGGATTGTTGAGCAGCGGCCATGTCTTTCTTGTCCCTTCGACTTCTTTTCTAGAAGGCGCACCGGTCTTATCGCTAAGTCCCGTTATCTGCAGCTTGAAGCCGTCAAGTCCTGCAGCAGCTCCGTCTATTAGCTCGTCTATCTTTTTTCCCATAACAGTTCCGGCAAGTTCCTTCTTGACTTCCGCCTGCGCTGTTTTTCCTGTCTTCTTGTCAGAGTAAACTATTTTCATTAAATCACTGATCGTAAAGCTTTGTTACCTGTACATGTTCTCTGGTTCGTCCTTGAACCTCTTGATCCTCTCCGCCAGCTCTCTTGGGATTGCTGGCTTGACTTCTTTGAGTGCGAAGTCAAAGTCCTCCCCTTTGACGACATCTCTTTGCGACCTTATCGCATTCATTCCAGCCTCCCTGCATATGTTCTCTATCTCTGCTCCAGTATAATTATCAGTCATGTTTGCGATCTCTTCTAGGACAACGCTTTTGTCAAGCGGCATGCGGGCGGTATGGACCTTTAGTATCAGGAGTCTAGCCTCAACATCTGGCATTGGTATGCTGATTATCTTGTCAAATCGTCCAGGTCTTAGGAGCGCAGGGTCTATCGCATCCGGCCTGTTCGTCGCTGCAATTATTATAACGTTTTTTAGCTCCTGCAGGCCGTCCATCTCGGTAAGCAGAGTGTCTACCACGCGCTCGCTCACTTTGGAATCAACATCCTCTCCTCCGCGCACATTTGCTATAGAGTCTATTTCGTCTATGAATATTATGCAAGGCGAGGCCTGCATTGCCTTCCTGAATATCTCTCTCACCGTCTTCTCGCTCTCGCCGACATATTTGCTTAGCACCTCCGGGCCTTTTATCGAGATGAAGTTTGCCTCCCTCTCGGTCGCTATGGCTTTTGCAAGAAGCGTCTTTCCGGTTCCAGGTGCGCCCACAAGAAGCACGCCCTTGACCGGCCTTATTCCCATCTTCTCAAAAGCTTCTGGATGTTTAAGTGGAAGTTCCACGGTCTCCTTGAGCTCCTGCTTTACGCTCTCAAGTCCGCCGACGTCTTTCCAGTGTACATTTGGCCTTTCTACGAAAACCTCCCTAAGCGCGCTTGGCCTTATGCTCCTGAGCGCCTCCATGAAACAATCCATGCTTACAGTAAGATCTTGGAGAAGATTGTCCGGAATCTTCTGCTTGTCTATTATCTTTGGAAGTATTTTTCTCAGCGTTGCAATCGCTGCCTCTCTTACAAGTGCTGTTATGTCCGCACCGGTATATCCGTGAGTTATGTCGGCTAGTTGATCGAGATTGACATTCTTCTCAAGCGGCATGTTTCTTGTGTGAATCTGGAGTATCTCTTTTCTCGAGTTCCTGTTTGGTATTGCAATTTCAAGTTCCCTGTCAAATCTTCCCGGCCTTCTAAGAGCTGGATCTATCGCATCCGGCCTGTTCGTCGCTGCTACAACTATGACCTGGCCCCTTGGCGCCATCCCGTCCATGAGCGTAAGAAGCTGCGAGACCATTCTCCTCTCGACTTCATTGGTCGCCTCCTCCCTCTTTGGGGCTATTGCATCGATCTCGTCCATGAATATTATTGTTGGCGCTTTCTCGTTAGCATCCTTGAATATCTGCCTTAGTTTTTCTTCGCTCTCGCCGACAAACTTGCTCACAAGTTCTGGTCCCGATATCGATATGAAGTTTGCATCGCTCTCGTTTGCAACGGCTTTTGCAAGAAGCGTCTTTCCTGTTCCGGGAGACCCGTATAACAATACACCTCTTGGAGGTTCGATTCCCAGCCTTTCGAATAGCTCGGGGTATCTTATAGGCAGCTCTACCATCTCCCTTATCTTCTTTACCTCCTCCTTTAGACCCCCTATGTCTTCGTAGTGCACTTCTCCGACTTTGACCATTGACTCCGAAACTGGCTCTTTTCTGACTACAAGCGTTGTGTCTTTTGTTACCCTTACTATTCCATGAGGCACGACTTGGACTACAAGAAAGTTGAGGGTAAGCCCGAACATGGGTATAGGAATCGCATCGCCCTTCACCACCGGCTTGTTCTCCATCTTCCTCTTTGCGTATTCGGTGAAGTCAGGTGAGATCGGGGGCTTCTGCCCTGTTGGAGGTGCTATCACTACACGCTCTGCATCCTTGACCTCTGTTTTTGTGACAAATACCTTATCGCCAATTCCGACTCCGAGGTTCTGCCTGGTATACCCGTCTATCCTTATGAATCCGAGTCCTTCGTCGCTAGGGTGTGCCTGCCATACGGTGGCGGCAGTTGTTTTTATCTTGCCCTTTATCTCTATCATGTCTCCAGATACCAGATCCAGCCCTTCCTTGACTTGGAGTCCATCCTTGCAAGTCCCCTTCCCGAATCTGTTACGAGAGCATC
>VFSW01008194.1_pt1 | contig 15046 bp, 15 predicted proteins | sample 5358111 | NCBI WGS metagenome assembly VFSW01 (sample SAMN11554181, study PRJNA540505) | mine drainage metagenome | isolation source: sediment from site ElyBrook_90M | place: USA: Ely Copper Mine, Vershire, VT | collected 2017
GTCATCCGTGCCAATCGGCGCTTAAGTTCCAAACAGAATGAAGCACTACACTAGCTGCGGCGGCGGCGTTGCATGACCTGACGATGACGGAAGCATTCGACCGCATGATCGTTGACCATGCCGACTGCCTGCATGAATGCATAACAGATCGTCGGCCCGACGAATTTGAACCCGCGTCGCCTGAGATCCTTGCTCAAGGCATCGGATTCCCGTGTCCGCACCGGAATTCGGCCGGCGCGGCGGCGCCGATTCAGCATTGACTGTCCGCCAACGAACTGCCAGACATAGCGGTCGAAACTGCCGTATTCCTTCTGAACATCGAGGAACGCCCTGGCATTTGCCACAGATGCAAGTATCTTGAGACGATTGCGGACAATCCCGGCATCATTCATCAGCCTCCGCACCCTGGCACTCCCGTAACGGGCGATTTTTCGGGCATCGAATCTGTCAAAGGCCCTGCGGTAGTTCTCGCGCTTCCTGAGTATCGTCGACCAGCTGAGTCCGGCCTGGGCGCCCTCCAGAATCAGAAACTCGAACAGCTTCACATCATCATGGACAGGAACACCCCATTCTTCATCGTGGTATTTCTGGTCGAGCGGGCTTGCATCAGTCGCCCAGGCACAGCGCGTTTTCATTTCCCCGTCTCCGCGGTCAAATTCCAATTGCGTTCCACGATTGCCGACAAATTACCACAGGCACGGTATGGCAGGTCAATTCGCGGATCGCATGGGGGCGTACAACTTAACTCGATAGCGGCGGGAAATATTACGAAGGAGTGGCGACTTCAGTTCTGTCTTTTGTCACCGGCCTCGCGCAGAAGCTTTATCTGGAACAGTGTATTGCGTTCATCTTCTTCAAGCGCTGACTGGATATAGCGAATACTCCCGCGGTAACGCGGAATGACATTGTACTTGAGGGCATTGACGCGCTTCTGGGTTTTACGCTGCTCCGACAACAACCGCCACAGGGCAGTCTCCGCCTCTCCCAGGCGCGCAAGCAACACTGCCGCATGCGCAAGATGCATCCGCGTCTCATCAAAGCTCGCGTCCGTCCACATCAGTCCCACCGGCTGCAGCGGCAGCGCTTCCACACTAACCGCCGGATACTCAACCCCAATGCTTGATCTCGGCAGAATCACAAGTTTCAAAGCCGGCGCAAGGCCAAGCGCGGACTGGCGGACCATCTGGCTTCCCATGCGCATCTGTGTAATGCCGAGCCAGCGATATGCCTGCTTCAGCGCTACTCCCACATCGGAACGCAGCCGCCGGTACTGATCAAGGCGCTCGTACACCAGTCGTGTCAGTAGTTCGCGCTTGCGCTCGAGCATGGCGTGCCCCTGCTCCAGGAACAGCACCTGGCGCTTCAATGAGAGCAACGCGCTCTTCGTCGGAGGAATCCTGAGAAGTCCCTTCATGCGGTTTCTGCCGCCCGCTTCCAGTGATGATATTTTGCGAGATCGGCCTCGCGCACCCGCGTAAGCTGGTCAGGCGGAAGCAGCGAAAGCAGCTGCCATGCGATGGTCAGCGTTTCGATAATGGTGCGATCTTCGTCCTCGCCCTGGGCGATGAAACGTTCCTCGAATGCCTTGGCGAACGCGAGATACTGGCGATCAGTCTCGGCGAGTTCCTCGGCGCCAATAATCGAGGCGAGGTTGCGCACCTCCGTGGCGCGCGCATACGAAGCGTACAACTGGCTTGCTACACGCGGATGATCCTCGCGCGTATCGTCCTTGCCGATACCATCCTTCATCAGACGCGACAGCGAAGGCGGGACATGAACCGGAGGATATACTCCCTGGTTATGCAGCTCACGCGACAGCACGATCTGGCCTTCCGTAATATAGCCTGTCAGATCCGGTATCGGATGAGTGATATCATCGCTCGGCATGCTGAGAATCGGCACCATGGTAATCGAGCCGTGCCGGTCCTTGATACGGCCGGCGCGTTCATAAATTTCCGCGAGATCGGAATACAGGTAGCCGGGGTAGCCCTTGCGGGAAGGAACATCGCCCTTTGCTGTCGCGACCTCGCGCAATGCCTCGGCATAGTTGGTCATATCCGTGATGACAACGAGCACGTGCAGGTCGAGGTCATAGGCAAGATATTCCGCTGCGGTCAGCGCGGTACGCGGAAGTATGAGGCGCTCGATCGGCGGGTCGTCGGCAAGATTGATATACATGACAACGTTGCCGAGTACGCCGCTTGACTCGAAGTCTTCCTCGAAAAAGCGCGCGTCGGAGTACGATACGCCCATCGCCGCAAATACGACGGCAAAGTGCGCTTCTTCACCGAGGAGCCTGGCCTGACGCACGATCTGCGCCGCGAGACGGTTGTGCGGCAACCCGGATCCGGAAAAGATCGGCAGCTTCTGACCGCGCACCAGCGAATTGAGGCCATCGATCGTGGAAATCCCGGTCTGGATGAATTCGCGCGGATAGGATCTGGCCACCGGGTTCATCGGACTGCCATTGACGTTGCGCCGCAGACTCGAAATCAGGGGTGGACGATTGTCGCGCGGCCTGCCGACGCCGTTGAATATTCTTCCCAGCAGGTCGCGCGACAGCGGGATCTCGAATGGCTGCTCCAGAAAGCGCGTCCAGGTTCGCTCCAGATCCAGATCATCGGTTCCTTCAAACACCTGAATCAGCACTACGTCGTCGGAAGTCCGGATGACCTGGCCGTTACGCTTGCGACCGCTATGATCGCGCACCTCGACACGATCTCCGAGTCCGACTCCCGGAACGCCGCGCACGAAAAGCAGGCCGCCGCGTGCTGCCGAATTCAGCCGATATTCCTTTTCCCTCATGCTTTCTTACCGGGCGCCACGCCGTACTCAATATGAAATTTCTCGAACGATTCGCGTATTTCGCCCGCGAATCCTCTGAGCGCGTCAACCTGATCGCTCGAATACAGCGACTTGATGCGCCGCGCCCGGCTCAGGATCGGAAGCGCGAGGAGCTGCTGCACCGGCACCCCGATGCCGAGCACATCCTGTCCGTGATGATAGAGGTCGAGCAGAAGGTCGAGCAAAACAAACTGCTTCTGGGGTGAACAGAAGCTGTCCACCTCGTCGAGCGCACTCTGCTGCAGCACACCTTCCTTTATAAGGGCCGCTCCCTCCAGCGCCCAGCGCTGGGCAGGTGAAAGCGCCTCCGGGCCGACAAGATTAACGATACGTGCCAGCTCGTCAGCCTGGGAAAGCAGGCCGAGCGCTTCCGCGCGGCGCGCGCCCCAGCCGGGGTCGACATTTTCCGCCCACCATTTCGCGGCGGCGCCGACGTAGCCCGAGAAACTGTCGGTCCAGTCAACCGCGGGGTAGTGGCGGGCGTCCGCCAGCTCCTTCGACAATGCCCAGAAGGTCTGCACGATCTCCTTGGTATGACTGGTAACAGGCTCGGAGAAATCACCACCCGGCGGCGACACGGCGCCGATCAACGTGGCAGAACCGAAGCTGCCCGCAAGCGTCTGCACGCGTCCCGCGCGCTCGTAGAAAGCTGCGAGCCGGGACGCCAGATACGCAGGGTAGCCTTCCTCCACCGGCATTTGCCCAAGACGGCCAGCTACCTCGCGCAACGCCTCGGCCCAACGACTCGTGGAATCGGCCACCATCACTACGTCGTAGCCCTGATCGCGGTAGTACTCGGCCAGTGTAACGCCGACATAAATCGATGCTTCACGTGCGACAACAGGCATGTTCGAGGTGTTGGCCACGAGCAGCGTGCGTTCCATAAGCAGGCGCCCGGTGTAAGGGTCAGTCAGTTCCGGAAAAGTCTCCAGAATCTCAACCAGCTCGTTGCCGCGCTCGCCACAGCCGACGTAGATCACAATCTCCGCGTTCGACCAGCGTGCGATCTGCTGCTGCATCACGGTTTTTCCGGCGCCGAACGGACCCGGTACCGCAGCCTTCCCGCCTTTAAGAAGAGGAAAGAAGGTATCAAGGATGCGCTGTCCGGTGATCAGAGGGGCGCTTGCATGATCGCGTCTCAGGTAGGGTCGCGCGACGCGCACCGGCCAGCGGTGGTACAACTTAAGTTCGTGCTCGCGCCCTTCGCTGTCGCGCAGCCGCGCAATAACCTGCTCGACGGTGTAGTCGCCGGCAGACGCAAGCGAGAGCAGTTCTCCGCCTATGTCCGGCGGGACCAGGATGCGGTGCTCGATGGTCAGGGTTTCCTGCACCGTGCCCAGAACCCCGCCGGCAAGAACGGATTTGCCGACATCAAGACCGGCGGCCGGTTTAAACCGCCACTGCCGCGCGCGGTCGAGCGGCGGAATGTTTAAGCCCCGGCCGATATGATCACCGCTTTCCGCAAGCACCGCCGAAAGCGGTCGCTGCACACCGTCAAAGATGTTGCCAAGCAGACCGGGCCCAAGCTCCACGGCAAGCGGATGACCGAGAGGTATCGCGCTCTGCCCGGGTCGCAGCGACTCGGTTGACTCGTAAACCTGCACCACCGCGTGCTCGCCGTCACGCCCGATGACCTCGCCCACAAGCGCGAGCTCACCGACCCGCACCTGCTCGCCGATAAGAAGTCGCGGCAAACGCACTGTAACGATCGGACCGTTGACTTCGACGATCTTTCCCGCGGCGCCACTAGCCACTGAACGAACCTCCAAGATGCGCGGTTGATGCAAAAAGCCGCTCCATGATTACCTGATGCAGGGCCTCCTGCATGTGATCCAGTCTTCCCTCAATCGTGGTATCGACGCGTATGGTGTCGTCCACGCTGCGAATCCGGATACCGCCGCGGCAGGCAAGCGGCTGCGGCGACAGGTGTACGCTCTTGGTAACGCCGACCTGGCGGCAAAACCAGTCCCAGCGACTGGCAATACGCGCATGGTCACGCGCACAGAGCTCCACGACAAGTTCTTCGCGCTCTATTGATGCCACGCCCTTCGCAAGAAACTTTCCGAGCAGCGACATATAAGTCTTCTCATCTTCGACGATACGCGTGAGCTCCAGGGACAGCTTGCTCATCACTTCCTGCACCAGCTGCCAGCGCAACTGATCCAGCTCCTCCTGCTGCTTGATTTCGCTCGACTGGACACGCTGGCGGTAGCTGCGTTCGGAAAGATCCTTGGCCGCGAGAATCTCCCGCTCCTCGCGCAAACGCAGATGTTCGTTGGCATCGGCGATAATCTGGTCACGGGTGTGTCGCGCGCTCGCCAAGTATTCTTCCGCCAGGGTTTTCGCCCGTGCAAGCAGGGCAGACTCGAGGTCCCCGATCTGCACCGGCGGGTTCATGGTCTCGGATCCAGCGCATGCGTTCCGAGGATGGCACGCACCACCTCTTCCACCTGCGGGTGATATTCTTCGGGTGCATGCAGAGGCGGAATCTCCGCCACAACAATACGCCCGCCTTCCGCCCGCACGCGGCTGAGCCACGGGCCACCACTGCGCGCAAGGTCGTGCTCGAGGAACACGAGCGCCTTTTCCTGACGCCGGACCAGCCCGGCAAGCAGGGTCTCGAGAACCTCGGGCGTTGCGTCCGGCATCGTCTCCACACCAATCATGCTGAAACCTTCCGTCAGGGCAGCGCTGCCCACCGCAATCATGCGCGTCGGTGCCGCACTGACGCTCTGCGAATTGGCCGCCATGATCCCTCCTGTTTCAGCCGATCTTGCCAAGCATTAGTATCGTCACGACCAGGCCGTAGATCGCGATGCCTTCCGCGAGCCCGAGATAGACGAGACTGCGCCCGAATACTTCCGGCTTCTCTGCAATCACCGCAAGCGCCGCTGCACCCACCGGTCCAACCGCGATGCCCGCGGCAATTGTGGCGACAGCCGTAGGAATGCCGATTCCGATGAGCGCCAGACCCATACCGATTGACACGTCGGGCGCCACTGCGGCAGGCGTGGCGGCAAACGCATCGTGCACGCTCACCAGCAGCAGTCCGGCTTCGGCCAGCACAAAAAGCACAAGGTTGGCGCCGACCGTGCCCTTAAGCCAGCGCGGCGAACTGGCGCGCGCCGACAGGGGATAGGCGTCGAACACCAGCCCAAGAACAACGAGACCCACAAGACTCAACGTGATCAAACCTACGAGCCAGTACATGGCATACTCCTTTTTATATATGAAAAAAACGAATTCATCGCACGACCAGCGAGAGTGGACGGAACTCGCGTCCATCGCCGCTGAAAAACCGCGAGAAGCCCTCGTAGTACTCAAGGCGAAGCGCCTGTATTCCGACAATTGCACCTTCAAGAAAAATGATGAAAATATTTCCGATAATGACTGTCGCCCAGTGACCGGCGGTTTGCATCATGCTAGCCAGCGCAAATACCGCCACGGCCAGTGCCACATGGTTCAGACCGAAGGCGGCGACGCGCAGAAATGAAAGGGTATTGGCGAAATAGCTGACTGCGGTCTCGAACCCCTCTATCAGCACCACCAGGACGCGTTCACCCGGATGACCCCGGTAGCCATGCCACTTGTACCCGAGCATGAGCGTAAAGGGTATTAAAATGCCACCCCACTCGACTGCGCCAAAGACACCGGCATTGAGCCAGCGATAAATCCCGTACAGAACCCCGACATAGAAAAGCAGTCCTGCAACGCCCTTGCCATCCAGAAAAGCATCAAGGTAACGTCTCTCCACGAGGCGGTTATATACGGTAAGAAGGGTGGCAGACACTATGAATCCGATACCCCAGTACAGCGCCACCGTCAGCATCCGCACCGGATTGGTCAGCGGCGCGATCCAAAGCGGATGCACCAGCTCCTCGAATCCGAAAACGCTTCCGTAGAGCCAGCCGAAACCCGCTGACGCCGCGCCTGCAGCAACCAGGAACGGTGCAAATCCGTGCAGACGGCGCCGAAACAGTACACCGGCCAGCGCAATCACCGCACCATGGCCAACATCGCCGAACATCATTCCGAACATGGCGATAATCGTGATTGCGAACATTATCGTCGGATCAATCTCGCCGTAGCGCGGCACACCGTAATTCTTCACAAGAAGTGCAAACGGCTGCGTCAGCCAATGATGTCGCATGACCGACGGCACACGAGCGATCTCTTCCGGCAATGGATCGCGCGCACTCAGCACAAATCGCTGTCCGAGTTTTTCCTGCAGCGCGCGGCGCAATTCGGGCAGATCGGTCCTAGGCACCCAGCCGCCGATCAAGGCCAGTCCGCCGCGTCCGCGCAGCGCCTCGCCAAGTTCAGCATACGGCGCCGCAAGCGCGAGTGTGCGCGCAGCGTCCATCAGCTTGTCGCGGAATTCCTTCTGCGTGCTCTCGATGAGCCGGCACTGGGCGTCGGTCTCCTCGATGATTCTGTCCTGGCGCTCGCGCAACTCGCGGCGTACCTTTTCCGGATGATCGCGCAACTCCGGCGGCACACTCGCGACACGCCAGCCGGCTGCCTGAAGCACCGGTTTCACCTCGCCCTCGTTGCCGGTCGGTCCGGCGATAACGACATGCTCTACGCCCTCGACATTCAGAAATGGTGCAAGAATATAGCCGGCAAGACCGACCGCCTCACGCAGACGAACCATATTGGCAGACGGCACCATGCCGATGTGCACGTCCAGAAACTGCTTGCTTCTGGCAAGCAGCCCGAGATCGATGTCCAGGGCGGCAAAGTTGTCGAGTGTGCGCATGAGCTGGGCAACGCGTTTTTGCTCCTCTTCGATGCGTCGCAGACCCTCCTGGCACCTGGAGCACTCGAGCCACACGGCACGCAGCCACACATCCAGCTGCTCAAGTTCCGTTTCATCCACACGACGCACCAGCAGAGGCGCCAGCTCCTCGCGGACGCCGCAGTGCGCCAACACCTTGTCGAGCTTGGAGCGTGCATCGCGGTAGATTTCGCGAAAATTTTCGCCCGGAAATTCCGGCAATTGCCCGGCAAGCGCCGGTGAAGATTCGGGATTGAACACGCCACGCCCTGCAAGCACAACGGCGGCGACGGCGGCGTCCTCGCTCAGAACGTGGAGCGCGACACGCTGCATGGCCAGGGGCCTAAACACGAATGCGTCCGCTTGTCAGAAAGCCCGGTGTCCGCGGCATCAGTCCGCCCCGGCGACGGCTAAACCTGCCGCCTGACGGATCTGCTCTGAATGTATCTTGAGCTGCTGCCCCTTGATTACCGCGCGCAGTTGCCGCAGCATTTTCTCGCGCAGCAGCAGATATGCGAACACGCGCGCCAGGTTGAATGCGCTGTGGCGTAAGGTTGTCTCGGCCAGTCGCCAACCTTCCCGCTCAAGGATGAGTGTGGCATCGCTGGCGCTGGTCACTCCGGCGAGCTGGCTTGCAAAAGGCCGTGGCAGCTTTGCTATGACTTCCTCGAAAGTCGGCAATTTCGAAAGCTGCAGCAGCTGCGGACTGCGCAGCTGCTGCCCTGCCGGGACCAGCAGATAATAGGCTTCCGCCGGAGGCAATCCATAGGCGAAGCGGTAGCGCAGCAGCCAGAGCAGATTTACGCGGTCAATGATGTTGCCAACGAGCACCCTGACCTGTTCTCCGTCTGCGCGCTTTATCGCAATTGCGTGCCGGCTCAGGTCTGCGTAATAGCGCCGGTCAACAGCTGCGTCGAGGGCAAATAGCTCGCGGTGTTCCTCGAGAATGCGTCGTGCCTGGCGCGCGATATCCATGAACGGCGTCCCTTCGAGGCGACGCAGCAGTTCGGCCACATCATCGGTGCGCAACAGCTCGTCCACCGGCAAGGTGGCGAATGGACCCATGTCGGCCAGCTGCCTTTCAATCGTTGCCGACGGCTGGCCAGTCATCTTGCCACGCAGGATCGTCTTGAGATTGCTCAGCTCGAAGCGGTATGCCCAGTAGACAAGAAACTTGCGAGGCGCGCCCGTCAGGGCACGGACCAGAATTACAAAGTCTGCGAGAAGGCTCGTAATGAGCCACTGCTCCAGCGACGCGCCCGAGTCAGCGGCATCATGCATCCCCGGTCCGTCGAATCCCGCTGCCTGCAGAATGCCGCTTTCCTGGCCTGACGCCTGCTGGATCAGGGCATCCACGCTGCTGTCGGAAAGCAGGCGCGCTGCCATTCCCGACACCCGGGTATTCAGGTAGGCGAATCGCGCGATGGCGCCCATGGCTCACTCCCAGTCCGGGTCGATCAAAAGAGCAATCGCCGCTCCAATGGCCTCCCGCTCATGATCCCTTGCCATCGCGCGCAGGTTCTCGCGTCGTTCCTCATATCGCCGGGTCATTTCGGCCACGGCTTGTGCCGCACGCTCCCCGGCCTTGCCCAGAAAGGCATTGCGCAGTTCCGGTATGCGCGTCTCAAAGCGTTGCTCGGCGGCGCGCGCGTCCTCACGCGCCTGATGAATCAGCCTGTCGCGCTCACGGTTCGCCTCTTCCACCAAAGCCTCTGCGCGCAATTCCGCATCGAGTAACCGCTTGAGTTCATCTTCCATGGTCGCAACCTGCCCGCGCCTGCGTTATACGAAGACCATCATCAGTGCTCCGGCGCCGGCAATCACCGCGCCGATCGCACGCATCCAGACCGTGGAGCGGTTGCGTCCGAGCAGCGCACCGAGTCCGACGCCGATCGCGTGCAGTGTTCCGGTTGCGAGCAGAAAGCCCAGACTGTAGAGCACCTCGGAGGCAGCCTGTGGCAGCTCGGTGCCGTGCGAATGACCATGGAACACGGCAAACGCGGCGACCAGAATCGAACTCGTCACAACCGAGAGTCGGGCAGAAAGCGCGACCAGCAGACCCAGGGCCACAACAGATGTTGCGATGCCGGTCTCGACCATCGGCAACCCGACCCCGGCAAGGGCCAGCCCGGCGCCGACGCACATTGCTCCCATGAAGGCGAGCGGCACGATCCAGCGCGCGCGACCGCCCAGCTGCGCAGCCCACAGACCCACTGCAACCATGGCAAAGAGGTGGTCCGGACCGGTAAAGGGATGGGCAAATCCGGCGTCAAAACCCCCGCCCCGGGCGCTGACAAAATGCGCCTGCGCCGCCTGAGACAGAATCAGCACTGCCACGCCAAACGCGATCCTAAGCCAGCCCACACGCTTCATAGCCGATCTCCTCGTTAATATCGCCATTCGGATTTAACCTATTTGCCGGGAAGTGTTCCGGGTTCCGACCAGACCCAGATCGCTGGGCCCGTCTCTCGTCAAGCTGCCTACCTCACTTTTACCTTGATGAGTTCCTCGCCTTGCGGATCAGTGACATGCACCGCGCAGGCAATGCAGGGGTCGAAACTGTGTATGGTGCGCAGGATTTCCAGCGGTTGCTTGCTATCGTACAGGCGCGTTCCCTTAAGCGATGCCTCATACGGACCTTCCTGTCCCTCACTGTCGCGCGGTCCGGCATTCCACGTGCTTGGAACGACCGCCTGATAGTTAACGATCTTCTCATCCCTGATGACAACCCAGTGCGCAAGCGCGCCACGAGGCGCTTCCGTGTAGCCGACGCCTTGTGCTGTCTTTGGCCAGGACGAGGGTTCCCAGAGCTTCTCATTGAAGGTTCGGACATCTCCACCCTTTATGTTGGATATGAGGTTGTCATACCAGCCCTGCATCGCATCAACAATGATCTTCGATTCGAGCGTGCGCGCGGCGGTGCGCCCGAGAGTCGAAAAAAGCGCCTCAACCGGCAAATCGAGCTTCTTGAGCGCATAGTTAACAAGCTTCTGCGTGGGTTCGTGGCCCTTGGCATAGAGCACCAGCACGCGCGCCAGCGGGCCGACCTCCATCGCCTTTCCGCGCCAACGCGGCGACTTCATCCAGGAATAACTCTTGTCGGTGTCCAGGTATTCATAGGGTGGTTTCGGCCCGGTATAGTTCAGTTTTGTTTCGCCCTTGTACGGATGCAGTCCCTGGTCCTTGCCGACGCTGTAGTCGTACCATGAATGCGAAACAAACTCCTGTACCTGGGCCGGATCACTGAGATCCACCGCTTGCAGCTTCGTGAGGTCACGGCCGATGATCGCTACCGGCGGAATCAGGAAGCTTGCCGGGTCATTCATCCCTTTTTCAGGGAATTCCCCGAAGGTCATAAAATTGCCGATACCCTCACCCTGCTTGAACCAGTCCTTGTAGAAACCTGCAATGGCAAGGGTATCCGGCACATAAACCTGATCCACGAATGCGCGCATCTTGCTGATGACATTCTGCACCTCTTCAAGGCCGACGATATTGACTGACGTCGCGCCGCTTCCGCCGCGATACTGTGAACCCTTTCCGTTCCCCTGATGATCAGGATCCACGCTGATTGCGCACGGCACTCCACCTACCAGAAAATTCGGGTGCGGGTTCTTGCCTCCAAAAATCGTATGCAGCTTCGCCACGTCCCGCTGCCATGCCAGCGCTTCCAGGTAATGGGCGACCGCCATGAGGTTGGCTTCGGGCGGCAGCTTGTACGCCGGATGCCCCCAGTAGCCGTTCGCGAATATTCCAAGCTGGCCGGACTCGACAAATTTTTTGAGTGTCTTCTGCTGGTCGGAGAAATATCCCGGCGATGACTTTGAATAATCGCTGATTGACTGCGCCAGATCCGAGGTCTTCTTGGGATCAGCCTTGAGCGCCGACACCACGTCAACCCAGTCGAGTGCATGAAGATGGTAGAAATGCATCACGTGGTCGTGCACAAACTGCGCCGCAATCATGAGATTGCGTATGAGCTGCGCGTTCGGCGGTATGTCGTACTTAAGCGCATTCTCGACCGAGCGGACCGATGCGATGCCATGGACGAGCGTGCAGACTCCGCAGATGCGCTGCGCGAAAGCCCAGGCATCCCGCGGATCGCGCCCGCGCAGGATGATTTCGATCCCGCGAACCATGGTGCCGGCGCTTGATGCTGACGTGATCATGCCGCTGGCGTCGGTCTGTGCCTCGATGCGCAGGTGGCCTTCGATGCGAGTGATGGGGTCAACTACGACTGTTTGGGTTGCCATCATTTATCTCCAGAAACGTTTTCGAGTTCCGGGTCAGGGACGTCACGCGATCCGCCGCGAGACTTGCACATCGTGGTTCGACGTCTATTGCACCAGGTTGTCCGCCACCAGTTCGAGAAGGCTGTGCGCGGTTTTTTCCCACTTGAAGTGCGCCTGCCCGTCATCAAAGGTCATGCGGCAATTGGAGCAGCTCATTACCAGCATCTCGGCACCTGAATCGTCCACCTGCTTCATCTTGATCTGGAAGACCTTGTAGCGCAGATCGTCGGCGCGATGAATCGTTACCACACCACCACCGCCGCCGCAGCACCAGTTGAGATTTCCGGTTGGCGTCATTTCGTGCAGGTCCACCCCGAGCTTGCCAAGCACCTCGCGCGGCGCCTGCGTGGCTCCTCCGCGTCGCGAGATCTGGCAGGGGTCATGGAAGGTCACCGACTTGTCGACCTTCTTCACTTTCAATCTGCCATTGCCGACGTTCCTCGCAAGAAATTCCGAGATGTGCAGAACCTCGAATGGAAGCGCCTTGCCGAGGATGTTCGCGCCCGACCAGCGCAGCGCGCCGTAGGCGTGGCCGCATTCCGGCAGAATCACGAGTCTCGCCTTGCACTTGATCGCTGCATTGATGACTTTCATGCTCATGTCCTTCTGCCACTGGGCGTTTCCGGACAGCAGGCCGAAATTGGTTGCTTCATAGCCATCAAGACTGATCGTCCATTTCTCATGAAGCGCGTTCAGCACCTTTGCGGTCGCAACGATCGCCTCCGGGTACTTCATGATTTCGATAGATGACATGCTGACCAGAATATCGGCTGCATCCTTGTCCACCGGGATCTCGATTTCATGTTCGTCTGCGAGCCACTCGATGCGTTCCTTGAATACCTTGGGCGTTGCCCCGAGCGGGCTGCCCTCACGTTCGGCGCGCTCGGCTACTGCCCACAATTCATGCGGCACAAGCCCGGCCTGAAACATGCCATGGCGCGCCTGAGAAACCAGAGCCGCGATGTCTATGCCCATGGGGCATATCAGCGTGCATCGACCGCACATGGTGCAGGAGTCATAGATGAGCTCCTGCCACTCCTGCAGCTCGGCCACCGATACGCGTGACTTGAGATTGAGACTGCGGTAAAAGAAGGCAAAGGGTCCGGCGTCGCGCTTGTATGCCTGCTTGAACGGCTCAAGCTTCCAGATCGGCGTATATCTGGGGTCATTTGTCTGGACGTAATAATGACAGGCTTCGGCACACATGCCGCAATGAATGCATGATTCCATGTACGTCGCTGCGGTGGCGCCGAATTCGCGCCCAAAGCTGCGCATGGCAATTTCCACGCGCTCCTGATCAGGCATTTCGCCCTGCTTGTCATACCGCACTGCAGGATTTTTTATGCTAAGGCGCGGCGACTTTGTATCAAGTGGATGCAAGTTCTTTCGTCCGGTAGTCATGTGCTGGCACCTCTGCGGCCGTAGACCGCACCGGTCACGCCGCGCGAAAAAACAAACAGGATTGCGTGCATGAGCTTGCCGAAGGGAAACCACACGAAAAGCAGTTCCACGCTCAGGATGTGAATTGCCAGAAGGGTTTCATAGCGCGCTCCGTAATGCGCAACTGCGAGCAGGCCGGTCGCGACCGGCGCCGTTGTCACGAGCCAGCTGAAATAATCATCGAAGTTCGACAGCAGCTTGAGCACCGGGCTGGTCAGGCGCCGGACCAGCGCCATGACGAGCGCGGCTACCGTAATCACGCCGGAGAAATAGATCACGGCACTCGGCAGACCCGGCCAGCTCAATCCGAGGAGATTGTGGATAAACAGGATATGCGGAACGAACCCGAAGACCACGACCGCAAGCCCGATATGAAAGACGTAACCGATAGTCAGGCCGTAAACAGTGCGTGCCCGGAATTCCCTGCGCGGCCACATGCGTCGAATGATTGTCTGCACCGCGCCCATTGACGTGGCGCCGCTGCGCGGCTCGGAGAAATCATGCTGGCGCCGCAGCAGAAGAACGCCAAGCAGTCTCCACAGGACGCCCAGCACGAGGATCGCAAGCGACCACTGCAGGGCCGGGCCACGGGCAAAATCGAGCAGGTCCATGGCTATTTCTCCTTGCCGATTTGCGACTGGCGGCGCCGTGATACCACGGCTGCGCCACCTCCGATTGCCACGCCGGCGACCGCGGCGGCCCCGAGCACGGCCGCACCGCTCCATGTGCCGGTGGAAAGCGGGTTATAAAATCCACCCTTGTCCCAGAAGTCCGGTTCCGAACAGCCGAGACAGCCATGACCGGACTGGATCGGAAAGCTTGTGCCCTGATTCCATTTCACCGTGGCACAGGCGTTATAAGTAGTCGGACCCTTGCAGCCAAGCTCGTACAGGCACCAGCCATTGCGCGCGCCTTCATCATCGAAAGTCTTGGCAAATTTTCCCTGGTCATAGAACGGGCGCCGATAACAGCGGTCATGGATGGTATCGCCGAAGAACGCCCGCGGGCGGCCCAGGTGATCGAGATCGGGAATGCCCCCGAAGGTGAGGTAATGCGCCAGCACCCCAGTGATCACCTCAGGCACCGGAGGACAGCCCGAGACGTTGATAATCGGCTTGTCTGTAACGATTGCACTCACCGGGACCGCGCCTGTGGGATTGGGGTTCGCATGCGGTATGCCGCCGAAGGCCGCACAGGTACCGACTGACACGACCGCTGCCGCGCCCTTGGCCGCTTCTGTCAGATGGTCAAGCGCGGATTGCCCAGCGATTGTGCAATAGGCGCCATTGTTCCCGGTGGGGATGGAGCCATCCACCACGAGAAGATACTTTCCCCAGTTCTCCTTCATGGCGGTCATGCGCGCTGCCTGGGCGGCACTGCCAGCGGCCGCCTGCAACGTTTCCTGGTAGTCCAGTGACATGGCATTGAACATCAGGCTTTCGAGGGTCGGCGCAAAGGAGCGTGTCAGCGACTCTGCGCAACCGGTACATTCCTGGAAGGATAGATAGATTACCGATGGCCGCCGTGCGCGGTTCAGGGCTTCAGCCATGACCGGCGCCATGCCCGGCGGCAGCGCCAGCATCGAGGCGGTGGCAACACAAAACTTCATGAATGATCGGCGGGATATGCCTTGCTGCCTCAGCACTTCTCCCAAGGTTTTGTCTTCCGACATCGGATACCCCCTTCCGCTAGT
>VFSW01008195.1_pt1 | contig 15045 bp, 6 predicted proteins | sample 5358111 | NCBI WGS metagenome assembly VFSW01 (sample SAMN11554181, study PRJNA540505) | mine drainage metagenome | isolation source: sediment from site ElyBrook_90M | place: USA: Ely Copper Mine, Vershire, VT | collected 2017
CCAACATCCCGGCGCAATTGCTATGGTGTGCGGTTGCTGGCATAAGCTGGTGTTGATGATTTGTTAACGGATTCTTGTGGCTTGCAATTTTCTCCCTCCCTTATCCTGGCAGTTCTGGTGCCTGCCTTGGCGGGCTGCGTGCCGAGTTTGCGCCAAAGCGCCATAAATCCTGCAATTCCACAGCATTATGTGGGGCAAAGGGCCCGCGCCGCGCAGATTGATGCGCGCTGGTGGCGGTCGTTTCATCAGCCTGAGCTCGACCGTCTGGCCGACCGGACCCTGGCGGATAATTTTGACATTGCGGCGGCGGAGGCGCGGATTGCGCAGGCCAATGCCGGAGCCGCGCTCGCAGGTGCGCCGCTTTTGCCGGCGGTCAATCTCAATGGCAATTACAGCCATTCAAAGGCGTCGGCCAATGATGGGCCAGTCAATCCGCCCGCGCAGGACAGCCATCAGCTTGGCCTGACCGCGACCTACGAGATCGACTTTTGGGGCAAGAACCGCGCTACGGCGGAGGCTGCGCAAAAGACTGCACTGGCGAGTGAATTTGATGCCGAAACGGTGCGGCTGTCATCGCTGGCGGCCACCGCCAACGCCTATTTTGCCGTGCTGGCGGCCCGCGAGCAAGCGGCCAATACCCTGGGCAATTTGCGCAATGCGCGCTCGGTGCTGTCCTTGATCTCCAGGCAGTTGGCGGCGGGTACCGCCACCGCGCTGGATCAGGCGCAGCAACAGAACATCGTGGATACGCTGGCCGCCTCGGTGCCTCCGTTGCGGCTTACGGTCGCACAGAACGAGGCAGCGCTGGCTTTGCTGGTGGGCGTGCCACCCGAGACGCTGCATTTGGGTGGCAGGGGGCTCACCAGCGTGCGCGTGCCGCGCGTTGCGCCGGGCCTGCCAGCGCAATTGCTGGAGCGGCGGCCGGACGTGGCATCTGCGGAAACCCAGTTGGAAGCCAATGCCGCCAGCCTCACGGCAGCGCGGGCAGCTTTCTTCCCGTCGATTACGCTCACCGGACAGGGCGGCTTCCAAAGCCCGGCTTTGCTGACGCTGCTGCGTCCGCGCAATCTGTTTTATTCGCTGGCAACCGGGCTGACCGCGCCGATATTCGATAATGGTCGCCTGCAATCGACTTTCGACCAGACCAAGGGTCGTCAGGACGAATTGATTGCCGATTACAAAAAATCGGTGATTTCGGCCTTTACCGATGTCGACAAGGCGCTTGCCTCGTTGCGATATCTTGCCCAGCAAGAGAGCTTGCAGCGCCGGGCGCTTGCCAGTTCGCAGAAGGCCTACAATCTCTCGCAGTTGCAGTTGAAGGCTGGAATCGTCAATCTCGTGACCATGCTGAATACCGAAACCAGCCTGTTTACCGCCCGCAACGCGCTGGTTGCGACACGCCTCGCACGGCTGAACGCCCTTGTCAGCCTCTATCAGGCGCTGGGCGGCGGCTGGCTGGGCGGCAGCGGCGCATCAACCACCATCAGATAGTCGCAATCGCGGCGAAGAAAACCATATGCGCAACAATTCCACTCACCCAATGCACCCCTGGATTGCCTGATCACATGAAAGCTCTTTTGCCTCGCCTCGGCCAACTGCTGTTTCTGGCCATCCTGGCCGGGCTGGTCTGGCTGGTGTTCATGCATAAAACCACGCCAGAAAAGACCGGCGTCCCGGCTGGCGGCAAGGGCGTGGCTGGGGCCCTGGGTGGCGGGGCGCCAGGCGGTGGCAAAGGCAAAATCTCCGGGCCGCCGCCCAACGTGCTGGTTGCCAAAGTCGCCACCATGGACGTGCCGGTCTATGTCGATGCTGTCGGCACGGTCAATGCGCTGAATTCTGTGGCGGTCAGCCCGCAGATTGCGGGCACGTTGACGAGCCTTGATTTCAAGGAAGGGCAGAACGTCAAGAAAGGGGATCTGCTGGCAACGCTTGATCCGGCGACCTATCAGGCGGCGCTGGAACAGGCGCAGGCCAAGAAAGCACAGGATGAGGCCCTGCTCGCCAATGGCCAGCGCGATCTCAAGCGCTATGAGGGGCTGGTGGCATCCAGGGCCGTGACCTCGCAGCAGGCCGATACCCAGCGTGCCACTGTGGCGCAGTTGGCGGCGCAGGTTAAATCCGACCAGGCGGCGATTGACAGCGCCGCGGCGACGCTTGCCTACACCAGGATCACTGCGCCGCTCAGCGGGCGGGCGGGCATTCGTACGCTCAGCGTCGGGGCGCAGGTCTATGCCGGCAGCACAGCGGCGGCGATTGTCACCATCACCCAGATGCAGCCAATCGGCGTGTTGTTCAACATGCCGCAGCAGGAACTTGGAGCGATCAACAAGGCGATGGCGGCGGGGCCGGTCGATGTCGAAATTGACCAGCCCCAGACCGGCGCCAAGCTTGAGCAGGGTGTGCTGACCGTCATCAATAATCAGGTCGATCCCACAACCGGCACCGTGCAGATGAAGGCCGAAGTGCCCAACAAGACGTTGGCGCTGTGGCCTGGAGCGTTTGTTGACGTCCGCTTGCTGGAAACAACCCTGAAGGGCGTGATTGGCGTGCCGCCGCAGGCGCTGCAACGCGGGCCAAACGGAGATTTTGTCTATCTGTTGCAAGGCGACAAAGTCGCGGTGCGCGACGTGAAGGCCGGGGTTGAAACAAGGAATGTGATTGTCGTGGCATCGGGTCTGGCGGTAGGCGATCAGATCGTTACCTCAGGCTTTGCGCAATTGGCTGATGGAACCAAAGTCAAGGTGGCCACCAGCACCGCGAGCAAGCCACCGTCATGATGGGATCTGGCCTCTTCATCCGCCGACCGATTGCGACTTCGCTGCTCGCATTGGCGGTTTTGATTGGCGGCTGGCTGGGCTATTCACTTCTGCCGATTTCGGCGCTGCCGCAGGTGGATTTCCCCACCATCGAAATCACCACACAATTGCCCGGGGCCAATCCCGATACTGTCGCGAGCCTGATCACGGCACCGCTTGAGCGCCAGCTTGGCCAGATTGCCTCGCTGACCACCATGACCTCAACCAGCGCTTTTGGCCTTTCCGAAATCACGTTGCAGTTTGACCTCTCGCGCGACATCGATTCTGCAGCGCAGGATGTGCAGGCGGCCATCAATGCGGCGGGCTCCAGCCTGCCGCGCGGGCTGCCCTATCCACCGGTCTATTCCAAGGTCAATCCGGCAGATGCACCGATTCTCACCGTGGCGCTGACCTCTACGACGGTGCCTGTACGCCAGCTTTCCGACATTGCCGATACCATCCTGACGCAGCGCCTCAGCCAGGTTTCCGGTGTTGGCCGTGTGGTGATCGAGGGGGGCGTGCGCCCGGCAGTGCGCATCGATGCCGATCTTGGGCGGCTGGCGTCCTATGGACTTAGCCTCGAAGACCTGCGCACCGCCATTGTCGGGGCCAATGTGGCCGGGCCGAAAGGCTATATTGATGGCCCGGAACAGGCCTTTACCATCTCGGCCAATGATCAGATTCCCGATGCCGCCAGTTATAATCATGTGACGATAGCCTACAAGAACGGCGCGCCCGTGCACATTGGCGATGTAGCCACCGTCAATGATGGCCTCGAAAATGCCGAAGTGAGTGCGGTTTATCAGGGCCAGCCTGCCGTGATTATCGGCATTCAGCGCCAGCCTGGCGCCAATGTGGTGGAAACCGTGGCGCTGGTGCGCGCCGATTTGCAAAAGCTGACGGCGAGCCTGCCCAAGGGCGTCACCCTGAATTACGTGCAGGATAGAACCAGCACCATCAGGGCCTCGATCAGCGATGTCCAGTTCACGCTGATTCTCAGCGTGCTGCTGGTGGTGCTGGTGGTGTTCATATTTCTGCGCACTTTGCGCGCCACGCTGATTGCCGCTGTGGCACTGCCGCTGTCGCTGATTGGCACGTTTGGCGTAATGTATTTTGCGAAATTCAGCCTCGATAACCTGTCGCTGATGGCGCTGACAATCGGCACGGGGTTTGTCGTTGATGACGCCATCGTCATGATCGAGAACATAGCCCGCCACATTGAGGATGGCGAGGCACCCTTTGATGCAGCGCTGCGCGGCGCAAGCGAAATTGCCTTTACCGTCATTTCGCTGACCGTATCGCTGATCGCAGTGTTTATTCCGCTGTTGTTCATGACAGGCATCGTCGGGCGCATGTTTCGCGAATTTGCGGTCACGCTGACGATTGCGGTGGTGGTGTCGGCCATTGTGTCGCTGACGCTGACGCCGATGATGTGCGCGTGGATCTTGAAGGGCAAAAAACCAAGGGAGACGACAGAACCTGGCCGGCTGGCGCGCCTGACTGAAGGTGGGCTCGCAGCTTACCGGCGCAGCCTGATATGGGTTCTGGGCCATGAAACCCTGATGCTGTTCCTGATTATCCTCACGCTGGCCGGCACTGTCGGGCTTTATGCGGGCATCGACAAAGGCTTTTTGCCTTCGCAGGACACCGGGTTGATTTCAGCGACGGGCGAGGCTGACCCCACCGTGTCCTTTGCGCAATTGCAGCAGCGGCAATATGCCGTGGCAGCCAAGCTGCGCGAGGACAAGGATGTCGCCAGCGTCACGGCGATTGTCGGCGTCAGCAATGTCAACGCCACCGCCAATGCCGGGGCACTCACCATCGTGCTGAAACCGCGCGCGCAGCGCACGCTTGATGCTGACCAGATCATCCCGCATCTGGCCGCGCTGGCGCATGAAGTGCCCGGCATCGTCATGACCTTCCAGAGCGTGCAGGATGTGCAGATTTCGACGCGCTCCAGCCGGGCGCGCTATCAATATACGTTGTTGGGGGTGGATCAGGGCCAAGTGGAGCGCTGGACGGATCGGCTGATCGCCGCGCTGCAGGGTTCATCGGTGCTCGCGGATGTCGGTTCGGAGGCGCAGAACGGCGGTGCGCGGCTGAAGATCAATGTTGATCGCGCGGCAGCGGGGCGGCTGGGCGTCTCCATGCAGAACGTCAGTGACATTCTCGATGATGCTTTTGGCCAGCGGCAGGTTTCCACCATCTATGCGCAAACCAACCAATACCGGGTCATTCTGGAGGCTGGCGCAAATTGGCGCGCCAATTCCCAAAGCCTGAAGAAAATTTACGTGCCGGGTGTTGCCGGCGCACAGGTGCCGCTGTCGGCCTTCACCACCATCACCAACACCACAGCACCCCTGGCGATCGGCCATGAGGAGCAATTTCCCTCCGACACAATCTCGTTCAATCTGCAACCTGGCGGCTCGCTGGGTACCGCCGAGCAGGAAATTGCCACCGCCTCAAAGGCCATTGGCATGCCCGCCACCATCACCGGCAGCTATTCGGGTGATGCCTCGGAATTTGCCTCGTCGCTGGCGGGCGAACCCCTGCTGATTCTGGCCGCCGTGGTGGCGATTTATATTGTGCTGGGGGTGCTTTACGAGAGCGCCATACATCCGGTCACCATTCTTTCCACTTTGCCCTCGGCAGGCGTTGGCGCACTGATTGCCCTGATTCTGACCGGCCACGAACTGTCGCTGATCGCCCTGATCGGCATTGTGCTGCTGATGGGCATCGTCAAGAAAAACGCTATCATGATGATTGATTTTGCGCTGGAAGCGGAGCGCGGCGAGGGCTTGTCGCCGCGCGACGCCATCCTCAAGGCGGCGCAACTGCGTTTCCGGCCGATCATGATGACTACGCTGGCAGCGCTGTTTGGGGCACTGCCGCTCGCCCTCGGGCATGGCGAGGGCTCTGAACTGCGCATTCCGCTCGGCATCACCATCATCGGTGGCCTTTTGGCGAGCCAGTTGATCACGCTCTATTCGACGCCGGTGATTTATCTGCTGATGGAGCGGGTGCGGATTCGGCTGGGTGGCACATCGCTGTTACACCCGGACGAAAGCCCGGTGCTGATCCCGGAAGTGTCCACCAGCAAGGCGGCGGAGTAGCGCCGCCATGGGCTTTTTTGAGCATTTCATCCGGCGTCCGATTGGCACATCGCTGATGGCACTGGGCCTGTTTCTGGTGGGCGTCATCAGCTATTTTCACCTGCCGGTCGCCAACCTCCCGCCGGTTGACCTGCCGGTGGTGTTTGTCAGCGCGAGCCGCCCTGGTGCAGACCCGCAGACCATGGCGACGACGGTTGCAGCCCCGCTGGAGCGTTATCTCGGGACGATTGCCGGGCTGAACCAGATGACCTCGACCTCATCGCTCGGCAACACCCGGATCATCATGCAGTTTGATCTCGGCCGCAACGTGGTCGATGCCGCGCGCGATGTTCAGGCGGCACTCAATGATGCGGCGACCGACCTGCCGGGCGATCTGCCGACGCTGCCACTGGCCCGCAAGATCAACCCCAACGCCTTTCCGGTGTATATTCTGGCCTTGACCTCGAACACGCTGGCACCTTCGGCCTTGTATGATGTCGCCGACACTGTCCTGGCGCAGCGCATCGCGCAGGTGAAGGGCGTTGCGCAGGTGATTGTCTCGGGTGCTGAGCAGCCCGCCATTCGCGTCACCGCCGATCCTTCACGCCTCGCCGCCATGGGGGTGGGTTTTGATCAATTGCGCACCACCATCGTCAACGCCAATTCGCTGCAGGCCCTAGGCGGCATTGATGGCAAGCACGTGGGGCAGACCATCGCTTCGGATGCGCAATTGCTCACACCGGAGGATTACCGCAACCTGGTCGTCACCAATGTCAACGGCGTCAGCGTGCCGATGAAAGATGTTGCCCATATCGCCGAGGGCGTGCGCAGTTCACGCAGTTATGGCACGTTCAATGGCAAGCCGTCGGTGTCCCTGCTGATTACCCAGCAAGCCAATGCCAATGTCATTCAGATGGTGGATGACGTGAAGGCATTGCTGCCGAAGCTGGAGCGCTTTTTGCCGGCAGGCGTTGAAATTTCGGTGCTTAATGACCGCACGGCGCTGATCCGCTCCAGCATCATTGACATGGAACTCACGATTCTGGTCACCATAGGGATGGTGATGATGGTGATTTTCGTGTTTCTGCGGCGCATCACCTCGACCTTCGCTGCGGGCATTACGGTGCCCCTGGCCTTGGCCGGCACCTGCGCGCTGATGCTCGCGGCGGGCTTCACGCTCGACAATCTGTCGCTGATGGCGCTGGCGGTGTCTGTGGGCTTTGTGGTTGATGACGCCATTGTCATCATCGAGAATGTCGAGCGGCGACTGGCGCAGGGCCTGAACCCCTATGAGGCGGCGGCGGCCGGCACGCGGCAGATCGGCTTCACGGTGCTGTCAATTTCTGTGTCGCTGGTGGCCGCATTCATTCCGCTGTTGTTTTTGCCGGGCGTGCCGGGCGAATTTTTCCGCGAATTTTCGGTGACGCTGACTTTTGCGATCCTGATTTCGACCATAGTGTCGCTGACCCTGACCCCGACCATCTGCGCGCATTTGATCAAACGTGCCGGAACCGAGCGCCACAATTTTTTTGACCGCATGGTGGAGGGCGGGCTGGCATGGCTGATCGCGGCCTATGGCAAGGCGTTGCGGCGTGTGCTGAACCATTCCTTTCTTGCGATGATGACCTTGCTCACGACCATTGCGCTGACAGTGGGCCTCATCATCAAAGTGCCCAAGGGAGCGTTTCCTTCGGTGCAGACCGGCCTGATCATCGCACAGACCGAGGCTGCGACCGATATTTCATTCCCGGCCATGAAAATCCTGCAGCAAAAAGCGGCGGCGCTGGTGCTGAAAGATCCGGCAATAGCTGGCATGTCTTCGTCCATCGACAATGGCGGTTTTGGCCAATCGGTCAATCAGGGCAGGATGTTCATATCGCTGAAGCCGCCTTCCGAACTGCATGGTCAGAGCATGAGCCAGGTGATTGCCGGCCTGCGCAAGCGCGTGGCGCATCTGGTTGGGATGCGGGTGTTTTTTGTCGCAGCTTCGGCCTTTGGCGGACCGCCGCGCGCCTCCAAGGCGCAGTATCAATTCACCTTGTGGGATGCCGATGACGGGGAACTCAACAAGGCCGTGGCGCAAGTGGAAACCGCGATGAAGGCGATCCCGCAACTTGCCGACGTCAGCACCGATGCCGAGCACAGCGGCCTGCAGGAGGATGTCGATATCGACCGTGGTCTCGCGGCGCGGCTTGGCGTCAAAATCACCGACATTGACACAGCACTGAACGATGCCTTTTCACAGCGGCAGATTTCGACGATCTACAACTCCCGTAACCAATATACGGTGGTGCTCGAGGTCAGCAAAGCCGACCGGAACAGCCCGCTGGATCTCAATGCCATCCACGTGCCCGGGACAGGTGGCGTGCAGGTGCCGCTCGCGGCCTTTGCCAAACTACGTCGCGATCTGGCACCACTGTCGATCAACCATCAGGGTCAGTTCCCCTCCGTGACGATCACCTACAATCTGAAGTCGCAAAAAGACATCGGAACGGCAACGGCGGCGATCCTGTCCACGGTTGCGGCGTTGCACCTGCCAGATGGCGTGCATACGCAATTTGCGGGCGATGCCGCCGATTTCAGATCGCAATCGAGCCAGGGGCCCATTCTGATCATTGCCGCGCTGATCGCCGTCTATATGGTGCTGGGGATACTTTACGAGAGCCTCATTCACCCGATCACGATTCTCTCGACGCTGCCATCGGCCGGACTTGGTGCCCTGCTGGCCCTGGAAATCACCAACACACCGCTGTCGCTGATCGCGCTGATTGGCATTATCCTGCTGATCGGCATCGTCAAAAAGAATGGCATCATGCTGGTGGATTTTGCCATCCATGCGCAGCGCAACGAGAATCTCGATGCGCGTGAGGCAATCTACCGGGCCTGCATCGAGCGTTTCCGGCCGATTCTCATGACCACCATGGCCTCGCTGCTGGGCGCATTGCCGCTGATTCTTGCAACCGGGCCCGGCTTCGAACTGCGCCAGCCGCTCGGCATCACCATTGCTGGCGGCCTGCTGGTTTCGCAGGTGCTGACATTATTCACGACGCCGGTGATTTACATGCTGCTCGACCGGCTCGGCCATTGGTCGCCGCGTCGCTGGCTCCGGCGGCGCAGGCTGGTTCAGCCAGCCGCAAAGGCATGAGTGCGGGGAGCTTCGACGCCAGTATGGGCGGCGATCACGTCGCGCAGGTCCTGCAAGGATTGCGCAACCGTTTTGCCCGTGGTGTCAACTATCGCGTGGGCGCGGGCGTACTGCACCTCACGGGCACCGAGAATCGCCCGTAATTCTTCGAGCGCCATTTCGTCATCAGCCACAATCCGAGTTTTGCCCTGGGCGCGAACCCGCTCAAGGTGCTCGACCGGCGATGCCTTGATCCAGATCGTGTAATAGTTTTCGAGAAGGATTTCCATCGACAAAGCGTCATCGACCAGGCCGCCGTTGGTGGCCAGCAACATCGCGCCGGCACGGTTGGTGAGGCCGCGTATCGAGGCCTGTTCAAGCCGCCGATAGCCATCCTGGCCGTAAAGCGGGAAAATCTCGTTGACCTGCAGGCCGTGATCGCGCTCGATTTCGCGATTGAGCTCGAAAAAAGGCCAATGCAGGTGTTCGGCAGCCAAGCGCGCCAAGGTCGATTTGCCCGCACCGCGCAGGCCGATCAAAGCCACCCGGTCGAGCCGGCGCACAGGGCCCGATGCCTGCCTGGTCGGCTCGCTGAGCGCGCGGCGCGCCGCATCGAGGCGCTTGGCGTCGGCAGCCTCAAGCAAGTCACGAAATTCATCGAACAGGGGACTTTGCGCCGTTTCGCTGGTAAACAAGGTGCTGAGGGGCACGTCGACACCATGGCAGATGCGGCGGAGCAGCAGCACCGAAACATTGCCCTTGCCTGCTTCGAGCTGGGCAATATAGCGCTCGGACAGGCCGGATTTTTGCGCAAGTGTCTTGCGCGATTGTCCGCTCTGCGTCCGCAGCGCACGCGCACGCCGGCCCAGTTCCATGAGGAATTCCGGCTCGCCATGGCGCGCCGCGAGACTGGAAGCCTCGGCTTGCGTAGTTTGCATCTCTAATACTTTCAAAGTGTTGCATGTCCGTCACGGCACGATTGTTGGCACCCGACGATTGCCCGGACGTTCGCCCATCAATACGCACAATTTAAGGCATGAGTTCACACATGAACAGTAAAATGTTGTATAATTCCGGAATCTACAAGGCTCCAGCCCCCATCGCCGCAGCCTCCGTCGGACGCAATGATCCTCAAACCCGACAATATTCAGGCAGTTGTTTCATAATGCGCAGATAAGTCAGACAAATTGTCGCAGCACGGTCTGCGGGCCTCATTTGCTGAAACGGAGCTTCTGGTGGCTCGGCGATGGTGGCAGCCATCCGGCAGAATTGACATCCTGGCGATTGACTTTGCCCTTCTTGAACCGGCACACTGCGATTCATGAAACTGCGCTGGAATTCATTGACATGACACCGCCCGCCACGGCCCTGCCCGCCGATCCGCTCGCTGCCGCCACACGGCCGGAAATTCTGCCCGATTCGGTAGCAATGCGCGAAGCCATTCTGGCAAAGATGGCCTATTCGGTCGGCAAGAACCCAATTGCCGCGACCGAGCGCGATTGGTTTGTGGCGACCGCATTGGCGGTGCGCGACGTGATGACCCGGCGCTGGATTACCTCGATACATGATGTTTACGAAGAAAAGCGCAAGCGCGTCTATTATCTGTCGCTTGAGTTTCTGATCGGGCGTCTGCTGTTTGACAGCATGAACAATCTCGGGCTGACCCAGGCCGTGCGCGGTGCCCTTGCGGATCTCAATGTCAGCCTTGACGCGCTGCGCAATGTTGAACCAGATCCGGCGCTGGGCAATGGCGGCCTTGGACGTCTTGCCGCCTGTTTCATGGAAAGCGCCGCCTCTTTGAAAGTGCCCATGTATGGCTATGGCATCCGCTATGACCACGGCCTGTTTCGCCAGCGCATCAAGGATGGCTGGCAGCTGGAATATCCTGAAGATTGGCTGAACTGGCGCAACCCCTGGGAGTTCGAGCGCCACGAGGTTGATTATACCGTCGGGTTTGGCGGCTCGGTGGACATGATCGTGGGTGATGGGGCTGAGCCGCGCTACATGTGGCGGCCTGCAGAAGCTGTGCAGGCGGTCGCCTTTGACACGCCGGTTGCCGGTTGGCGCGGGGCGCAGGTCAATACGCTGCGGCTGTGGTCAGCGCGCGCGGTTGATCCGCTGCGACTCGATCGCTTCAACAGCGGCGATTATGTCGGGGCACAAAACGCCCAGGCCCGCGCCGAAGCCATTTCAAAGGTGCTTTATCCGAGCGAATCTACGCCCGAGGGCCAGGAGTTGCGGCTGCGGCAGGAATTCTTCTTCGTCTCGGCTTCCCTGCAAGATTTGCTGCGCCGCCACGTCAAGAACGAAAAAAGCCTCGATTCCTTGCCAGATCGGGTGGCTATCCAGTTGAATGACACCCATCCGGCTATCGGCATCACCGAATTGATGCGACTGTTGATCGATATTCACGGGATGGAATGGGACGCCGCGTGGGACCTGACGGTGCGGACCTTTGGCTATACCAACCATACGCTTCTGCCCGAAGCGCTGGAAAGTTGGCCGGTGCCGCTGATGGAGCGCCTGCTGCCGCGCCACATGCAGATCATTTATCTCTTGAATGAAAAGCATCTTGATGGCCTGCGTCTCGCGCAAAATCCGGGCGATGCCATGCTGTCGTCGGTGTCGTTGATCGATGAGCACAATGGTCGCCGGGTGCGCATGGGCCATCTGGCCTTCATCGGCTCGCATTCTATCAATGGCGTCTCAGCTCTGCACAGCGAATTGATCGAACAAACGATTTTTGCCGATCTCAACAAGGCCTATCCCGGCCGCATCAATAATAAAACCAACGGCATCACTTTCCGGCGCTGGCTTTATGAATGCAACCAGCCTCTGACAGCGCTCCTGGTTGAAACGCTTGGCCCCAAGGTGCTGGATGATGCAGGCCTGCTGAAGAATTTGTCGGGCTTTGCCACTGATGCGGCGTTTCAGGGCAAGCTCGCGGCCTGCAAAATGCAGGCGAAAATAGCGCTGGCCAAAGTGGTGCGCGAGCGGGTGGGTGTGCATATTGATCCGCATGCGCTGTTTGATGTGCAGATCAAGCGCATTCATGAGTACAAACGCCAGTTGCTGAATATACTTGAGACCATCGCACTTTATCAGGCCATGCGGGCGCAACCGATGCGCAACTGGACCCCGCGTGTCAAGGTTTTCGCAGGCAAGGCCGCGGCGAGCTATGACACGGCCAAATTGATTATCAAGCTTGCCAATGATGTTGGCAGGATCGTCAATGCCGACCCCACCCTGCGGGATCGGCTGAAGGTGGTGTTTTTGCCCAATTATAACGTCTCGCTCGCCGAAGTGATCATCCCGGCTGCTGACCTCTCCGAACAGATTTCCACCGCCGGGATGGAGGCTTCGGGCACTGGCAACATGAAGCTGGCGCTGAATGGAGCCCTGACCATCGGCACGCTTGATGGGGCCAATGTCGAAATCATGCAGCATGTCGGCCCGGAGAATATCTTCATCTTCGGATTGACGACGGAGGAAGTCGCGGCGCGGCGGGCGCGCGGCATTGCGGCGGGCGATATTATCAACGGCTCCCCCATCCTGCGCGAGGTGATCGACAGTTTGGCGGGCGGGGTGTTTTCGCCCGATGATCCGGCGCGCTATCGCGGCCTCTGCGACATCATCACCAACCATGATTATTTCATGGTTTCCGCGGATTTCGATGCTTATTTCAATGCCCAGCGCAAGGTCGGCGATCTCTTCCATCAACCGAAAGCCTGGCTTGAGGCTAGCGCACGCAATATTGCGGGCATGGGCTGGTTTTCATCGGATCGCACCATCACCGAATATGCGCGCGATATCTGGAACGTGCCAGTTCCGGCAAGGGAGCCAGCATGACACCAACGCCGTGGGTCTTGCCAGGGGATGACGTCGAGCGGCTCGCAGGCGCGCGCCATGCTGACCCGTTTGGTGTCCTGGGGCCGCATCTGGTGGCAGGTGGCCTGGCGGTGAGGGTGCTGTTGCCCGACGCTGAAACCGTCGAGATGATCGACTCCAGCGGCGTGAAGCTGGCGAGTTTTGAGAAGACCCATCCCAGTGGGCTGTTCGAGGCGTTCCTGCCTGGCAAGCGCAAAGTGGTGCGTTACAAACTGCGCGCTGCCAACCCACGCGCCACCTGGGAGCTTTACGATACCTACAGTTTTGGCCCGATTCTGGGCTCGGTCGATGATTATCTTCTGGTCGAAGGCAGCCATCAGGCGCTTTACGACAAGCTCGGCGCACATAGGCTGACCCATGAAGGGGTTGAGGGCGTGCATTTTGCCGTCTGGGCACCCCATGCGGCGCGGGTCTCGGTGGTTGGCGATTTCAATGATTGGGACGGTCGTCGCCACCAGATGCGCAAAAGACTTGATAGCGGCGTCTGGGAGATTTTTGCGCCGCTGGTTGGCGTCAATGCCATCTATAAATTTGAGGTGATTGCAGCGAGTGGCGCGCGCCAACCCCTGAAAAGCGACCCCTTTGGCTTTTCAGCGCAAATGCGCCCTGAGACTGGTTCGCTGGTGACGGATCCGACGCCGTTTGTCTGGAAAGATGACGCCCATATGGCGCATCTGGCGCGACGTGACGTGCGTGCTGCGCCCATGTCGATCTATGAAGTGCACCTCGGTTCATGGCGGCGTGGCGATTATGGCCGCTTCCTGTCCTATGACGAACTGGCCGACCAATTGGTGCCCTATGTCACCGAGATGGGATTCACTCATATTGAGTTGATGCCCATTTCCGAGCATCCGCTGGATGATTCATGGGGTTATCAGCCCGTCGGGCTGTTTGCGCCGACTAGGCGCTTTGGTGATCCGGCCGGGTTCGCGCGGTTTGTGGATCGCGCCCATCGCGCGGGACTGGGCGTTATCCTTGATTGGGTGCCTGCGCATTTCCCGACTGATGCCCATGGGCTTGCGTGGTTCGACGGGCAGGCACTTTACGAAGACCCCGATCCCAAGCGCGGCTTTCATCCCGACTGGAACACCGCAATCTACGATTTCGGCCGCGCCGAAGTCGCCAATATGCTGGCCGCCAATGCACTTTACTGGATTGAGCGATTCCACATTGACGGCTTGCGCGTCGACGCTGTCGCCTCGATGCTCTATCTGGACTATTCGCGCAAGGCGGGCGAATGGTCGGCCAATATCCACGGCTCGAACCAAAACCTTGAAGCCATTGCGTTTTTGCGCAAGGTCAACAAGCTGGTCTATGGGCTGCATCCCCATGCGATGACCATCGCGGAAGAATCGACCTCATGGCCCGGTGTATCGCAACCGCTTGAGCATGGCGGCCTCGGCTTCGGCTTCAAGTGGAACATGGGCTGGATGCACGACACGCTGAATTACATGATGAAAGAGCCGGTGCATCGCGCCCATCACCATCATGATATGACCTTCGGTCTGCTGTACGCCTTTGCCGAGAATTTCGTGCTGCCGCTTTCGCATGACGAAGTGGTGCATGGAAAGGGCTCCTTGATCACCCGCATGCCCGGGGATGACTGGCAGAAATTTGCCAATCTGCGCGGCTATTATGGGTTCATGTGGGGCCACCCTGGCAAGAAGTTGTTGTTCATGGGCCAGGAATTTGGCCAATGGCGCGAATGGAATTTCCGCGAGGGGCTGGATTGGCACCTGACCGACCATCGCCTGCATCGCGGACTGCAACTGTTGGTGCGCGATCTTAACCATCTCCATCGCGACTGGCCGGCGTTGCATCAGCGTGATTGCGAGGCTTCAGGCTTTTGCTGGGTTGTCGCCGATGATGCGGCGCAATCGGTTTTTGCCTGGTTGCGCTTTGGCTTTGAGGGCAGTTCGCCAGTGCTGGTGGTGAGCAATTTCACCCCGGTGCCGCGCGAGAATTACCGCATTGGCCTGCCGCAAGCCGGGTTGTGGCGCGAAATTCTCAATACTGATGCGCAGGATTATGGCGGTTCGGGACGAGGCAATCTGGGGGCCGTGGTGGCGAGCAACGATGGTTGCCATGGCCAGCCGGCCAGCGCTGCCTTTATGCTGCCGCCGTTGGCAACCGTGTATTTTGCGCT
>VFSW01008196.1_pt1 | contig 15044 bp, 17 predicted proteins | sample 5358111 | NCBI WGS metagenome assembly VFSW01 (sample SAMN11554181, study PRJNA540505) | mine drainage metagenome | isolation source: sediment from site ElyBrook_90M | place: USA: Ely Copper Mine, Vershire, VT | collected 2017
TCGTCCAGAACGTCGAGACGACCCCGAGCACGGTGTTCCCGGTGGTGGCGGACCCTATGTTCGTGTCCATTGGTTACAACGGAGTTACGATACGGCTCACACTCAATGAACAAAGATTTCTCGTAGGTGGTGGGAGTGGGGTGTTGATATTAGGAGCATGCTCTGATCCAGCTACTGCCGCTGCGTGTGCACCTGTGACTTTGCTGGTTGGCGGAGCTTTGGCTGTTTTGAATGGCCGAGGCTTCTGTCCCTCGACTGACTACTTCTGGGCCACGCAAGGGTGGATGCCGTGGGACGGTATGACATGGGGATGCAGGAGGTACTGATGATGACGGTGAGAAAGGACGACACTGTGAGGAAATTGCTCGCTGAGTACCGTCAGTCGAGAAGCCGTCGGCTTAAGGACTTCTGGTACTGCCTGGCAAGCAACGGGTTTGTCCTGATCTCGATTGAACTGCTCAGCGGGCCGGCGGGCCGCGTCGAGGCCGTTGATTCCACCGCCACGTTTCTCGGGATGGGTTGCCTTGCGGAGGGAAGAGTGCTGTTGAGAGTTCTCAGGAGTCGTCGCCGCTCGAGGACATTGGAGTATCCGCGAGCACCCTCGACGGGTGATCACACCTCGCTCGAGCCGAAGAACTCGTCGGTCGGTGACGAAGAGGAGGTTCCTTTCGCGACGCAACTCTGTGAGTTGCGCGCCGCACTAGAAGAGAGAGTGAAGGGGGTCGAATGACGGCGAACGCTCGGGTTCCTTACCTAAAGCGCCTGGTGATGACGCACTCGCTGATTTGGCGGAATCCGATGCCGCGTGCTTGGCGCGATTATCCGGTCATCATGAGAGTACTGATGCCGGTGACTGCTGTCGCCATCATCGGCGGTGGTCACTTACTTGACTTTCCCGGACCAAAGTGGAGTTTGCAAACAGCGATGCTGACTGTATTTGCTGATCTGTTCATCTGGGCGATTGTGATTGACGTCATCGGCGAACGAGTGATGGTCAATCCACGCGCGAAGAGGAGGAAGTAGTTCGCCAGGCTTCCTGTTGCGTCAAAGTTAGGGAGATTATGGTTCCGGGTTCGCAACTGAGTTCTTCAACGGTCAACGGTACGACGGTCTCCTCGAGGGCCCGCGAGGTGCGCCCGACCTAACGGCGGGCGGCCCGTTCGAGGGCTCGGCGAGCCTCTCTCAGAGCTTCGTCGTAGAGGGAGTGGTGGGGGCCGAGGCGGTCCGCTCCCGCGGCGATTGTGGCGTCGGCACAATCGAGAATGAGTCCGGCCCCGGACAGATCGGGGGGTGTCGCAGCCAGGTGCACCGCGCACCAGCGCAGCAACGTCGCGAGGTGGTGGGCGAGAAGGTCCTGCGCGCTGAGAGCAGCCATTTCGTCGAAGGGGGCGGAGGAGTCAGGCACCCCTTCGAGGGTAGTCGGCGCTCGCCGTACAACTCTGCTAGCCTGTTTCGGTCAGTCTCACAGCAAGTGGGGTGGCCTGCGCCATCTCCACCGACGTACGTGGGTACGTTCGGTCGACGCAGTTGCGCCTCGCTTGCCGTGGCGGTACCCAAGGGTGCCGTGAAGAGCAAGGAGTGGAGTTATCGCAACTAATCCGGGAGAGCACCGCGTCAACGACCGCATCCGTGTCGAGACGGTTCGCCTGATCGACCAGGCGGGGGAGCAAAGGGGAATTGTCCCCACGAGAGAGGCCCTCGCGCTGGCGCGCAGTATGGACCTGGACTTGGTGGAGATAGCCCCGACCGCTCAGCCGCCGGTGTGTCGGATTATGGACTACGGAAAGTTCAAGTTCGACGAGGCGCAGAAGGCTAAAGAGTCGCGGCGCAAGAGCCAGAACGTGGCGATCAAGGAGATGAAGTACCGCCCGAAGATCGGTGCGGGAGACTTCGACACCAAGACTCGCCTCGTGGAAAAGTTCTTGAACGAGGGCCACAAGGTCAAAATCACGATCATGTTCCGTGGTCGTGAATCAGCTCACCCGGAGTTGGGCAAGAAGATACTCGATCGCATTGTCGAGAAGTTAGGCGAGGCCGCGAGAGTCGAGGCCGCCGCCAAGCTCGACGGGCGCAATATGACCATGGTGCTGGGCCCGGATCGCAAGGTCAAGGTCAAGGACGCAACGAAGGACGAGCACGACGACGACGTCGTCGCCGAGGCGACACAGGAGGGCTGAAATGCCGAAGATGAAGACTGATAGTGGTGCGAAGAAGCGCATCAAAATTACGGGTACTGGCCGTCTGCGCCGCCGCAAGGCGTTTCGTGGGCACTTGATGGAGACGAAGTCCTCGGTGCGCACGCGCCGACTGGGACGTGAGTCGGACATCGCCCCCGGTATTGAGAAGAACATCAAGAAGTTGATGGGGCTGTAGGGAGGATTTGAACCATGGCACGAGTAAAGCGTGGCGTGAACGCCAAGAAGCACCACAAGGCGGTACTGGAACAAGCCAAGGGTTACTACGGTGACCGCAGCCGCACCTTCCGGGCCGCTAACCAAGCCGTCCAGCACGCCGGCGTGTACGCCTTTCGCGACCGACGGGCCCGTAAGGGTGACATGCGTCGCCTCTGGATCCAGCGCATCAACGCGGCGACTCGACTCGAGGGAATGAGCTACAGCCGTTTCGTCGCTGGTCTGAACGCCGCCGGCATTGAGGTGGACCGTCGTATGTTGGCCGACCTCGCCGTCAACGACCCGGGATCGTTCCGCGCGCTGGTTAACCAGGCCCGCGAGGCTCTCGAGAGTTAGTCGTGGCCGCTCTGGGGGCGTCGCACGAAGAGGTGCGGCGTCTCCGGCGCCTGGTCCGAAGTAGTGACGAGCGTCGTCGCGAGGGAGTATTTGTCGCCGAGGGACCCGATCTTCTCGAGGCGGCTCTCGACACCGACTGGCCCCTCGAGGGGGTCTACGTGGCCGAGGGTGCTCTTGGTCACCACCGACTGAGCTCCGTGCTGGAGCGCACCTCGTTCACGGTGGTGAGTGACGCCGCTCTCGAACGTATCGCTGACGCCCGCTCTCCCCAAGGGGTGGTGGCCGCATGTCGGTTGGTGAACTACTCCCTCGACGATCTCGACTGGTCGGGTCTCGTGTTGGGTCTCGAGGGACTTCACGATCCCGGCAACCTAGGGACATTGATTCGTAGCGCCGACGCCGCCGGAGTGAACGGCGTCGTGGTCACTGGAGACGGAGTAGATCCTCTGCACCCGAAGGTCCTGCGCTCCTCAGCGGGATCTATCTTTCGTCAACGAGTTGTCTCAAGCACGCTCGAAGACGCCGTCCGCTGGGCGAGTAGGGCCGGATCCACCAGTTGGGCAACAGTTCTGCGGGGCGGTGAGGACCCGCGCGCGGTGGACCTGGCGCAGCGCGTGCTCGTCTGGATTGGCTCAGAAGCGCGGGGGCTCTCCGCCGAGGTCCTCGACGCCTCGTCGGGGTATCTCAGTATTCCGATGAACCCTGCCGTCGAGTCTCTCAACGCGGCGGTCGCCGGATCGCTCGTCATGTTCGAATCGTCTTATCAACGTTCTCACTCAAAGGGGGGCCCTCTACCCCCTAGCCTGTAGGAGATGAGTGACGAACCCCTCGCCCACCTCGACACCCACGTGGAAGAACTCCTCGCCGCCGTCGAGGCCCTCAACAGCCTCGAGGAGTTGATCGCGTCCGAGCCCTCCCTGGTGGGAAAGCGCTCGGTCCTCTCGAGTCTGCAGAAGTCCCTCGGCTCTCTCTCACCCGAAGAGCGTCGTGACGCCGGTGCGCGGCTCCAGGAGGCTCGTCGACGAGTCGACGAGGCGCTACGTGTTCGCCGGGTAGCTCTCGAACAGGCGGCCCGGGACGCCGAACTCGCGGCCGACTACCTCGACCTCGGCGACGTGGTCGCGGGCGGTGTCGAAGTACCACTCGGAGTGGGGCACCCCGGTATCGTTGCCCTCACTCAGTACGCCCTCGAAGAGGTTTTCGTGGGAATGGGCTTTCGGGTCGAGGACGGTCCGGAGGTCGAGAGTGACTGGTACAACTTCGAGGCGCTCAACATTCCACCGGCCCACCCGGCGCGGGGTATGTGGGACACCTTCTACCTCGAACTGGGTGAACCCGAGTCGGTGGTGCTACGAACCCACACGTCACCGACTCAGATTCACCTCATGGAACGGGCCGTGGCGGAGAACTCACTGCCTCTGCACGCCGTGATGCCCGGACGTTGTTATCGCCGCGACACCCCCGACGCTCGCCACCTCGCCAGCTTCCACCAGATCGAGGGAATCGTGGTCGACCGGGGTATCACCTTCGCCGATCTCGCCGGCACTATCGACACCTTCACTCGGGCCTACTTCGGACCCGATATCGACTCCCGGCTACGTCCCGGCTACTTCCCCTTCACCGAGCCCTCCGCCGAGTTCGAGATCACCTGCACTCTCTGTCGGGGTGAGGGGTGTCGTACGTGCTCCCAGACCGGCTGGATCGAACTCGGCGGGTGCGGAATGATCGATCCGGCCGTCTTCGACGCGGTCGGAATCGACGCGGGGGAGTGGAGTGGATTCGCCTTCGGGTTTGGGATCGACCGCTGCGCCCAGATGCGTCACGAGATCGCCGACATGAGAGCCCTGATCGAGAACGACGTGCGCTTCCTGAGGCAGTTCTCGTGAGAGTGCCCCTGTCCTGGCTCTCGGAGTTCGTGGACCTGCCCGACTCGCTCGACGAACTCATCGCGGTCATGGACGACCTCGGCCTCGTGGTCGAGGGCGTGGAGCGAGTAGGAGAGGGCCTCGAGTCCGTCGTGGTCGCTCGCGTGGAGGAGATTCACGTCATTGAGGGCGCCGACCGGATTCGTCGGGTCGTCGTCGAGGCGGGAGCCGGCCCGGTGGAGATCGTCTGTGGTGCCACCAACTTCTCGGTGGGCGACTTCGTTCCCCTCGCGCCGGTGGGCGCGGTACTGCCCGGAGGCTTCGAGATCGCTCGGCGCACGATGCGCGGCGTGGTGTCGAACGGGATGCTGTGTTCGGGTCGTGAACTCGGACTCTCCGAGGATCACGGAGGACTCCTCCTCCTCGATCCATCGAGCACTCCGGGAGAACTGCTCACCTCGAGCCTCGCTCTCGCGCCGGACGTCGTGCTCGACATCTCGATTGAGGGCAATCGCCCGGACGCCTGGTCGCTACTCGGCGTGGCTCGGGACTTGGCCGCTCGCTTCGCCCGTTCCCTGCGTATGCCCGCCGTCGCGACCCCGCAAGGAGAGGGAGAAACTCGCCAGAGCGCCCAGGTGTCTATCGAGGCCCCCGATCTCTGTGGTCGATTCACGCTCTCTCTCATTCGAGGGGTTCGGGTCGGACCCTCCCCGGAACACCTCGCGCGACGTCTCACCCTGGCCGGAATGCGTCCGATCTCCAACGTGGTCGACGCGAGCAACCTCGTGATGCTGGAACTCGGCCAGCCCACTCACGCCTACGACGCCGATCGTGTCGGCGCTCGCACGCTGCGCGCCCGGGTCGCTCGCCCGGGCGAGGTGCTCACGACTCTCGACGGGGTCAGTCGCGCACTCGCCCAACCGGGGAGAGGACTCGGTGACTCGGGGGAGGATCTCGTCATCGTCGACGGCGACGACGTGATTCACGGTCTCGCCGGGATTATGGGGGGCGCCCTCGGGGAGATTCGTGACTCGACGACGGAGATTTTGCTCGAGGCGGCCTTCTTTGATCCCATGACGATCGCTCGGGCCTCCAAGCGCCACGGGCTTCGATCCGAAGCCTCCCACCGCTTCGAGCGGGGAGTCGACCCCGAACTCGCTCTCTTCGCCGCCGCGCGCTTTGTGCAGTTGCTCGAAGAGTCCGTTCCGGGGCTCGAGTGGGTCCCCGGTCCCCTCGACGTGCTCGGGGAACTTCCGGAGCGCTCGCGGGTGTCGCTCAGTGACCACGACATCGAGAGAGCCCTCGGGGTGTCCCTCGAACGCGCGACGGTGGTGCGCCTTCTCGAAGGTTTGAACTTCACCGTGCGTGAGGAGGGGGGACTCGACGTCATCGCCCCCTCGGCTCGTTTGGACGTGCGAGTGGGCTCCGCGGGACGGGCCGACGTGATTGAGGAGATCGCCCGCCTCTACTCCTACACCCGTTTGCCCCGACGGACTCCGAGCTGGCCCCAGCCGGGGGGCTGGACTGTCGCCCAGACTCTGCGCCGACGGGCGCGTGAGGTGTTCTGCGCCCTCGGGGGTCACGAGGTCTGGACCCCGACCATGGTGTCGGAGACTCACGCCGCGCTCACCCACCCGACCTCGCCGCGCATCCGGGTCGCTAATCCCCTGGCCGTCGAGGAGTCAATACTTCGCCCCTCGATGATTCCGGGACTTCTTCAGGTCTTCGCCCGAAACGCCGAACGGGGCCTGGGCGATGAACTTTTCGGGGAGTTCGGCGTGGTCTTTACTCACCCCGAAGAGGCGGAGAAGACTCGCCGGGCTCGCGGGGGCGCCGGAGGAACGATCGAGGTCGAGCTTCCCGAAGAGACCGAACGATTCACCCTGCTCTTGGCTCGGCCGGGAGACGACGCCCGTCGGGCGGTCGTGACCGCGAGAACTCTGCTGGCTCGTCTTGGTCTGGACGACCTCGACGTGGAGTCGATCGGGGAGGCGCCCAGTGGCTGGCACCCGAGTCGGTACGCCCGAGTACTCGACACCCGCAGCGGAGTGGAGCTAGGTCGAGTCGGTGAAGTGGATCCGGAACTCGTGCGCGGAGCCAGTCCCGATTCGCGTCGTCTCGGACTCGTCGACCTCGACGTCGCGCGTATCGTCGAGGCGGCCCGAATCCGTGAGCGGGACTCTCGCGTGAGAGTCCCGAACCGTTTCCCCGCGGCCCTGATGGATCTCGCTCTCGTCACGCCGAACGAGGTCGGGGCCGATCAACTGCGCCGCGTTCTCCTGCGGGCGAGTTCCCTCGTGGAGTCGGTCACCCTCTTCGACGTCTACCGGGGAGACTCCCTCGCAGAGACCGAGCGCTCACTGGCCTACGCGATCCGTTTGACCTCCACGGAGCGGACCTTGAGTGACGCCGACGTCGCCGACGCTCGCCGGGCTCTCCTCGAGGCGGCCGCCTCGCTCGGTGCGACTCTCAGGAGCACGTCGTAGTGCTCTCGGTCGACGAGTTTGTTCCGGTGCCCGCCTCGGGGCGTCGAATCACCATGCCGACGACCGTTCGTCTCTCCGACACCACCCCCGAGGGAGACTGGCGACTCGACGGAATCGCGAGAGTTCTCCAGGACGTGGCGACGGAGGACTGGGAGTCGACCGGCATTGTCATCAACACCGCCTGGGTTGCTCGCAGAACCGCCCTGCGTTCGACCGGTACGTGGCCACGGCTCTACGACGACCTGCTGGCCCTCACCTGGTGCTCCGGATTCGGGGCGGCCTGGGTGGAGAGAAGAACCAATATCTACCGCGCCGACGAACTGGTCCTCGAAACGGCGACACTCTGGGTGCAGGTCGACCGGCGGGGGTTCCCGATCCGTCTCCATCCAGATTTCCTCACGATGTACGGCGAGGCGGCCGGAGGACGCAAGGTCTCGGGGCGCGTGCCCTCCACCTCACCCCCGGCGCTCGCTGCGCGACGCCCGTGGCCGCTGCGCCGAGCCGATCTCGACGTTATTGGTCACGTCAATAACGCGGCCGTGTGGCAGGCACTCGCGGAGATGGGTCCGACCCCGGTGCGCGCGGCCGAGGTGATCCATCACGGGCCGGTCGAGTTCGAGGACCGGGTCGAACTCGTGACGAACGACCACGAACTCTGGCTACTCGTGGATGGCGAGATTCGCGTCGCGGCGGTCACGGTCCGCTGAGGTCGCGAAGTAGGACCCGGCCATGATGAGCGGGAATCCCACGACGATGCTCGCCGTGAGGGGCTCGTGCAAGAGGGCGATTCCGAGGAGCACCGCGAGGGCGGTATTGGAGTAGACGACGACGGTCGAGCGGTTGGCCCCGACCTCCTTCACGAGTTCGAAGAAGGTTAAGAACGCCCCAGCGGTGCAGAGTAGGGAGAGCGTGGCGATCGCCCCGAGGGTCTGCGCGGAGACGTGACTCGGCCAATGTAGGGCGCCGTAGGGGACCCAGAGGAGTGCGACGATGCCGGTCGCGCCAAATACGACGGCCGGTCCGGGGACCTCACTCAAACGATGCTGCAGAATCATGGGTCCGAGTGAGTAGCCCACGCAGACGACGAGGAGCATGGCCACCCAGCGCAGGTCGCCGTGGACGTTCACTCCGACGAGGAGGGCGACGCCGAGGGCTCCCGTAAAGAGTCCGATCAGGCGTCGGGGCGGGAGTTTTTCGTGCGTCGAACTTCGACGCGAGAGCACGAGGGTAAAGAGGGGGACCGCACAGATCATCAGACTCGTGAAGGAACTCGTGACGTGACGCTCGGCGCTCGACATGAGATACCACGGAGCCCCAAACTCGACCACCCCGAACAAGGTGATCCACCGCCAGTGGGTGAGAACGGCGCGCAGTTGGCCGTTTCGAACCACGAGGGGGGCGAGGAGGAGAGCGGCCGGTGCGGTGCGCCCGAGCACGACGACGCCCGGATCGAGTTGACGGACCGCAATGCGGATGAGTAGGTAGGGGATACCCCAGAGCACCGCCATCATGGCGAACAGCACCCAGCCTCGACGAGTCACGAGGCGCCAGCCTAGTCGGGCGCGGGGGAGTTGCATTTTTAATGCTGAATGTGAATAAAATGACAGAATGCGAGTAGCCGTAGTCGGGGCGAGTGGATACGCGGGATCGGAGCTGCTGCGCCTGCTCGGCGGGCACGTTGAGGCCGACGTGATTGTCGCGACCGGGGAAAGTGCCCGGGGTCGGCGGATCGCTGATCACGCGCCGGCGCTCGCCGCGCTCTACCCCGAGCTCGTCCTCGCCTCCGTCGAGGACTTGGACGACGTCGAGGTGGAGACGGTCTTTCTCGCCCTACCCCACGGACGGAGCCAGGCGATCGTGGGAGGACTCCTCGAACGAGGAGTCCAGGTGGTCGACCTCGGGGCCGACTACCGCCTGCGGAGTGCTGAGGAGTACGAACTCTGGTACGGCGAAGCGCATCGGGACCCCGCCCGACTCTCGTCGGCGGTCTACGCCCTCGTCGAGCGCCACCGTGAGGAGATACCCGGGGCCCGGCTGCTGGCGGTGCCCGGGTGCTACCCCACCGCTTCGTCACTCGCTCTCGGACCCTTCCTCGACCGCGGGCTCGTGGAGAGACACTCGATCGTGGTGAACGCGCTGAGCGGGGTGTCGGGAGCGGGTCGTAGCCCGAGTGAACGACTCCACTTTCCCCGGCTCGCCGGTAACGCGGAGGCCTACGGACTCGTGCGGCACCGCCACACGGTCGAGATCGAACAGGAGATTGGCGCCGAGGTTCTCTTTACTCCCCACCTCGTTCCGGTGGCCCGGGGAATGCTCGTCACCGCCTACGCCCGCCCGACGTCCGGACTCGACTCGGCCGGCGCTCTCGAGGTTCTCCACGCCACCTACGACGACGAGCCCTTCGTTGTCGTCAGTTCCGAACCCCCGACGCTGAAGGATCCGGTGGGATCGAACCTCTGCTTCGTCAGTGCCCGGGTCGACTCGCGGACCGGATGGCTCATCGTCATGAGTTCCCTCGACAACCTGGTGAAGGGCGCCGCCGGACAGGCGGTGCAAGCGTGGAATGTGTCGCGGGGACTGGCGGAAACGACCGGCCTCCCCCGAGCGGGGGTGACCCCGTGAGTGCTCTGGTCGTCAAGGTGGGTGGGCACGCCCTCGATGATCTCGGTCCCACGAGTTCCGTTCTCGGTGACCTCGCCGAGGACCTCCAGGGTCTCGAGCGCGTCGTCGTCGTGCACGGGGGAGGGCCCCAGATCGCTGACCTGCTCCGACGTCTCGACCTCGAAAGTCACTTTCACCAAGGTCTGCGGGTGACCGACGACCCCACGATGGAGGTGGTCTCGATGGCTCTCGCCCAAGTGAACGCCCTCGTCGTCGCGCGTCTCGTCGCCCTCGGCCGTCCGGCCCTCGGTCTGAGCGGTCTTTCGGCGGGACTCCTCACGAGCCCCGTTGACTCCGGCTTTCTCGGTCGTATCGCTCCGAGCGTCCGAGTGCGGACCGCCCTTCTCGAGGATCTCCTTCGTTCTCAGTGGATTCCGGTGATCTCTCCCGTGAGTCTCGGCGACGATGGAGGGTTGCTCAACTGCAATGCGGACACCGCGGCCGGCGCTCTCGCGGGCGCCCTCGACGCGGGCACGCTGATTATGTTGAGCGACATCGATCAGGTACGCGCTGATCCTGACGACCCCTCGAGTGCCCTCGAAAGCCTGACTCGTCGGGACCTTGACGAGTTGATCGCCTCGGGGGCGGCCCGCGACGGCATGCGCCCCAAGCTCGCCGCGGCGCTCGCCGCCCTCGACGCCGGCGCGCGTCGGGTGGTGCTCGCGAACGGAACCCGCCCCCACGCTGTGCGGGGGGCTCTCGAACACAGCATTCCGACGACGGAGGTACTCCCGTGACCCGACATTTTCTCACCATCGCCGAGACGAGCGACGAGGACCTCGCCCGGATCTACCGGCTGGCCGTCTCTCCCCTGGACGACCGCTTGCTCGCGGGACAGGGGGTGGCGTTGATCTTCGAGCACCCGAGTTTGCGCACCCGGGCGGCCAGTTCGACGGCGGTGCACGAACTGGGGGGATTTACCACGTTCTTTTCCGACGAGGAGATCGGACTCGACCGGCGTGAGTCGGTCGAAGACGTGGGACGAACCCTCGCCGAGATGTACGCCCTCTGCTGCGCGCGGGTTCGCCGACACGACTCGCTCGAGCGACTGCGAGAGGCGGTCGGGGACCGGATGTCGGTGGTGAACTTACTCTCCGATACCGCCCACCCCACTCAGGCGATCGCCGACGTCTTGACCTTGGCCGACGAGTTCGCCGACGGTGACGTCTTCGGCCTGGCGGGCCGTCACGTGGCCTACGTCGGTGACGCCACCAACGTGACCCGTTCTCTCGCCGTCGCTCTCGTCCGACTGGGCGTTCACGTCCGAGTGGGTGCCCCGGCGGGCTACCAACTGCAGTCCGGAGGGGGAGAAGATGCCCAATCGCTCGATGGACCCGGATCGTTGGTGTTGACCGACGACCCCTACGACGCGGTCCGCGACGCCGACGCGATCTACACCGACGCCTGGGTGTCGATGGGACTGGAGGAAGAAGCCGAACGGCGCCGAGCAGATCTCGCCGGATTCGCGGTGACTCCCGACCTTCTCCGGGTCGCCCAGTCCCACGCCGTCGTGCTGCACTGTCTGCCGGCGCACCGGGGCGAGGAGATTCTGGACGAGGTCCTCGACTCCGCCGCTTCGAGAGTGTGGCGCCAGGTTTACCACCGTCGTTCGGCGATGGTGGGAGTTCTACGTTGGATAAAGGGGGAGAAGTGAGTAAGGCACAACGCCAGCACCGCGTGACGGAGTTACTCGAACACGAGATCATCTCGACGGCGGCCCAGTTAGTGGCTCGTCTCAAGGCGGAGGGGGTCCAGGCCACGCAGGCCACGGTCACCCGCGACTTACAAGAGCTCGGGACCATCAAGATTAGAGATCTGCACGGATCTCGACGAATCGTGATTCCGGCCACCCCCTCAATGGCGGCCGCCCCCCTCGATCACCTCCGGCGCATGATGGGAGAGTGGGTCGGATCGGTCGATCACTCCGGCAATCTGGTGGTCATCAGGACCCCCCCGGGCTGCGCGCACGTGGTCGCCTCGGCCCTCGACCGCAGTGCACTCGAGGGGGTACTCGGTTCTCTCGCCGGAGACGACACGATTCTCGTAATCGCCTCCGAGCAGCGCGGAGGGGCTTCGCTCGTGACGGAGTTTCGGGCGCTGGCCGGTCTCGAAGACCTGCCGGCGACACGTCAGAAGGGAAAGAAGAAATGAAAAGAGTGGTTCTCGCCTACAGCGGCGGGCTCGACACCTCGGTGGCGGTGCGCTGGATGATCGAAACGTGGGGTGTCGAAGTCGTCTGCGTCTTGGTTGACGTTGGTCAAGACGCGGACACGACGGAGAGCTTCGACGAAATTCGAGCCCGCGCGCTCGCGGCCGGAGCGCTCGAGTGCGTCGTGGTCGACGCCCGAGACGAGATGGCCGAGGAGTTCTGCGCCGCCGCCATCACCGCGAACGCTCTCTACGAGGGTAAGTACCCCCTCGTCTCTTCTCTGTCGCGCCCGGTCATTGTTCGACACTTAGTCGACCAGGCCCGCAAGTTCGGCGCTCACGCGGTCGCTCACGGCTGCACCGGAAAAGGTAACGACCAGGTGCGCTTCGAGGTCGGGACTCACGCGCTCGCTCCGGACCTCGAAGTCCTCGCGCCGGCCCGCAACTGGGGGATGACTCGGGCCGATTCGGTGGACTACGCCGAGAAGTGGCAGATCCCCATCCGCGCGTCGAAGGAGAAGATCTACTCCATTGACGAGAATCTCTGGGGTCGCGCGGTGGAGTGTGGCGAGATGGAGGACCCCTGGGCGGCGCCCCCGGAAGAGCCCATGACTCTCACCCGGGTCCGCGAGAGCTCCAGCGCCGAGGTCACGGTGGGATTCGAGGCCGGGGTGCCGGTCTCTCTCGACGGGGAGCGACTCAGTCTCGCCGTCCTCATCAAGCGGCTGAACGACCTGCTCGGTTCGCGAGGATTCGGTCGCATCGACATGGTGGAGAACCGCCGAGTGGGTATTAAGTCCCGCGAGGTCTACGAGTGCCCGGCGGCCCTGGCCCTCATCCAGGCCCACCAGGACTTGGAAGATCTCGTTCTCGAACGAGACGTGCGACACGAAAAGGCCCGCCTCGAGTCTCGTTGGGCGGAGTTGGTCTACGACGGCATGTGGTTCTCACCGCTCAAAGAGGCTCTCGACGCCTTCTTCGACGAGACCCAGCGCCACGTCACGGGGGAGGTTCGTCTCGCGGTCCACGCCCCGGGTCTCCTACGAGTGAGTGGCCGGCGTAGTCCGGCGGCGCTCTACGACTACGGACTGGCCACCTACGACGCCGCCGACACCTTTGAGCACGCCGACTCCGAGGGTTTCGTCAAGATCTACGGACTCTCGATTAAGACCTGGGCTCAGCGCCAGGGGGCGAAGAACTCCCTCCCGAGATTATGACCCTCTGGTCCGGCCGCTTCGAGGAGGAGATGGACGAGACGCTCTTCGCGCTCTCGGAGAGTTTCCCCTTCGATCAGGCCCTCTTCGACGTCGACCTGACGGCCAGTGTCGCTCACGTGCGCGGCCTCACTCGGGCGGGACTCTTGAGTGAAGAGGAGTCGATGCATCTGTCGGCCGCCCTGGAGGAGATTCGGGGGGAGTTTCGCGACCACCGATTTCAACGTCAGACGAGCGACGAAGACATCCACATGGCCATTGAGCGCCGGGCGACCGAGTTGGTCGGTGAACTCGGCCAGCGAATCCACACGGGACGGAGTCGCAACGATCAGGTGGCCACCGCGATGCGCCTCTACGTGAGAGGGGCCCTTCTCGAAACTGCCGATCTCACCCTGGACTTCGTGGACGTCCTCGTCCAGACGGCCGATCGCTACCCCGGGGCCTATCTACCGGGTTACACCCACCTCCAACGGGCTCAACCGGTGCTGCTCGCGCACCACCTCTACGCCCACGCCTGGGCACTCCTGCGTGACGTGAGTCGCGCTCGGGACGCGGCTCGTCGCTTGAACGTCTCGCCCCTCGGGGCGGGGGCTCTCGCCGGAACCTCGCTACCCCTCGAGCCGGAACAAACGGCGAAGGAACTGGGCTTTGACGGGGCCTTCGCGAACTCGCTCGACGCGACCTCGTCACGGGACTTCGCCGCTGAAGCGCTCTTTTGTTGGGCGATGCTCGGTATCGATCTCTCGCGAATGGGTGAGGAGTTGGTGCTCTGGACGAGTGCGGAGTTCAACTTCGCCTCACTCGGGGACGCCTTTACGACCGGTTCATCGATGTTGCCCCACAAGAAGAACTCCGACGTGGCCGAACTGGCCCGGGGAAAGAGTGGCCGGCTCGTGGGAAACCTGACCTCGCTACTCGTGACCCTGAAGGGACTTCCCCTCGCCTACAACCGAGACCTGCAGGAGGATAAAGAGCCCGTCTTCGACTCGGTTCACCAGCTGCGACTGGTCCTCGTGGCCCTGGCGGGGGCCTACCGATCCCTTCAGTTTCACGAGGTGGTCGCGGCGCGCGCCGCCGAGGACCCCCTACTCGTCGCGATCGATATCGCCGAAGAACTGGTCCGTGAGGGTCGCCCTTTTCGCCAAGCCCACGAAGTCGCGGGACGGTTAGTCGGACGGGCCATCGAGGAGAGTCGAGCCTTCGCCGATGTGGTGAATGAGGAGTACCCCGGACGTTTTGGGAACCTGTTCGCGCCGGGAGAAGCCCTGCGCCGACGGAGTTCTGCGGGGGCCTCGGGACCGGACGCGCACGCCGAACAACGCCGTCGCCTCGACGTACAGCGCCTGGAATACCGCCAGATGTTGAGAGAGATAGGACCTATCTCTCCGCGCTGACCCACGGGTGACCAGCGGACCGGCTAAGGTTGCCGAGCCGCCGAACAGCGGGTGAACGGCGAGAGTCGGACGCGAAAGCGACCGGTGTCTCGAACGTGACCGGTGTTCGAACGGGGATGGAAGTCTGCTATGATGTTCATCCCGCCGAAATGGTGCGCCGAGTGTGATTTGCGTCACAACGAAGCGAACTGTTAAGGTAGGCATCCCTGTCGGACGGGCAACCGTCAGACAGGACCGGGAGTAATCCCGGGGTGTGTTTACACCTCCGAGCCCAGCTCGTGTGTGACATCGCTCCTTGAAAACGGAAGAACGAGAGCCAAAAGCCAGTAAGGGCGTCGTTTCGGTCTCTATACCGAATCGATGTTTTTATGTTGCAGTAGGCGCCGGTGTCACCCCGTGACCCGGCGTTGTCAGGTGGGAATTAGAGTCACCCACTTGGCTCTTCTGATTCGCTGACGATTTCGGTCGTCGCATGGATCTTGATGGAGAGTTTGATTCTGGCTCAGAATGAACGCTGGCGGCGTGCTTA
>VFSW01008197.1_pt1 | contig 15044 bp, 12 predicted proteins | sample 5358111 | NCBI WGS metagenome assembly VFSW01 (sample SAMN11554181, study PRJNA540505) | mine drainage metagenome | isolation source: sediment from site ElyBrook_90M | place: USA: Ely Copper Mine, Vershire, VT | collected 2017
GCAGAGGACTCATAATCCTTTGGTCCACGGTTCAAGTCCGTGCAGACCCACCAATTAAATCAACGGCTTATAGCGTAATGCTTTAAGCCGTTTTCATTCATGGGGCACTGGTGGGGCACTAAGAAAAACGAAGCCACCACGATGCACCGCACGCCACAGTAATAAACACTGGCTATATGCATAATCGGGTTGGAAATGAAAAATTTTCGAACAGAAATTCTGTCTTACTGGAATATGGCTTCTGGTTAAAATTAGGCTTCCAGTCCGCAAGGATATTGTTTCGCGCTTGATTGGATATCACTAAGGCCTAGAAGTGGACAGACAACTTTCGACCCATAAGGGGGCCATTCTGGCCTAATAATCTTGACTGTCAGCTCTATGAGACCAAGCCGCCGTTCAAAAATTTTCCGTGACCGGCAGTTCCGCGGCCATTGCGGCCGGTGCCGTCGCCTTAGCTGAATGACCGGTGTCGCGCAGGTTGCCCACGTTTAGTGAGTACGCCGCCTTGATGGCCGCTTTCGTTAGCAGCGAAGGACGGCACCCAAACCGAAGCGGCCCTTTTCCACTCAGTAAAGCAGACCAATGTACGCGGTCGTTCAGCACGCAGTGTAAGACCCAGCGAACCGAGTTCGCTATTGTTGTCAATCAACGCGCTGTTTAGCCAGCCATCAGTGTGAGCTTCCACCAATCACGCTGATGCCAAGCACGATCACATCGTGGCTTGTGGATTTTTTCGGTGCTAATTCTTTAAAAAATTTGAAAATTAAAAAACTGATTGACACGCTTCGCATCTTTGCGGCTGCGGCCGTTTGTTCCTCAATAGGCCGTCCCGATCAACTGACTATCCTTCAGCCCATGAGCGAGGCGAAGGACAAGGAAATTATGTCAGTCGGCCACTGATGACGGACGAATTGAGAAAATTGCTCCAGAGGGGTCCATCACACACTATTTTAAAAAACTTTCCTCCTGATATAAAGGAGGAAAGTTCAGATATAAGCGGCAAATTTGAGTCCGTTAGTAACTCTTCAGCTTTGAATATCCACTTATTTATTGTTGCCGTGAGTATTCGCGTGTTTCTTGCTTGCCTCGGCACCATGTTCTTGAGCGTGGAGCATATGACCATGAGCGACTTGAGCGTGGTGCGCCGCCGATTTGTGGTCGCCGGATTCATGATGCTTAGCAGCTTCCTTGTGATGCTGGGAGGCCTGTTCATGATGCTCTGCCGCTTTTTGATGATGTTGCTGGGGCGTATGATTTTGCATTGTTTCCTGGTCTTTCGTGTCCTTCGTTTGGTTCTGTGTCATTTGTGGCTCCTAGCCTAAAAAAGATTATTGAAGTTACTCCATGCAGGACGATGAATTCATCCTGGTTCCAAGCATAAGGGGGTGGAAATAATTCTTCCGTGTGAGGCCGTACATAATGGGGCTTAAGAGACAAATCACGCGCCGGTGTGAGAAATCTGACGTTCGAACATGATGAATTGACCTCGTCGGCCACAAGGAACCGGCGCAGTATTCGGAGTACGCAGGAGACGAATCGTCTTATGTATACAATAGCTTTTTATTTTGTACTTCTAGGTACCTTTTTTTCTGGTCTAAATCCCAGAATTTTCATTGAGGAACTTAGGCCTTGCGCCGAAGAGCGATAGTCTTTCCATGGACTGTTTCCAACCTCCAGACGATCCTGGATATTGGAAATGTTCCACTGCGCGCTGCCTGTTACAGAATCAAGTTCTGACCATTGGATCGGTACTGATATTCCCAAGCCGGGCCGCGAACGGACGGACCACGCGGCAACCGTCGTCGCCCCAAACCCATTCCGTAAATAATCTATAAAAATTTTTCCTACCCGGTTACGTGGCCCGCTTTTAGCAGTGAATGCTTGCGGTAACGTACAGGCCAGATGCTTTACAATTGCTTGAGAAAAATCTTTTACAGCCTCCCACCCATATAAGCGATGGATAGGCACAACAATATGCAATCCCTTCCCCCCACTCGTTTTTATGAACGAGACCAGTCCCAACTGCGATAGAAATTCCCGTACCAGTTGGGCCGAGTCACGGATTTCTGTCCATGCAACCCCCGCTCCCGGATCCAGATCAAAAGTCATGCGATCCGGCTTTAAAATATTCGTTTTCGTCGCATTCCAGGTATGGAACTCGAGTACATTCATTTGCGCCGCCGCTAACAGGCCGGCTGGCCGGTAAACTTCCAGAAGCGGCGCGTGACCCGGGTTTAGCTCCGACGCGAGTTGCTTGATGCCCGGCATATTCACTTTATCGTTATGCTTTTGAAAAAAAAGCGGGCCTGTAATGCCCTCCGGCGCTCTCACCAGCGATACTGGACGGCCCTTGAGATATTCCATCATCAGCGGCGCAATCAAAAAGTAATATTGGATCACATCTAATTTTGTGACCTTAATTGAGGTATCTACCACTCTGTCCGGGTGGGACACCTTGAACGTCTTCGGTAACTCGTTCGTTTTCTGCGCTCCCTGCAAATGTGCTGGTTTTTCTCGAAACACAGACTTCGCTTTCTTATCCGCCCTCACACCATGAAATACCGCATGGCGCACTCTCTCCGCGCGTGTCCATTCCCCGAAAGACACCTCAGCGACTAGACGAGGGACTACCCAGTGCGCTTTTTGACGAGTGCCAAGCTTGGTTTCCATGAATGGGTTTTGAGGGCTTGCAAGGCCGTCCAGTTTTATTTTGATGTCTTTTAATGACGTCCTGTTAAAACCGGTTCCGACATTCCCGGCATAATGCAGTTTCCCCTTTTCATCATAGACGCCCAGCAAAAGAGATCCGATACCCAGCCGTGTGCCTTGCGGATCGGTGTAGCCGCCGATTACGAATTCCTGCCGTTGCGTGCATTTCAACTTGATCCAATCGTGGGAGCGGCGCGATACATAGAGCGAGCTCTTTTTTTCCCGATTACCCCTTCCAGGCCCAGACGGCACGCAGATGCCAGCAGATCACCCTGTGGAGCGTCAAATGCATTGCTAAAGCGGATTAGGGCATCGTCCGACTTGTCGATGATTGTCTTGAGCAATGTTCTGCGCTTCCCTAATGGCACAGCAGTAAGGTCAAAACCGTTATAAAAAGGCAAATCGAACACGTAGAAAATGATATTTTCCGTCAGAGCATGATCAAAAGCTCCCTGCAACGCCTGAAAATCAGGAATTCCGCTGTCGTTCAGTACTACAATTTCACCGTCGAGCCACGCTGGCGGGAGGCGCATTTTTTTAATTGCGGCAACCAGCGCAGACAGCTTGCTGCTCCAATCATTACCATTTCGCGTAAACAAACGCACCGTGTTCGCTTCGATACGCGCCATGAGACGGTAACCATCAAATTTTATTTCGTATTGCCATTCTGCCGAATCTGGTGGCGGCGCGGCCACCAACGTCGCCAATTGCGGCTTGAACTGCGTAGGCAAAGCAGACTTTTTTGCATCGGCACGCCAGCCCTCTTTGGAAGACTTGCGAGACGTGTTTTTTTCAAGGGGGGAGCCTTTGGCTACGAGTGTCTTTTCTGGAAGGTTTTTTCCGGCCACGCTGTCTGGGAGTGCCTCGACAATGCTGTATTCCGTATAAGACCGAGCGAACTCATCCTTCTCCTTGATGAGGAGCCAAGGCGGCTGTTTTTCTCGCTTTGTATTCATGCGCACCAAGACCCATTTGCCCTCGAGCTTATGGCCATGAAGTTCAAACTTCAAATGTCCGTCTTCATACGCTTGGTAGGGATCGCCCACCGGAATCCAGTAGCCTTTATCCCAGATAATTACTTCACCCGCCCCATATTGCTTTGCCGGAATTTTTCCTTCAAATGTATTGTAGGAAATAGGGTGATCTTCGACTTGTACTGCCATGCGCTTTTCGCGTGGGTCCAAGCTTGGACCCTTTGGCACCGCCCAACTTTTCATGTTGCCATCCAATTCCAACCTGAAGTCGTAGTGCAGTCGGCTTGCCCAATGTTTTTGGATAACAAATGAGCGCTTCGATTCGTTGGCCTTCCCGCCTGTTCGCGGTTCCGGGGTGACTTTAAAATCTCGTTTGCCCTTATAGGTCTTGAGCGGATCCTTAGAAGCCATCGTTCATGCTGCCTTCGGTTTGGCAGTTTTCTTGCGTATGGGTTTAGAGGAAGGTTGCTTCGCAGGCTTTGCTTTTTTAACGGAAGAAATGGCCTTACCCTGTTTACCCTTTGGTTTCAGGCTTTTTTGCAACAACTCTGTCAGGTCATATATTGTCGCTGTATGTCCCGGGGTTTCTATAGGGTCAATTTCAGCGACCGTTTCGACCTGTCCCGCCTTAACTTTCTTTTGAACTAACTGCAGTATCTGTTGCTTGAATGTGTCCTTGTAGGCAGTGGGATCCCAATCCGCACTCATGTCGGCAACCAGTTGCTCCCCCATTTGCATTTCTTTCTCGGTCAGACCCGAGGCCTTTATCCCTTCGGGTGGCAGCGGAAGCGCATCCCGAGACCGGATAGAGTCTTCCCAACGCAATAAATTGAGGACCAGGACCGGGCCCGCGGGTATCAAGGCTGCAAGATGCTGCTTGGTCTGTATCACGACTCGGGCAATGCCTGCCATGCCGCTTTTATGCAGAATTTCACGTAGTAGTGCGTAAACCTTGGCGCCCTTGTTGATCGGCGCGACGTAATATGGCCGGTCCATATACAAAAAGGAAATGTCCACGGTCGGAACAAAGGCTTCGATTTCAATCGTCTGTGTCGTTTTTGGATAGGCGGCTTCAATTTCTTCCGGCGACAGCACGACATATTGCCCTTCTTCATATTCAACGCCCTTGATGATGTCTTGTTTGGCGATTTCCTTTCCCGTTTTTTTATTAATCCGTTTATAGCCGACCGGATCCATGCTGCGTTTATCCAGCCAATCGAAATCTAGCCCTTGTTCCGAAGTGGCGGGATACAAGGCGATCGGAATATGAACCAATCCAAATGAAATAGCCCCCTTCCAGAGGGTGCGCAAGTTGGGAGTGGACATTATCTGTGCCCCATTCGAAAGTTGATATTAAGTATAAGAATCGGCAATAACGTGTCTGTGTGGCGCCGTACGTTACGGTTCATTCTGCAAATCCCCTTTACCCGAGCTCTTGCTCCTGAGCCCCGTTGTCAACATTGGGCCCCACTAGGATAGTCGGCTCATCTGCCAAAGCTGCCGTTGACCGCCGGCTAAGCCAATGACGGCTAATGTTAAGGGTTGTACGATGCCTGCCCCCACCGGCGGAACTGCCGGTACGCGCGCGAGCCCAGCGGGCAGGCGTCGGACAAGCCTCGAGGGAGGAAACCGCGCGGAGTGGCGATGCGGTTGGGGAAGACTGCAAAGCTATGGGGATTTGAAGGGCCGCACTCGATCGGAACGTGGCGATCTGGCCGGTCAACCGGACGGCGACATCGCTCGGATGCCTGGTGCGGGCGCGGCGATGCCGGATTTCCTGGTGGCACAGCGTGCCTGAAACCACGTTATTGCAGTGAGAAACGGTTGGTGATGCTGTTCTGAATATTTTCATCGAAGGAGCGCACGGTATTGCGCCCGGCTTGCTTTGCCTGATACATCGCGATGTCGGCCTGTTTAATCAGGTCATCAGTCGCCAGATGGTGACCTTTAAACACATTAGCCCTAATGCTGCCAGTACCATAGTATTGATGAGTATCGAGCAAATAAGTCTGGCTGAGTGAAGCGAGTATTTTTTCGCCGATGACGCGTGATTGAGCCCCGGTTTCCGTGGTTTGCTTGTTGAGGTTTTCCAGCACCACTACGAATTCGTCACCGCCAAGACGGGCTACGGAAGCTTCCTCTCTACCATTGAGATACACCCACGAGACCCGCATTTACCTAGGATTCACGCTGTTCGACAATTTTTGGCGGCGGCATGTGTGATGGGAAATGTGATGGTCATTGCGTTGGATGTTTTATGACTTTTAAACCAGACCAACGGCTGAATCCCGTTGCATAGAGGCTTAAAGCTGCGAGCGGATAATCGATGCCATTATTTCTTTCAGTCGCTCGCTCAGAGGACGACGGCGCCAGTTCTGGTACGTCACCTTCTTAGCGCACAGCAGGTCGTCGTCGAACGTTAGCGTCTGCAGCTTCGCGAAGGCGGGGTCGAGGATGTTCAGCGTTGCCTCGTCGTTGAGGCGGAACGAGCGGTTGTCAAAGTTCGTCGATCCCACTGACACCAGCAAGTCGTCGACGATCATTACCTTGCAGTGGTACATCGTCGGCGCGTACTCGGCAATAAGTGCGCCGCGTGCTAAGAGATCTCCCCAGCGAGCGCGTGAGGCACTCCGTACAGCACCCGAATCGATATACTTTCCGGGCACAATTATGCGCAGCCTGACGCCGCGATCCAGCGCCGCGAGAAGCGCGTTAAATGATAACCGCCCGGGCACGAAATAAGCCGCAGAAAGATCGATCGAAGTCGAGGCAGAGGTGATGGCTAGCAGATACATAAGCTCCATGCTCTCGCTGCCACCTTCGGGCGAGCTGCTGAAGACCTGCGCCCACTCCGCTCCCGCCACCTCGATTGCCGGAAAGTAGTCTGAACCATGCAGTACCTCGCCGCTAACCTTGATCCAGTTGTCGAGAAAGACCGCCTGCATCTGCGCCACGACCGGGCCCTCGACGACGAAGTGGCTATCGCGCCAATGCTCGGGATCCTGCGCGTGCCCGGTCCATTCGGGCGCGATGCCAACGCCGCCGGTAAAGCCGATCCGGCCGTCGACTACGAGCAGCTTGCGGTGCGTGCGATTGTTGATTCGCCCGAACTGGTACCAACGTGGTGCGTGGTAGCGGTGCACCTCGATGCCCGCCGCGGAGAGCTCGTCGATGAGGCTCTCTTTCATTTTCACTGTGCCCAGCCAGTCGAGCATGACGTGCACCTTCACGCCGGCCGCGGCACGCTCGCTCAGGGCTTCGGCGAAGGCTTTGCCTATCTCGCCAGCCCAGTAAATGTAGGTCTCGAACGTAATAGTCTTGCGGGCGCTCCGTATAGCCGCGAGCATCTCCGGGAAGATCTCGTCGCCGTTCCTTAAAAGGCGGCACCGGTTGCCCGGTATGAGCGGCGGTCCTAGCAGGGCGCCGAGCTCGTGTGCGAACTGCTGGTCGGTGAGCGAGTAGAGACGGCTGAGCCGGCGTTCGATCTTCTTCTCGCCGCCGATGAAGTTGCGGACGATTACGACGCCGAGCAGCGTAACCGCCGCCGAGGCGACGATGGCTCCGACCATGGTGCCGAGGCCGAAGGAGTCCGTCATCGTTGCATCGGCGCTGGTGGAATTGCGTATTCAAGCCGCGCACTACTGCGCTTCATCTCGATCTTCAATCTTTGCTCCTTGGATACCGCAGGGTGGTCAGTCAGTAACAGTGTAAGCGTATACGAAAAATCGAAGTTAAACAATTTTCGGATGCATCCCTGAAAGAATGCATTTATAATGAATATTAGACAATCTTCCGCAGACGATAAAGAGGTTTGGATGGCAGCAGAATCGCAGCCTCCGCAGCACAGTAATGGAAAAGACGAGCCCGCGTCTACCAGTGATGCTTTTGCGGTTCCAGCCGGCCTTGCTGCTACGCTTTCCAATCTTCCCTTGGCCTTGGGCCTGGTGTCTTCTACAATTATTGTTGCCGGCCTCTACTTCGGTCGAGACATTCTCGTTCCACTTGCGCTAGCTTTTTTTCTAGGTTTTATACTAGACCCCCTTGTTGTAAGACTTAAGCGCTTGGGCATGCCCCGTCCACTCGCCGTTATCGTAGTTGTGTGTATGGCCATCGCGGCCATCATTGGCTCGGGCTTTATGCTTGGTATGCAGGCTCGTAACTTAAGCGCTCAGCTGCCCATCTATCAGCGCAACATCCAAATTAAGCTCCACAGCTTCGCTCATACGCTCAGAGGGCCGAGCATCTTCGATGGTGCTATGACGACCTTGGATACCGTGAAGAAGGAAGTCGCAAAAGAGGCTGAAGAAAAGGTCAAGTCGGCTGAAACACCCCAACTTGGTTCTGAGCCGCAACGTGTTCAAATCCAAGAACCGCCAGCATCACCGATTGCTAACGCAGGCAAGTTGCTCCGCACCATAGGCGGTCCGCTGACAGACGCTGGGATCGTGCTTGTATTTATGGTGGTTGGGTTGCTAGACAGGCACGACTTACGCGACCGATTGCTTCGTCTGTTGGGTGGCAACCTGCATCGAACTACCGATGCAATGAACGAAGCCGGTACGCGCATTAGCAAGTATCTCACCATGCAACTCCTGGTGAACGTCAGCTATGGTGTGCCAATGGCGATTGGCTTGGCTGTGATCGGCGTTCCCGGCGCGGTGTTATGGGGCGCGCTTGCCGCAGCAATGCGTTTCGTTCCCTACATCGGGCCGATGATCTCGGCGCTTTTTCCGCTTGCACTCGCATTTGCGATTGATCCAGGCTGGAGCATGTTGCTGTGGACACTTGGACTTATAGTATTACTCGAACTCCTTAGCAACAACGTGATCGAGCCATGGGTTTATGGCGCAAGTACCGGTCTTTCGGCTATGTCACTCATGGTGTCTGCAACGTTCTGGACGCTACTGTGGGGGCCGATAGGGCTTATCATGTCGACACCGCTCACAGTTTGCCTCCTAGTGATTGGTCGTCACTTGCCGCAGCTGCGGTTCTTCGACGTCCTTCTCGGCAGCCAGCCCGTGCTCGATTCGGCCACACGGGTATATCAGCGTCTGCTCGCGGGTGACCCGGAAGAGGCGATTGAGTTAGCAATGGAAGATCTTGAAAAGGACGGCGTTGCTGGGTTCTACGACAAAGTCGGCATTCCTGCCCTGCGTATTGCCTGCGCTGATCATGATCGCATTGCAACAGCGGAGCATCGATTCCGAGTTGTGAACGGCATGGAGCGCCTTCTTTACGAATTACGTCAACAGCATCCTGGCCCTTCCGCTCCCGGAAGACCACAGGTGGTCTGTCTGGGCGCAAAATGGGAAGTCGACATGTTAGCGGCAAGCATGATGACTCACGGTCTGCAGGAGCTGGGTATTCCTGCGCAGATGCAAGTCATTGATACGGCGGCAGCCGATTTTGTTGCCAAGCTGGATCTCGTTGGTGCACGAATTGTGTGCCTTTCCCACTACAGTCCTGACCCGCAAACACGCGTTCGCTATCTATGTAGGCATCTGCGCCGGCGATGGCCCGATCTATGCATTATAGGAGCGCTGTGGAACGCGCCGCCAAATCTACTTGATCACGACAACATGGCGGCCCTTGGATTGGACGCCATTGCGACGTCGTTCGGGGAGGCGATGTTACATCTGCATCATCAACTCGGTACTCAGCATACTGAAGGATACATGCCGGCGCCGATTCCGGACGACGACATTGAGCGCGTGTGTGCGCTCCGCGCCGCTGGCGTATTCGACGAGGGTATGCGTCGTGACTTTGATCTTGCGGCCAAGCGTGCCGCCGAGGTGTTCGATGCTCCAATAGGTCTTGTAACCTTGATTGACGAAACGACACAACACATATGCGGCGCGAGCGTCACTAGGCCAGACAGTGCGGACGCATCCCAGCTCTCTAGCGATGATTTCACCCTTCCACGCGAATTATCGCTTTGCGGCCATGTCATCGCCAGTACCAATTCAATTGTGATTGAGGACATTGCCCGCGATCCGCGTTTTGCCAACAATCCGGCCTTGTTGGAAAAGGGAGTGCGGTTCTATGCGGGCGCACCGTTTCGCGATGGCGATGGCTACGTGTTAGGCTCGCTGTGCATTATCGACAAGAAGCCACGTCTCTTTAGTGAAAGAGAATTGAGAATACTAGAGTCGATGGCAGATGATTTACGCAACTTGCTTCGTGAGGTAGGGCAGCCAAAACCGGTTAATGCGGTCGACGGTCTTGATGATGAGAAACCCTTCGCGAAGGTGGGCCATGTCGTTTCGACCTAATTGACCATACGATCGCTAAGGCACGCTATCGACCGGGGCCCAATTCTGTCGAAAGTGAGCGATTCTTCTAGCAATCCAAAAGTGTCTGGGGCATTACAGCCGATTATCGGTGTAATCACTTTGATTGTGGTGTCAATCAACGCGCTGTTTTTGCAAGCAAACAACGTGTGCTTTACCAACCGTGCTGATGCCAGGTTCGATTACATGCGGTTTGTGCATTTTTTCTTGGTGCTAATTTTTAAAAACCTGGGGAATTAAACACGCTGATTCACAAAGTATTCCGCTAAATAGGCTGCAGTCCGACTTTTCTTCTCTCGACTCACGTCGCGTGGCGGACCGCAGGCGACGATTTTTCCCCCGGCTTCGCCCGCCCCAGGTCCGATGTCAATGACCCAGTCACTGGCGGCGACGACACGCATATCATGCTCGACCACGACAACGGTATTACCGGCATCGACCAGACCTTGCAATTGCACCATCAGTTTGTCGACGTCGGACGGATGCAATCCCGTCGTAGGTTCATCCATCACATAAAGCGTGGCGCCGCGTTGCGGACGCTGCAATTCCGTCGCGAGTTTGATGCGTTGCGCTTCTCCGCCGGAGAGTTCGGTCGCGGGTTGTCCCAGGCGCAGATAGCCCAGGCCGATGTCTCGCAATAAGCTCAGCGGTTTAAATACACTGGATTCGTCCATAAAAAATTCACAGGCTTCATCGACAGTCATGTGCAGCACGTCGGCGATGGTCAAATCGCGCCAGCGCACTTTCAGTGTTTGCGCGTTGTAGCGCGCACCGTGGCAGGTGGGGCAGGGTGCGTAGACGCTGGGCATGAAGAGCAGTTCGACGCTGACGAAGCCTTCGCCTTCGCAGGTGTCGCAACGGCCTTTGGCGACATTGAACGAGAAGCGGCCGGCATCGTATTTACGCGCGCGCGCCTCTTTGGTGGCGGCGAACAAACGGCGCACGTGATCGAATAAGCCAGTGTAGGTGGCGAGATTGGAGCGCGGCGTGCGGCCGATGGGCTTTTGATCGACGCGCACCAAACGCTTGATGCTGTCGACGCCGGTGTGGATGCGACCGCCGGTGGTCGCGGCGACGCTGAGTTCCAAGACTTCTCCCTCTTCCTCTTGGGGTGTCACCTCGTGCCCGAGATGAGCGCAGACCAGCTCGACCAGCGCCTGGCTGATCAGGCTGGATTTTCCCGAGCCGGATACGCCGGTCACCGCGGTGAAGACGCCCAGCGGAATGCGCGCATCGAGTTGATGCAGGTTGTTGCGCGTGATTCCGCGCAGTTGCAGCCAATCTTTGGGGACACGCGCTTGTTTGCGCGCATCAGGCGCCGGAGCAAACAAGTAGCGCGCGGTATGAGAGGCTTGCACTTGTTTCAATCCATCCGGAGGCCCGCTGTAGAGCACATGCCCGCCCTGCTCGCCGGCGGCGGGGCCGACGTCAATCAGCCAGTCGGCACGGCGCATCGTATCCAGATCGTGTTCGACGACGAAGACCGAATTACCCGAACGCTTGAGTTGGGCTAACGCGCGTATTAGCGCCTCGCTGTCGGCCGGATGCAGTCCCGCCGTGGGTTCATCGAGAACATAGACAACGCCAAACAGATTGGAGCGTATCTGCGTGGCGAGGCGCAAGCGCTGCAACTCGCCAGCCGATAAAGTCGGCGTGCTACGGTCCAGCGACAGATAGCCCAGACCGAGTTCCTGCAAGCTCGCGATGCGCGACAGCAGGTCGTGCGCGATACGCTGGGCGGCGATGCGTTTTTCCTGCGACAGATTGGGCGTGCGCCGCACGTCTGGTGCGCCGGAGTGCGCAGAGCCGCCTGCGGCTACGCGGCGTTGGGTGTCCTGGAGCGCTGTGGCGCGGCTCAGGGTTGCGAGGCCGGCGGATCGCGTCTCGTTGAAGTGACCTGCCGCCACCGGGGCCAGCAATTCCGCAACACGATTAAGCGACATCTGCGACAGCGTGCCGATGTCGATTCCCTGAAAACGCACAGCGAGCGCTTCGCGTTTCAGGCGTTTGCCATCGCAAACCGGGCAGGTCGTGCCCACCATAAAGCGCGACACGCGTTTTTTCATCAAAGCGCTTTGCGTGGTGGCAAAGGTGTGCAGCACATAGCGGCGCGCACTGGTGAACGTACCCTGATAGCTGGGTTCCATTTTGCTGCGTAGCGCGGCGCGGGTTTCGCGCGGCGTAAATCCAGCGTAAACCGGTACGGTTGGATGCTCTTCGGTATACAGAATCCAGTCACGATCCTTTTTCGGTAAGTCGCGCCAGGGTGTGTCAACGTCATAGCCAAGGCTGACGAGGATATCGCGCAAATTCTGTCCTCCCCAGGCGAGCGGCCAGGCAGCAATCGCACGCTCGCGGATGGTCAGTGACGAGTCAGGCACCATCGACTGCTCCGTTACTGCGTAAATCTGCCCAAGACCATGGCAATTCGGACACGCACCCTGCGGCGTATTGGGTGAAAAATCCTCGGCGTATAGCATGGGTTGCTTAGCGGGATAACTGCCGGCGCGGGAAAACAGCATCCGCACCAGACTTGACAATGTTGTCACGCTGCCGACCGACGAGCGCGCCCCCGGCGTGCCGCGCTGCTGCTGCAACGCTACCGCAGGCGGCAGGCCCTCGATCGAGTCGACGTCGGGCACACCCACCTGATCGATCAGACGTCGCGCATACGGTGCGACTGACTCGAAGTAACGGCGCTGCGCTTCGGCATACACGGTGCCAAAAGCAAGAGATGACTTCCCCGACCCCGATACCCCGGTAAACACGACGAGTGCGTCGCGCGGGATATCGACATCGATATTTTTCAGATTATGCTCGCGTGCACCGCGCACTCGAACACAATGATCGAGGGGGAATGCTGCATGCTCGTGCTTGGATGCGGACTTAGACATCAATATAACATTAGGCCATAAATGTCTTTTTCAAGCGAACGCTTGGTCACATCAGTTCATATGCGGCATTACCGGAGGGTGTAAATAATTTTGTGTAAACAGTCATTAGGCAGGAGGCTGCCACCTCCAAAGGAAAACCATGACCAAACGCAAAGTAGTACAGCCCGATCTGATTGATCTTTTACTCGCTGATTACCAGAAACCCGAAGAACTGATTGGTGAGAATGGCATCTTAAAGCAGCTCACCAAGGCCATAGTGGAACGCGCCCTGCAAGCCGCGCTGGCTGCCCTCCATGGCCACAAGCATGCGGCCGTTGCCAACGAGAGTGGCAATACGCGCAACGGCAGCAGCGCCAAGACGCTCAAGGGCGATTTTGGTGCCTTGCCCATTGAGATTCCACGTGACCGCGACGGCAGCTTTGAGCCGCAGCTTATTGCCAAACATCAGAGCCGCTGGCGCGGCTTTGACAAGATCCTGTCGCTGTACGCCCGCGGCATGACGGTGCGGGAAATTTAAAGCCACCTGGAAGAAGTGTACGGCACCGAGGTCTCGCCGACATTGATCTCCTCAGTCACCGATGCCGTCATGGACGAAGCCAAAGCCTGGCAGGTGCGTCCGCTGGATGCACTGTACCCGATCGTCTACCTCGACTGCATTCATGCCAAAGTACGCGATGACGGCACGGTACGCGTCAAAGCGGTGTATCTAGCATTGGGCGTCAACCTCAATGGTGAGAAGAAGTTGCTGGGCCTGTGGGTGGCATCTCTGTGCGTTCACGTACAGACCGGGAATTTACGCGGTTTTATTGTTGACCCCGATGTTCCGGTTTCCTCACTAGCGTAGTTACCCCAGTCTGTGATGATACCAAAATTGAACATTAAAAAATTAACTTAAATCGATTTGAAGGATCGTCATGAAAAAACCTATCTTCATTGGCCTATGTTTAATGTTTGCTTCTTTTATGGTGCAAGCGGCAGAACCGCCAGGGTCTGAGACTGCACCAATGGAAGGTTCTACCCCCGACAATACGCACATCAATAAACGAGACAGAAATGAGCAGACATTAACGCCTCTTGATCAATCCAACACAAAGGCTGACCTAAGAATTACTCAGCTTATTCGCAAGTCCATCATAAAACATCATCTCTCGATGGATGCGAAGAATATAAAAATAATCACCCGAAATGGCGACGTAACATTAAGGGGGCCCGTCAACAATAACGGAGAAAGAGAAAAAGTCGCCGCATTGGCGAAAGGCGTGCCGGGAATTAAAACACTGAACAACCAACTTGAAGTTAAATAAATTCTTTACCCATTGCCAAGGAGATCATCATGTCAAAAGCCGTTATAGGCATTGCTAATACCCAAGTCCAAGCAGAAACCATTGTTACCCGTCTTAAAAATGCGGGTGTGATGACGACCGATATTTCTGTTCTGTTGCCTGACCGTAACGAAAGTCGCGATTTTGCCCACGAGCACAATACCAAGGCGCCCGAAGGCGCCACGATTGGGGGAAGCGCCGGGGGTGTAGCAGGCGGGGCGTTGGGTCTACTCGCAGGAATTGGCGCTTTAGCAATTCCAGGAGTGGGACCACTTATCGCTGCCGGCCCCATCATGGCGGCACTGAGCGGCGCAGCGGTTGGTGCGGCCATTGGTGGTATTGCAGGCGCCCTGGTAGGCATGGGCATGCCTGAGTACGAAGCGAAGCAATATGAAGCCAAAGTAAAGAATGGAAATACTCTTATATCCGTTCATACACATGATAGCGATGAGGCCAAACGCATCAAAGAGATTATGAAAGATGCGCAAGCTGAAGATGTTTCTATCACGGGTGAAGAAGGTGTGAGCAAATCGGAAAGAACAAGACATGAATCCAGTTAGGCATTGTAGCCGCAGGGAAACCAGCAATCCGACAGGAAATATCAGTAAATTATTTTTAAAAGGTGAAATCACATGGGCAAATATTTCATTGGTTGGCTACTGGGAATCCCTGCAATTGTTTTAGTAGTCATTTATTTGTTCATGCATTAAGGAAGCGCTGACTTATTCGTCATCCCCTTAGCCTGCCGTTGCGTAGGAGCGGGGGGTGGCCCCGGCGAAATGGGGCCCCCAAGCCGGCCCACCCCCCCCCCCGACATAAGGGGGGGGGGCGGAAATTTGGGCGGGGTAAAAATTT
>VFSW01008198.1_pt1 | contig 15042 bp, 10 predicted proteins | sample 5358111 | NCBI WGS metagenome assembly VFSW01 (sample SAMN11554181, study PRJNA540505) | mine drainage metagenome | isolation source: sediment from site ElyBrook_90M | place: USA: Ely Copper Mine, Vershire, VT | collected 2017
CACAGGGCGGAAGCTTCGTCTGGGAGGTCGAGCGCGACGGAGCCGTGCGGGCGGTGATGGGCGAAATCGGGGTGCGACAGTTTGACCACGACGGGAAAGCCGAGATCGGCGGCGGCGGCGGCGACGCCGTCAGGGTCGGTGGCAATGCGGTAAGGTGGGGCGGCGATGCCATAGGCGGTGAGGAGCGCAAAGGCTTGGCTTTGGTTGAGCCAAGTTTGGTTGGTGCGGGCGACATCGGCGAGCACGGCGCGCACGGCATCCTGCGTGGGGGCGATTTCGACGATGGTGGATTGGGGAAGTTCGCGGGCGGTGGCGCGGGCATCACGGTGACGGAGCAGATCGGCAAAGCCGCTGACAGCGTCTTCGGGTGTGGCGAACGCGGCGAGGCCGGCGGCGCTGAGACGGTGGCGCAGCGGACCTCCGGTGGAATCGCCAAGGACCGCGACCAGGAGCGGCTTGGTGATGCTGCGGGCGCAGGCGATGAGCGCATCGATCGCGGCGTGGTCGTCCTGGTCGTGCGAGGGGGCGTGGACCACCAGGATGCCGCCGACTTCAGACGCGCCGGCGAGCAGGGCGGCGAGATCGGCGAGTTTGGTGCCCGCGACATCGAGCACGGCGATGGGGCCGGAGGCGTCAGGCGCTTGGGTCAGGCCGAGGCTGAGCACGCGGCGGGTTTCATCGGCAAGGGTGGTGAGGGTGAGACCAGCGGCAAGGGCGGCATCGGCGGCGAGGCGAGCGACGCCGATGCCATTGCCGAGGATCGAGAGCGAGCTGCCTTGGGCGGGGCGGGCGCGGATGAGGGTTTCGGCGGTGGCGAGGAACGCATCGAACCGGGTGGTGAGCAGGATGCCGGCGCGCGACAGAGCGGCTTCGTAGGCGCGCAGGCCCAGCGCGCTCGGGTCGGCGAGGCGCGCACCGGGGGCAAGTGCTATGATCGGGCGCAGGCGGGCGGCGGCGCGGGCGGCGGAGAGAAATAGGCGGGGGTCGCGCAGTTGGGCGATGTCGAGCAGGATCAGGCCGGTGCCGGGATCGCGCGCGAGATTATCGAGCAGGCGGCCAAAGCCGATATCGGCATTGCCGCCGATGCCGATGATATGGGAAAAGCCGACGCCATTGGGCTCGGCCCAATCGATCACGGCGCGGGCGATGGCGGCGGATTGGGTCAGCAGCGCGACGCGGCCCGGGGGTGCCGGGCGCGGCGCGAGCAGCGCATTCAGGCCGATGGCCGGGTTGGCGATGCCAAAGGAGCGACCGCCGATGACGCGGACATGGGCGGCGCGGGCGGCGGCGCGCAGGCTATCAGTCTCGATATCGGCATAGATGATCGCGGGGCCGTGCAGTTTGCCGGTGAGCCGGGCAAGGGCGGCGGGAACATCAGCGGCGAGATCCGCGATTAAAGCGAGATCGATGTGATCGGTGAGCGTTTCGGTGAGCGTGCCGGTGAAGGGCGCCGAGGCGAGGCTGTGGCGCAGCGCGATGCCGTGTTTGGTGGTGGCACCGGAGAGCAAGATATGGGCCGGGTGCAGCAGGGATTCGGGCTGCATTTGGTCCAGAACATTGGTGCCGATGGGTTGCAACGCGCGCTACGAGCTGGGGCCGATGATGCGCGGGGTGGGCAGCGTCGCGCCGGAGCCTGCGAAAGCGGGGTTGGAGAGTTGGATGCAACGTTGGATCCGATCATCGCGCGCATGGAGTTGGGCGAGATGATTGCTGATATATTGGGGATCGGGCGAGCCGGAGAGCGGTGTCGCGAATTGATCGGGGCGCGAGAGATGAGCGAAATGGCGGGCTTCATTGATCGCGTCGGCTTGCTTGGTGCAGACCGCTGCGTCCGCCTGTTGGCTCGCTGATTGCGGCGGCGCGTTGAAGCTGCAGGCGGCGAGCGGGGCGATTAGGCCGAACAGCAGGAGCGAAAAGCGGGGCATAGCGGGTCTCCGAATTTATGAGGGCGAGATAGGCTGGGGCGATAGCAGATTTTGCACGGCGGCGGGATCGAGCGCGCCATCCGGGTTGAGTGTGGCGAGGGCGGCGGCTTTGAGCAAGCTAGCATCGACCGGGCAGCCATCGCCGCGAAATTGTAAATGGGGGCTGCACCAATCGGCGGCGCTGATCAGCGCGATCAGGCTGAGCAGGCGCAAGCAGACCGAGACGCCGTGCGCGGTGGACAGATCGGCCAATTCATCGATGGCGCTGGCCCACAGCCGGGCATCGGCGTCGGTGAGCGTAATGGCGGCGCCGGTCTCGAAGCGAAAGGCGCGGTGCGGCGCGGATTTTTGCCGTGTCGCGCGATGATGGGCGGCATGCCAAGCGCGTTCGAGATCGCGCCCGGCGACTTTGGGCAAGCGCTCGGGGGCGAGCGGGACAAGATGCAGGGTGGCGCCATCAGGGCCGGTGACGCGCTCGATCGGGGGCATGATTGTTAGATGGCGATGCGCACGCCGAGTTCCACCACGCGATCCGAGGGGATTTGGAAGAATTCGATCGCCGAGGTGGCGTTGCGCAGCATGAACAAGAACAAAGCGCGGCGGATAAAGCCGAGCTTAGGCACGGTGGCCGGGACCACGGTTTCGCGACCCAGGAAATAGCTCGTTTGCATGGCGTTGAACGGGATATTCTGCTCGCGCAGCAATTCGAGCGTGCGCGGAATGTTGGGCGTTTCCATAAAGCCATAGGAGACGATCACCCGATAGACGCCGCTGACCAGCTCTTCGGCATGAACGCGATCCGCGAGCGGGGTGATCGGGATATCGAGATTGCGGACGGTGACGAAAAAGACCGTTTCGTGGAGGACTTTGTTATGTTTGAGGTTATGCAGCAGCGAGGCCGGGGTATATTCGGGGTTGCCGGTGAGAAACACCGCAATGCCGGGGACGCGGACGATGCGCGATTGCGGCAGGCGCTTGAGGAAGGAGGCCAGCGGCAGGCTGTCTTGTTGCCAGCGGGCGAACAGCAGGCTACGGCCACGCCGCCAGGTGGTCATCAGCAGCACGATGGATAGGCCGATGGCGAGCGGGACCCAGCCGCCTTCGAAGATTTTCAGAATATTGGCGCTGAAGAAGGCGAAATCGATCACCATGAAAATTCCCCAGACCGTGATGGTGCGCCAGAGTGGCCAATTATACAGGCGGTGATAGGTGATCGCGGCGAGGATATTGGTGCAGAGGAACGTGCCGGTCACGGCAATGCCATAGGCCGAGGCTAGGGCGTTGGACGAGCCAAAACCGAGCACCAACAGCACCACGCCGGTGGCGAGGGCGGCATTGATTTGCGGGACAAAAATTTGGCCTTCCTCGGTTTGGTTGGTGTGGCGGACTTCCATGCGCGGCAGCAGGCCGAGCTGGATGCATTGGCGCCCGAGGGTGAAGGCGCCGGAAATCACCGATTGGCTGGCAATGATGGTGGCGATGGTCGCGAGAATGACCAGCGGGATCAGTGCGCTATGGGGTGCGAGCAGGTAGAACGGGTTATCGGCGGCGCTATGGTCGATGATGACCAAGGCGCCCTGCCCCAGATAATTCAGCATCAGCATGGGTAGCACGAAAAACAGCCAAGTCAGACGGATCGGGCGGCGGCCGAAATGGCTCATATCGGCATAGAGCGCTTCCGCGCCGGTGACCGAGAGCACCACGGCACCGAGGGCGGTGAAAGCGAGGAAATCATGGCGCATAATGAAATGGATGCCATAGGTGGGGATCAGTGCCCGCAGGATGATCGGGTGGAGCAGAATTTCATGCAGGCCGAGGGCGCCGATGGTGAGGAACCAGAGCACCATGATCGGGCCGAAGAACTGGCCCACAGCGGCGGTGCCGCGCCGTTGCACCATGAATAGGCCGACAATAACGCCGATGGCGATGGGCATCACGAAGCGGTTGAAACTGGGGGATGCGACGCTAAGCCCCTCAACCGCCGATAGCACGGAAATGGCCGGGGTGATCACGCCATCGCCCAGAAACAGGCCCGCACCGATGATGCCGATCAGCATCAGGGACGCACGGGTGCGTTTGGAGCGGACCACGCGCTGGGCGAGTGCCATCAGCGCGAGAATGCCCCCTTCCCCATCATTATCGGCGCGCATGACGAAGGTGACGTATTTCAGGGTGACGGTGATGATCAGCGCCCAGAAAATCAGTGAATCCAGGCCGAACACGTCATCATTATGCATTCCCCCTTTGCTGACATAGCTCAGGCAGGCTTGCAGCGCGTAGAGCGGCGAGGTGCCGATATCGCCATAGACGATGCCGAGCACACCGATCAGGCCGGTGAGGGTAACGCGGGCGCGCGCAGCACTCATGATTTCGGCGCGCCAATCGGGGGTAGGGTGTCAGCGACGCCGACGAGAATTTCAGCGACGTGGCGGACCGCGATTTGTTGGTTATCGCGGCTGATGGTGCCGGCGAGGTTGAGCAGGCAGCCCAGATCGCCCGCAAGCAGGGTTGGCGCACCAGTTGCGCGCACGTCGGCGGTTTTATCGGCGGCCATGCGCGCCGAGATATCGGGATATTTGATGCAGAACGTGCCGCCAAAGCCGCAGCAGATTTCGGGCTCGGCCATTTCCACGAGTTCGAGCCCCTCGATTTGGCTGAGCAGAGTGCGGGGCTGGGATTTCACGCCGAGTTCGCGCAGGCCCGCACAGCTATCATGGTAGGTAACTTGGCCGACATGGCGCAGGCCGAGCCCTTCGAATTTCATCACATCGACGAGAAAGCTGGTGAGTTCGTAGGTTTTTGCCGCCAGGGTTTCGGCGGCGGCGCGCAATTCGGGGTCGTTGGTGAATAAATCGGGCATATGTTTGCGCAACATGCCCGCGCACGAGCCGGACGGGGCGACGACGTAATCATAGCCGGCGAAGGATTTGATCAGCCCGGCGGCGAGATCGCGCGCGGTGGCGTGATCGCCGGAATTATAAGCGGGTTGGCCGCAGCAGGTTTGCGCACGCGGCACCTCGACCATGCAGCCCGCCGCTTCGAGCAGTGAGATGGCGGCAAAGCCGATGCTGGGGCGGTAAAGATCGACCAAGCAGGTGACGAACAAGGCGATTCGGGGTTTTGGCGAGAGGGTCATGGGATTAACCGGCGTTGTTGGGGCTGATGGGACGCGGCAGCAAGACGTAGATTTGGCCGGTTTGCAAAAATGCACCGGCCTGGGTTTCGGCTTTGGCGCCGACACCAAAGAAGATTTGTGCGGCATCAGCGCCTTTGGCGGCGATGTCGATATCCTGGGCGGCCGTTAGGCGGGCGAAGCCGGGAGCCGTGACATAGACGGGCGCGCCGAGCGGGATGCTGCCCGCGGCGACGGCGATGGAATGGCGCTTGGTGAGCGGCACGCCGAGCGCGCCGGGGGCGCCGAGATTATGCGGGATATTTTTGATCCGCTTGAAAAAGACGTAATTGCGATTCTGATTCATCATCGCGGGGGCCTGCTGCGGATGGGCTTGCAGCCATGTGATGATCGATTGCACGGAAAGATCATTGGCTGGGAGATCGCCTTTGGCGGCGAGAATTTTGCCGATCGGGGTGTAATGACGGCCATTGGTGCCATCAAACGCCAGATCGACCAGGGTGCCATCCGGCAGACGCATGCGACCGAAGCCTTGCAGTTGCAGCAAATAGGCATTGGCCGCGGAGCGCAGCCAGCCGACCGCGTGACCAGAGCGGCTGAGCGCGCCATTATTAATTGCGGCACGGGAATAATAGGGGACCAGCTTTTGCAGGCGCAGGCGACCGGTCAGGCGTTGGCCTCGCAGCGTTGGTTTGAAGCCGCCAAGATTGATCGTGACCAGATCATCGGGCTTGCCATAGACTGGAAAATCATAGCCCGCGAGGGGAATTTCCGAGCCTTTGAACGAGGGCTCGAAATAGCCGGTCAGGCGGGTGGGCGCGTTGCTGGCATAGGGCGTGAAATAGCGTGTGAAGAAGGTTTCGGCGGCGGCCGGATTGCCGGGCGGCACGGCTTTGGCGGCGGCGCAGGCAGGGCGCCAGGCGCCAGCTTGGTTGATGGTCGGCATGCCAAGGCCAGTACCGCCGAGTTTTTGATCTTCGGGCAGGACCGACAGGGCGGCGCAGGAGCGTTGGAACGCGTGGAGACCCGCTTGGGCCTGGGCGGCGGACCAGCCCGGCAGGGCGGCGAAGCGGGTCGGGTGAAAGCCCGACGGCGCGTTCGCGCCGGTTTGCGCTTGCGGCAATTGGCAGCCCGCGAGGCCGAGCACAGCGAGGATGGCGAGGGCGCTGCGGGCACGGTTTTTTCGAGGATGCACAGTCAAACTCCCAGACAATAGGGCGTGGGTGAGCGGGATGACGATGCGGCCTTAGCCGCTGCGGGCGGCGGATAGGCGCCAGACCGGATCGGCACTGTTGAGGGTGCGATCGAACGTCCAGAGATCGATCATTTCCACCACGGATTCGGACCCGGCTATGACGATGTTTTGGCCATTGCGGGTGAAATTTTCCTGATCGGAGATGATGCGCACCACGATGGCGGCGTGACCGGCGATGATATCCGCTTCATCGATGGTGGCTTCGACGATCGCTTTGATGCGAGTGATTTGGGTATCGCCTGCTTCGTGGCGGGCGGTGATCGCCTGTTCGAACGTGGTGTACACCGATGGGGTGAGCAGGGTTTGCAGGAGTGCAAGGTCGCCGGCGGCGAAGGCGGTGACGATTTGCTCGAACGCACGCACGGCCTGATCGAGAAAGGTGACGGGATCAAAGCGGGGATCGGCCTCGGCGATGCGCGCAAGGGCTTGGCCGACGACGGTATGCGGCGGCGGGATCGGGCGGCCGGGCTTGGCGCGCATCGGTTCGACGACGCCATCGATCATCGGACTGAGGCCACGGCGCATGTCGAGGCTGGGTTGTTCGGGCAGCGGCGGGCGTTCGAAGCCAGTGCGCTTGCCGAGCACGCTGCGTAAGCGGAGCAGCAGGAATCCGGCGACCAGCACCAGCATGACGATTGCGACGGGAAAGCCCTTATCCATGATCGATCCTTAGAGTGGCCGCACATGGGGACATGCACGGGATGGGGATGGGCCAGAGGCCCAGATTCGACGCGCGCGAATAGGCCGAAACTTGGAAACTCGAGTTCTTTGTACGCCGGAGCCGGGGGCTTCGCAACCGGGCGGGGTGAGCGGATCAAGCATCTGTGGGTTTACAGTGCGGGGTGGCGGATTGTATCGCTGCACTATGATATTGCTACGCCACGGCCAAAGCGAGTTTAATTTGCATTTTAGCGCGACGCGGCGTGATCCGGGATTGATTGACCCGGTGCTCACCCCGCTTGGCCATGCGCAGGCGGCGGCGGCAGCAGAGGCGTTGGCGGGTGAGGCGATTTCGCGGGTGATTGTGTCGCCTTATACGCGCACTTTGCAGACGGCGGCCCCGCTGCTGGACCAGCGGGGGATGCGCCCGGAGATTGTGCCCCTGGTGCGCGAGCGATTCGCGTTCAAATGTGATATTGGCAGTGCGCCTGCGGTGCTGGCGGAGCGGTTTCCGGCGCATGTGATGGATCATTTGCCGGCGCAATGGTGGCCGGAGGAGCGGGAATCGGAAGCGGGGGTGATTGAGCGTGCCGATGCGTTTCGGGCGCTCATGATGGCGGCGGATGATTGGCGCGAAACGGTGTTGATCAGCCATTGGGGCTTTATTCTGGCGCTGACCGGGCAATCATTGATGAATGGGCAATGGATCCGGTTTGACCCGCATGCGCCGCGACCGGAGACGATTATTTGGCATCCGTAGCGGGGCGTTTGATCTCTGGATTTGACATGGCGCTGTTACAAACCGGTTTTATACGCAAGGGACCAGATGGCGACAAAACAAGTGAGCGGCGCAGTGATGCGAATGAGGCGGGGCGGGGCGGTTTTGCCGCGATTGGCTTGGCCCGCACGGCGCTGGGCGACGCTGGTTGGTGTCATGGTCGGGTTAGCCGGTTGCACGGTGGGGCCGCGGTTTGATCCACCGAAACTTGCGGTGCCGAGCCGGTTTGTGGCGCACGGCACGGCAGCACCAGCATGGCCGAAGCCGGGTTGGTGGCGCAATTTTGGCTCGCCGGAATTGGACCGGCTGATTGCTGAGGCGCGGGTGCATAATTTTTCGGTGCGCGAGGCGGTGGACCAGTTGGAGGCGGCGAATGCGCAAATTCGGGTGTCCGGCGCGCCGCTGTTGCCAAGCATTACCGGCTCGGGCAGTGGCAATTTCCAGCAACAGGGCGCGGGGGCTGGGAGTGGCCAGGGGATTACGCTGACCACGCATCGGTATAGCGGGTCGTTTACGGCATCGTATGAGTTGGATTTTTGGGGCAAAAATCGGGATGCGCTGCGTGCGGCCGAGGCCAGTGCGGCGGCGGCTCAATTCAATGAAAAGACGGTGGCGCTGACCGAGGAAGCCGCTGTGGCGACGACCTATTTTCAGGTGTTGGCGGATGAAGATCAGCTCGGTATTGCCGAGCAGAATTTGCAGGCGGCGCAGGGATTGCTCAAGCAATTGCGTGCGGAATATCAGGCCGGGGTGATCGACCAGCCGACCGTGGCGCAGCAGGCGGCTTTGGTGGCGGCGGAGCGGGCGACGATTCCGAATTTGACCTCCGCCTTGCGCCAGCAGGCGATTGGGCTGGGGATTTTGACCGGGCAGGCGCCGGAATTTTTGCGGGTGCAGGGCGGTTCGTTATCGACGATGCATGTGCCGCCGCTGCAGCCGGGATTGCCCTCGCAATTATTGGCGCGGCGGCCTGACGTGGCGCAGGCGACGGCGAATTTGATCGCCGCGAATGATAATGTGCGCGGGGCGATTGCGGCGTTTTTTCCATCGATCAGCCTGACCGGCTCGGCAGGATGGCAGAGTGCGGCCTTGAATACGCTGATTTCACCGGGATCATTGTTACTCTCGGCGGCGTCATCGATCAGCCAGCCGATTTTTGAGGGTGGGGCGTTGAGTGGCACGCTCGCGGTGGATCGTGCCACCTATCGTGAGGATGTGGCGAAATATGAGCAGAGCGTTGTGCAGGCTTTTACCGATGTGGAAACGGCGATGACGGCTTTGCATTATGCGACCTTGCAAGAGCAGTTGCAGCGCGTCGCGGTGCAGCGTGCGCAGACGGCGTTAGCAGGTGCAAAAGCACAGCTTCAGGCGGGAACTGTGGATGTGAGCACGGTGTTGAATGCTGAGCAGACGGTGTTATCCGACCAAAATACGCTGGTGCAGGCACGGCTGACGCGGTTTCAGGCGGCGGTCAATTTATACAAGGCGATGGGTGGCGGCTGGACCGCACCGGGTAGTGTGCATCGCCTGGCGATGAGCGATCAACAGACAGGGCGTTGAGATGGCACAGAGACGGCGGCGGTTCATTTTCATCGGAATTATCGCCCTGCTGGTGGTGATTGTGGTGGTGCGGTTGATCGCGGGGGGGGCGAAAAAACATAAGCCCAAGGTTGTGGCGATCCCAGTTAAGGTGACAGCGGTGATCCAGCAGGATGTGCCGGTATACCTCACGGCATTAGGGACGGTGGTGCCGTATCGGACGGTGGTGGTGCAGCCAATGATTACCGGGCCGATGAAGAAAGTGCTGTTTCATGAGGGTCAGTTTGTGAAGGCGGGGCAATTGCTGGCGGAGATTGATCCAGGACCGTATCAGGCGTCGTTAGCGCAGGCCGAGGCAAAGCTCGCCCAAGATCAGGCCAGTGCGGCCAATGCGGCGCTGCAGGCACGGCAATATGCCTCGTTGGTCAAGCAAAATTACACCTCCAAGCAACAGGCGGCGACGGCGCAGGCGACGCTTTTGGAGGCGCAGGCGCTGGTCAAGCAGGATCAGGCGACGATTGCGACCGACAAAATCAATTTGAACTATACCAAAATTCGTGCGCCGATTGCGGGCAAGACCGGGATTTTGCAGGTTAATGCGGGCAATATTGTAACACCGAATTTGACCAACGGCATTGTCACCATCAATACGTTACAGCCGATTTCGGTGCAGTTCAGCTTGCCGCAGCAAGATTTGCCGATGCTGCGCCAAGCGATGAACCCTGGGCCGGTGACCTTACTCGCCAGTGATGAGGGCGGCGGGACGAGTGTTGCGGCCACGGGCACGGGCATTGTGGACCGGGGGGTGTTATCGGTGCTGGATAGTACGATCAATAGCTCGACCGGCACGCTGACGGCCAAGGGCCGGTTTGCCAATGCCAACAAGGATTTGTGGCCGGGTGGTTTTGTCAATGTGCAAGTGCTGGTGCAAACCATTCCCCATGCCATGGTGGTGCCGCCGGACGCGGTGGAACAAGGGCCGAACGGGAGTTTTGTCTATTTGATCACGGCAGCGGCAAAAGGCCGCAAGAGCGAGACGGCGAAGGTGCAGCCGGTGACGTTGGGGTATCAAGGGCGTGATGAGGTGGTGATTACCAAAGGGTTGAGGCTCGGCGATCAGGTGGTGACGGAGGGTAGTGCGCGGTTGCGTGATGGCTCATCGGTGCAGATCGTTACGGCGGCGCCGCCCAAATCATGAATATTTCGGCGCCCTTTATTGGCCGCCCGGTGGCGACGACGCTGCTGGCGATTGCGATTTTTCTGTTGGGGATTTTGGGGTATCAGGCCCTGCCCGTCTCGTCGCTGCCGTCGGTTGATTTTCCGACGATCCAGGTGGTAACAAAATTGCCGGGCGCGTCTCCCGATACGGTATCGAAATTGATTACCGCACCGCTCGAGCGGCAATTTGGCGAAATTGCTGGGCTGGCGGCGATGAGTTCGATTTCGAGCGAGGGCACCAGCACGATTACGCTGCGGTTCGATTTGAATTTGCACATGGACACCGCGGCGCAAGATGTGCAGGCCGCGATTAATGCGGCGTCGGGGACATTGCCACCAAATTTGCAATATCCGCCGGTCTATAACGAGGTTAATCCAGCGGATGCGCCGATTTTGACGCTGGCGTTGACCTCGAAAACCGTGCCGATCGATCAAATTGCCAATGCGGCGCAGACTTTGCTCTTGCAGAAATTATCGCAGGTGCGCGGCGTGGGGCTGGTGACGATTGAGGGGGATTTGCGCCGGGCGGTGCGCATTGACATTGATCCAATGCGGCTTGCTTCATACGGGCTATCGCTCGAAGATGTGCGCAACGCGATTGCCAATGCCAATCAGAATGGCGCCAAAGGCGGGTTTGACGGGAAAAACCAGGCCTATGCGTTGGGGGCGAATGATCAACTCACCTCCGTGCAGGATTATCGCGATGTTATTATTGCTTATCGAAACGGCGCGCCGGTGAAATTGAGTGCGGTCGGCACTGTGCGGCAAGGGTTGGAGAATAACCAGGTTTCTGCAAGCTTTGATGGGATTCCGGCGGTGTTGGTGAATATTCAGCGCCAACCGGGGGCCAATATTGTCTCGACCGTGGGGCGATTACAATCGACGTTAAAGTCAATTGAGGCCACGTTGCCGGCGGGGGTCAAAATCCAGGTGGTGGCGAACCGGACTGCGACGATTAAGGCCTCGGTGCAAGATGTCCAGATTACGCTGATCATTTCCGCCTTGCTCGTGGTGTTGGTGATTTTTTTATTCCTGCCCAATCCACGGGCGGTGCTGATCCCCGCGGTGGCGTTGCCGTTATCGATTGTGGCAACCTTCGCGGTGATGAATGAGCTTGGATTTCAGCTTGATAATTTATCATTGATGGCGTTGACGGTGGCATCGGGATTCGTCGTCGATGATGCGATTGTGATGATCGAGAATATCGTGCGGTTCATCGAGGCGGGCGAACCGCCGCTACGCGCGGCGTATCTGGGATCCCAGCAAATCGGGTTTACCATTGTGTCGCTCACCGTCTCGCTGATTGCGGTGTTTATTCCGCTGCTGTTCATGCCGGGGGTGATTGGCCGGTTGTTCAGCGAATTTGCGGTGACGCTGGCGGTTGCGGTGGTGATTTCGGCGGTGATTTCGCTCACCTTGACGCCGATGATGAGCGGGCGGTTACTGCGCCCGGCACAGGAGTTGCATCCTGGACGGGTGGCGCGGGCGGCAGAGACCTCGTTAGAAAAGCTGCGCGGCGTGTATGCGCGTGGACTCACCTGGAGCCTCGCGCATCAAGGTTTGATGATGGTGATTTTTGCGGCAACTGTGGTGATCACCCTGCTGATGTATGTGGTTATTCCGAAGGCTTTGCTGCCGCAGGAGGATACCGGCGAGATCATTGCGGTCACCCAAGGCTCACAAGCGGCGTCGTTATCGGCGATGACGCGGCTGCAAGCGCAGGCGATTAAGATCATTCGCGCCAATAAGGCCGTGACGGGTGTGGCCTCGCTGTTGGGCAGCGGCGCGACCAATCCGACGCCCAACACCGGCCGGTTGACCATTGTGCTTAAGCCGATTGGCCAGCGCCCGGCTTTGCCGACGGTGATGGCGCAGTTGCAAAATTCGTTGCAGAATATTGCCGGGTTACGGTTTTTCATGCAGCCGGTACAAGATATTACGCTGTCGTCGCGGGTGTCGCCGACGCAATATCAATATACGCTGACCGACACTGATCAGACCGAATTGACGCATTGGGCGGGGCGGATTGAGGCGGCGATGGCGGCGCTGCCGCAGGTGCGCGATGTGGTGAGTGATCAGCAGAATGAAGGGCTTGAGACATTTGTGAATGTGCATCGCACCATCGCAGCGCGGCTCGGGATTAGCATGGCGGCGGTGGAGAATGCGTTATATGACGCGTTTGGTCAGCGGCAAATATCAACGATCTATGCGCAGAATGCCCAATATCGGGTGGTACTCGGGCTTGATCCGCGCTTTATGACCTCGCCGGCGGCGCTCGCGGATATTTATATCCCCACCGGCTCGGTGAGTAGTGCCGCAACGACCGGCACGCTGGGGCCAGGTGCAGGCGTTAGCGGGTCTTCGACATTGAATAGCACCACAGCCGCGAGTGCGGCCACGCCGCAAGTGCCGTTGGGCCAGGTGGCGCAGATTGAGGAGATCAAGGCGCCGCTTGCGATTTATCGCCAAGATCAATTCCCTGCCGTTACGCTGAGTTTTAATTTAGCGCCTGGCGTCTCGCTAGGGGCGGCGGAGAGTGCGATTGCCAGGGCGCAGCAAAAACTGAACGTGCCTGAGGGGATCAACGGGGCGTATGGCGGGGCGGCGGCGCAGTTTCAGGCCTCGCTCAGCGAAGAGCCGTTGTTGATCCTGGCGGCGATTGTGGTGATTTATATTGTGTTAGGCGTGCTCTATGAAAGCACGATCCATCCGGTGACGATTCTCTCCACCCTGCCCTCGGCGGGGATTGGCGCGATGTTAGCCCTCATGCTGACCGGCACGCAATTTACCCTGGTGGCGTTGGTCGGGGTGGTGCTGCTGATGGGGATTGTGAAAAAGAACGGTATTATCATGGTGGATTTCGCGATCGAGGCGGAGCGGTTGCGCGGGCTTGATCCGGTGGCGGCGATTACCGAGGCGGCTTTGTTGCGGTTTCGCCCGATTATGATGACCACGATGGCGGCGCTGTTTGGTGCGGTGCCGTTAGTGCTGGAGGGTGGGGCGGGCGCGGAGTTGCGCGCGCCTTTGGGCATTACCATTATTGGCGGGTTGTTATTGAGCCAAGTGCTGACCTTGTTTACCACGCCGGTGGTTTATCTGGCGCTTGACCGCACCCGGCGCAAAAAGGGGCCCGCGATGCAGTTATCCCCGGCGACGCGACCGTGAATTTTTCGGCCCCCTTCATTCGGCGGCCGATTGCGACAGCATTGCTGGCCCTCGCGATTTTGCTCGCGGGCGGGTTGGCCTATCGGCTATTGCCGGTGGCGCCGCTGCCGAGCATTGCGGTGCCTGCGATTGTGGTGTTTGCCTCGGAGCCGGGGGCTGATCCGGCAACAATGGCGAGCACGGTGGCGGCGCCGCTGGAACATACGCTCGGGATTATTCCTGGCGCGGACGAGGTGGATTCCGTGAGCTCGGTGGGGAGCACCTCGGTGGTGCTGCTGTTCAGCACCAATACCAAGATTGATGTTGATGCCCATGCGGTGCAAGCAGCGATTAATGCGGCGTTGCCGAACCTGCCGTCGGACATGCCGAGCCGACCGCATTATAAGGAGTTCAACCCGGCGTCGCGGCCGGTTTTGACCATGTCGCTGACCTCGAAAACGATTGCGCTCCCACAAATTTATGATGTGGCGAACACGGTGCTGGTGCAGCGCCTGTCGCAGGTGCCGGGGGTCGCGCAGGTTGATTTGTTTGGCGGGGAATCACCGGCGGTGCGCATCAGGCTGCATCCGCAAGCGTTAGCGGCGGCAGGATTAACCGCGAGTGATGTTTATAACGCGGTGAAGGGAGCGAACAGCCTGTCACCGTTGGGGGTGATTGAGGGGCCAAACCGGGCGCATGTGATTGCGATCAACGGGCAGATTAGCCGGGCGTCGCAGTATCGCAAGCTGGTACTGAAGACGCGTAACGGATCGATACTGACGCTGGGGGATGTGGCCTCGGTGATTAACGGGGTGTCCAACACGCAGGTATCCGGCACGGTGAATGGCAAGCCGGGGCTGGTACTGGCGATTACCAAGACGGCCTCTGCCAATGTGATTGCAACGGCAGATGGGGTGAAGCAGCTTTTGCCGGAATTGCGGCGGTTTATTCCGCCGGGGATGAAACTGACGGTGATGACCGACCGGACCACAACCATCCGGGCCAGTGTGAATGATATTCAATACACGATTCTGATCACGATTTTACTGGTGCTGGCGGTGGTGACGCTTTTCATGCGGCGAATGACGCCGACCATTGCCGCTGGGGTGACGGTGCCGTTATCGCTGTCGGGCACCTTGGCGGCGATGTGGGCGCTCGGGTTTTCGCTCGATAATTTCTCGCTGCTGGCGCTGACCATTTGCGTTGGTTTTGTCGTGGACGATGCGATCGTGATGATTGAGAATATCGTCACGCAACATGAGCAGGGCTATACCGGGATTGAGGCGGCGCTGCGCGGGGCGCGCCAGATTGGCTTTACCGTGTTTTCGATTACGGTGTCGCTGATTGTGGTGTTTTTGCCGATGACGCTGATGGGCGGAATTATCGGCGG